>Ga0316187_10000154_pt1 | contig 46106 bp, 37 predicted proteins | sample CroRivburrow1_MG_FD_204927 | JGI IMG/M metagenome (GOLD analysis project Ga0316187, IMG submission 204927) | Coastal sediment microbial communities from Maine, United States - Cross River worm burrow 1 | ecosystem: Environmental > Aquatic > Marine > Coastal > Sediment | place: USA: Maine...
CTTCGGGCCGTGCCTGTGAAACGTTATTGATCTCCGCGTCGCCATCCCAGAAGAACGCGCCAGCTCGGCCAAACAGGGAAAACTTATCCCATATCGGAATAGAGCCCGTTGCGCCCAGCGTGAATCCGTCGGCTTGCAGGCTAACATCGAGTGGCGTGCCACCATTGTCGAATATCTGCTCGAACGTGCCAAAATTGTTATATCCGCCTTCAAGCGAGAAGTACTGGTTGAATTGCCATCCCGCGACGACCCGCACATAATTACTGCTGGCATCGATATCAAAGCCATCGAAGTCGTCACTTAGTGAAGCAGAACCGACACTGCTGCCAACGTAGAAACCACTGTCAGCGATTGCGGTCAACGGGCCCAGGGCCAGTATTGTTGTTGCGACTATGGCCGTTTTGCTCAGGTTATACATGCGGATGTCCTTCTGTTTTGAGTCTGAAAATTTGTTGGTTAGTTGACCGCCGACCTAAACTACGACCGTTACAATCCTTGAAGTTTCAATGAATATTGCTAAAGCTACGTTCAAAACACAAATTATTCTAAAAATCAAATAGATACAGTATTCTCAGTTAAGACGCCAAACTGCATGAGGTTGATATGCTGAGCCGGAATCCGATCGCTTCAACGCCAGCACCTGTCTATACTCGTCGCTGGGGATTTTTCGACGAGCGGTAAATGGCGACATGGGCCTGATCACAGAGTTAAGGCGTCGCAATGTCTTCCGCGTCGCAATCGCATATGCCGTTATCGCCTGGGTGCTGGCCCAGGTCGCCGACGTCGCATTTGATAACTTCGGTGCGCCGGATTGGGTTTCCAAATCGGTCCTGTTCATTCTTCTTCTGGGTTTTCCACTAGCCGTCTTTTTCGCCTGGGCGTTTGAGATCACACCTGAAGGCGTGAAGAAAGAAAAAGACGTTGACCGATCGGCATCGATTACGAACCAGACAGGTCGCAAGCTCAACTTTCTGATCATTGGTGTATTGGTTATCGCAGTCGGATTCTTGCTTGTCGAACGATTTGTATTGCAGGAAGTTCAGCCGGTATCAGAAGGTGCGGCTACCGTGGCAGATTCGGCGGAAGTCGTAGCGACAGACAAGTCTGTGGCGGTATTGCCGTTCGTCGCAATGAGTAGTGGTCCAGACGACGAATATTTTGCTGATGGCCTTACCGAAGAAATCCTGAACTCACTGGCGCAGTTGCCTGAACTACTCGTTACGGCTCGCACCTCAGCATTTTCCTTCAAGGGTCAGGACATACCGATTCCCGAGGTTGCTTTGAAGCTCGGCGTCGCGCACGTAGTGGAAGGTTCGGTTCGACGATCGGGTGAACGACTTCGCATCACGGCGCAGTTGATCAGGGCCAACGACGGATTCCATCTCTGGTCGGAGACCTACGACCGGTCGAATGAAGATAGTTTCGGCATACAAGGTGAAATCGCCGAAAAAATTGCCGCTGCGCTGAATGTCGTACTCGATGATGAGGAACTGGCGAGAATGAAGTCCAGTGGCCTGCGAAATCCTGAAGCATTTGTTGCGTATCAGAAGGGCAGTGAGTTAGCTGCAACGTCGCATGAACTTGGAGTCAATGAGCAAATCGACATGTTGCGGCAAGCTAATCTGTACTTCGATCGAACGATCGAAATTCAGCCGGACTATTCGCCAGCGCATTTTAACCACGGCGACTACTATGTTCATTTTGCGGAATACGGGCTGCAGATAGGACGCTCGACTACCGAAGTCGAAGAGGCGATTGAGCTAGCAACGACGGATTTCCAAAATGCGGCACGAACGGCGAAGTCCGAAGGCGAGCGGCTAACCGCTACGCTCGAGCAGGCACTCATTTCCGGGCAATGGAAGCGGCTGCCGGACCTTCTGTCTGCCGCATACCAGTTGCCTGAGTGTATTATTCCTTCCTGGTGGGGAGGCTTGTCGACCATTCTTGGCTCGACGAAAGAATCGCTGGCAATGTGGCAGCGTGCGCTGGTGTGCGACCCGCTCAGTTTTTACAGTTGGGCCAACATCGTTGAAACGCAAAATATGCTCGGTGACTTCGACGCCGCGATCGACACCGCGAACAAAGGGCTTGCGATCGTGGTTCACAATCAAACCGTGACTCAGTTAATAAATGCCCATATGGCGAAGGGTCAGTTTGATCAGGCATCGACGATCGCTCAACGCTACCAGGATGTCGAAGAAAGCCGCATCTTAAGTAATTTCATGATTGCCGCGGCGCAGGGTCAAGTGGTCGAAGCGCAGACGTTACGTGACAATTTCGTGCAAAAATTCAGTGATACAAGTATTCCCGCCATCACGGCGATGTACACGGTTATGGGTGATCGTGACAAAGCCAACGAGCTGGCCGCACAACTTGATGCTGCGCCGCTTGGATTTCTTACGCTGTTAGTTACACAGAGTTTTTGTCTCTGTGGCGCCGCATTTGATCTCGAATATACGCCCAGTTTCGCGCGACTGATTGATGAGGGTAATTTTGCGTGGCCGCCACCATCGATCATCAAGTGGCCGCTGAAGGACTGGTAGCAATTCGCTTTGAATGTGGTTGCATCACGGTTGCCTGCAAAAGTGGCCGGCGCCGAGGCAAATCATCGCGACGGTCGTGACCAGCCTGGTTGCGAAACCTGCGAAATACAGTTCAATTGCCCTGTCCATTACAGCTCTCCCTTGCTTTGGTACAGCAGTACCGATGGCCAAAGTCGACTGGACCAAGCGAATAAGACCTGTGGATTCGGTGGTGATTCTCTGATAGCAGAATTTCTGCGTGTAAATTCCGTGCAAACAAGCCGAGAAAAATACACAACCAGAACGACAGATTCAGAACATTAAAGTAAGTGGCATGGGCCAAAACCTGACTTCTTAGCGATGCTATGCCGCGGCCTGGTCTTAGTGTGCCCGCTTCGATTGTGATCGACGGTATTGGGCGGGAGTTTTCCCGGCACACTTCTTGAAAGCTGCATAGAACGCCGAATTGGAATTGAATCCGACCGTGAACGCGACGTTCAATACGGCGCCGTTTTGGCCGCTAAGCTCGGATAGCAAGACCTTGGCATGTTCGATCCGGTACTGATTCAGATAATCAAAGAAGCTCATACCGAATATGGCCTGGAAATAGACGCTCATAATTACAGCTTCAATAAAGTCCAGTTTGTACATGTTATCAGCGGCGGTTATCGCGATGAACACACTCAACGCCATGCTGAAATAAAGCAATGATTTCAGATTGACCGACATGCGCTGAATTCTATCCTCGTCATTGCATGTCCCGCATTTCATGCCCGAACGGTAACAGCGCCAGCGGCACCAACTTCATGTGCTGTACGGCAAGTGGAAAGCCGATGATCGTTAATGCAAAAAGCAACGCCAGCAGCAGGTGCATAACGGCAAGTTCGAGCCCCGGCAGGATGATCCAGATGACATTCATAATGACTGTAATCGCGCCGCCTGGCGGTTCAGTTTCGCGCACCTCGCGGCCGAATGGCGCGAGCACGCCGATTGCAAGCCTGAAGCACATAAAGCCGAACGGAATGCCTATGATCGTGAGGCACAACAGGATGCCACCGAGGACATAGCCGAGGAAGATTATGAATCCGCCGAATATGAAGAAAACGAGATTGCCGAGCAACGCCATAACGCATTATCCAGCTTTTTCTGGATAAAGGTATTGCGGGGATGATTTACAGGTTGCCGAGTTCCTCGGCTGAACGGTCCGCGATACCTCCTGTACCATTACCATCATGCGACCAAGAAAACCCTACCTCTCCAAGTCCCGCTTGATCTCGGCCTGGCAGTGCCCGAAAAAGCTTCACCTGGAAAAACACCACCCCGAACTAGCCGAAGTCTCCGCCCAAACCGAATCCCTGTTCGCCACCGGCAACCAGGTTGGTGACATCGCTCAACAGCTTTACGGCACAGGCGACTCGGTCGAGATCGCCTTCGAATTCAAAACGATGCTGGCCGAGACTAAACGACTCATCGACGAAGGCGCCGACTTCCCGATCTTCGAGGCCACGTTCCGGCATGAGGGCGTCCTCATTCGTGCGGATGTACTCATTCCCGAAGGCGATGGCTGGCACCTTATTGAAGTGAAAGCCTCCACCTCGGTTAAGGATTACCACGTGCTCGATTGTGCGATTCAGGATTGGGTGTTGCGTAATTCCGGTATCAAGGTGCTGTCGATATCACTGGCGCACATCAATAACCAGTTCGTGTATGCGGGTGACGGGAACTACGATGGCCTGTTGATCGAGAACGACTTGACCGAAGAAGTGCGCACCATGGAATACACCGTATTGGAACTCGTCGCGAATGCGCGTGATGCGGTGACCGGCCCGATGCCGTTGATCAATGTAGGAGCGCAATGCACCAAGCCCTACGATTGCCAGTTCCAGTCGCATTGCTGGCCGAGCGATACGGAGTATCCGATCATGGGGCTCGGTGGCAGTCGGGCGAAACTCGGCAATTACGTGGCACTCGGCATGCATGACATTCGTGACGTACCTGCCGAGGATATTACCGCGGATACGCAGCTTCGGATTCATCGCGTGACGGTGTCCGGTGAGCCCGAGGTGATTCCTGGTGCCGGGGAGATCCTGGACGCATTGGAATACCCACGCTACTACCTGGACTTCGAAACGATAGCGCCCGCCGTGCCGTTTTGGGCAGGGACGAGGCCCTATGCTGCTGTTCCCGTGCAGTGGTCGTGCCACATTGAGGAAGAAGGTGGTGCACTACGTCATGAGGAATTTCTGGACTTGTCCGGAGAGCCGCCGATGCGGGCGCTGGCTGAGAAGATGATTGCGAGTCTTGGGCAGTCCGGACCGGTGTTGATGTACACGTCGTATGAGAAGGGCGTGATCCTGGGCCTGATCGAGATGTTTCCGGATCTTGAGGAGGCGTTGCTGGGGATTGTGGATCGCTTGTTCGATTTACATCCGGTGGTGAAGACACATTATTACCATCCGAAGATGATGGGGTCGTGGTCGATCAAGGCGGTGTTGCCGGCGATGGTACCGGGCATGAGTTATGCCGGGCTTGAGGGGATCAAAGAGGGTACCGGGGCGAGTGATGGGTTTCTTGAGGCGATTGAGATGTCGCCGGTGGGGCCTGAAAAAGCAAGGCGGGCAGAGATTGAAGAGCAACTGTTGCGGTATTGCCGGTTTGATACTGAGGCGATGGTGGAGATAGTGCGGTTCCTGGCCGAATAAGATGCTGCGAACTTTGGGGAATTTCGCGTGGCCGCCGCCTTCGCCCATCAAGTGGCCGCTGAAGGACTGGCAGCAATGATATGCTTGAGAGCAATAGATGAAAGAATTTACAGGGGTCACTGTGCAAGCCGGTTCATGTCAACGACTGACGCAAGCCTTAGTGAAGGCGTCGCGTAGCTCTGCTAATCGCAGTTGGTAAGCGGAGAGACTGATGGTCGACGTCTTCATTTCCTATCCGCGCTCAGCGCGCGCCAAAGCAGAAGCGATTAAGCTCAAGCTCGATGCACTCGGCCTCGACTGCTTCTTCGATATGGAAAAAATCGACGGCGGGGCTAATTTCCCCGACATCATCGACCGGGCTTTGCGCGGCTCGAAAGCCGTGCTGTGCTGCTGGTCGCCGGTCTATTTTGAGCGGCCATGGTGCATGATCGAGTGCCGCGACGCATTCGAGCGCGAAATCCTGATTCCTGTGGCAGTGGAGCGGTTCGAACGCTTCGCGCCGCCGGCGGATTTGCGCCAGGTTAATTGGTTCGATCTGGCCGATTGGCGCGGTGAGGACGCCCATGAAGCCTGGAGCCGGACGCTTCAGAGCCTTGGCAAACTTGTCGGGCGCGAACTTGCCCCGCCGCTGACGAAGACCGCGCTTGGCGGACTGAGCGTCGAGGGCGAGGTGCCAACGGCACCTCAAGCCGATCAGGCGCGCGCCGATCTCCTGGCCGATTTACGCGCCACGTGGACCAGCTTTCCGGCCAAATCGGACGCGAGCGCCGTGCAGCGTTTTCTGGAGCGAGTGCGCACAGTGGCGGCTGGCTCGGGCATCGAATTCGAAATCGAGCATCATCTCGAAGAGTTACACCGCAGCACTAAGCAGCGAACGCAGGAAGCCGCACGCGCCGAAGCCGCACGCCACGCGCGCGAGGCCGCGGAGGCCGAAGCCTGGCGCAAGGCTGAGGAAGCGCGGGCCCGGGCCGGAGCGGTTTGGCGCGACGCCATCCCCGGTCTGCCTGAAAGTGCTTGTCCGGAAATGGTCACAATCCCGCCTGGCAAATTCCTGATGGGTTCACCGCATTCGGAGGAGCGCCCCCAAGGGTATGACGGCCGCGAGGAGCCACAGCACGAAGTGCGGATCGATTATCGGTTCGCGCTCGGGAATTATGCGGTGACGTTCGCCGATTGGGACGCGGCGATCGCCGTCGGTGCGAGGCTGGAAAGGCCGGTCGATGAGGGTTGGGGCCGCAATCGCCGCCCGGTGATCGGTATCAATTGGCAAGACGCCAGGGCCTACGTCGCCTGGCTGAACAGCAGGCTGGGATTGGTCGGCCAAGCCGACGCCTACCGGCTGCCGAGCGAAGCGGAATGGGAATATGCTTGCCGGTCGGGGACGACGACGCCGTTCAGCTTCGGCGCGACAATCTCGACGGCGCAGGCGAATTACAACGGTGATCAAAGCGATGGTGTCGGGAACAAGGGCGAGTATCGACAAAAGACGATGCCGGTCGGTTCGTTCCCTGCCAATGCGTTCGGCCTCCATGATATGCATGGCAACGTCCGGGAATGGTGCGAGGATGTTTGGAACGCCAGTTATTCCGAGTCCGGACGACCCGATGACGGTTCAGCATGGTTGAGCGGTGGTGCGTCGCGGCGAGTTCTTCGCGGCGGTTCCTGGAAGTCCGACCCATTCGAGCTCCGTTCGGGGTTCCGCCTCAACTACAGTCCCATCGACCGGGGCAGCGATATCGGTTTCCGTTTGGCCCGGACTATCTTGCCGCCTGATCACTAACAGGCCCTGCCGCCTGCGCCTCGAACGTCGTCAAGGCAGAACTATCCACTTGCCCCGGCATAAGTTACAGTTCTGTGTCCGCATAAATGAGCACTCCGACTGACTGCTTATCAATAACAAAACGGATTCCAGACAATCCAATAATGAAAAATAACAGCTGTGCAACGGCAAAGGCGCGGTATGAATAACGGAAAGCACGCCAAGATACGCCACATCGTTTACTTGATGCTGGAGAACCGGTCGCTCGATAATGTTTTGGGCTGGTTGTACGAGAACGATTCCCCGGCCCACGTGCACCCACCAGGTTCTTGCGACCACTTCGACGGATTGCACAAGGACCTCTACACGCTCGACGCCAACGGAAGAAAGCGCTACGTCATCCGTGGAACCCGTGGTCGCAACGCCGTGCCTCGCTTCGATCCCCATGAGAAGTACGAACACGTCAACAATCAGCTCTTCGAAACCATGTGCACCCCACCGGGTGAGACCGAGCCAACGATGCACGGGTTCTACAAGGACTACGCAAAGTGGTACCGAAAAAACAATGAGATAATGATGAGCCACACGCCGGAAGAACTTCCGGTGCTGAATACCCTTGCGCGCAGTTTCGCCGTCTCCGACCGTTACTTCTCTTCCGTTCCTACGCAGACGAACTGCAACCGCGCCTTCGCCGCTGCCGGCAATTCGCTTGGCAAGACCGACAGCAAGACTGAGGACAGAACTGATGGTGATGTGCTGCGAGCCTGGGTTAACAATCGCAATTCAAACTGGGTCGCCGAGCCTGGCAGCACGCAGTTCTGTGAACGTACGATCTGGAACGTACTGGATGAGCAGGACCAGAATCTTCCGAGTGACTGGATGATCTTTAATAGCAAGGGGAGTTGGTTGGAAGATCTTTTCCACGCCGAAGGTTATTGCTACACGCGGCGGATCATGGAACAGCTGCAGGACCCAGACTTCGACAAGCACTTTGCCGAAGTCGGCTCGGCAAGCGTGGCGGCGGACAATACGCTGTTCGGCATGATCGCCAGCAATACCCTGCCAAGATTCAGCTTTGTCGAACCGTCATGGACCTTACCGCTGGGCCCTGGCCTCGGTCCCAACGGTACCGACTATCACCCGCCAGGGGATATTCGCAAGGGCGAGCGATTCTTAAAAGAGTTGTACACCGCGCTCTCAGGCAATCCAGATATCTGGGACTCACTATTGTTCATCATCAATTTCGATGAACATGGCGGTACTTATGATCACGTCAAGCCACCCTGGAAAGCGGCGCCGCCATGGCAGGATAACCAGGACAATCCGAAGCCGACAAGCTGTGAAGATGACTTCCAGTTCGACCGCTTTGGCGTGCGCGTGCCGCTCATTCTTGTATCGCCCTACGTCCGAAAGAGCACCGTCTTTCGTGCTGAAGGCGACACACCTTTCGACCACACGTCGGTGCTGGCAACCGTACTGCATTTGATGGGCGTCGAGAAACAACACTGGCGCCTCGGTGCCCGTGTAGACAAGGCACCCCAATTCGATGACGTACTCACAGAACATGCGCGCGAGGACGTGCCCAGCCTGACGGACCGCTCCGGCAAACGGCCCGGCGACGAGCCGAGCATGAGTGAGCGCCTGTATGCTGTGCTCGAGGCCGATTATCCTGACCACCGCACCGACATGCGCCCGGTGCACGCGGTGGGCATCGGTGCGACCGGATACTTCGTCGCCTCCAAGGCCGCCCCGAGCTACACATTCGCGGAGCAATTCCAGGGCGAGCACATCCCGGTTACGCTGCGCTACTCCAACGGTTCGGGTTCGCCTGTTGAACATGACAGTGCGCTCGATGTTCGCGGCATGGCGGTCAAGTTTCATCTGAAAGACGGCGGCGAGTCCGATCTCATCGCCATAACGCTACCGATCTTCTTCGCCCAGACCCCGGAGGCTTTCTTGCAGTTTGCGGCGGCTGGCGTACCCGTGCCCGACAAGCCCGAAGGATGGTTTCACCGGCTGCTCGACAGGCTGCAATTACGCAACCCCGCGCGCAAACCTGATCTTCCCGAGGACGGCACGGTGGGTGTCCTCAAATACGCAAACACACACATGGCCGCACGCCCCGGCACTGTGGCCGCGACGATGTTGGTCACCCCCGTCAGCTACGGGCGGGCCGCCTACCACGCGCTTCACACATTCAAGCTGATCGCCGCCGATGGCGCGGTGACCTATTGTCGCTTCCACTGGGACCCGGTGGCCGGCGTGCAACCCATTGAAGAGGGGGTGACGGATCCCTACCGTCCAGAAAGCGGACCCAATACATTCCTCCATCAGGAGCTTCGGAATCGCATCGAGGCCGGCCCCGTCCGGTTCGTTCTCCGGATGACCGTCGCCGGACAGGGCGACGATTTTAACGACCCAACCAAGGTCTGGGACACGACGCGCCTCAGGGTGGTACTCGGCGAATTGTGGATCACCGATATTGCGGCGGACGAGGGTGCTGCGTGCGAGTCCCTCAGTTTCAACCCGACGCGGCTGGCGCCCGGTATTGAGTGCTCTGACGATCCGGTACTCGCGGCGCGCAGGGATGCCTATCAATATTCTTGTCGAATTCGGGGCGGCACTGGCTGTCCGGTGGGAGGGGATCGCAAATGAAGTATTTTGCAAAGATCTATGCTTTTTTGCGGCGCATGGTCGAGCGCGTGCTCGTGGCGTTCTGGCGACGCGTGGCACCGGTGAAAACACCACAACCGAAGTATTTAACGGCATTGCCGGATAATCTGCAGATGCACATGAACCTGGTAATGCCGCTCGCCGACCAGACTGCTGTCGGCCGCGCTCAGGCGATCCAGGCTGTCGCCGCCAACATCGATGAGCTATTCACGGGTCTCAGCAATGTTGGCACGGTGCACTTCGCCCGCTTCGACCTTATTGGCGGCAATCTTTGCATGTTCTCGGTGTTCGACGGCGATTTCCGTGCCTACATCCGCGACTTCATTAGCGTTTTCGGCTCTGTCTTCGACGCGCTACTGGGCCTCGTCGAAGATCCCCCTCCGTCGCCGTGCACGAAGCACCCGGCGGCGTTCATAGACTGGATCCATCGACACGATTCGTTCCAGATCCCGCGCGATCTTACCTCCTTGTTTCCGGACGAGAAGAACATCAAGAACCTGTCCCGCGACCTGGTGCTTTTGCTTGACGAGAATCCTCACATTCAGATCGGCCGCTTCAGCGGTTATCCGGGCCTTTCGGTTGCACAGATCCGCCACAGAACCGGAATGGGGTGGTGAGTATGAGCAGCAAAATAGACTTCGCCGACATTCAGGGCAACATCTTGCGCGGTTACGGCAAAGACTTCGTACGCCACCTGGTCCTCGCCGTGGACGATCCGGTCGCGGCGCGTCGCTGGCTGTCTGATGCGATCAGCGGCGACGAAAGCCTCGTACCCCAGATCACCACCGCTGAACCGTGGGCCGAGGATCGCCGCAGCACATGCGTCAATATCGGCATCACGTATACGGGCCTCGCCGCACTGGGTGTGCCGCCGGCCTCATTGAGCAGTTTCCCGATCGAGTTCGTCAAAGGCATGGCGGAGCGCAGCAAGCTGATTGGCGACACCGGCCCCAGCGATCCGTCGAAGTGGTCGGCGGAGTGGCGGCACGCTGAACGTGTACACCTGATGATCTCGGTGCACGCGGACGATTCGGCTGACCGCAGCGACATTGCCGAGCGCATACTCGGCGCCCGAGGCGCGTTCCGTTTGCTTGCCGCGCTCGACGGCGAAGGGTTCCCGGATGGCATCGTGCACTTCGGTTTCAAGGACAGTATTGCCCAACCGCAATTCAAAGGCGTGCACGGTCCGGATAGCCGCCGTGACGACCAGCCTCTCGTCGAGATCGGTGGGATACTGCTCGGTCATCGCACGCCGGTCGAGAATCTTTTTTGGGAGGTGCCAACTCCGAACGTGCTTGGCCTTAACGGCAGCTTTAACGCGTTCCGTGTGCTCGAACAACAGGTCGCCGAATTCGAGGATTTTCTGACGACCTGTGCGGACAAGCTGTTGGGTAATCCGTTGGGCGAAAAGGTGTTGCCAAGCGGCGCGGAGTCCCAATGGAATCCGCCCATGACACGCCACGAGGCCTTGCGTGAGATGATTGCCGCCAAAATGTTGGGCCGATGGCGCAACGGCGTCCCGTTGGCATTGTCTCCGACGTCGCCTTCGCCGCAGCCGCCGATTGACGACAACGGGCTTAATAATTTTGGTTACGCGAACGACCCGGACGGACAACGCTGCCCGATCGGAAGCCACCTCCGCCGTAGCAACCCACGCGACGCAAAGACGGTGCAGCGCAGCACCAACCATGCGCGCCGCATCGTGCGCCGCGGCATACCGTACGGACCCCTATATGATCCGAAGCATCCGGTAAAAGTGGAGCGCGGGCTGCTCGGTTCGTTTATGTGCGCGAGTCTCACCGGCCAGTTCGAGGCGCTCCTCTATGACTGGACTAACCTCGGGCTTCAGGATCCACGCATCACAGGCACCAACGATCCGGTCCTTGGAAACAATGATCCGTTGTTTAGCCGCATGTCATTTCCTGCGGGCGATGAAATTGTCACCTTTCGAGATTTTCCTCGCTTTATCCATACGCGTGGTGGTGCCTATCTATTCCAACCCAGCATCAGCGCGATCCGTCATCTTGCCTCGCTCTCGGGCGGCGAAACGGCGAAGACCGCTTAGGAGTCGCGTATGTCAACAGAACAGCTGGCGATCCTATATACCGACATGAGCGGTGCCACCGAGCCATCGCATGACGCAGACACGGCGGCGGAGATTCGCCGCGAACACAACGCCATCCTCCGCCAGGTGATCACGGAACACGGCGGCACGGAAGACAAAAATGTCGACGACAGTTTCACGGTGGCGTTCGTTTCGGCTTCGGCCGCACTCGCTTGCGCGGTCTCGATGCAGCAGGGCGTGGATCTCAATAATCGAAACCAGCAACGAAAAAGCGGGCTGCGTATCGGTGTCAGTGCGGGTGAAGTGGTGCGCGAAGATGCCGGCTATGTCGGCGACTGCGTGGTTGAAGCCGAACGTCTGTGCGCGTCGTGTAAGGACGGACAGATTTTGGCGGCCGACGTCGTCCGCCTGATGGCCGGTCGTCGAAGCACTCATGAATGCCGCCCGGTAGGTTCGCTCACGCTACAAGGACTGCCGGAACCGGTCGACGCGATTCAGGTGATGTGGCAGCCGCTGGATAGTGCGGGCGCCGCATCACGAATTCCTCTTCCCTCCCGGCTCGAGCTCGCACCGTCGAACTTCGTCGGCCGTAGCGAAGAACTGAAGTTGATTGACGACACCTGGTCGCGGGTGTCCACTGGCCCGGCACGTGAGATCGTACTCGTGGCGGGTGAAGCCGGGCTGGGAAAGACCACACTGGTTTCCCGCGCCGCACGCGAAGCGTTCGACCTCGGAGCAAACGTGCTGTTCGGTCACTGCGAAGAAGACTTGATCATGCCGTATCAGTTGTTCGCCGAGACCCTCAGTCACTACGTCACCCACGCACCGGAAGAACAACTGCTCGCGCACGTGGCCGACCATGGATCCGAACTGGTTCGGATCGTGCCCGCACTGGCAGGACGTATTCCTGACTTGCCGAGCACCAAAGCGACAGATGCCGATTCCGAACGTTCTCTGCTTTTCGCCTCCGTGTTGGACATGCTGGCCGCAGCTTCAGCCGAGCGGCCGTTGGTGCTGATGCTGGATGACATTCAGTGGGCGGACAAGGGAAGTCTGCTGCTGTTACGGCACCTCGCCGCATCCGACCGCCCGATGCGTCTCCTGATTCTGGCTACCTACCGCGACAACGAAGTCAGCGCTCTGCTGGACACGCTTGCCGCGTTGCATCGCCAGACCGGTGTCAGTCGCCTGGAGTTGCAGGGGCTCGATGACGGCGAAGTGCTCCAATGCGTGGAAGCTATCGTCGGGCACACAGTCAAAGACGTCGCCCTCAGTATTGCCCGCGCCGTGCACAGCGAAACCGACGGCAATCCCTTTTTCGTCGCCGAACTTCTGCGCCACCTGACAGCGACCGGCGCCATCTCGGAAGACGGCCGCTGGGTCGCTACGGGGGCGATCGAGTCGCTTGACCTTCCTGACAGTGTGCGTGAGGTAGTTGGCGCGCGAATCGGCCGCCTCGGCGCGGATAGCGGTCGCGTCCTTCGCCTGGCCGCCGTCATCGGGCGCGAATTCGACTTCGATTTTCTCGCGCGGGCGACTGCGATGCAGGAGGGCCCGTTGCTCGACTTGCTTGACCAGGCCGAAGAAGCGGCCCTCATCCAGGAGCTGTCCGACGGCACCGGTCGCTACCATTTCACTCACGCCCTCATTCAGCACGCGCTTTATCAAGACCTCAGCGCTGCGCGGCGGGTCGTTGCCCACCGCGAGGTGGCCAAAGCCCTCGAAGATCTCTGCGGCGATCGACCCGGACTTCGCATCGGCGAACTCGCGCGCCACTGGTGTTTCGCGCCGCAGAGCGGTGATGTGCCCAAGGCCATTCGCTACGCCTACCAGGCAGGCAATTCAGCGCTTAGTGCACTTGCTCCCGCTGATGCGATCGACTACTTCGAGTCGGCAACAGCATTGGTCAACGAGCACGGCGTGTCTGACCAGGAATTGGAACTCGACCTCGCGATCGGCCTCGGCACAGCTCAACGCCAGAGCGGCGACCCGGCCTTCCGCGCCACATTACTCGCTGCAGGCAACCGGGCTGCCGAGCTTGGCGATACCCACAAACTGGTGCGCGCAGTGCTGTCCAACGATCGCGGCTGGCACAGCACCTCCGGTGCAAGCGACACGGAAAAGGTCGCTCAGTTGGAACTCGCCCTCCAGCAACTACCCCCGGATGTGCCCGAGCGTGCGCTTGTGCTCGCAGCGCTCTGTGCAGAGCTCGCTTTTGGTAGCACGCTTGAACGCCGGCAGGCGCTCGCCGACGAAGCTCTAAAAATTGGAAAGGCGTCCGGCGACGACGCGATCATCGTGCGCACGCTGAATCAAATGGCGTTCTCGGTGACAGTGCCCTCGCTCCTTGAATCGTCGCTGCAGTGGACCGCCGATGCGCTCACTCGCGCGGAACGGCTTGACGATCCGCTGCAGCTATACCATGCGGCTATGTACCGCGCGACTGCGTCAATACGCGCGAACGACATAAAGGAAGCGGATCGCTGTTTCGCCATTGCCGGCCAACTCGTGCGCCAACTCGATTTGCCGCCAGTGACGTGGGAATACACGTTTCACATGTCGAAGCGGGCGCAACTGGCCGGCGACATCGCCGAAGCTGAGAAGCTCGCAGGCGCAGCGGCGGCGATTGGCACTGAATGCGGTCAACCCGATGCAGAAATGTGTTACGGCGTGCAGCTCGCCGCGGTCAACTGGATGCGCGGCACGATGGGTGACCTGGCCCCGCTCCTGGAGACAATGATGGAGGCCAACCCCGGCCTGCCTACATTCCGTGCTTCGCTCGCGATGGCCTACGCGCAGGCGCAGCGACTCGACGACGCGATCCGGATCCTCGACGAGTTCGCCGCCACAAACTATTTCCTGCCCCAGGACACAGCCTGGCTCAACGGTATGACCGAGTACGCCGACGCAGCCATTTTTTGTGGCGATCGTCGATTCGCGCAAGCACTCTACGACGTACTGGAGCCGTGGGTCGATCAGTTCTCGTCCGCAGGCGGCCTCACCGCCGAAGGGCCGGTCTGTTTGTGCCTGGGCGGCCTTGCTACCGTACTCGAACGTTACGATGAGGCCGACCGACATCTTCTGCATGCCGCCCGGCTCTGCGAGCAAAACGGGATGCAGTTCTTTGCGGCGCTCACCGATCTGCGCCGCGGTCAGTTACTCCTGGATCGAGGGCTGGACAGCGACGCCGAAGCGGCGCGGACACTGCTGACATCGGCCCACAGTGCGGCCGAAGCCAACGGCTACGGCGCGGTAGCGCGCGACGCCGCCGCCGGCATTACGCGCCTGGCCTGACACTGGCTGTCCCTCCCTCAAGTACGTCGTGCCAGATTGATCCATATCTTGTGTAATCGAGCGAAATAATAATAAGAAAAAGAGGTTGAAGATGAACCGCATACACATATTGATTCTGGTAATTGCATTCTCTTCAGGTCTGTTGGTCGCCGTTGACGCCACAGCCGAAGAAGTATCGGTAATCGCTCCCGAAATCGGACGGCTAATCGCCGAGGACGGCGTGCCAGCAGCCCAGGCGCAATTCAAGGAATTTCTGAATACCGATTCGATTAATCACGTTATCGAGATTCAGGCGCTGCAGTCATTGATGAGTGAGTACATGCAGGCCGGAAACATGGAGGCAGGAATGGCTGTCGCCGAAATGTCGTCCGAACTTACGATGCAAATGCTCTCCTCAGGTGGGGTTCCGGGCGTTGCGGGTATGGACATGGAGCAGCTCCAGAAAATGGAAGAGGCGGAGAAAGCCCAGCAAAAACTTGAACGCGAAGAAGAGCAAAAGCTGGCCGGGCAAAAGGAACAGCAAGGCCGGGGCGAAAGCAGGGACGATCTGCAGCGCTTCGCGGGATTCTACGAAGAGAAGGGCAGTAACGATAATGGCAGGACCCTGTTCGTGGCGGTGTCCTGTGACGGCTACCTGGTTGTCGGCCCGATGTGGGCCGATGTCGGACCCTGGTGGATGAAAGCGGCTTCCGATCTTGTATTCAGTTATTCCGATTCATGGACGAACTTCAGTATCGAATTTGTGCATGACGAGAGCAGCGGACACTACACCCTCGGCAACGATATTGATGGTGTTGCTTCACCACTCGAGTGGACGAAGGAGCTGACTCCCGAATACGCCAAGTGCGTGGAAAGACCGCGCCGGTGAAGCAGAAACCGAATACGAGTCTATCGACAACTCATCCAATTACGGTACCTGTTTGAAGGAAAGCAAATGACATCGTGGCGCGACTGTAGACTTTCAGCACAGGTTTCGCCGACGCTATCCCGAGGTCAATCGAGGTCCGGCATTATTCCGTGCAACACGAGCAGGTAGAAACTGACGATGCCGACGATCTGATCATTCTCGACGACCGGCGCATGGCTGATGCCAAAGTTCTCGAAGAGTCGAGCGCAGTAGCGTATCTCCATATCAGGGCGCACCGACAGCACCGGTTTTGCCATAACTTCGTACACGCTGACGCGTTCCGGTGCCCGGTTTTTGGCGATTACTTGTTTCGCGACATCGGAAAACTGCAATAGGCCGTATTCGTCCCGATCATCACGACGCTTGACAATGAGACTCGTAGCGCCAACCTTTTTCATTACTTTTAGCGCCGACAGCACATCGAGCGTGCCGTCGACCTCCGTTACCTCAGTACGCATGCAATCGCGCACCTGCCCCCAGCTTTGTGTGTTCATAATTTTTCCTCCACGATATCGCCCAGTTCTTTGCTCTGATGAATGACGCCGATTGCGTCTTCGACATCAATCATGATTGCTATTCCCGTACCGGGAGTTGCATCGAATTGACCAACCTCACCGATGTGCTCGAGAATATCGCGACTCAGATGTTGCTCCACGAGCAACATAACCACATCTCGCTGTGTCGCGAGAGTGAGTCCGAAAAATGTCTTGTTTTCCTTAATCCCTTCGCCACGCGCATTGTTGATTACGGTGCAGCCCGTCGCACCGGCCTCACGTGCCGCATGCATAATCGCATCGGTTGTACTATCTTCCACGAAAGCAATAATTAATTTAAATCGCATCTCAATCTTCCTCTTCAGGGCGCTTCGCATTCGCTGCGAACACCGAAATACTCTCTCTCAAGACCGCCAGCTGACCATAGGCCAATACCGAGATAATCGGAAACAAGCTAGCGAACGCTACCAGACCAAATCCATCAAGTAATGCGCTGCGGCCCGGTACGCCTTCGGACAGACCGAGGCCCAGCGCTGTAATTAAAGGTACTGTCACCGTCGACGTCGTGACGCCGCCGGAATCATAAGCCAGTGGCACGATGAGCTTCGGCGCGATCGCGGTCTGTAGAATCACTACAAAGTAACCCGCCGCGATGAAGTAATGCAGCGGCAAGCCGGTAATGATGCGAAAGCACCCGATACCCACGCCGATGCCTACGCCGATAGCCACTGCCAGGCGCAGCCCCGTAACGCCTATTGCGCCACCCGAAACGGTGTTCGCCTTCATCGCTACTGCAATGAGGGCCGGCTCTGCCAAGGTGGTGCTGAAGCCGATGGCGCATGCAAACAGGTATACCCAATAGTAGTCCTGCCAAAGCAGGTCCGTCAGTGTCTTGCCGACGGACTCGTGCAGGAACGCCGGATCTGTCAGTTGCTGCGCCATCAACTTGCCCAGCGGAAACAAGGTTTGTTCAAGGCCAATCAGGAACAGTCCAAGGCCGACAATCACGAACACGAAGCCGACCGCGATCTGCCTGGCATGCGGAAGCGGCTCGCCGATGACAATTCTCTGAAACAAGAAAAGAAAAATTGCGATGGGCAATACGTCAATCGCACTGTCAGCGATGATCTGCGCGCCGCTAAGAATCAGATCCATTGCAAAATAATTCCGTAACCGAGTACAAACAAAATAGGCGTGAGTGACGCGAAGGCGATCAGGCCGAAGCCGTCCGTCATCGGATTGCGGCCTTTCAATGAGCCCGCCAATCCAACGCCTAACGCGGCGACCAGGGGCACGGTTACCGTCGACGTCGTGACGCCGCCTGAATCGTAGGCGATGCCGATGATTTCCTTGGGGGCGATCGTCGTCAGCAAAACCACCAGGCAGTAGCCGCCGATAATCAGGAGCGGCAATGACCAGTTGGCCAGAATACGCATTACGCCAATTATTAGCGCTATCCCGACGGCGAGTGCGACCGTGAGCCTAAGGCCGAGTGCATAGCTTTTCCTGGCCTCTTCGGAAGCAGCGATTGCGCCTGCAGCCGCGGCGACCTCGGCCGCTTCAGCGGAGATCGCGATTAGCGCCGGTTCCGCTATCGTGGTGCCAAAACCAAGAACGAAGGCGAAGGTGATGAGCCAGAACACGCTGCCTTTTCGCGCCATTGCGTACGCGAGGCCCTCACCGATCGGAAACAAGGCGAGTCGCAAACCGAATATGAAAAAGGTCAGTCCCAGGACGACCAGCAATGCGCCACTGGCCATCGACAAGAGGCCAGTGGCAGATTGCTCAAAGACGAAGATCTGGAAGACAGCGATGACAAGGACGATTGGCAGCAAATCGCGCAGGCTGCTGGCAGCATCGTGGGCCAAGGCAGTTAACGAATCTCTCAATTTAGCTGCATCCTCCGGCGAGGCGATGGTCTGATGCTGCAAGTCTATCGCATAGCAAAACTTGAATGCGCAGGATTTAAGTTACTGATTGATAAAGATCTGCGATTTTTACCAGGTCCGGCTTCTCGGATTCATCCTGTCTTCATCACTTAACCCTCAGGCCACCCGGCCGCTTTTTGGCAACAATCGATCCTGACTTCGGGGCCAATCGGGCTGCAGATTCTAAAAAAAGGGAGATAGATGATGTTTACGCAATATGGACGCATTAGGAAATTGGCACCGGCCGCAATCCTCGCCATCCTGCCGCTCTTCGCGGCCTGTGGCGGAGAAGACGCCGATGAAGCAGAAACCGAATACGAGCTAATCGACAACTCATCGAATTACGGTAACTGTATTTCGTGGATCGAGTACTTCAATGATCCTGCAAACTGCGGCAACTCGGATTCATCAGGTGGCTCCGCAGGTTCGGGCGGTGGCGGTCCAACGCCGCCGACAGGAACTGGAAGCACAACACCCCCGCCATCGGGCTCGGGTATTGCCGCGTTGATCAATGACGAGCTGGAGCCGAACGATACGCTTGCGAACGCCAACATCATGAGTTACCCGACACGTTCCGGTTCAATTACGCACATCGGCTGGGTCGCAAACGGTTCGATCAGCGACATGAACGACGCCGCCGATTATTTTGCGTTCACAGCACCGTTGGGCCGCGATTACACAATCAGGCTTTGTCCGCCTTCAGGCAGTCCCTGCAATGGCACCAGCGGCATCGACACGGTGACTGCCTATTTCGAGCTGCTCGATCAGGACGGTACCGTATTGCTGAGTTCGCAGGCGGGTCCCACCAATGCTTTTGAGATGGCGATCGACGCCGGTGTTATTTACTACGTGCGGGTTATGGCTGGCGATACCATGGGCTCAATCGTGGGCTACAACTTCCAGTCGTTCGAAAAGAAGTAATGCGAACGCTGATACATCTATCTCTATATGGGCAAATGGGATCAGAGTACATTTTCTGAAGGAGTACTTTGGCCGTCTCATCAATTCATGCTGGTAGATTTCTGTTACCTGTCTTCCATTTGATTCGTGTACTCTCGTCACGGATGCACCGGAACCAACATATAAAAATAGGGGAGAACAATGAAAAAAGTTTTATTCGCAGGGGCCGCTTCACTTGTCATTGCGGCATTGTCATTCAATGCACCTCAGGCCATCGCAGGCTCGAACTCATGCGCTAAGCGCGTCAACAATACTCACAACAAACTGCTCGAATGCGTCACGATCGACGGTGTACGCCAGCATCAGGCGGCGCTGCAGGCAGCCGCCGATGCAAACGGCGGAACGAGGGAGACCGGGACGCTTGGATACGATGCCAGCGTCATGTATGTAGTCGATACGCTCGAGGCGGCCGGCTACGAACCGGAACTCAACGCTTTTGACTTCACGTACTTGCCCCCGGCGATACTAAGACAGACCGCGCCCGTCACTGCCGAGTATGAAACAGGCTTTTTTACGGGATCGGGCTACGGTGCGGTCGAAGGACCGGTGATCGCCATCGACCTCGCACTTGGTAGCGCGCCGTGGCCAGCTGACCCGAACACGTCGACGAGCGGCTGCGAGGCATCGGATTTTGATGGGCTCGATTTTTCGGGTCCAAATGACATTGCATTGGTTCAGCGCGGTACCTGCTTTTTCTCGACAAAGGCTGTCAACGCGGAGAATGCCGGGGCTGAAGCAATAATCATCTTTAACCAGGGTAATTCGCCGAATCGTATGGGGCTAATTGTCGGCACAGCTGCTAATTTACCCGACGGGTCACCGTCCAACCTCACAGTTCCGGTCGTGGGCGCCAGTTTTTCACAAGGTATTGCGCTGTCACAGGCTGGCTCCACCGCATACGTCCAAGTCGATGCACCAGTGCAAACCACGCAATACAATGTGATTGCTGAATTGCCAGGTAAGAAAGACGATAACGTCGTAATGGCAGGCGCGCACCTGGACTCCGTGCGAGCAGGACCCGGAATTCAGGACAACGGCTCTGGCAGCGCGGCAATTCTCGAGACGGCTGTCCAGATGGCCAAAGTGAAACCGTTCAATACCGTACGCTTCGCCTGGTGGGGTGGTGAAGAGGCAGGCCTGCTTGGTTCCACTGCCTATGTCAACGGCCTGACTCCGGAGCAACAGGGAGACATCGCGCTATATCTGAACTTTGACATGATCGGCTCGCCCAATCATGTCTTCTTCATCTACGATGGTGATGACTCCGATGGCACAGGTGCGGGTCCCGGGCCGGGCGGATCAGATCAGATCGAATACCTGTTCGAGTCCTATTACATGCAGGTCGGCCAGCCGTTCAAGGGCACCGATTTCTCGGGCAGGTCGGACTATGGCCCGTTCATCGCAGCCGGCATTCCGGCGGGCGGCCTGTTCACGGGCGCAAGCGGCATAAAGACAACTGAAGAAGTGGCGCTTTGGGGCGGTACGGCGGGCGATCAGTATGATCCGTGCTACCACCTTGCCTGCGACACTTTTGACAACGTCAACCTGCACGCACTGGAAATCAACTCGGATGCAGTCGCCTATTCCGTTCTGCAATACGGAATGAATACCGAGGCAGTGAATGCCGAGAGAGGCAAGGGTAATTTCAAAATGCCGCCAGCCGAGCCGGGTCCTAGCGTCGAATAAAGACCGACCGAACGCTCGCCTGCAAACAAAGGCAATATGGCACTGTAAGGGGTCGAACCGATTTTCTGTTTCGGTTTGACCCCTTTTTACTAATCGAGTAGTAGCCATTCGGGCGCGTCGATCAAAAAAAATATTGGGCAAAACTGATAGCCCCCGATTCGAGACCGACTGCAGTCTCGACCGGGGCGGTGAAATTCAGACAAAGAGAGGCCTGGCAAACAAGCGGGACGACTAACACAGCCCGAATCGCCGGGCTGTGGGCAAGCTCAGTTTCGCCACCGTTCCCCCGCCTTCTCGCGGCAGCAATTGGATCTTCCAGTCATGTTTGAGCGCGATCTGGTGAACGATGGCGAGACCCAGACCGCTGCCGCCGACCCGGTCGCGCCCTTCTACTCCGAGCCGGTGAAAAGGCCTGAACACGGCATCGACTTCTGCGACAGGAATGCCCGGGCCGCGGTCGCAAATCTCGATCGCCACCTCGTCGTTGCTGCAATTCAGGTTGATGTCGATCGGCTTGCCACCACCATGCTGCGCGGCATTCCTGAGGAGGTTTGTCAGTACCCGTTCCAATGCTACGGCGTCAGTGAAGTAGGCGCACGGCGGGTCTTTTCGATGGAGCAGCAGCTCGGAGCCTTCGATTTTTATGTCGGAAGCCAGTGACTCGATCATTTGCCATAGATCGAGCTGGACCGGGGCCTCCCCGTCCACACCATGTGAGAATTGCAGGAACTGCCCGATCAGCTTGTTCATGGCTTCCAGATTGCGGCGAACCCTGTCGATGAGTTCTGGGGTCGGGTCCAGGTCAAGCAACTCAATGGCCAGGCCCAGGCGGGTCAGGGGCGTCCGCAAATCGTGCGAGATGCCGGCAATCATCACAGTGCGATTCTCCGATAACTCCTGCAGACCCGACGACATCCGGTTGACTGCCCGCGCCAGGCTGGCGATTTCCTCCGGACCATCTTCAGGAATCGGGGAAGGGTTTTGACCACGGCCGAGCAGCTTGACCGCCGAGGACAATCGCTCCAGCGGTCTGACGACCTTGCGCACCGCCAGAAGGCTGGCGATCAGCGTTAGCAACGCACCGCCACCCAACGCGAAAATCAAGACGACCGGCGGATTGATGCCAAGGCGCTTCTTGTCGAAACCGAGGCGAAACAGTTTTCCGTGCGCGGGAACGTCCACCCAGATTATCGGGCCGTCCGCCGACTCGCTAATGGCCAGCTCGGTTCCCGCGCGCCGGTTCAGGGTTTCACGAAAAAACGGGTAGAACGAAAGGTCGGACGAGATCTGGGGAACATCCGTCGTTTCTTCGGCGACAATCAATCCATGGTCCTGGAGCAATTGTTGCTTGAGCTCGGCGTGCATCTCCTCGGGCAGGCTTTGCAGCGAATGCGCGGCGGACACGATGATCGCGGCGAAATCGTCCGCGTGGCGCCTCGCCATCGGGTCGTACACGAAATAGATGGCGGCGCCAACAGAAATGAGCATGAACACGAGCAGGGTAACCGCGATCGTAATCACCGTGCGTCCGAGAAGGGTTCTCGCCCAGAGCATCACGTCTCGCCCCCCCGGGGCGTGAACTGGTAGCCGACGCCCCATACGGTGCGGATAAGGTGAGGGTCGGCGGGGTCTGCTTCGATCAGGTGTCTGAGTCTTGCCACACGGACGTCGATACTTCGGTCGAGGGGGTCACGATAGCTGCCGCGGAGACAGTCCATGATGAAGTCACGGCTGAGCACGTGGTTGGGATGACGCACGAAAACGTCCAGGAGATCGAATTCAGCTCGGGGCAAGTCGATTTCGACCGACTCCCGATAAAGTACGCGCTGCGCCGGATCAAATCGAAACTGTCCAAATTCGTATATTCCGTCCGAATCCGTCGCTTGTTTTCTGCCTTGCGCGCTTCGTCGCAGTACCGCGCGAACCCTCGCCAGTAGTTCGCGTGGACTAAAGGGCTTCGGCAGGTAGTCGTCGGCACCGACCTCCAGGCCGACGATCCGATCGAGTTCTTCTCCCCGGGCCGAGATCATCACGATCGACAGTTCGTATTCGCTGGCCAGGCGCCGGGCGATCGACAGCCCGTCCTCGCCCGGCAACATGAGATCGAGAATGACCAGGTCCGTCGAATGCATGGCCAGCCATGCATCCATGGCGGGGCCGTCTTCGACAGCGGAAACGTCGAAGCCTTGCTTGCCGAGATAGGAACACAACAGTTCCCGGGTTTCCCAATCGTCATCTACGACCAGCAGGTGTGATCTGCTTGCGCGATCCGTGGGCCGCCCGGCGTTCATAGTTACACTTTGTAACACATCGACACGACAAGGAAATACGTAAGACACACAATTGCTGCATCTTTCCTACAACGCCGGGATTCAACTTAATCAGCTACTCACGACGTATAGCAAGGAGGATGAAACAATGAAGACCAAACTACTTCTCACATTACTTAGCGCATTGCTGGCCGGTACGGTCGGCCTTTCCGGCGCCGCTTTTGCCCAGGGCGGTGGCGGCGGCGGTGGCGGCGGTGGCGGTGGTGGCACGCCCCCGGACTACGGCGACCTGATCATTCTTTACAGAGACTCGATCGGTGTACCGATTCTCGACGAAAATTTCTGTCAGCAACCGATCGGCTTCACCGAGAACGTGGGCTGCCCGCTGGTATGCGACGAGGGACCCTGCCTGATCCCAACTGATTCGGCGACCTGCGCAATCGAACCGCTTTACGCGAGCTGCGCAAACGAGGCGGACTTCGGCCGCGTCAACCTGTCACGCGCATCAGAGAGAGTACTAGCCTCGCAGCTGCAGGACGTGTTGGTTAATCTCGCAATTGCTGATTGCACAACGCTGGACCCGGCAGGCCGGATGGTCTACAGCCGCATCATAGGCGATGAGCTGGCGACCGGCACCATCGACTCACCGCTGCAGAACCTGGCGATGTACAAGTACCTGATGCGGGATGGCGACATCGGCGTGCCGCTGCCGCAGGGCGCGACTGCGCTCCAGACCGCGGCCAGGGGCTTTGGCGTTGCCATGGACAAGGCAGGTGAGGTGAACATCGACTTGCTCGTCTACCTTAACCAGATCTTGGGTTTGACCGAGGGCACTACGACACTCGGCGAGCCCGTCTGCATAGACGTCTGGGAAGAGGTGCAGGGGAACATGCAGTTTGTTGAGAAATGCTTCCTGAATTATGGTGGCCTCACTTACAACCGTGCGACAAACTTCGGGGCTTTGCCTTCACCTGCTTACATCCCGGAAGTTGGTCCGATTGCCGGCTGGTTTGAGTTCCTCATGGACATGGGTGGCGGGAATTTCGCGGTCACGGAAGGATCGATATTTGACACCGTATTCCAGAGTGAGCCCGGATTCACGGACGGCAATATCGGAGGTTTTGCACAGGCATCCGACGACACGCGTGCGGTGATCAACTACATGCACACCTATGCAATCCCGCCAGATAGCGGGACCGAAGTGCCTTGCATGCCGCTTCCGAATCCCACCGATCAATATGACCTCTCGATCAGCGAGAAGTCAGGGTTGAAGGTTCCGCGGCAGATCATCGCGACGACAGAAGGTCGCGAGTTTGTAGTCACCGTATCGAATGCCGGACCGGATGTCGCCGCCGGCACGCTGACCGTGACCGCCACGGCCGCACAAGGTGGGGACGTTCTTGTCGAAGGTCTGCCAGGCCCGTTCATCTTTGAGTTCGACGGTGTCCTGCAAGGTTTGACCTTTACCACCGGGACGGTCTATTTCACGATCGCGGAACCGCACGTTGCCACGAAGATCACGTGGACTGCGATGGTCGAGCCGGCGGATGTCGACCCCAATATGGGGAACAACGCAGCGACTGCGACGAGCAACGTGAGAGTGAGCGGAGGCGGTCGGCGCCGTTAGACCGACAGTCTACGACCACGCCAGCGGGAGATAACCCGCAAAATATCCCCGGGCTGCAACGGCCCGGGGAGCCAGGAGAGCAGCTATGAAACTCCGTTTCCAGCAACTATTGTATTTTATTGGTGCAGCAACTTTGGCGACAATCGCGTCGGCAGCGCCAAAACCCGAAACCCTCCTTAAGTGGACGACCGTCGCTAACAACAACGACCTGATACCGCCACTCGAACAGAGGACATTCAACAGTTACAACCAGCCCTCGGTAAACGCGAACGGGTTGGTCGTCATACGTGCGCGCAGCCGCGGCGGCCCGCCACTGGGCCCGGCCACGCACGGTATCTATGCTCGCGACATGTCGGTCGTTGACAGTGAGATCGTTCGCATACTCGACAAGACCACGATGGTTCCGCAGCCGAACAACCTGGATTCGAAGTTCACGGAAACCCCATCATTCCCACGCATCGATATGCATTCGGCGACGATTGCAACGCGCGGAAATCACGGACCGGTACATCAATACTCGCTGGGAGACGGAACCGATACCCGGGCCGGTACGACGGGGATCTACACGAATCCCTTCGGTGAACTGATTACCGGCGCTGCCAAGCTCGGTCATGTGCCGGAACTCTCTTTCTTCGGCGTACCCGAGTACGGTGATATTGCATTCGAAGTTTTCCCCGGAGCACCTTCCGTTACGAACGGCAACACCATCGTGTTCAAGGGCAATTACACAGCCGAGGGTATCGCGAGGACCGGTGTGTACTATCGCGATCTCACATCCGAGACGGCAGGTGGCACGTCACCGTCCGTAATGATTGCGAACAGTGCCCACACGCCGATTCCGGGCACCGAAGTCGTGTTCGGCTCGACGGCACCGCCGAACGCTGTAGGCGACAGCGTCGTGTTTGCCGGATTCGACAACGAGGAGGCCCCGACGCTCGGCGGCATCTACCTCGCACCACTGCAATACCTGCCTTCATTGAAAGCGCTCGTTAGCATCGGCGATCGCGTTCCCGGCAAGTCCGGCAAGGACCGGTTCACCGCGGTCGGCGAAGGCATCGCGTTCGACGGCCGATTCGTCGGCTTCTGGGGCACATGGGGCAATCAGACCAGGACCGTGAAACTCCACTGCACAGAGGAGGGCAACAAGGACCGCATCGCATACTGCAACCAGGCGCTTTACTGCGCGTCTGCAAAAGAAACCCTGGGAGACCCGAACAGCATCTGTGACGACGAAGATGATCCAAAGTTCGGGAAGAGTTGTTACACGAAACGGGAAGTACCCACAAAACAGGGCATCTTCGTACACGACACCAAGACCGGGGTTACGCACCGGGTTTCAGAGCACGGCAAGCAATTCGATAACTTCCTTTACTGGAATTACTCGGGACGGGTTCCGTGCGCCAGCCATGGCCACAGTGCCGAAGGGGGTGAGGACGACGGTGAATCAGTGAGATGGCGCTCTTCGGCGTTCATGGCCGTATCGGCGGGCGTCGGAGCGACATTTACTACGGCTTTCAAAGCAAGGTCCGGCGGGTTGAGCAACGGCATCTACGCGAATCCGGTCGACGGGATCTACATGAGAAAGGGACCGGGACAGCCGCCCGTTACCACTGTCGTTGACACGACAATGAACGGGCAGGTGCTCGACCCCGAGGCGCCCCCGGATTCGACAATCGCAGAGCTGGGCCTGGAGCGCGAAGGACTCCGTGGCGGCTGGTTCGCGATCAACGCAAGCATGGAAGTCAACGGAGGTGAGGAAGAAGACGGTATGGCCGGCGTTTACATCACGCAGGTTGAGTAAGCACTTTCCGTCATTGCAGGACAACAGAGAGGCCCACAGATGGGCAGTATGAACAGCTATTTACGGTTCTTAAGCTGCGGTTTGCTTGTTTTTCTTTTTGCGCTGCAAGCGCAGGCAGCGTGCCCGGACGGCACGATCTGGGAGCCGTACTCGGAAGTATGCGCGGTTGTCAGGGATATCCGGGGCGAGTTTCTACCCTCGCTTAAGATATCCATTGCTGTTCATAGCAACGCACCCGTACCAGGGACTATGACAACCGGGACCGCTTATGCGCCGGATCAGTTAGTTGCCAATGACAGCGGTCGATTGCACACGCGCACCTTCGTGTATCCGGATGGCCTCGAACGCGATGCCCCATTACCAAGCTGGCTCTACACGACGGCGACTTCTCGCGTCCACAGCGGGCTCGAGGTGGTTGCCATGTACACCGAGAATCAGGATACGGGTTACCTTGGACTTTTCGCCTGGACCTGCCTGCCCGACTATCCGTGCCCTGATGGTGCGACGGGCCCGGGCTGGCAGTGGTCGCAGCCACTGCCGCAGTTCACCTGCAATATCACACAGATAGTGGACCAGGGTGGCCACGCTCAGAAACAACTCTATTACGCTAATCACTCAGATCGCATGGACGATGGATCACCGCCCTTGTGGAAGAGCGCCGTTTACCTTTGGAATTACTGTGATGCAGCGTGGGATCTCGCCTGGGAACATGAGTACCGGCAGGACAAAGTCGATTGCTCGGTTCCAGGCGCGGCATGTGCCTGGTGGGGACCGTCTGTCGAAATCTTTGGCGACGCGGTATACCCGCAAATTGGTGAATTAGGTTATGAGGATTCCTTGCTTTACCACGACGGAAGCTGGAGCCAGCTGTTGCCCCCGGAGGCACAGTTCAGGGATCCTACCGACCCGGGCTGGGGTTCATTGACGCCCTGGCAACTATTCCATCTCGAGCCGAATCGCAGTTATGGCATCGGCAATTGGTTCAACGTGAACGATGCACCGGTGATCGAGAGTCAGGAGGAGCTGACGACGGGGGAAGGAGAGCCGCTGCTTATTGACACGAGCCTGTTGACGATCAGCGACGCAGATGTCGACCCTGTGTATCACGTCGACTTTGAGTTGACGGTCTATGGCGGCAATAACTATACGTACTCGAACGGAACGTTGACGCCCGATCCCGGTTTCATCGGTACGCTCGTCGTCCCCATCTCTGTCAATGATGGAGCCGCGGAGAGCGTGACGTTCGAATTGCTCGTAAACGTTGGTCTGGTGAACGGTGTCCCCGTAATTCAGGGCCAGGCACCGTTGCAGACGCTGGAAGATCAACCGATTGAGATCGGCATAGATGACCTGACGGTTCAATATGCCGGCAACGACCCGGCATTTTTCAGCGTAATTGTGCATGGCGGCCAGCTCTATACAGTTGCTGGCGCGACGGTGACGCCAACGTCCAATTTCGACGGGCTGCTGCTAGTGCCGGTTACGGTCAGCGACGGTGTGGTAGAGAGCAACGTCTACCAACTGACTATTTCTGTTACCCCCGTTAATGACGCGCCGTCAATCGACGGGCAGTACCCGCTTCAGACGCTCGAGCGCACGCCGATCGAAATCAGGGCAGGGGACCTGTTGATTTCCGATCCTGACAATGGGTTGTCAGAACTGTCGGTCAGGGTTTTGGATGGCGTTGATTATCAAAACGTCGGTAACACGGTTATACCGAAGTCGGGTGTTTTCGGAACGCTGGATGTCAAGATCGTGGCGAGCGACGGTGAGCTTGATAGTGATACTTTTGATCTGCTGGTTCAGGTAATAGCGGACAGCGTACCACCGGAAATTATCTTGATTGGGGCGGCAACGATCTCTGTTCGCCTGGGGAGTCCCTATACGGATGCGGGTGCGTCGGCCATTGACAATGTCGATGGCGACATCAGCGACAGAATCGTTGTCGATAATCCGGTCAACACGGGCCGCGCCGGCACTTACGCGATTACCTACAGCGTTGAGGACATCGCAGGTAATACCGCTGTCGTGACTCGAACCGTAACAGTTGAGGCAACTACGCCGGTTCAAAGCAGCGGCGGCGGAGGTGCCGTATCAATCCTGGTTCTCGCGGTACTCGCGGCGTTTGCCTTTCATACCTGTATTAGAACGAGAATCTGATTCCAGTCGTTCGAAAAGAAGTAATGCGGATGCCTGTGTAAGAACCCGAACGCGTCGATCTTGATTACTGTTTTCTGTGTCAAAAATCCATGGGCGAACCGTCGTAGGCGAAGAATCCCCCCGAATCTTTTTGTTCAAGGCCGTTAATGACCTGCAAAAGTTGCGACGCAGCGAGCGTCGGTGAAAACAGCTTTGACGCCTCAACTCGTTTCGAAAATGGCCTGGAAAATGGTGTATCCACCGTACCCGGATGCAAGGTAACAACGATCGACTCCGGCATCAGCTTGCCTTCGCGGTGAAGAATTCCGACGGAAAGACGACAGCAAAGACATCACTGTGCTTGGATGTCACTGCTTCAGGGCTGAGTCGATCTTAGCAATGAGCTCTTGATCATAGGGTTGTGTACGAGGGCTGAATTCCGAAATGAGTTGGCCATTTCGGCCGATCAGGAACTTGTGAAAATTCCAGCTTGGATAGGTTCCTGCGGCATCCGCCAGCTTATCGAAGAACGGATGCGCGTCGCCTTTCTTCACCGAGACCTTCTCGAACATGGGAAATTTGATGCTGTAGGTAAGCCGACAAAAGTCCTGTATCTGTTCTTCGGTACCAGGCTCCTGTCCAAGAAAGTCGTTGGATGGAAAGCCGAGAACAACCAGGCCGTCTTCCCCATATTCCTCGTAGAGCTTCTCGAGTCCGTCGTACTGGGGCGTGTTGCCGCACTTTGAGGCTGTATTCACGACGAGTAAGACCTTGCCCGCGTAGGTATCAGCGAGGTTGACCACTTCATCCGAAGCAAGCAGCCTGAAGTCCTGATCGAGCAGCGCGCCCTCATTGGCTGACGCAGTTGTACTAATTAACAGGAGCAGTGCTCCAAGAAATTTACGCATTGTAGACACCAGATAATCAGTGGAACATAAAAATGCAAACATACAAGGTGCGGCTTTATAAGCATGCAACCCTTGTACCTGTTTATTACAGCTCACTAGTGGGAAGATTATCAACGAACGTCAGCTGACAGGTCTCCGCTTTGTATGCAGATGTATCAGCATGTTTCAGCCTGACGTCACTTAGGAACAATTGTTGCGACTAGCGATCCTTACGATCGCCCGCGCCGTGCCATTGAAGAGAAATGCATGAACTGGCAACAGTGCATACCAATAGAGCAACCCCCACACACCTGCCGGATGCCAATAGGCACGCATAAAAATACGGCGACGAGCGCCTTCGTCGACGATTATGAACTCCAGGACACCGGCACCGGGTGCTTTCATTTCCATCAGGAGCGTTAGCCGCATTCCAGGCTCGACAGCAATAACGCGCCAGGCATCGACAACATCACCCACTCTCAGGTGCTCCGGGTGTCGTCGACCGCGCCTAAAACTGGGACCACCAAGCATCCAGTCGAGAGCGCGACGCAACCACCACAGCGGGTAGCCATAAAAGAATTCGCCCTTGTGCCCAAGCCGACAAACGACGCTCCAAAGGTCCGCGCTCGACGCTTCAGTGACTGCGCTGCCCTCAGCCTGCTTTGCGTAGAAACTGTATTCCGGTCGAAATTCGTCACAGGCGACCGCACCCTCCACCCAGCGCACGGGAATAGCGTGCTGCCTTTCTGCCTCCAGCGATTCTGTCGCTGCTGCGTCGAAGTCCATCAGTTCTTGAGGCACCAAAGTTCGGAGGCGATCATCGTCGGCGATTACGTCCTGGGAAAGCCCGTCAATGAGCGCTCGTGCCACGTTGGTCGGCACCGACGTCACCAGTCGCAGCCAGTAGGATGAAAGTCGCGGCGTTAACATCGGCACCGGGATGATTATTGGGCGCTTGCCGACGAGCGAACCGTAACGGCGCATGATCTCGGCATATGTCAGGACATCAGGCCCGCCGACGTCATAGGTCTGGCCTGCGGCCACTTCATGTTTTGCAATGTCGGCGAGGTAGCGCAACAAATTGGTCAGCGCTACAGGGGTCGAGCGCGAAGACACCCAGCGAGGCGTGATCATCAGCGGCAAGTGGTTAACCAGGTCGCGGATGACCTCCCACGCGGCAGAGCCCGGCCCAATAATCATTCCGGCACGAAGCTCTGTCACTGGCACACTCCCTGCTCGTAGTATGTCGCCGGTTTGCTGCCGCGAGCGAAGGTGCATCGAACGGGGCGCGTCCGGAATCAAGCCGCCGAGATATACAATACGACGAACACCCATACGCTCGGCAGCAGCCGCGAAGTTACGTGCTGCCATGGCATCAAGACTGGGAAAATCCGCGCCGGCAGCCATCGAGTGCACGAGGTAGTAGGCGGTGTCGACATCCTGCAGCACCCGGTCGAGCGTATCCGGCCGCAGGGCATCGGCCGCAGCAAGCTCGACGCCGGTCCATTCGCGACTCTCGAGAACCTCGACATTGCGCGCCGTCGCGCGCACCTGTCGGCCTTCGTCGAGCAGGAAAGGAACCAGATGGCCACCGATGTAGCCGCTCGCTCCGAATACGAGGTCACAGCTCAACGGCACACCAAGAAACCCATCGCGGGCACCTGTCTTCAAGTCTCGACTTCAGCGACGGTGTGTACGGATCCCCGTGGCGACACGAGCTTTCGCAAATCATCCACAATAACGGCGACCGACGGGGTAACGAATATCACCATGAAAGCCGATACCACGATGCCAAAACCCAGGCTCACGGCCATTGGAATCAGGAACTGCGCCTGCGGGCTCTTCTCCAACAACAACGGCGCCAGACCCAGGGCCGTTGTCAGCGTCGTGAGCAGGATCGGCCGGAAACGACGCGCCGCAGAGTCGGCTGCCGCCTCGATCGGCGAACTGCCTTCGGCCCGGTACTGGTTATATAGATCGACCAGCACAACCGAGGCGTTCACCGCGACACCGGCCAGCGCCACGATGCCGAAAACCGAAATGAAGGACAGCGAAAATCCGAGCACATAGTGACCCAGCACAGCGCCCGCAACGCCAAGCGGTATTGCCACCAGTATAGCCAAGGGCTGAATGTATGAGCGTAGCTGCGTAGCAATCAGGGCAAAGATGATCAGCACAACGATGATAAAAGCGCTGCCCAACATCGCGAGATCTTCGTTCTGGTCTCGGGTTGTACCGGCTCTCACCCACCGCAATCCCGGCTGGCTCTGCTCAAGCGCCGGCATCACCGCGGCCAGGATCGCCTCGTTCGCAAGATTCGGGGTTGAAACCGCCTCATCGACGTCAGCGCTAACGGTCACGACACGGCGTCCATCTATACGTTCGATCGAGGAGTAGGCACGACTCTCTTCGACACTCGCCACCGTAAATAGCGGCGCACTGCCGCCGGCCGGGAGCTGGACCCTGAAATTGTCGAGCGCATCAAGGCTGGTACGTGTTGACTCCGGGTAGCGCACATAAACCCGAATCTCTTCCCGCCCTCGCTGTATGCGCTGCACCTCTTCACCGAAGAACCCTTGCCGCACCTGGACCGCGATGTCCGCCTCACTGAGACCGGCGGCGCGCCCTGCCGGCGTAATCTCGAACACAAGCTGTCGCTTGCCGAGATCGAAGCTGTCCTCGATCTGGTTGACTCCGTCGACCGTTGCCAGGCGTTGTTTCATTTCTGCGACCGCGGCAATGAGTTGTTCTTCGTCCTGGTGCGCGAGTTCGAATTCAACGTCAGAGCCAAAGCGCACAAAACTGGAACTAAAATTCACTCGTTCGGCCCCTTCAATCGAACCGACCTCGTTGCGCCAACGCCGTTCAATCTCGGCTGCGGGCGTAAATCGCTGTCCGTAGGGTGTCAGTTCGATTCGAACCTGTCCGATGTTTTCTGCTCCCGTAAACCCCGACTGCGAACCGGGGCCATTGTTGGAGGACGCCCTCCCACCGCTTGTCGAAGTAACTGCAACGAACAGAGTCTCGCCGGTCTCTTCGCGAATGGACTCGGCCACATCATAGGCAGCATCCGTCATGCGACGAATAGCCCGATCAGTACGTTCGAATGGCGTCCCGTCCGGCATTGTCACAGACGCGGACAGACCATTGCCTTCGACGGCGGGGAAGAATACGAAGCGGACCTGCCCGCTCTGCAGCAGGCCGATGCAAAGGATGAAGAAGGCCATCGCAAGGCCGACGGTGGCGTAGCGCCATTGCGCCGCGAACGCGACGCCCGGCCGTACGATGCTATCGCGGATCCATCCGACGGCGCCGCCAATATTCTTCTGCAGGCGCTTGATCGGTCCTCGCGACCAGGTGCCACCATGACTCAGGTGCGCTGGCAGAATACAAAAGGCCTCCAGCAGCGATACCAGCAAAACGCTGATCACAACCAGTGGGATAGCGCGGGTAATGTCGCCGAAGGTGCCGCCTGTCACCAACAGCGGCGCGAATGCCGCGACGGTAGTAAGGACACCGACAACGACCGGCGCCAACATCCTGCGCGCGCCACGGATAGCCGCGAGATTTCCGGGCGTGCCATTCTCTCGCTCTGCATCGATGTTCTCGCCAATCACTATGGCGTCGTCAACCACAAGGCCAAGAACAATGATCAGGCCGAACAGGGAGATCATCGTGATCGTCACACCGAGCAGCCCGAACAGCAGAAACCCGCCCATGAACGCGGTGGCAATGCCTGCACTGACCCATACAGCCAACCTGAGATCGAGCATCAGGACCAGGAACAGAAATACCAGTGCAAAGCCGAATGCACCGTTCCTGAGCAGCAGGTTAACTCGCTCGCGCAGCAATTGAGTCTCGTCTTCCAGTTCGATCAGTTCGATACCCTGTGGTGGCAGGTATCCCTCCAGGAAACCGTCGACTGCGGCCTTTACCTTCAGAACGTCCTCTGCCTCGGCACGAGATACCTTGACGAACACAGCCGGTCTGCCGTTGTAGGCATTCCTCAGCTCAGCTCGAACAAAGCCATCACGTATTTCCGCAACATCGGCCAGAGTGATAACCGAACCATCGGGGAGCGTCCGAACCACGACGGACTGGAACTCGTCGCCCGACTGCCGCTTCTGATTGGTTCGCAGCAGAATCTCGCCCGAGTCAGAGGCTATCGAGCCACCTGCAAGATCGATGGAAGACTGTCGTACTGCGCTGGCAACTTCTGCAAATGTCAGGTCGTAGCGACGCAACGTCGCTTCGCTGACCTCAATCGATATCTCGAGTTCGCGAGCCCCTTCGAGAGTAACCAGTGACACACCCGGCTGCGTCAGCAGATCACGTTCGATGTCCTCGGCAGCCCGTCGCAGGGCCATTGCTCCAATATCACCGATGACCGCCAGCGTCACAACGTCGCCCGTTGGTTTAGGGGCCACGACAACGGGTTTTTCCGCATTCTCCGGTGGGAAGTCGCTGAGCCTGTCCACGGCCGCTTCAATATCGTCCTTTACAAGCTGCACATTGGCGAAGTCACTGGTCTCAACCGTGATCCGGCCGACATTCTCTGACGCCGTTGAATTCACGCGCTTAACGCCGTCTATGCCCAGTACGGCTTCCTCGACTCTCCGGGTGACCCCTTCCTCGACTTCGGCCGGCGTGGCGCCGGGAAACGGCACGGTTACGATCACAGTGCCTGGCGATATTGTGGGAAAAACCTGGCGTTGCAGGTTAAAGGCCGAAAGGGCACCGCCGACAAGCAGCACGACCATGAGCAGGTTAGCTGCAACCGGGTTACCAACGAACCAGTTGATCAGTCCGCGACTTTCTGCCGCTGGCAAAAAGCCCACCGAGTCCTTATCTTGATGCACTGGCCGCCCCCCCAGCAGAGGCGCGCCCGGTATTGAACACCGGATCGACGACCAAACCCGCCCGCGCGTCCGGCGGTGGAATGACCACGACGCCATCAGCGGTGTCAAATGCGCTTACCACCAGCGTGTCGGCTTCTCGACCGAGTACTTCTACCCTGCGCTCGACGAGTTGCGAACCTTCGACAACCCACAGCTGGTCCCGAGACGTTAATGCGGCAGCCGGAAGTCTATAGGCGCTATCGGTCGCAGCTCCCTCTATTTCAATCGCGACGAACTCGCCCAGCATCAGTGCCAGCGCATCTTCGCTCGCGACGAAAAGTGTTCCGAGACGTGTGCGCTCATCAACTGAGGCAGCCTTGCGCACCACAACACCGGCAATCGACGGGCCGGCCTGAGGGATTATCGTCGCTTTGCGACCCTCGATCCGGCCGATACGCCGCAACTCATCCGAGGAAACCGGAACTGCGATTTCCAGGCTGGCCGTCGAAAAAATGGAGCCGACAGCAGCATTGCTGCTCACAACCTGTCCCGCGTCAAGGCGGGTTTCGAGAACCCGGGCATCGAACGGTGCACGCACGACAGTACGCCGCAAGTTCAGTTCTGCCGCTCTGCGCGCCGCTTCTCCACTGTGGATACGAGCCATTGCCGCCGCGATTTGCGGCGTGCGCGCTATCAACGGCGGTATTTCGCGATCCGGATAGCTGCGCTCCCAGACCTGCCGTTCAGCCGCGCCTTCAGCCTCAAGTCGCGCGAGTTCACTGCGCGCGGCCTCGATATCAGCAAGCGTACGGTCTATCGCCAGTTCGTAATCAGATGGATCAATGGAGAACAGCACGTCACCTTTGGCGACGCCTGCACCTGGCTGGAAGTCCGGCGAAACACTGACGACGAGACCAGCAACCTGCGGAATGACGCTCGTCACGGTGCGGGATTCAACTACGCCATTAAGCTTGACGCTCGGCTTGAAATCAGACCTCGCCGGCTCTACCACCGTTACCGCAAGACGATTGCTGGTGGCTGCCGGGCGCACCGCAGATGTATCTGGTTTCAGTGAGGCGGACAGCAACACAGCGGAACTGACGACAGCAATTACAAATACCAATTGAAGCGCGCCCGCGTAACGGCGAAGGAACGTTGACATAAGAAGACCTCTAGTAATCAGTCTCTAATGATCGCGGATTTCAGGCCGCAAGTGTGTTTCGACTTGTAACAATGGACGCCAGCCGCCTTTCAGCGCCAATTATTCGGCCCCGCTGCGTGTAACAAGTTGTATCCCATGGTTCCAATCACTTTATTTTCCGAAGACATTAGCGTTAACCTCAAGTCCTATGAAAAACGAACCGCAGCCGCATTGCCGAATAATTCCTTTTAGTCAGAAATTCTATGGGTGAACTAAGACAATTCGAATCCGGCAACTCCGCCATTGTACGCAAGACAAATGGCAACCCGGAAGGCAAAGGCGCCAACGGGTTTCTACTTGACTGGTATCAAAGTGAGCCGTGGGGTGTCGTCGCGAAGCCGCGGCGTCAGTTACTTGCGGAGTTTTTCACATCCATGCTTGTCCTGTCGGCGAAATTCAAGTTTCGCCCGGCGGTCGGCGTATCGAATTATCTTTATTGGATCAATGGCGAGTGGTCCCTGAGCCTCATCGCACCCCACGAGTGGTCGTATGAAAGACGCGCTGGATTTGCCGGGACGTGTGTACTGCAACGCGACATGACCTGGACGATTGTTCCGTCGGCCCTGCTGGTCGAGGACAACTCGGTGTCCGACGCGATTGGCCGATTCTATGACGCTTTCGCCGAGATGCTGGATACGGACCTCACGCTCGAAGAAATACTGCCATTTTACGTCGGTAGACTCCCGTATTATCAGCGGCTATATGCCAGCGCCCTGAGCCGTTCGATGCGCGCCGCTGTGACACTGGGTGATCAAGCCGCAAACAGTTGCCGGCAGTGGCATGTGCTCCTTCCCCAACTGAAAAATATATTGCTGACTTACAGGGCCTGAGCGCTTGAACCTCACACCATTTTCGCTGTTCTTTGGATTACTGCTGATGACTATTACCGGCCCGGCGCCCGACGCCTCCGACTCTCATCCCAAGGGTGACCTCATCCTTACCGACTTCACTTCGATCAGTGCCGACCTGGGCTGGTATGTAGTCAACGACAACGTCATGGGAGGACGGAGCGAGGGCAATTTTGAAGTAGCTCAAGGGGAACTGAGCTTCGCTGGCCGCACGAACACGAATGGTGGCGGTTTCAGCTCGATTCGCACGAAGACGGTGCAGTTGGATTTGTCGAGTCACGATGGAATCCAATTGCGCGTAATGGGCGATGGCCGACGCTATACCTGGCGATTGGCAACTGCCGCGCGCTGGCGCGGCAGGCAGATCGGTTACTGGGCTGATTTCGAAACCCGCAATGGGAGTTGGAGCACGGTCAACATTCCCTTCTCTGACTTCATTCCAAGGATTCGGGGAAACCAGCTGGACGGACCCGCGCTCGACCGCGGCAAGATCACGGGCATGGGCCTGATGATCTACGACAAAAAAGACGGCCCTTTTGAATTGCACCTGGCCAGCGTAAATGCCTATGCGACAGAGAGACAAGACTGACGAGCCTGGATATGGCAGACGTATTGTCGATCCGGCTTGGTTTTTCTTAACCGGAAGCTGAATTTTTTCGCTCGAGTCCGGCGTGAGCGTTAGGCACAATTGCCCGAAAGAAGTGCCGCGAAGTGAGCCCGTGCACCATGTTAGTGCTGTCGCGGTGGCAACTTCATTACGAAATGCGCCAGGCCAGCAGTAAGTCCAGGCGACGACGTACATGACCAACTGTTGGGCGAATTGGCATAGTTCATGCATCGCTTGGGTATGCCTATGGGTAATCAAAAGACATCTCTCCGAGGGCTGCGTACATTTTGCGTGGCGGCCGGACATCAGAGTTTTCGTCATGCGGCTGAAGAGCTGTACATAACGGCATCCGCAGTAAGCCACCAGATCAGGAACCTTGAACAAGAATTTGGGCAGAGGCTATTTGACCGCGATGGCGGTTCATTGACGCTTACCGACGCGGGCACATCGCTCTACAGCGATATGAACCCCTTAATAGCGAGGCTCGACGAGGTCGCATCACACCACAAGACGTCGGCGTCACGTACAACGCTGCGCATTTCCGTGCAGCCATTTTTCGCGAGCGAGTTATTCGTGCCACGTTTGGCGGAATTCACAGCCGCGCACCCGGAGATTGATATCAAGGTCGATACCAGTGACGAGTCGATTGAGAAGCATCCGGGCAACGCCGATGCATCGATTCGTGTGTTCAAGTCAGAGCCCAAAAATCTGTCGTCGGACTACCTGTTTCCATTGAACCTCGTTCCGGCATCGTCATCGGAATTTCGTGACGCTCTAAAGGTCAAGGCGAAAAAAGTTGTCAGCGAGTTTCCGCGAATTGTTCACGAGACCCGACCAAAAGCGTGGAAGCAATGGCAGCATTCGGCAGGAATAGAATTACCTGAAGAGGCAACGTCTGTGCGGCTCGGCTCGATGATTGCTGTGGTTCGAGCCGCGCAGCGCGGACTTGGCGCCGCCCTGGTGCCGACCCGGCTTTGCGGCACAATGTTCGGGTCGGGAACCCTTGTGCCACTCTTCAAGCACGAACTTGCAACCGCCGACGCTTTTTACTTTGCCTGCGGCGATGAAGATACAAGAAACGAGGACGTGCAAATGCTGCGCGAGTGGGTCGTCCAAACATTCGCGAAGCCGCGCTGAATTTTTTTCACTTGCCGGAAGAGTTTTTCTCGTTTGTCAGCTCTCTACTTGCGTCCTATCTTTATCCACGACGAAATCAAATGTGCATCTCGTCAATGCACTTAGTTGGAATCGCTTGGAGGCTACAACATGAAACACTCACGAAAGTTAATCTCGAACTGTACAGTTCCGCGGTCGATCGCACTGCTATTTACAGCACTCTCCTGTGTTCCCGTCGCGGCGAGCGCGGATGAGCCAGCATTTACGATGACTACGATCACGGACTCGGCCCACGGTGCAGAAATCGCCGCAGGCAAGTATGAGCAGGCAATAGAGAAAATTACGGCAGCTGACGCCGATGGTACATACTTTAATAGCACCAACCTGTGTGTCGCGTACACCAAAACCGGCAACGTCGTCGATGCGTTAACGGCGTGCGACGCGGCGATTGAACAGGCAAACAGCATGTCCTTCGATCGGCGGAGCTACTCGATGTCCTTCGATCGGCAGAGGTACTCGTCCAAATCTCTTCATGAAAGAACGCGAAAAAAATACCTGGCGCTGGCGCTGTCGAATCGTGGCGTGCTCCACGCGGCAACGGGTGACGTCGAGCTTGCACGGCAGGACTTTGTCGAAGCACTGGGTGTAAGCGCACGTTCATCTGTGGCGAAGGCAAACCTGGCGAGGCTGGACAAAGGGGAGGCGTAAGAAAGTTTAAACCTGCAAGGCGGCCATCGATTCTCCCAGAACAACCGTGTATGTCGATGGCCACCAGGCGGCCCGCCAATACCCCCTGGTGGGCCGCATTTTTTTCACGTCGGTTTCCAGGTAGTTTTGTAAGACGATTTGAGATGAAACTAATCGGCTTACTCCGTTTGTGTAGCCCAAAAAAATCCCCGCACGAGGCGGGGATAAGCGGGGGATGCGCGTATTCGCGCTGGGGGTTTTTCTTTACGGCATCTAGCCGCTGTTCAATTTACGAAGTCATCCGAGACGATAAGGCCGAATTCAGTTGCGCCAGGCAGCGGATCTCTGGCCACCGCCGTGTATATTCCACCGTCAGAGACGGAGATCGTCGCCGGACCGATGGCAGCCGTCTTCGTACCTGTCGGCGTGACAGTCACGTCATAGTCACCAGCAGGAAGGGCCAGGTAGCCAGTGTTCGCCTTGAACGCGACATTTTCGAGTGTCGGTGTCTCAGCGTTAATATCGGCGCCGACCGCGGTCACATAGATATCGACGTCCATTGCGGTCGGTGAGGCATGCACGATGCGGACCTTGGCATTTGTTGCGACACGGCGCGGATCGTCCGTAAGGATCAGGGGCTCGATGGCGGCAAGCTCACCAACGGCGAGTACTGAATAACGGGCGCCAGCGGCGAGGTCAAGGTCAACCGGACCAATAGCGATTGCGCCAGGATTGCCTGCAACTGTCACCGAGACGTTATAGGTTCCGGCCGGCGTTTCAACGAAGCCAGTCGCGTCTGGAAATGCCAGACTGGGAACCAATACACCGCCATCAACGACAACGTCAACTGCTGGTGCATCCGGCGAGGCATGAATGACCTGTAGCGATGTGGGCGTGTCTACATCGAGAATCTCGAGTGAACCAGTGCCGTTAAGCGCGACGAGGCTGATCGCTGCCGCTCCGCCGCTCGTATTTGGCAATGCAGTAACGGTGAGGTCATCGCCGTCACTCAGAGTAACGGTCCCGGAGTCGAACACGACTGCGGATGGATCGCCTGCAGCCGTCACTCGAATCTGGTAATCGCCTGCGGCAACTTCCGCGGGGCCAATGGATTCCTTGAAAGAAAACGTGCCAACAGGTGCGCTGGCTGCCAGGTCTGCGCCGGGCACCGTGACAAAAACGTCGACCTGTGGAGCTTCGGCCGCGCCGTGAAGCACGAACAATCGTGCGGAGCCCGCGGCAACGGCGATATCAGGCTGACTGATAATGACGGGCTCGATCGCAGTCACGTTGTTCACCGCTACAACTGTGTAGATTGTATCGGCAGCGAGATCCAGATCGACGGGACCAATCACCGTGGCATTACCGCCGGGCAGGATTCCGTCAACCTGAACAGAATAAGTCCCTTCGTCCAACGTAAGCTGCTCTGAACCTACCTTGTAGTCGACACCACTGAGCACTTCGCTACCGTCAACGAGAACGTTAACAGCCGGGGCGTCAGGAGAACCATGCAGGACCTGCACCTTGAGTGTTGCTGGTGGTGTTTCGATCGGCTGTGTCGGTCGAGGATTGTCGTCGTCTGAGCTGCATGCCGCTAGCACCAGCATGCTGCATACAACCATTAAACTGCTTGAGTATTTCATTTTTCGCCCCTTTTCGATGGCATTGATTAAGACAGGGGACAGTTTCACAGGGCGCGGCACAGGAAGGGTTTCACAGGAGTTTCAATTTGTTTCCAGATGTATCAAGTTGTCGACGTCTGCGACTATTCTCATCACACGCGGTATCATTGCTACATGGCAAAGGTTCTACTAATAGATGATGATCGAAAGCATTCTCAGTTGATGCAGGCGTATTTCAAACGTTTCGGCATTAACCTTGTGTGCGCCTATGACTCAGTTGAGGGCTTTAAGAAGCTGGCTCGGGAAGAGCCAGATCTGGTATTGCTGGATGTGATGTTGCCCGGCAAGGATGGCTTTGAAATCTGTCGTGAGATTCGCAAGACCAGCAATATTCCGATAATCATGCTCACAGCCCGGGGCGATATTATCGATCGCGTATCGGGCCTGGAACTCGGTGCAGACGACTATATCGGCAAGCCATTCGAGCCACGTGAACTGGTTGCACGTGTGCAGGCGACACTGCGACGGTCGGAACTGACAGGACCAACAATAGGTCAGTTGAACTTTGAGGGCTTGTCTATCGATACTGAGGCCCGGACGGTTCGCGTTGACGACAGCACAGTTGATTTGACCTCGATGGAATTTGAACTCCTGTTGATTCTTGCTCGACGTCACGGGCGCAAACTTTCCCGCGACGACATATTGAGCGAACTGCGCGGCATCGATGCAGCAATCCTGACGAGATCCGTCGATATCATGGTTAGCCGCCTGCGCCAAAAACTTGGCGATTCGGTCAAGCCGCCGCGTTTCATTCAAACGGTGTGGGGTCGAGGTTATTCGTTCGTAGGTGTGCCGATAACAGATGTTCACTAATCTGTCGCGTTCGCTGTCACTTCGCCTTCTGGCGATATTCGTTGTACTGGGCGGATTGTTCGTTTTTGGCACGATGAAAGCGATTCAGCGTTTTTATAATAGTGACGAAATACGCGGTCTTATCAGCGGGCACTTGTCACTGCACGTCAGTTATGTGCAAGACGACATCGGTGTGCCGCCAAGCATCGAGCGTGCGATAGCAATAACGGAAAAAGTCCCGGTGGACATTCGTATCCTGGGGCCCAATGTCGATTGGGCATCCGATCCGGCGTTTCCAAGACTTGAGCAACTTAATTTCGCGCCCAGCCCTTGGTTTAGCGACGATCCTGGCGGGTGGGTCGATGAACTTCAGGGTGTCGAATTCGCCAACCTGAATCGCCATGATTTTCTCCGCATGCGACAGGGAGGTTACGAGATCGTCGTCTCAACGCCAAGAATATCGGAGGTACCTGATGGGCCGGCGCTTGTTCCGCTCATTCTGGGCCTGGGCTTATCCTTTCTGCTGGTGGCCTATGCGGCTGTTACGTGGCTGTTTCGGCCAATTCGAACGATACGCGAAGGCGCCGAACACATAGGTAAAGGTAATTTCGACCATCGTATTTCGAAAATACCTGGAGATCAGCTCGGTGATCTCGCAGCTGACATCAACAAGATGGCGGGTGATGTAGAAAGCATTCTTGACGCGAAGCGCGCGTTGTTGCTCGGGATTAGCCACGAGTTACGCACGCCACTTTCAAGGATGAGACTGACGCTCGAATTCGTTGACGACAAGGACAATGTTGAGAGCCTGAAAGCTGAAATCGATGAGATGGAAAAGATTGTAGGCTCCCTGATCGAGGCCGAATGGCTTAATAGTCGTCACGTGCAATTGTCCAGAACGCAAGTGATCATCGGCGATTTGATCAAGGAAATGCTTGATGATTTCTTTTCAAGGGATGCGGATCGTATTACTGTCAAGCTTCCAGCCAGGCCTGTTACTGTTTTAGTCGATGAAGCACGAATCACTTTGCTGCTGAAAAACCTGCTGAGCAACGCGTTGCGATATTCGAAACCCGAAGATGGTTTGATTGAACTGACGATCTCGGCGACGGAAGACGAACTCATTATGACGGTCACGGATCACGGCCCGGGTCTGTCTGAGGATCAGGCCGAACACATCGGGGAGCCTTTCTATCGCGGCGATCCGTCGCGGGCACGCGAATCCGGCGGCAGCGGCCTTGGATTGTACCTGGCAACCCTGGTGGCCAATGCACATGGCGGTGCGTTGAATTTGCTCGACACTGACAGTCAAGGTGCGAGTTTTGAAGCCCGCATCCCGTTGACAGAAATGACACAGGGATAGTTAGCGGAAATATGACAATTTGTAAGCGAATGTAACAAAGCGGCCGAGGCTATTGTTGGCCCGATCCGCGAACCGTATATTGCTCTCCAGATTATTTGGAGACACACATGAGCGCTATTACAGCGAAAGCGGTCGGTTGGACTGAGTCGGGCCTGGTCCCTGATACGGTCATTCGAGCCGGAATTAGAAGACTGCTCGAATCGAAACGCAAAGAGATTCACTCCGGAGACGTCGAGTACGCCGCCGACACCCTGAATCGTTTCGTTGCGATGATGAACGAATCGCCCATTGCCCTGGTGCCCGATCTTGCGAACGAGCAGCACTATGAGGTTCCAGCCGATTTTTTCGCCCATGTTATGGGAGATAACCTCAAGTACAGCTGCTGCTACTGGCCGAATCACGTTGGCAACCTGTCGGAAGCCGAAGCTGCGGCACTCGAATTGAGTGTGAAACGAGCGGGTATCGAGGATGGAATGGCGGTACTGGATCTCGGCTGCGGTTGGGGATCGCTGTCGCTCTGGATCGCGGAACACTTTCCCAATGCATCGGTTACGGCGGTTTCCAACTCCGCTTCACAACGCGAATTTATTCTCAAGCAGGCGAGCCAACGTTCGATCGAAAACGTCGATGTCATTGTCTGCGACATGAATGACTTTGGAACCGACAAACGCTTTGACCGGGTTGTCTCGATCGAGATGTTTGAGCACATGCATAACTACGGCGAGCTTTTTCGACGCATCGACGAGTGGTTGTTACCCGACGGTCGCTTCTTCATGCACATATTCTGTCATCGCACGACCCCTTACGAGTACATTGACAAGGGACCGACTGACTGGATGAGCCGGCACTTCTTCAGTGGCGGAATCATGCCGAGCGCCGATTTACCGCTGCGCTTCGCCAGCAATCTGAGCATCGTCAACAAATGGCACTGGAATGGCCAGCACTATGCCAGGACATGCAATGCATGGCTGGAGAACATGGATAGAAATGAAGAGGCGATCATGGGGATCCTCGCCGACTGCTATGGCGAGCAAAACGCGTCGCTCTGGTGGCAGCGTTGGCGAATTTTCTTTATGGCGTGTGCCGAGTTGTTCGACTATGACGAAGGACACGAGTGGTACGTCGGTCACTACCTGTTCCAAAAGGCGGGTCTCTGAGATGTTGTTCCTGATCAACGTTGTGGTTTTTCAAATCGCCTGGCTGCTTTCGGTCATGGGTGGCGCGCAGCAAATGCCATGGTTAGGGCCAGTTGCTGCTCTTATAGCGTTCGCTTTGCACCTACACGCCGCGCGCAGGCCGTTTGAGGAAGTGTTACTTGTTCTCAGTTGCGGGCTGATCGGTGCCGGCTTCGACAGTATTCTCGTCACCGCCGGCTGGGTCACTTACAAGGCCGGTATGTTTAGCGAATACTTCGCCCCCTACTGGATCATCACGATGTGGATGTTGTTCGCGATGACTCTTAACGTCTCAATGCGTTGGCTGCGAGGCAAACCCAAACTGGCTGCACTTCTCGGATTCTACGGCGGTCCGGCGTCATACATTGCGGGCGAGGCCCTTGGTGGCATCGTTTTCATTAATCAGTTCGCAGCCCTGGCAGCTCTCGCGATTGGTTGGGCGATTATGATGCCAATGTTAATGTGGTTGTCCGAGAATCTGGACGGCATGCCGGGCCCACGACGCAACTGGATTGCGGAGCCCGTTCAATGACTCAGCACCCTTATTCAATAGCGCTGTTCGCGATTCTTGTGGTTGGTGTCGTCAGCTGGCTGTTCAGTGTCATCAGGAAAAACGTCAGTTTCGTTGACAGCTTGTGGTCGTTGTTCTTCCTGATCGCTGCCTCAATCTTCGCATTCGGAGCGCAGCCTCTTTCCGATAGGGGTGTTTTGGTTCTGGCGCTCGTGGCAATTTGGGCGCTGCGCCTGTCGATCTACATCACGGCTCGAAACTGGGGTGAGGGCGAAGACTATCGCTACCAGTCGATTCGCGCGAAAAACGAGCCCGGGTTCGCCTTCAAGAGCCTGTACATCGTGTTCGCGTTGCAGGGTGTGCTGGCCTGGGTGATCGCTTTACCGTTGCTTCCCGCAATTACAATCGATTCCACGTTGAACTGGATCGACGTAGCTGCTGCCATTCTCTGGATCGTGGGCTTCGTCTTCGAAGCGGGCGGTGACTACCAGCTTTCGCGATTCAAAGCTCGCGAGGAAAACAAGGGTCGAGTTCTCGATACGGGGTTGTGGAGGTACACGCGTCACCCGAATTACTTCGGCGACTTCTGTATCTGGTGGTCCTTCTACCTGTTCGCTCTCGCAGCGGGCGGTTGGTGGAGCATCTTATCGCCGTTGTTGATGAGTCTCCTGCTACTGAAAGTCTCAGGTGTAGCCATGCTGGAGAGAACGATCGGCGAACGGCGCCCCAAGTACGCCGAGTATATCCGTCGCACCAACGCATTCTTCCCAGGACCACGTCGTTCCGCAGGGAAACTCCGGGAGATCAGTTCATGAGACACACAATTTTGAGTTTGTTGATATTAGGGCTCCTCAGTCTTTCATTCGCGTCACACGCGTCGAAGCGAGTTCCCGCGGATGGAGTCTCCTCGTGGGATTTCGATGTCTACCTGAATGATAAAAAGGTCGGTAAACATTTCTTCACGGTATCGGAAGCGGACGGCGTGAAGCGCGTGCAAAGCGAAGCTAATTTCAAGGTCAAGATCCTGTTCATATTGGCGTATCAGTATGAGCATAGCGCCGCCGAAAGCTGGGCAGATAACTGCCTGGTTGGTATTGATGCCAGCACCAACGCAAATGGCGAGCGCATCGACGTTTCCGGTGAGAAAGCCGGCGCCGGTTTTCTTATTGAGAACGGCGATGGCCCGACCGAGCTGCCACACTGCGTTATGACATTCGCGTATTGGAATCACGAGTTTCTCGATCAGTCCCGCCTGCTGAATCCGCAGACCGGCGAGTACGTGGATGTCCAGATCGAGAAAGTCGGTAATGAAATTCTCGCAGTCCGCGGGCATCCGGTCGCAGCAACTCGTTTCAAACTCACATCGAATGAAGTCGACGTGACGCTCTGGTATTCATCCAATAATGAATGGCTGGCGCTCGAGTCCGTTGCCAAAGGCGGACACATTATCCGCTACGAGCTGTCCTGATATGTGCGCCCGATCCAGATTGGTGCTCGTTACACTTGTCGCAATTCTCCTTGGAGGCTGCGCGGCCAAAGGGCCTGAAATGAAAACAGTCGATCACGTAGATA
>Ga0316187_10000155_pt1 | contig 46057 bp, 52 predicted proteins | sample CroRivburrow1_MG_FD_204927 | JGI IMG/M metagenome (GOLD analysis project Ga0316187, IMG submission 204927) | Coastal sediment microbial communities from Maine, United States - Cross River worm burrow 1 | ecosystem: Environmental > Aquatic > Marine > Coastal > Sediment | place: USA: Maine...
TTCAGAATATCGCAACTCCAACGCCTTGCGCGCGGGTACTATTTACACCGGTGGCAACGACGGAATGCTACACGGCTTCGCCCAGGCGTCCGGCAACGAAATACTGGCCTATATTCCAAACCCGTTATTCGCGACATCTGCTACTGAAGGTCTTCATTTTTTGACAGACCCAGGGTATACCCACAGCTACTATGTAGACCAGACACCCACCGTGTCGGATGTATACGTCAGGACAACAACTGCAGGGTCCAGGAGCTGGAAAACCGTTCTGGTTGGAAGCCTTCGTGGCGGTGGCAGGGGACTGTTCGCACTGGATGTTACCAACCCTGCAGCATTTTCAGAGACGGGCACCGCTCCCCAGGATGTTGTCATGTGGGAGTTTGACAATGCCGATGATCCGGATCTTGGATATACCTACAGCCAGCCGATCATCGTGCCCCTGCGAGGCCCGAGCAACACAATTCGCTGGGCAGCAATACTCGGCAACGGTTACAACGATATCGGCAGCGGTGAGGCAAAACTGTTCATCCTCTTCCTGGAGGCAGGCCTGGATGGCGTCTGGGATCAAGCTGCCGGCGACTATATCGAAATCACGACCGGTGTCGGTGACACCGCCAACCGTAACGGCCTTGCCTCACCCGCGGTTATCGATGAGAACGGCGACGGCTGGGCTGACCGGGTATATGCAGGCGACCTGAACGGCAACATGTGGGCATTCGATATCTCCGGCTCCAACGCCGGAAACTGGGATGTAGCCCACCAGGCAGCGGGTAATCCAGTACCTCTGTTCACCGCAAATGCTAACCAGCAGATCACCTCCACACCGGTTATTGTGAGGAATTCCGATATTCCTACCGCGGCGAATAATTCTCCCAACACACTGGTCATATTTGGTACGGGCCAATACCTGACATCCGCCGATATCAGCACGACCAATACGCAGGCAATGTACGGTATATGGGATGACGGTACCTCGCAACTTGACCAGACCGACCTGGTAGCACAGACAATAACCGCCGGCACTTCAAGCGGCGGAGTACCGGGACGTACCCTGTCAAATAACACCGTAGATTATACGGGCACGGCTCAAGGCTGGTATATCAACCTGCCAACAAGTGGTGAACGCTCGGTAACAGACGCGGTCATCCGCGACGACCTGGTGTTTTTCAATACCACCATTCCGGACACCGTCCCCTGTAACTATGGTGGTACCGGCTGGCTCATGGTGGCCAAATGGGTCAATGGCGGCAATCCGGACGATGTTGCCTTCGACCTGAATGGCGATTACACCCTGAGCGACCTTGATAAAATCGATAGCAAGGCGAGCGCGGGTATGAGCATCACCGGCATGCCGACATCACCGTCAAACCTCGGCAACAAGCGCTACGTGGCGACTACTGAAACCGACAGTGGTGACAGTATCGAGGTTACAGAAATCGAAAACGTCGACGGTCCTGGCACAGGCCGTCTGTCATGGGAAGAAATGGAACTTTAGAATCACGCACACCGAGGATCACACGATGACTAGATATACCAAACTGTTACTGACCCTGGTCACTACGATGGTACTTGGTATCGCCAATGGCGCCCAGCTACCAGCACACTACCCAAGCGATGGTTTTGATCGCATCGGTAATGTAGACAGCATAAATCTTGAAACCCGAGAGGTTATTATCGAGGATATGGTATATACCCTGTCCGACGATGTTGTTCTTAACTCTCGGTCCAGGTCATCGGACTCTCTGGGAAGACTCATCAAAGGCACGAAAGTTGGTTTCAATTTCAGCAACGCCGGGAGTAACCGCTATATTCGCGAGATATGGCTGTTACCCAGCAGCTACACGCCTACAGAAGACTCGATCAAGAGCCTTGACAGCCCAAGGGGTTACTAAAATGAAGACCAGCAACGGATTCACACTCATTGAACTGATGATTGTGGTAGCTATCGTGGGCATACTCGCCGCAATCGCCTACCCATCCTACCAGGCAGAGGTACGCTCCACGAAAAGAGCCGAATGCAGCGGCGCGCTGGTAGGCTTTGCCGGCGCCATGGAGCGTTTCTTTACGAAGAATAGCACATACGTTGGAGCGGGGGCTGGCGGTAATGCGAGTGGCACCCCAGCCCCATCTGTATACGGTGCACAGTGTCCACTCGACGGTGGGATAGCAACATACAATCTCACTATTCAGGCGACACCGACGGCTTCAACCTTCATCGTACAAGCGGCCCCCACAGGTGCACAGGCAACCGACAAATGCGGCACTCTGACTCTGAGCAATACAGGGCTAAAAGGCATCACCGGCGCAAATGCCGGCGTCATGACTCAGGAGTGCTGGTAACCCTCAGTTCTCTGGGCAAGGCAAACGTAATCGTTTCTTCGCGGCCAGTCTGTTCCTCCACGCTGGTCGCGCCGCCATCCTTCAGCCGGTCTATAACCTGCTGTACCAGAACTTCCGGTGCAGAGGCACCTGCGGTCACGCCAATCCGCTGCTTACCTTCCAGCCAGCTTTTCCGGATCTGGTCAGGCCCGTCAAGCAGGTAGGACGATACGCCCTGCTGTTCTGCCAGCTCACGCAGGCGATTGGAATTCGAACTGTTGGGGGATCCAAGCACCAGAACGACATCTGTGTTTTGAGCCAGTTGACGGACAGCGTCCTGCCGGTTCTGGGTGGCGTAACAGATATCATCCTTGCGCGGTCCTTCAATGTTCGGGAAGCGTTCTGTCAATGCGAGGATAACCTTTGCTGCATCATCCACAGATAGCGTGGTCTGGGTTACAAAGCTGAGGTTCTCCGGATTCCGAACCTCAAGATGTCTGACATCGTTAACATCCTCAACCAGGTACATGCGACCACCCGCAGACTCATCGTACTGACCCATGGTGCCTTCCACTTCCGGATGCCCCGTGTGCCCGATCAGCACACACTCGCGACCCTGCTGGCTGAAACGGGCCACCTCAAGGTGTACCTTGGTCACCAATGGACAAGTCGCATCGAATACCTTCAGGCCACGCCGGTCAGCTTCTGCACGCACCGCCTGCGACACGCCGTGCGCGCTGAAAATAACCGTTCCGTCATCCGGCACCTCGTCCAGCTGGTCGACAAATACCGCGCCCCTGTCACGCAGACCGCTGACGACATAGCGATTGTGGACTACTTCGTGGCGCACATAGATAGGTGCGCCGAACATCTGCAGCGCCCTGTCCACGATTTCAATAGCGCGATCAACGCCGGCACAAAAGCCGCGCGGATTCGCCAGAATGACTTGCATAATTCAACCTGTCCGGTTTAATAATGCGTACGTTGCTTAGCCGACATAGCGTTTACAGACACGAGGTAAATACATCCCTGTACGCTCGATGGCAGCATCCCTGCTGCCAACGGTCTGTAAACGCTATGTCGGCTAAGCAACGTACCGTTTAATACTGCCCGGGAATTATACGCGCTGGCCATGAAATTCAGCCCTACCCGGCTGGTGGATTTTCAACCGCCAGTATCTGAACTTCAAATTCGATCTCCCGGCCGGCGAGAGGGTGATTAAAATCCACCTGGACATGGCCATCCTCTATCTCGATGATGGCCCCGGCCACTTCCTTGCCGCCCTCACTGGAAAAACCGATAATCTGACCCTGCTCCAGCAGCATATCTTCGGCAAACTGCGCTTTTGGCACGCGTTGCAGCGCGGCTTCATCGCGCATGCCGAATGCCTGTCCGGGCATCAGCGTAAGTGTTTGCCTGTCGTCCGTTACCAGCCCGAGCAGGGCCAGTTCCAGCCCTCTGTCCAGCGTGCCATCGCCCACCACAAAACTGACCGGTTCATCATCAAAGCTGCTTTCGACCAGCATGCCATCCGCCAGCCTCAGTGCAAAATGCATGGTCACCCTGGAACCCATGCCGATCTGCACGTCAGGAAACCTCTGGCCTGACAAACAAAGCATCCCAAACCAGCAATACCGCACCTACGGTAATCGCCGAATCGGCAACGTTGAACGCTGGCCAGTAGAAATCACGGTAGTAGACCTGGATGAAGTCGACCACGTGCCCGAGCAGCAACCGGTCCACCAGGTTTCCGACAGCGCCACCGAGCACCAGTGCCAGCGCCAGCGCCAGCAACCGTTGTTGCGGCCCGAGCTTGCGTAACCAGAACAGCAGGAATACCGAAGCAGCCAGGGATATCGTTACGAAAAACCAGCGCTGCCAGCCGGCTGCGTCGCTTAAAAAACTGAACGCTGCGCCACGGTTGTACAACAGGGTCAGGTTGAACGACGGGACTACGGCAAGCGGCTCTGCATAGACAAGCCTTGCCTCGGCGAGATACTTGGTGAATTGATCAAGGACAATCACCACAACAGATAAACCCAGCCATTTAAGCATACGTGCGGCGCTCGCCACCAGCATCGATATTCTCGATACAGCGGCTGCAAAGTTCCGGATGTTCATCAACGGAACCCACTTCTTCCCGGTGATGCCAGCAACGCACACACTTGGCGTGCTCGGAAGGCGTTACGCGGATAGCCATGCGTTCACCGCTGATGTCGACATCGACTGTATCGTCCGGCTGCTCATCGAGTGGATGCAGACGTGCGTAGGAAGTAATCAGTACAAAACGCAGCTCATCCTCCAGGCGGGACAGCTTTTCCAGCCAGCTGGCGTCACAGTAAAGATCGATCTCTGCATCCAGTGAAGAACCGATATCACCGGCCACGCGCAGCTTTTCGATCTCCTTCTTGACCGCATCGCGTACCACCAGCACATCCTGCCAGTAGTCCATGCCGAATTCGGTAGTGGCCTTTTCACCGGCCAGAAACATCTCCGGCAACTCAAACCAGGTTTCGAGGAACACCGATTCCTCCCGGTCACCCGGCAGGTTGCGCCAGATCTCCTCGGCGGTAAAACTCAGGATAGGCGCCAGCCAGCGCACCAGTGCTTCTGCAATCAGGTACATCGCTGTCTGGGTCGAACGGCGTGCAGCACTGTCAGCCTGGGTGGTGTACTGGCGATCCTTGATTACGTCCAGGTAGAAGCCACCCAGGTCATTGGCGCAGAAGTTATGTACCTTCTGGTAGATATGATGGAATTCGTAAGATTCGTAGGCCGCAACCACTTCAAGCTGCAATTGCCGCGCGCGTTCCACCACCCAGCGATCCAGCATGACCATGTCTTCCGGCGCCAGCGCGTGTTCTACCGGGTCGAAGCCCACCATGTTTGCCAGCAGGAAGCGTGAGGTATTGCGCATGCGCCGGTAGGCGTCCGCCGTGCGTTTGAGAATCTCGTCGGAAACAGTCATTTCATTACGGTAGTCGGTCGCCGCCACCCACAGTCGTACGATGTCTGCGCCAAGACTGTTGACTACTTTTTGCGGCGCCACCACGTTGCCCTTCGATTTGGACATTTTCTGTCCCTGCGCATCGACGGCAAAACCATGGGTTAACACCTGGCGGTAGGGCGCCTTGCCGTGCATGGCAACAGACGTCAGCAAGGAAGACTGGAACCAGCCACGGTGCTGGTCGGAACCTTCCAGATACAGGTCAGCGGGAAAGCCAAGTTCCTCCCGGCGTTCCAGCACACACTGGTGCGTGGTTCCGGAGTCGAACCAGACATCCAGGGTATCGCACACCTTTTCATACTGGTCCGCTTCGTCCCCCAGCACATCCTGCGTGTCCAGCTCGAACCAGGCATCAATCCCGTGACGCTCCACGCGCAACGCAACCTCCTCGATCAGGCGTGTGGTATCCGGGTGCAATTCTCCCGTCTGCCGGTGTATGAACAGTGCCATGGGTGTGCCCCAGGTGCGCTGCCGCGAAATACACCAGTCGGGCCGGCCCTCGACCATGCCTTCGATACGCGCCTGTCCCCAGTCCGGCATCCACTGCACATCCCCGATGGCTGCCAGCGCAGCACTGCGCAGCCCTTTGTGATCCATGCTGATGAACCACTGCGGTGTGGCACGGAAGATAATCGGGGTCTTATGCCGCCAGCAATGCGGGTAGCTGTGCCGCAACGCCTGGATGTGTACCAGCGCACCCTTTGCCTTCAACACATCGATTACATCATCATTGGCGGAAAACACGTGTTTGCCGGCAAACAGTTCTGTACCTTCCACAAACACACCGTTCGAGCCGACAGGGTTATCCACGGCAATGCCATAACGCTGTCCCACCACGTAATCATCCTGACCGTGGCCGGGCGCGGTATGTACGGCTCCGGTGCCGGCTTCTGTCGTGACATGGTCGCCAAGGATCACAGGCACTTCACGCTTATAGAACGGGTGCTGCAGTTTCAGATGTTCCAGCTGCTCACCCTTGCAATAGGCAACCACCTGGTAGTGTTCGCAGTCGTAACGCAACAGCGTATCTTTCAGCAGCGCTTCGGCCAGCAGCAGCCGCTCTGGTCCGTGGCCCAGATCAGCCTGTACCACTGCATAATCGAGCCCGGGGTTGAGTGCTACTGCGCGGTTGGCCGGCAGGGTCCAGGGCGTTGTGGTCCAGATAACCACAGACAAAGGACCTTCTCCTTTATGGCCTTCGGCATGATGGCAACGTGCCAGCAGTGCTTCCTCGTCGAGCACCCGGAAACGCACATCGATGGCCGGCGAGGTTTTGTCCTCGTATTCGACTTCGGCCTCGGCCAGTGCCGAACCACAGTCGGTGCACCAGTGAACAGGTTTGTAGCCTTTGGTTAAATGCCCGTTGGCGTGAATGCGTCCCAGGGCACGAATAATGTCGGCTTCAAAGCGGTAGTCCATGGTGAGGTAAGGGTGTTGCCAGTCACCCGTGACACCCAGCCGGATGAAATCCTTGCGCTGGCCTTCCACCTGTTTTTTTGCATAGTCCCGGCACTTTGAGCGGAAGGTTGCGGCATCGACTTTCTGCCCCACCTTGCCGAATTTTTTTTCCACATTGAGCTCAATGGGCAGGCCATGGCAGTCCCAGCCCGGAATGTAGGGGGCATCGAAACCACTCAGGGTTTTGCTTTTGACAATGATGTCCTTGAGTATTTTGTTAACGGCATGACCTATATGAATATCACCGTTCGCGTAGGGGGGGCCATCGTGTAACACAAATCTGGGCCGACCCTGTCCTAGCTCGCGCAACTTCGCGTACAAATCGATTTCATCCCAGTACTTCAGTGTTTCAGGTTCACGATTGGCGAGATTCGCCTTCATCGGAAACTTTGTCCCGGGTAGATTCAGGGTATCTTTATAGTTACTCACTCGCGCTCTCTCGCTTACTGAATAAACGCCGCGCCTGATCGGCATCAGCGTGAATCTGCTGCTTTAGTACCTCGAACGATTCAAATTTCATTTCGTCACGAAGCTTGTAACAAAACTCAACATCCAGATGCCGGCCATAGATATCCGACTCAAAATCAAACAGGTGCACTTCCAATACCCGATAACTGCCATCTACCGTCGGCCGCGTGCCGATATTGGCGACACCGTTCAGCGCTTCTGTGGCCAGCCCATACACGCGCACTGCAAACACACCGTTCAGTGGTGAGACAACCCGGTGCAGGTGTATATTGGCAGTTGGGAAGCCGATAGTTCGGCCACGTCTCTGCCCCTCAGCCACACGCCCGCAAATCCGGTAGGGCCTGCCCAGTAAACGCGCTGCCATACCCAGCTCACCTGCGGCCAGCGACTGGCGGATGCGCGTACTGCTGACCCGGTCGTCATCTTCCAGAAAAGTTCCGGTGCTTACCACCTTGAACCCGTACTGCTTGCCCGCTTCCTGCAGCAGGGCGAAATCGCCGGTGCGGTCCCTGCCAAAACGAAAGTCATCCCCCACCACCAGGTAACGCACATCCAGCCCGTCTACCAGGATCTGCCCAACGAAGTGTTCCGCGCTGAGTTCGGCCAGCTTGCGCCCAAAACGCAAACACAACACCTGGTCTACTTCCAGGCCCTGCAGCATGGCCAGTTTTTCGCGCAACCGCTGCAAACGCGCCGGTGCGGTCTGCGGCGAAAAATATTCCTGCGCGGTCGGCTCGAACGTCATTACCGTGGTCACCAGCCGGTGCCGGAGCGCGTATTTATGCAGTTGCCGCAGTACCGCCTGATGGCCCCGGTGCAAGCCATCAAAATTGCCAATGGTCACCGCACCACCCTGATGGCCAGGATGCAGATTGTGGAGTCCTCGTATCAGTCGCATCGTCGCGCGGGCACTGGCGAAAACACCGGATTATAATGAAGTTACCGGCGCTGTCATAATGTCCGACCGGATTTGTCCGCCGGCGACCACAATATGGACAAGCGCATCCCCGCCACACGCAGGGCAAAAAGGTAGCTCGCCACCCCGGCTGCTATCCAGAGGCTGATCTGCACAGCGCGCTGCGCACCGGACATACCAGCCCAGAGTTCCGCATCAGGCGCACCCCAACTGACCACGGCAACCATGACAGCGATGCCAAACAGCAGCTGACCCAGCAGGCGCGGCCAGCCTGGTTTTGGCTGGAATACGCCATCCCGGCGCAGCTGCCGGTATAACAGACCGGCATTGATGTAGCTGGCCAGTGCTGTCGCCAGCGCCAGTCCGGCGTGCGCACCGGGGACTTCCAGCAAAACCATGGGTACCACGAACAGGACATTCATCACCATGTTGGAGAGCATGGCACGGATCGCGATTTTCACCGGGGTGCGGGTATCCTGGCGTGCAAAAAAAGCCGGTGCGAGCACCTTGACCAGCATGAACCCGGGTAAGCCCAGCCCGTAAACCACCAGCGCAAGACCCGCCATATCCACATCCTGCTGGCGGAAATCCCCGTACTGAAACAGTGTCGACACGGCCGGTCTGGACAGAATCATCAGCCCCACAGCAGCCGGCAACCCGATCAGCAACACCCAGCGCAGACCTGCGTCGACGGTATTCGAAAACGCTTCGGCAGAACCGTTTGCGTGCGCACGGGAAAGCACCGGAAGAATCACGGTAGCCAGGGCAATACCGAAAACACCCAGCGGGAACTCGACCAGCCGGTCGGCATAATAGAGCCAGCTAATGCTGCCGGTAATCAGGAAGGACGCCAGCAATGTATCGAGCAGCAGGTTAATCTGCGACACCGAAGAACCGATAATACCCGGCACCATTAGCTTCATGATTTTACGCACGCCCGGGTCTTTCGGACGCCAACGCGGCCTCGGTAACAAATGTATACGGCTCAGTGCAGGCAACAAAAAAGCCAGCTGTACAAAACCGGCTGCCAGCACACCCCAGGACAGCGCCATGACAGGCTGTTCAAGGCCGGGGGCCACCAGCAGGGCGACGCCGATCAACACCACGTTCAGCCACACAGGCGCAAATGCAGCGGCAGCAAATCGTCCGTAACTGTTAAGAATACCCGCAGCAAACGCCACCAGCGCCATAAACAACAGGTAAGGGAAAGTGAAGCGCAGCATATAAGCAGTCAGGTCGAATTTCAGCGGATCGCTCCAGAATCCTGGTGCGAACAGCAGTACCACTGCCGGGCTGGCGAGCACACAGACCAGTACCAGCAGACCAAGCACACCCGCCAGGGTACCGGCTACGCGATCGACCAGCGCCTTGACTTCAGCGTGCTCGCGCTGCTCCTTGTACTCACTGAGTACCGGCACAAAAGCCTGTGCAAATGCGCCTTCTGCAAACAGGCGGCGCATGAAGTTGGGAATCTTGAAGGCGACGAAAAAGGCATCCATCCCCGCATCGATACCGAAACGCGCAAACACCATGTCGCGCGCCAGCCCTAAAACCCTTGAAATCAAGGTCATAGCGCCTACGGTGGCGGTACTTTTGACGAGGTTACGGCTCATTTCAGCTGTGCCGGTAAGGATTCACGGATATACACTCAAAATCAGGCTGCATAGACAATTCCACAGGAAATCCGTATAGTAGCCGGCTCTTTGGAACCAGGAACAGGAGAACTATTTTGGCAAACTCGGCTCAAGCACGTAAGCGCGCCCGTCAGGCGGAATGCCGCCGTCAGCGCAAGGCCGGTCAGCGTTCTGCGCTGCGCACCCATATCAAGAATGTTGTTAAAGCGGTTGCCGCCGGCGATGCCGAAGCTGCCCAGACCGCTTACCGGAAGGCTGTTCCGGCGATCGATAAATCTGTTGGCAAGGGGCTGATTCACAAGAACAAGGCGGCTCGTCATAAAAGTCGCCTCGGTCAACACGTGCGCGCACTGCAAAGCTGATAACGAATAATTTCCTGGTTCTCGAGAAAGCCGGTCGCTGACCGGCTTTTTTGTGTCCGCACGCCACTCACAGCAACACCAGGTTGTCGCGGTGAATCAATTCCGGTTCGTCCACATAGCCCAGCAGCTGTTCGATTTTTGCACTGCTATGGCCGATGATGCTGCGCGCCTCAACGGCAGTGTAATTCACCAGGCCGCGCGCCACGGCAACGCCTGCGGCGTCGTGACAGCTGACCAGATCGCCACGCTGAAAATCGCCTTCCACCCCGGTAACGCCAACGGGCAACAGACTGGATCCGGACTGGCACAAAACCCGCACGGCCCCTGCGTCCAGATACAATCTGCCCCTGGACTGCAACTGACCCGCCAGCCACTGTTTGCGCGATGTCAGTGGATCACTGGCCGGATGTACCAGTGTGCCCAGCTGCTCACCGGCCGCCATTTTTTCCAGTACCTGCGCTTCACGCCCGGAAGCAATCCACGTCACCGTACCGGAACGTGCTGCAAGTTCGGCGGCCCTGACCTTGGTCGCCATGCCGCCCCGTCCAAGACCACTGCTGCTTGCGCTACTGGCTGCCTCCAGTAAGCCGCTGTCACCCGCTGCAGCATCCTCGATTAACTGCGCGTTATCGTTGTGGCGCGGGTCACGATCGTAAACACCCTTCTGGTCGGTCAGGATCACCAGCACATCGGCTTCCACCAGATTTGCCACCAGTGCCGCCAGGGTATCGTTATCACCAAAGCGCAGTTCGTCACAGGCAACCGTATCATTTTCATTAACGACCGGGATAACGCCAAGACTCAGTAGTTTGCGCAATGCGCTACGCGCATTCAGATAGCGCGTACGGTCAACCAGATCGTCGTGAGTTAACAGTACCTGCGCTGTGTGCAAACCGTGGGCCTGGAAGTTCGACTCATAGGCTTCAACCAGACCCATTTGACCCACGGCGGCTGCCGCTTGCAGGGACACCAGCTCGTGCGGCCGCCGATCCCAACCCAGCCGGTTCATACCTTCCGCGACGGCGCCTGAAGATACCAGCACCAGTTCGCAGCCGCTCTGGCGCAAGGTGGTCATCTGCTCCGTCCAGGCGTGGATAGCCGTCCTGTCGAGACCGCGGCCGTTATCCGTCAGCAAGGCACTACCGATCTTGATAACCCAGCGTTTTGCCCTGCCTACCTCTGACCGTTGTTTTCTGTTGCTCATGATGTTTCAGTGGCAGCCTGTCGCCGGCTTTCGATAGCTTTCATTATCGCAAACACCAGCGCCTGCGTACCCTGTTTTGAAACAGCGGCAGTGGCAAACACCGGGCCCTGCCAGTCCAGGCGCCGCACAATGTCCTGGCAGCGCGCTTCGCGCTCTTCATCCGGCAACAGATCTGTTTTGTTAAGCACCAGCCAGCGTTCGCGTCCACCCAGCTCGGCACTGAACTTTTCCAGCTCATGTGCAATTGCTTTGACATCCTGCACCGGGTCACTGCCATCCATCGGCGCCACGTCAACCAGGTGCAACAAAAAACCGGTACGCGACAGATGCCTGAGAAACTGTACCCCCAGGCCAGCGCCCTCTGCCGCACCTTCGATCAAACCGGGAATGTCGGCTACCACAAAACTGCGGTGTTCCTCGACCCGCACCACGCCAAGATTCGGGTACAGGGTGGTGAATGGATAATCCGCCACTTTCGGTTTCGCCGAAGAGATCGCCCTGATCAACGTGGACTTGCCGGCATTGGGTTTTCCCAGCAGGCCGACATCCGCCAATAACTTCAGCTCCAGCCGTAACGAACGCTGTTCGCCGGGCGTTCCCGGTTTGGACTGACGTGGAGAACGATTGGTGGAGCTTTTATAACGTACATTGCCGAGTCCGTGAAAACCTCCGCGCGCCACAACCAGCTGCTGGCCATCCTCAACCAGGTCACCCATCAACTCGCCAGTATCTTCTTCGTATACCAGCGTTCCCACCGGTACACGGATAAGCAGCTCATCACCCTTCCCGCCAGTACAGTTCCGGCCACGCCCGTTTTCGCCCCGTTGTGCGGCAAAATTACGCGTAAAGCGGAAGTCCGCCAGGGTATTCAGGTTGGCATCCGCCAGCAGTATAACGCTGCCACCATCACCGCCATCACCGCCATCCGGGCCACCCAGCGGGATATATTTTTCACGCCGGAAACTGACGCAACCATTCCCACCGTCCCCGGCCTTTACAACAATTGCGGCTTCATCAACAAATTTCATGGGTTAAAAGGGTCGCGTATTATAGAGTGAATATACCAGACATAAAAAAGCCCCGTACCAGGACGGGGCTTTTCGGCAAGACCGTGATCCGGTCAGGACGAAACCACGTCCACGAATTTTCTGTTTTTCGGGCCACGTGTAATGAATCTCACAACACCGTTTGCCTTGGCGAACAGGGTATGATCCCTGCCACAACCGACATTCACTCCCGGGTGAAAATGAGTACCACGCTGACGGACAATAATGTTACCCGCGAGAACATCCTGCCCGCCGTAACGTTTCACACCCAGACGTTTGGATTCTGAATCGCGCCCGTTTCTGGTACTACCACCGGCTTTCTTATGTGCCATTGCTGTTTACCTCAAACTCAGGCTGAAATGCCCGTGATTTCCAGTTCCGTATACGCCTGACGGTGACCCTGGCGCTTCATATGATGTTTGCGGCGGTGGAATTTGATGATTTCCACTTTGTCGCCGCGACCGTGTGCCTTCACTTCAGCGGTAACCTTGCCGCCGTCCAGGACCGGGGCACCGATTTTGATATCATCACCATCGACAACCATCAGAACCTGATCCAGATCCACACTCTCACCCTCAGCGGCATCCAGCTTCTCGACTCGAAGCTTGTCGCCCTGACTGACTCGATATTGTTTTCCGCCAGTTACAATAACTGCGTACATGGCTGATTCTCCAACTGACAGCACCCGAAAGACGCGCAATTCTATAGATACTGGGTGTTTGGGTCAAACCCTTTGCTTTCTGGTACCATGCGCGGTTCGCGGTTAAACTAAGCCCTTGAACAAAGCCGGACCCACATTTATTCAACGTGTCACAGCCAGTGCAGGAAATTCTCAAAAAACAAGGGGATAACCTGGATATTCACGATATCCGGGCTCTGGTCCACGGCGAATCCCTGGCGGTCGACCAGCTGATTCTGCAACGCCTCAGTTCGGACGTGGCGCTGATCGACGATCTGGGTCGCTATATCATCAATAGTGGCGGCAAGCGCTTGCGCCCGTTACTGGTGCTGCTGGCCGCCCGTGCCTGCGGCTACCAGGGTCATGACCATATCGAACTGGCCGCGGTCATCGAATTCATCCATACCGCCACGCTGCTGCACGACGACGTGGTCGACGCATCCGACCTGCGGCGCGGTAACCAGACGGCCAACGCCATCTGGGGTAACGAAGCAGCGGTCCTGGTTGGTGATTTCCTGTACTCGCGTTCGTTCGAGATGATGGTCAGCGTGGGCAACATGCGGGTCATGGAAATTCTGTCCACCACCACCAACGTCATCGCCGAAGGCGAAGTCCTGCAATTACTGAACTGTCACGATCCGGATACCACAGAAGAACTGTATCGCGACGTCATCCGCTACAAGACGTCCAAACTGTTTGAGGCCTCATCACAGCTGGGTGCGGTACTGGGCGAACAGCCCGGGACTGTCGAACAGGCTATGGCGCGCTTCGGTATGCACCTTGGTACCGCCTTCCAGCTGATTGACGATGCACTGGACTATGGATCGTCCAGTGAGAATATCGGCAAGAATGTAGGCGATGACCTGGCCGAGGGAAAACCTACCCTGCCGCTGATTTATGCCATGCGCAAGGGCACGCCGGCACAGGTAAAAGCCATTCGCAAGGCCATAGAAAACGATGGCCTGGACAGTATCGACCAGGTTCTGGAGGCGATTGAATCCACCAAGGCCATCGCGTACACTACGCAGTCCGCGCAACACGAAGCGGACCTGGCTATAAAGGCACTGGCTGAACTCCCTGCCGGTCCCTATAAGGAAGCCTTGTACGGATTGGTCGACTTTTCGGTTAACCGCAGTTACTGAATCGGGGCGTAGCGCAGCCTGGTAGCGCACTTCGTTCGGGACGAAGGGGTCGGAGGTTCAAATCCTCTCGCCCCGACCAATTACAGAGAATCCCACGGGCTTCGCCTCATTCCGGATCGAAGCCCGTTTCCCGGTCCCACCTTCTCTGGCAACAACACCCGACAGGCCGCTTCTTCCCGGACAACTGATTGGCGCGCCGGGATTAACCATATTTTCCGCTTACCTCTATCTTGGCCTCAGACATGACGCAGCAGATTTACACCCGCTTTGTGTCAGGAAGTTAAACCGATTCAGGAGGTAATCATGCTGGTATTAACACGTCGCATTGGCGAATCTATTTTTATCTTTCCGTCGGATGAACTGTCTCTCGACACCCCGATTTCAGAGTTGTTCCGGGATGGTCCTATTCAGCTGACGCTAACCCGTATCAACGGTAACCAGGCCCGCATTGGTATCGTAGCACCTGCAACGCTTACCATTGCACGCGAGGAAGTGGCCTAGGCTCGTTGCCGGAACTCGTTAGGGGACACACCGGTCCAGCGGCGAAACGCGCGCGTGAAGTTGCTGGGCTCTGAAAATCCCAGCAGGTAGGTAATCTCGCCGATGCGCCGGTGGCTGTCCTGAATATACTGAGTCGCCAGATCCTTGCGGGTTTCATCCAGCAAATGTTTGAAACTGACACCTTCAGCGTGCAACCTGCGTTGCAGGTTCCTGACACTGATATTGAGCGAGCTGGCGATATCCTTTTGCGCGGGTTGCCCGCCGGGTAACAGTTCAATCAATCGCGAACGCACCTGCATCGAAAGATGCTCTCTATCAAAACGCCCCAGGTAGTCAATAACAACCTGGTCATTGGCGCGCGCGAGTTCTGGATTGGCGCCCGGTAGAGGTTCGCGCAACGCGACCGGGTCAAAATAGAGCGCGTTGGAATCAGCGCCGAATTCAACGGGCGATCGGAACAGGGCTTCGAATCGATCCGAACAGTCCGGGCGCGGGCGCTTCATAGTCAGGCGGACGGGATTGAAGGTCTCGCAGGTAGCCATACGGCACAGATTGACGAATACGCCTACTGCAGCATCAAGCGATGCGTACTCTATATCAACAGAGGAGCGGTGAATGTCTACATTAAGCCGAACTGAATCCCCAGTTTCCTCCAGCGTGATATCTGCAACGGTAGAAATCATTCTCTGGTACTTAACCAGCCGCTGCAGTGCGTCAAACAGGGTATCGCTGGATAACCACATAAAACCCAGGCCATGGAACGCCTGTGGTTTGAAGTGTTCTGCGACGGCAAGACCAAAGCAGGGGTCGCCGGTTCTTTCCACCGCCAGCTTCCACATGACCTGCATTCTGGCGTAGGGATAGCGAACATCAGGAGAACTAACGGTATCGGGAGCCAGCCCGGCATCACGAAAAACATCCGCGACACTAACGCCGTAATCCCTTAAGGTACACCCGATAAGCGATGCCGCTGCACCTATTGTTGTGTCATCTTCCGACATTACGAAAGCCTCCTGAGACCAGCGCCCACTCCCAGTGTACCCGAATACTGTGGATTCCTCCCGGATCACTTTTAAAAACCCTGGCTTATCGATAAGGTAAGTCCCCATGAAGAATCTGATTTCCGGCACTGCCCGATCCGGGAAACGCCGCTACCCGGTGCAACGCGCTGTCACAGTCTGGTGCTGCCTGCTTGTGTTGTTCCCCGCGCCAACCCTGGCCCTGGAAGTCACTGACGACACCGGCCAACGTGTACATCTGGATAAACCTGCACGACGCATTATCAGCCTGGCACCACATATCACCGAATTGTTATTCGCGGCCGGTGCCGGCGATGCGGTAGTGGGTACGGTCAGTTACAGTAATTACCCACCTGAAGCGACCCGCTTAACCAACGTCGGAAGCTACGCAAGCCTCAACCTTGAGGCGATTGCCGCGCTGCGACCGGATCTGGTGGTGGCCTGGAAAAGTGGTAATTCCAGCGCTCAAATCGAACGACTGAGCGGGCTTGGCCTGCCGGTTTTCTATAGCGAACCCCGCCGCCTGGAGGATATCGCCAGCAATCTGCAACGACTGGGCCGTCTGGCAGCCAGCGAACATAGTGCGGACGCCGCTGCAGTGCGTTTCAACACGCACTACCGGCAGCTGAAAACACGCTACTCACAGGCAAAGCCGATCAGGGTGTTCTACGAAATCTGGCACCAGCCACTGATGACTGTTAGCGGCAAGCACCTGATCAGCCAGGTGATCAAACTCTGTGGCGGGCGCAATATTTTTTCTGAGCTCACTGCGCTGGCTCCCACTGTGAACCCTGAAGCGGTACTGGCAGCAAACCCTGAAGCCATCATCGCCAGTGGCACGGCAGCACAGCGGCCGGAGTGGCTGGACCGGTGGCGCAACTGGCCACAGATAGCTGCGGTGAAAAACCGGCAGCTGTACTTCATTCCACCCGATCTGATCCAGCGTCAGACGCCGCGCGTACTGGAAGGCGCCGAGCGGATATGCAAACAGCTGGAACAGGCCCGTATGTACAGTGAGCGGGAAGACGAATAAGCCACCGGCAGCGCATCAGACTTTGCGTTCGCGCTGCCAGAGTACATCTTCCCTGCCACTGGCATGATTCAGGACGCGTGCCATCACAAACAGCAGATCGGATAACCGGTTCAGGTAACGCAGACTCGCTGCATTAATGTTTTCCTTGCGCGCCAGGCTGACCAGCCGACGCTCTGCACGACGGCATACCGTGCGCGCCAGATGGCAAACAGCAGCGGCCGCACTGCCGCCAGGCAGAATAAATTCCTTCAGCGGTTCGAGATCAGCATTCAGGCTGTCCAGACATTGCTCAATGCGTTCCACCTGTTGGTCAGTGACCATGCTGTGCCCGGGTATACTCAGCTCACCACCGATATCGAACAGATCATGAGCGATCTCGATCAACTCTCCGGCAATAACGTCGGGCAGCTCGTGACTGGCCAGCAAGCCGATGACGCTGTTCAGTTCGTCAACCGTACCAAAGGCTTCAACACGCAGGCTGTCCTTGTCCGTACGCGAACCATCACCCAGACCGGTCGTGCCCTTGTCACCCGTTCGGGTGTATATTTTAGATAAGCGGTGTCCCATTTATAAATTGACGTAACCCCGCTCCTCATGGCTCGAAATATCCAGGCCCTGGCTTTCTTCTTCCGCACTGACACGCAAACCACCGGTAAGGACGCCTACAACTTTCAGGATGACAAAGGTTGCAATCGCTGTATATACGGCTGTCGCCGCGATACCGGTGAGCTGCACGCCAAGCTGCTGCCCCATGCTGTTGATACCGTCCGCGAAGCCCTGGCCACTAAACAGACCCAGTTCCGTCGATGCAAAAACACCAGCGAGAAAGGTCCCCAGTATTCCTCCGACACCGTGTACCGGAAATACATCCAGGGAATCATCTATCTTCCACACTCGCTTGATCAGCTGTGTGGCATTGAAACATACGATGCCCGCACTTACACCGATCACCAGCGCACCGGCCGGGCCAACAAAACCGGACGCCGGGGTGATGGTACCCAGACCGGCAACCATACCTGTTATTCCGCCCAGTGCCGTCGGTTTACCGAATTTAATCCACTCATAGAACATCCACGTCATGGCACCTGCTGCCGCCGACAGATGCGTTACCAGCATTGCCATCGCCGCATCACCGTTTGCTGCCAGCGCACTGCCACCATTGAATCCAAACCAGCCGACCCACAGCATGCCGGCACCGGCCACGCTCATGGTCATGTTATGCGGCATCATGGGTGTTTCTGGAAACCCCCGGCGCGGACCGATAACCAGCGCCGCTACCAGCGCTGCTACGCCAGCAGTAATATGCACAACCGTGCCCCCGGCAAAATCCAGCAGCCCCATGTTGCCGAGCCATCCGCCACCCCATACCCAGTGGGTGATCGGCGCATAGACAACCAGCAGCCAGATCGCACTGAACAGCAACACCACGGAAAACTTAATACGTTCGGCAAAGCCGCCGATGATCAGCGCCGGTGTAATAATCGCGAAGGTCATCTGAAACAGTGCAAACACGGACTCTGGTAGACCACCACTGAGCGTATCTTCCTGTACACCTGAGAACATCACTTTGGACAGGTCACCGAAATAATCAGAGCCCTCCGCAAATGCGATACTGTAGCCGGCAATCAGCCATAGAATCGAAACAACTCCGGCGATAGCGAAACACTGCAACAGGATCGATAAAACGTTCTTGGAACGCACCAGGCCACCATAGAACATAGCCAGACCGGGCAGCGTCATAAACAACACTAACGCTGTCGATGTCAGAATCCAGGAGGTATCTGCTGCCTGCAGACCGTCTTCTGCCAGCGCAATACCCGGTAACAGCAACAGCGCTGCCAGTTGTAATAGTCGGCTCATCTCATTGCCCTTTAGTTTAGCCAGGAGCCTGTAGCCACAGACGGCCTATACCATAATGATTTCCAGTCATTTATCAAATCACGACAGGGCGCCCGGCAGGCGCCGCGCCATGGTGAACAGGGCACCGTCTAATCGGCACTGCTTTCGGGCATTCAGTATCCCCTGTTGAAAACTGGCACAGGTGATGCTACCTGTTTGGCGAGGGACAGATTTTCGACGTATGGAGATTGAAGATGAACCACCCGGCACAAGGCGTTTCTTCCACCGCGGCACCGCCTGATACAAAAGGCACGATTACACTGCGGGTGGTTGACAGGCGCACAGTTCCGTACCTGTGCCGATCAGGGCCGGGCATCGAGGGGGACAATAACCACTGTCTGCTCCACCTGGTAGCGTTAACCCGTCCGAAGATCCGCTCTACCCAGGCACGTCGCCTGCGCCTGAAAGACGGCCTGGCAGGTGGCAGCGCCAGCCGTAATGCCTGTATCCTGTCCAAGGACCCGCATTTCTGGGACTACCTGCAACAGATCAACCTCACCGCTTACGACGCCGAGATCGATGCACGCCGCGCGCGGCATTTCATTAACCGGGTCTGCGCTGTCAACGGTCGCCACGAACTGGATCATCACAGTGACGCAGCACAGCGCTTTTTCAATCTGATCGAAAGACCTTTCCTGGAGTGGTTACGGGCCGCAGACTAGCCAATATCCTGCTTCGCGGTCTGCCAGTAGCCTTCCAGTTCATCCAGCGTGCAGTCACGCAGCTCGCGCTTCTCCTGTTGCAGCAGGTTTTCCACCAGGCGAAAGCGGGATTCAAACTTGTGACTGGCGTTTCGTAACAACGTTTCAGCGTCTGCGTCCAGGAAACGTGCGAGGTTGACAGCGCTGAACACCAAATCACCCAGCTCTTCCTGCACACGTTCAGCAGATTCCTGTGCCGCCAGCGCTTGCTTTAGCTCAACCAGTTCTTCGTCCAGCTTGGCGACTACACCCTGTATATCATCCCAATCAAATCCGACGCGCGCGGCTCGCCGCTGGATCTTCTGTGCCCTCACCAGCGCCGGCAAGGCTAACGGCACCCCGTCCAGTGCGCTGTCGGTCGCTGCTCCTTTTTCTGCCCGCTCCCTGATTTTGTGCTGTTCCCAGGCCTCTGTCTGGGCCTCAGCATCAGCAATCTTTTCGCCGCCGAATACATGCGGATGGCGTCTGACTAATTTCCCGTTGATGGCAGCAAGCACGTCGGCGAAATCGAACCAGCCTCTTTCTTTTGCCATCTGCGCGTGGAAAACCACCTGGAACAGCAGGTCACCAAGTTCGTCACATAAGTCTGTGGCATCGTTGCGCTGGATAGCTTCGGCAACTTCGTAGGCTTCTTCGAGGGTGTAGGGAGCGATACTGGAAAAGTCCTGTTCCAGATCCCAGGGGCAGCCCCCGTCCGGATTGCGCAGACGCGCCATAATCTGCAGCAGTTCAGCGAGCGCGGTGTCCGCGTGTTCAGAGCGTGTGTGATTCATGTCCCGGTTTGCCCCGGAAACAGGGCGTGCGGCCTGAGGCTGGTGCGCTAGTGCATCTTTCCGGTCATGGCGCCTATCACCTGGTCCTCGAGCTGAATGCGCTCCGCCAGGATTTCGCCCAGACTTGACAGGTCGGCGTCGAGCAGGACGAGCAACTCCCGGTCGTCATTTAACAAATTAACATCCTGATATTTATCATTAAAACGCAGAATGGAGTCGGTAGTCTGCACAATCTGCGGATAGATTTTGTCAGCCACATCAAGTACCGGGGTGCGACGCTCCAGCTTGTCCGATATATAACGGTATAGCTGGAAATGGGCACTGGCCGCGTAGTCAATCAATGCCTGGCAAAACTCCTGCAAGGCTTGATTGGTCACTTCGTCCGCCTCAAATGGCCGCTGACTGGCCAGTTCGGAATAGAGGGAAAGCGTTTCACTGCGTGTTTGTACCAGTGTAGTCAGTTTTTCCCGAGATCGACCGCGCCGCTCACTGGCGGCATTTACTTCGCTTACCATGGAATAACTCCAGTCACTCGTTGTGATTCTGCATTTGGCAGGATTCTAGCAAACTGTTAACCCCTTCCGAAGAGCAAAGCGTCGATCCTTTGTCACTTGCCTGCCACCCCATACATTCCTGGATACTCAGGATACTGAATTGAAACATTTTTTCAACAGTGGTTCAGTTCTTGCTTTTGTTCTGACAAATACACTGGACACAGGACAGAGGACACCCAGGATGGGAATACCAAGCAATATCCGCGAATTTCTGGATCGCCAGGATATCAACTACGAAATACTGCTGCACCAGAGAACCTCTACTCTGTCACAGGCCGCGGACGCCTGCGAACTGCCTGTGCATCAACTGGTGAGGGCCGTTATCCTGGTTGATGGACAGGGCCTGTTGATGGCGGTCCTGCCGGCGGATCACGTGCTGGATTTCGAGGCACTGTGCAAGCTGCTGCACCGTGAACTGGAACTGGTGCCTGGTAACCGGCTGGCCGCCATATTTGATGATTGCGAGCCACGCTCCTATCCACCGCTTGCACCCGTCTACGGCCTGGATGTTATTGTTGATGACTCACTGAACACGTTTGACGTCATCACCTTCGAGCCCGGTATTCATACCACCCTGGTACAGATGTCACGCGATGCCTACCGCGGCCTGCTTGGAAGCGCGCTGAGCGGCCGGTTTTCCCGTCCCGCTGCTGCGCTGCGCACAGATTACAGCGCTATCGATCACTCAATGTCCCACATTGTCGACCAGTTTACACCGGCGCGGGTGAAGCGTGACATTGAAGAATTTCACGAGCTGCCCGCCCTGCCGGCGACCGCTGCACAGATCCTGCAACTGGCCGCCGACCCTCGCGCCAACGCGCGGCAGCTGGCCGACATCATCGAACAGGACCCTGGCCTGTCAGCGCAGGTGTTGCGCTATGCCAACTCCTCTTTATATGGATATGCCGGCAGTATTAAAAACCTGCAAACAGCTATCGCGCGCGTACTGGGTTTTGAGTACGTCCTGAACCTCGCACTCGGTTTCTCCATCGGCAAATCCCTGCGCGTGCCGCAGGACGGCCCGTTTGGCCTGGATGCGTTCTGGAAACACTCCGTCTACGCCGGTCGTCTGGTCGAACTGCTGTCCCGGCAACTACCGAAGCAACTGCAGCCGCCTCGTGGCACTGCCTATCTTGCCGGATTACTTCAGAATCTGGGCAGACTGGTACTCGGCCATACCTTTCAAGCGGAGTTTTTCATTCTCAACCGGTTCGCCCAGGCCAACCCGGATATGCCGACCTGCGATCTGGAAAAACACGTTCTGGGCGTCACCCACGACCAGATCGGTGCCTGGCTGATGGAAGCCTGGGGCCTGCCACAAGAGCTGGTAGTGGCAGTTCGGCACCATCACGACGAGGATTACTGGGATCAGCATGCCGCCTATTCCCAGCTGGTTCTGATCGCCAACCGGGCACTCGCCATGCACGGCCTGGGCGAAGCGGACAAACCGGGGCTGCCTGCATTCTGTCTCGAAATGCTCGGCCTGAGTGAACAGCAGGTTACTGATACAACAGATAAATTACTCGATAAAGCTGATGATCTGGAAGATCTTGCCCGGCGCCTGGCAGCTTGACAAAAGCACCCTGAACAGGCTTTAATACCCCAAACATTCTACAGGCTTTACACGCCCGCCTACGGCTCACGCAGGCGGCTGGTTTTGGTTCCTTGCGATTTATACTTGACTAAAAGAGTCAAGTATTATTATCATTGCACACAGGTTCATGAACACGGGGACGCGCACATTTGTGTCGCGCCTGGGAGTCAAATGAGGCGAATCATGAAATTATCAACGAAAGGTCGTCATGCCATCACAGCAATGATGGAACTGGCGTTACGCCATAACAACGGACCGGTCACCCTTGCGGACATTTCGGTCGAACAATCTATTTCAGTTTCCTACCTGGAACAGCTGTTTGCCCGCCTGCGCAACCACGGTCTGGTTACCGGTATGCGTGGCCCCGGTGGCGGATACTGTCTGCGCCGCCCTGCAACCGAGATCACCATTGCGGAAATCCTGAGTGCCGTCGACGATGCCATGCCGGCACGGCGTGAACGCATTCCCGGTGAAGAGTGGCCGCAGAGTGTGATCATGTGGAATCAGCTGAGCGCTCGCATCTATGACTACCTGAACGGCCTGACGCTGGCTGAAGCAGTCAATCAAAGCAATGACTCGAAGAGAACCGAAGGCGATAAAACACCGTTCGCTTCAGGTTTCCAACAGTCGTCAGCTGCCTGAACTGACTGCCCATTTTTTAACTGTTTGCGGAGAACGTGTCATGTCATACAGTGACAAGGTATTGGATCATTACGAAAACCCGCGCAATGTAGGTGCCTTCGAAAAGGGCGACGTTAGTGTGGGAACAGGTATGGTTGGAGCACCCGCCTGCGGTGATGTCATGAGGCTGCAGATCAAGGTTGACGACAATGGTGTTATCGAGGACGCCCGTTTCAAAACCTACGGCTGCGGATCGGCGATCGCATCCAGTTCGCTGCTCACCGAGTGGGTCAAGGGTAAAACCCTGGAGCAGGCCAGCGAAATCAAGAACAGCCAGATTGCGGAAGAGCTTGCACTGCCACCCGTGAAGATACACTGCTCGGTGCTCGCCGAGGATGCCATCAAAGCAGCTATTTCCGATTACAAAACGAAAAGCTCGCAGGAAAAAGTAGCCTGAGTCTCGCGACACGGAGCCGCATTAAGTCCTGATAAAGGGCTGTCATCACTGACAGCCCTTTTTTATATCCACACGAAAAAGGTTAGGATCACTTCATGGATGAAGACATTCTCGAACTGTATCCCAACCCCGGCAGGAAACACCGCTTGACCGGTCTGTACCTGGGTCAGTCACTCGTATCCGCAGCGTCTTCCGGCAAACGCCCTTTCATCTACAGCAATTTCATATCCAGCCTGGACGGCCGGATTGCCGTGCCGGGCCCTCACCGCAACACCCACCAGGTGCCTCCGGCGATCGCCAATACCCGGGACTGGCGCCTGTTCCAGGAACTCGCTGCGCACGCGGACCTGCTCATCACCAGTGCCCGCTACTTCCGCCAGCTCTGCGATAGCGAAGCCCAGGCAGAATTACCCATCGGTTCGGCGCCGGAATTCGACGACTTGCGCGACTGGCGCAGCGCGCAAGGGTTATCGCCACAGCCCGATATCGCCGTCTTCAGTGCCAGCCTGGATATCCCGATAACGGCGCTGAACCGGTACCGGGGCCGCAAGATTTTTCTGATTACCGGCGCAGCAGCAGATCCCGAAAAACTGGCCACGATAAAGGCGTCGTCGCCGGTACAGGTTATCAGCTGCGGAAATCGTGCCGATGTCGATGCTTCCACACTAAGAGACAAACTCGCGGAATACGGCTACCAGCACGTTTATGCCATTGCCGGCCCCTCGGTTCTGCATGCATTGCTGCAGGGTAAGGCTCTGGATCGCCTGTATCACACTACTGCACACTGCCTGCTTGGCGGTACGAAGTTCGATACTTTTCTCAGCGGCGCTGAACTAAACCCGGCGGTCAGTATGCCGTTGCAGGCAATGTACCTTGATACCCGGGCGCCCGATGGCGCGGGACAGACACTGGCCGTATACGGTAAGTAGAGACAGCGGATGAAAAACAGGAAATCTCTCTATAAAGGTGAAGTCGTTGATCTGGGGCTGGAACGCGTCACGCTGCCCAATCAGCAGACGATGCAGCTGGAAGTCGTGCGCCATCCGGGCGGGGCCGCGGTTGTGGCCCTGGATGACAACAACCGGGTTTGCCTGCTGCGCCAATACCGGCATGCCGCCGGTGGCTGGTTATGGGAACTGCCGGCGGGCAAGATAGACACACCGGAATCGCCACAGCATACCGCACTGCGGGAGCTGCAGGAGGAGGCAGGCCTGATCGCGAAGGACCTGCAGATGCTGGGAAGTTTTCTCAGCACCCCGGGATTCTGCGATGAGCGCATTTACATCTATCTGGCCCGGGATTTCACCACCACCGACACCGACCGCCACCCGCACGAAGTCATTGAAGTCCACTGGATCGAATTTCGGCAGGCGCTCGAGTGGGTGCATAATGGCGAGATTATGGACGGCAAAACCATGCTGGGTTTGTTAATGGCTGAACGGGAAACAAGGTGAAATTCTGCAGCAGCTGTGGCGCGACTGTGACATTTCGCATACCGGATGGTGATAACCGCGCAAGGTATGTCTGCGACGAATGCCAGACCATTCACTATCAGAACCCCAACATCGTGGCCGGTTGTATTCCCGAATGGGAAGGGCGCATTCTGCTGTGTAAACGCGCCATTGAGCCCCGCTACGGTTTGTGGACACTACCCGCCGGTTTTATGGAAAACGGCGAAACCGCGGAACAGGCTGCGCTGCGCGAAACGTGTGAAGAGGCTGGCGCGCATGTGGAGATCGCCGACCTTTTCGGCATCTTCAGCATCCCGCATATAAGCCAGGTTTATCTGCTTTATCGTGGTGAACTATGTGACGGGAGTTATGCACCGGGACAGGAAAGCCTGCAGTGCAGACTATTTGATGAACACGAGGTCCCCTGGGAGAAGCTCGCTTTCCCGGTAATGGTAGAGACCCTGAAACGCTACTACAGATTTAAAAACAAGGGCAACGGATTCCCGCTGCAGCGCGGGAAAATCACCAACCACAGGCCCGCAGACTAACGAGCCTGTGTGTATAAACCCGGTATCAGGCCACGGCGCTTTCCGGGCTGCCGCCATACAACCGGGCGCGCAGGGTACGCCGTTGCTCATTACTGATTGCGTCGAACTCCACACCGGTTCCCTGCCTGGAACGCTGCACCACCACGGCGGGCAGTTTCACCCCCGGCTTGCCATTACGCCCTAAAATCTCGACTTCCAGGTATTCGTTTTTCCGCCACAGACAGGCACCGGTATAAATAAACATACCACCCAACCCGATATTACTGCTGACTGTTTTCTGTACCGGGAGTCCCTGCCTGTATAAAAGCAGCTGAAATTCTATTGGCTTGCGCATGCTGCAACGGTGCTCCATGAAATCCTCTCCTGTGGTGATTGCTCCAATCCGTCTGGGCCTTATCGTCTCTACTCACGCGTAGAACCTGCTCAGTCGCAAAGCGTGTATTATTTATTTGCAGTATAGACCACCTGTTTTCGGTTCTGTTCCCGACAAGCCTGCGCCTCCATACGCGGCATTGCCATGCACTCCGGTCACCGGTCTTTACCGTGCCGGCCCGGCACTCCGTGATAGTATGCATAGCCGCTTACCCAGCCGAAGGAATCCTCACCATGAAAACCCTGTGTCAGTCTCTCTTTTATCTTGGTCTGCTCACCATACCCTTGCTTGCCCAGGCCGGCACCAAGATCGCTGGCGTTGAACTTGCCGACAGTTACCAGCTCGGTAGCAAGTCTTTGACACTGAACGGTGCCGGTATCCGCAGCAAATTCTTTATCAAAATATATATCGGTGCACTTTATACAGATGAGAGCAGTAACAACGCCGCAGAGTTGATCGCTGCCCAGAGCCCCAGGAGCATGCAAATGACCATGCTCTACAAGGAGGTCGAGGCGGAGAAGATCACCGGCGGGTGGGAAGAGGGATTCAGGGCCAATGTCACAGATACGGAGTTCAAACAACTCGAAAACCGCCTGAAAAAGTTCAACGCGCTGTTTCCAGAACTACACGCGGGTGATGTTGTGCGCATGGACTACGCGCCCGACACTGGTACCGAACTCAGCATAAACGACAAGCTGCTGGGGAGCATCCAGGGTGACGATTTTTTCCGCGCCTTGTTGAAAGTCTGGATTGGTGATCATCCGGCGGATGACAAACTCAAAGCGGGCCTGCTGGGACAGTAACCTTGCACGCAGTGATTCTGGATCTAGATAGCCTGAATCCACAGGATCTTGACCTGGCGCCGCTGCGCCTCTGCCTGCCGGATTGGGCATTCCACGCTCAGACCTTGCCCGACCAGGTTGCACAGCGCATTCAGCACGCCGATATCATTGTCACCAACAAGGTTCGCATCACACAGGAACATATAAGCGCAGCAGCAAAACTGCGCCTGATCTGTGTCGCGGCGACTGGCACGGATAACATTGCACTGGAAGCCGCTGCCCGTGCCGGCATTGTTGTCAGCAATGCACGCAACTACGCTACCGCCTCGGTTGTCGAACATGTTTTTTCTATGCTGCTTACGCTGATACGACAGCTGGATAGCTACCGGGAGCGTGTCCGTAACGGAGACTGGGTACACAGCCGTCATTTCTGCCTGTTCGATACAACCATCAGCGAGTTGTCAGGGAAGACCCTTGGAATTGTTGGTTACGGCGTACTGGGCAAGGCCGTAGCGGAGCTTGCTCAGGCTTTTTCCATGCAGGTACAGATTGCGCAGCGTCTGTACGGGCCGCCGTTAGCGGATCGTATTCCCCTGCAGGAACTGCTGGCTACGTCGGACATTGTCAGCCTGCACTGCCCGCTTTCCGACCAGACCCGGGGACTGATTGGTACGGCTGAACTGGCAAGCATGAAAGACAGCGCCATTCTGATTAATACAGCCCGCGGCGGTATTGTCGATGAACAGGCCCTGGTCAGCGCATTGCGGGACAACCGGATCGCCGCTGCCGCTGTCGATGTGGCGCAACAGGAACCTCCCGGGGCATCCAGCCCGCTACTCGGTTATCGCTCACCGAGGTTAATCGTCACCCCGCACATTGCCTGGGCGAGCCAGGCCGCCAGGCAACGGTTACTGACCGAGATCGTCGAGAATATTGAAGCCTTTCAGCGCGGCAAACCGCGCAATGTAATTCGGCCGGCAGCAACCGGCGTGCCTTAACAGGATGAGCGTTAGTGGCGCGGTCTTCGCATCCGCCACACCCCTCTGGGTTTGGCCAGATTCACCCTCAGGTTCCGACCCGAAAATTCGACACCATCAGTTGCAGTTATGGCATTCTCGGCACTGTGATCGTCCATTTCCACGAAAGCGAAACCCCGGGGTTTGCCTGTGTCGCGATCATTAATCAACTTAACGGATTTGACATCGCCGTGCGCCGAAAACAAGTCACGCAATTGTTCATCTGTGGTTTCAAACGAAATATTTCCCACATAGATTGATTTCATTATTGCTCCCAACCTCCTGTCTGCTCCCCCGATACTGAACCTGAATCAGGCCCCTGTGGTGACCGGAACACTACGCCTTCCCTGCCTGATAGCGGATATCAGGGTAGTGACTTTGTCTTGACAGTTCTGAGTATAGCCCATGATTTCAGACAATAAAGTCTTACGCGGGATTAGGGGCTGCAACTGTTACCCGATCCCCGCTATACTGCCAGCAGTCACTGAGGAGTAGAGTTCATGGCGAGTGGTATTGGTTTGAGTTGGGTCTGGGTAACGGGTTTAATTACCTTTGCCCTCGGTATTGCGTGCGGCACTGGTTTTACCTATCTGATAACGGGAAACAGCCGTCGCCGTACAAGCGAGCTGCAGGAAAAGCTCGCTCTGCTGCAGCAGGAACTTGACGGCTACCGGGATCAGGTCGGCCAGCATTTCCGCAAAACCTCGGAGCTGGTTCAAGCCATGACCGACAGCTACCGCAATGTTTACGAACACCTGGCCAAAGGTTCCGAGGTCCTGTGCCAGGATCCGGTCAGCACACCCCGCCTGGATTTTGCACAGCACGCCAAGCTCGATACGGAATCAGACACCGATACCCGGGTACCTGATACCGATATCACAGACGCTTTTTCAGACGCGGAAACCGACAGCATGGATGACCTGGCGGCGGACGCCATTCTCGGCGACGCACCCCGGGTTCCAAACCTGTACACTGAAGCACCTCCTAGTCACCATACACCGTCAGCGTAATCCGCCTGCGCTGGGGAGCCTGGCGATGCTCCCAGACATAAATGCCCTGCCAGGTTCCCAGGTCGCAACGACCGTCCGACACCGGGACACTGAGTGAATTCGAGGTCAGAATACTGCGCACGTGTGCCGGCATATCGTCGGGACCTTCATCGACATGCCGGAATATGGGATCCCCGTCCGGTACCAGCCTGCCCATAAACCGTTCCAGATCGGCGCGCACCTCGGGATCCGCGTTTTCGCACAGGATCAGCGAAGCACTGGTATGGTGCAGAAATATCAGGCATATCCCGGCCCGAACAGCGGATTCTTCCAACTTTAGTCCGATCTCTCTGCTGATGGAATAACTGCCCCGGCCACGTGTCGCTACCTGGAAGGATGATTGATAAAGCATTTAGCCGCCCCTTGTACGCTGCATTAAGGTATAATTTCCGCCTTTTTACACTTGAGTATGTGTTGTGATCGAACGTCTGCGTAATATTGCCATAATCGCCCACGTTGACCACGGGAAAACCACCCTGGTCGACCAGCTGCTGTCCCAGTCCGGTACGCTCGATGGGCGCGCCGCCACTCCTGAACGCGTCATGGATTCCAATGACCTGGAGCGTGAGCGCGGCATCACGATTCTGTCCAAGAACACCGCCATCAAGTGGCAGGACTACCGCATCAATATTGTGGACACACCCGGTCACGCCGATTTCGGCGGCGAAGTGGAACGCGTGCTGTCCATGGTCGACTCGGTACTGCTACTGGTCGATGCTGTGGAAGGCCCCATGCCGCAGACGCGTTTTGTCACACAGAAAGCGCTGCAACAGGGACTGCGCCCGATTGTTGTCATCAACAAGGTCGACCGACCCGGCGCACGGCCTGACTGGGTACTCGACCAGACCTTTGACCTGTTCGACCGCCTCGGCGCCAGCGACGAGCAGCTGGATTTCCCGGTAGTGTATGCATCCGGACTGCAAGGCTTTGCGAGTATCGAGGCGGAGACCCGTGAAGGTGATATGACTCCGTTATTCGAACTCATAGTGGACAAAGTCCCTGCACCATCTGTCGACACTGAAGGGCCTTTTCAGATGCAGGTCAGTTCGCTCGACTACAGCAGCTACGTCGGCGTCATCGGCATCGGACGCATCAGTCGTGGCAAAATCAAGGCCAATTCCCCTGTCACCGTGCTGGATCCGCAAGGCAAACAGCGCAATGCGCGTATGTTGCAGATATTCGGCTTTCTTGGACTTGAGCGCGTGGAAGTCTCTGAAGCTTACGCCGGTGACATTATCGCCTTCACGGGTGTTGATGCGCTGGGCATCTCCGACACATTGTGTGACCCCGCTCAGGTTGAAGCCCTGCCGCCGCTGACCATCGACGAACCCACCGTCAGCATGACTTTCCAGGTCAACAACTCCCCCTTTGCGGGTCAGGAAGGCAAGTACGTTACCTCGCGCCAGATTCGCGAGCGGCTTGAGCGTGAACTGGTGCACAACGTAGCCCTGCGTGTCGAAGATACCGGGGACCCCGACAAGTTCAGGGTATCGGGGCGCGGTGAGCTGCATTTGTCGATTCTGATTGAAATCATGCGCCGCGAAGGTTACGAACTCGGCGTTTCACGACCGGAAGTCATCCAGCGCGAGATTGACGGCCAACTGCAGGAACCTTTCGAGCAGCTCACCGTGGATGTTGAAGAACAACACCAGGGTACGGTTATGGAAAAACTGGGAGAACGCGGCGCCGACCTCAATGATATGGTCCCTGATGGCCAGGGGCGCGTGCGACTGGACTTCATTGTTCCATCACGCGCACTGATCGGGTTTCGTACCGAATTCCTGACGGCGACCCAGGGCAGTGGCCTGCTCTATCATGTATTCGATCACTACGCGCCATTGAAAAAAGGTGAGTTCGGCAAACGCGCCAGCGGTGTGCTGATATCCAACGGCAAAGGCAAGGTGCTCGGCTTTGCACTGTTTAATTTGCAGGAACGTGGGCGCATGTTTGTCAGCCCGGGGGAAATCGTCTACGAGGGCATGCTGGTCGGCATCCACACACGTAGCAATGACCTGGTAGTCAACCCGCTCAAGGCCAAGCAGCTGACCAATGTACGTGCCTCCGGTACCGATGAAGCTATCCTGCTGACGCCGCCGATACGCATGACGCTGGAGCAGGCACTGGAATTTATTGACGATGACGAGCTGGTTGAAGTGACACCGGACAGTATCCGGCTGCGGAAAAAAATGCTGCTGGAGATCGAGCGCAAACGCGCCGCCCGCGCAAGCTAATCTCCTGCATGCTCGTAGATTGACATTATCAACTGTAGTTCGTGCAGCAGACTCGCGCGTTGCGTTGCATCGAGTTCGACGTACTCGGGGCGTGACTCGCCAGCCTGCAACGCCTGTATGTACGCTGTGACCAGATCGCAGCCCAAGGCACAAATCCTGTCAATAGCAACCATGACTTCATGACACACTTGTTTCATACATCCACCCACCAGAGCCGCAACCGCAAGCCCAGTTCTGTTGTGTAACCCACTTCGACAAACCTGATATTGCCGCTGGCATCAAGAATCATGCTGGTCGGAACACCCTGGACACCAAACTGAGCGGATATCTGTCCTGACGGATCGCGTATTACCGCATATATCACGCCCTTTTCTGACATCCATTCCCGAATCTGATCGGCAGGCGCCTCATCCAGCGCCACCGACAACACAGCATAATCACGAGCAATGGCATCAATGCTGCCCTGCTCCATACTGCAGACCGGGCACCAGGTTGCCCAGAACTGCAGCAACAGCGGCTGCCCGCGAAATTCGTGCAGGGAGACACGGCTCCCGTCCAGCAACCGTGCGCTGAATTCAGGCGCCTCACCACTGAGCGTATTCCGGGTCTGATACAGATGAACTGCAAAGACGACACCGGCTAGCAGGGTAATTTCGATAAACCATCGCAACCAGCGTTTCTGTCGGTAGAGGTGTTGTTTCACCGGCGTAATACTCCCCGCAGGAATAATTCTGACGACTGGATCACGGTTTTTATGTGCCGGCAGGCATAAGCTGGCTCCTTAGCGGGGATTCCATAACGCGATGTTTTCAATTTCGTTCCATAAAACCGGGCTGCCGTTCATGCTGTTTCTGGCAACTCAATTCTTATATTCAGGCGCTTGCGCAAGTACACCCGCAGATACCGGACAGCCGGGAAAAGGGCTCCATATATCATACAATCCCCACGATAGCCTGGCCTATGATCAAATTGTTGCCCGGATACCGCTTCGTCAAGCGTCAACCGGGTCTGTTGCCCTGGCAACCCTCACTATCGCACTGCATAACGCCAAACAACAGGCTGAAATCAAACTGTGTGACGGACAGTGGGCAGCACAGGGGTCACTGGTATTCCAGCAGGGACCGGTTATTAAGCAAAGCCCCGCCCATACAAACAAGATACCATCCTGGCATTACGTTGCCTTGAGACACCCTCGGCAGCTTGCCTGCGGCTCAAACTCGCGCGCTGCATTTTTCCTGGAGATGAGCCGCCATTTACCCGTCTGGATCAAGATCAGACCTGCCGGACAGTTTACTGCATTCCGGCAGGGTGCAACCGTGCTGCTGGAACAGGAATCCATTGCCATTAAGTAGTCTGGTCCTGGTCTTCAACAAGATCCTTCAGCGTCCGGTCACCAAGCCCAGCAACCACTGCATCCTGAACTAACGCCATGGTCCGTTCCACCTCTGCCTGGTGCGGCAATGTCTTCAATGTCAGCAAGCGGTTTTCACCGGCACTTCTGACAACTTCATACAGATCGGCCAGTGTAATCGTCTCGATATCGCGCCTGGGCAGGTAAGCGGGGGGCTCACCCGCGGTTTCAGAGAGAAAACCGGCTTTTACCATCAACTGCAATACATGGTGTATTGGCTGCATGGGTAACGCCAGATGATGTACCAGGCCCTCGGCGGTCCAGGGATCACGCGAATTCAGATGGTGCTCCGCCACCATAAACATGATCTGTAACGCCAGGCGCTCACGCAAACGATTGCTGAGGCGTAATTGTACCGCTTGCCGGGTCATGTACTGCGGATACTGGACATAAAACGCGACCTGGGCGCCCAGCAGAAGAATAAGCCAGTTAAGGTAAAGCCAGATCAGAAGCATAATCAAAATCGCAAATCCTGAGTAGATGGCCGCATATTTGGACGACGACGCAATGAACGCCGCAAATGCCCAGCCGCTGGATTGCCACAGAACGCCTGCAACAACTCCACCGACAACAGCAGGAAACAGCCTGACCCGCGTGTTGGGTATAAACATATAGATAAAGCTGAACGCAGCGATCACCAGAAAATACGGTATGAATTTGGTGAATGTCAGTAACAGCCGGCCGAAAGGCTCTACACTCATTAAATCCTGAACCAGGGTATTGCTCATTGCCGTAGCAGTTACACCAAGGGCCGTAAACACCAGCACCGGCCCGATAAGAATCACACTCAGATAGCTGGAAAACCGCTGCGCAAGTCCTCGCAAACGCTCCACCTGCCACACATAATTAAATGAAGACTCAACTTTTTGTATAAGAGAAACAACAGTATAGAAAAGAAACACCAATCCCAGCGAACCCAGCACACCGACTCTGATGTTTTCCACAAAGCCAATGATATTGTCCGACAGTTCATAACCCCGCGGGCCCAGTGGCGCAAGAAAACTAGTCAGCAAAGGTTCAATCTGGTTGTGAACACCGAACCCTTTTAGCACCGAGAAACTTACCGCAAGTAATGGAACAACAGACAACAGGGTGGTGTAGACCAGACTCATGGCTCTCAGATTAAGTTGACCCTGTAACAATTGCCTGGTCAGCACAATCAGAAGTCGAAGCGGAACAATAATCCAGCGACGTGCTCCACTGAGTTCACGCAAATCATCGCCCCATATCTGCGTTATAAACTGCTCATACCACTGCAAGATCCGGTGACTCATAAACAGTTTACCTTTGGTAATTTGTTGCACATATACAACGATTGGAATGAATTTATGGTTTCAATCACATAAATTTTCACTTTTTTAAAAAAAATATTCACAACGATTTACATACAGTCAAGGTCCACTCCGACAACCGTAAACAACATCGCGCGTGTCCGTCATATCATTCGTGGCTAACATAAAACACTGCTATTTACGTGTGAAATGCACATCTACACTACCTTGCATGGTAACCGGTAGTGATAAAAACAGGATCTCATCCGGCAGGTACTCTTTATAGTTACAGTTCAATCATAGAGCGAAACTTTACCTAGGTGTTGTAATTTGTTCTTTTTTCATTAAAGTTTCAAATGCAAACGCCGTAACGTTACGCGAACCATACATCTGAAGGAGGTTTTCCTCATGGCAGCACGAAAGAAAGCTAGCAAGCGTAAGACTACCGCCAAGAAGAAGGTGGTAGCCAAGAAGAGAAAGGTAGCACCGAAAAAGAAACGGGCTACAAAGAAAAAAGTAGCCAAGAGAAAGGTTGCTAAGAAAAAAGTAGCCAAGAGAAAGGCGACCAAGAAAAAGGCTGCTAAGAAAAAAGTAGCCAAGAGAAAGGCGACCAAGAAAAAGGCTGCTAAGAAAAAAGTAGCCAAGAAAAAGGCGACCAAGAAAAAGGCCGCAAAGAAAAAAGCTGGTAAGAAGCGCGTTACAAAGCGTAGAGCAACGCGCTAAACCAGCGACATGGTGTAAAAAAGGCCTGCGCAAGCAGGCCTTTTTTTATCCCGGAAAAATATTATAACCTATTGATACTAAAGGGCATAACCTCGTTACATCATCCTGTTGCCAGTGTGGTCTACCCTACGGAAACGCCGCGCTGAGCATAGATCAATGCCTGCCATCCATCCTCGAATTTATCTCCGCAATCACAGCGTTCATGAACGAATTGCTGCCTTTCTATAAAATTCCGCCTACCCAACGTGACCGGGATTAACTGTTTTCCGGGTAAATTTCCGCCCAAACAACGGATTGTTAAAGGTTTATCCGTCTGCGCCGACATTTGTCCATTATAAGCCAAGGTCTCGAATGACAAATGACCGAATCCTGTTCCAGCAAACCTACGGTCCTGGTAGTCGACGACTCGCGGCTCATGCGGCTTGCTGCGCGCAAAATACTCAAAGATGACTTCGAAATCCTGGAAGCCGAAGATGGTGAAGCAGCCTGGGATACGCTGCAGGACAACAGCCATATCACGCTGGTGATGTCGGATTTATCCATGCCCAATCTGGATGGTCTGGGACTGCTTAGAAAAATCCGCGATTCTTCACAGCCCGAACTTAACGAAATTCCGGTTATTATCGTTACCGGCGCCGAAGATGATGATGGCAGCAAGAAAACAGCCCTGGCCGCCGGCGCGAGCGATTTCATTACCAAGCCGTTCGAATCCGTACAGCTACTGGCACGCGCCCAGGCGCAAGCCAAACAACAACGCACCCAGCAAGCGCTACAGCATAGCGAAACCAGCAAACAACAGCTGGAAGAGCACAGCAGCGTCGACATACTGACCAGCCTGGCTAACCAACGGTCGTTCACCGGCAATATTGAAGAAAATCTCTCCTACGCAATCCGGCACAAAACCGATCTAGCGCTACTGCTGATCCAGATAGATAAATACAAAATCCTGTTCCTGCGCCAGGGCAAAAAAACAGCGGAAAGCGTCCTGCAGCGCATCGCACAGATACTGAGCGATGGCAGACGCAGAGAAGACACCGTTGCGCGAATCAGCCTGGATACCTTCGGTATTTTGCTGCCTTCCGCCACCCTGGAGGGAGCCGGACAGGTAGCCATTCAATTACACAAAGCTGTCCGGGAAGACACTTTCGGAACAAGCAGCGACAAACCCCTCAGCGTGAGCGTGAGCATTGCCGTATCAAGTCCGCCCATGCATTCCGGCCTGGATACCACACAGCTTCTTGCAGAAGCCAACGAAACCCTCAAACAAGCACTGTCCGCCGGTGGTGACTGTGTACAGGGTGCTGACATACAAACGACGGCTGCACCCCGGACACCAGCAGAGGAATTCCTGCCGGAACCTGAAACCGTTGCGCCTGCGCCACCAGCTGTTGCCAGTTCGGATGACGTACAACGCGCCTTGCAGGCACTGGCGGATGATCGCCGCCCGGAAATTCCCGCAGATGCATTGGCAAGGGCTGTGCTACCGGTTCTGGATGACTGGAACAATACCCGTGACAAGCGCTACACGGTTCTGATCGAGCAGTTGAAATCCGCCCTGGAACCTGCTGGCAAAGATGAAACCATGGGTGAAGCCTTGCCGGATTCGGCGATCCAATCTTTATAGAGCGTCACTTTTTTCGATAGCCGCGCGGACGGATAGCAACCCGGCACAGAATGCGGGTACAGCGCACGCCATCATTCCTGTAAAGCCCGTACTCGAATTCTGGCGTACTGCGCCCCTTGCGGTCGAGATCCGAACGCATTTTTTCCTTTATACCTGCGTCAAAGTGAAATCGCAGTTCCAGATGTGTATCGCCCGGGTGTTCAAAGTCCAGCGACAGTGCACGTGTCCACACACTGTAGCCTGGAAATTGTTTGGCGCAGGCAATAGCAGCGATGGGATCGGCAATGGCCGCCTGATAACCGCCAAACATGGCGTCACCCAGATTTCGTGAAAACGCGTTCAACGGCAGACGCAGACGCACTCGAGCCCAGTCATCGTCAAGCTCGATCACCTTGACGCCCATCAACCAGAAAGGCGGATACCATTCGACCCTGCGTCGTGTGGAAAGAAAGCGCGCGCGGCGCAGAAGTCTGAGAATATTAAGCGGCATTCTGGATTAGATCGTTGCTTGTGCAGTACTATAACACCGTTTAGCAACCGTAAAATCGGGACCGCCCAGAGCCATGCCATCATTCGATACTGTTTCCGAAGTCGATTTACAGGAAGTCAGCAATGCCGTTGACCAGGCCAATCGTGAGGTCGGCAACCGTTACGATTTCAAGGGCTCGTGCGCAAAGATTGATCGCTCCGACGACCAGCTTACCTTACGTGCAGACAGCGAATTTCAACTGGAGCAGGTAAAGGATATCCTGCACAAGGCGCTGGCCAGGCGCGGCATTGACCTGGGTTCGCTGGAAGAAGGCAAACTTCAGACATCCATCAACCAGTCTCACCAGACACTCACCGTTCGTCAGGGCATATCGCAGGAAACCGCCAGAAAAATCGTCAAACTGGTAAAGGACGCCAAGCTGAAGGTCCAGTTAAGCATCCAGGGCGACAAGGTACGGATAAGCGGCAAGAAACGAGACGACCTGCAGAATGTTATCGCCCTTTTGAAAGAAGCCCCCGTCGACCTGCCCCTGCAATACGTCAATTTCAGGGATTAGGCGCCAATACCTTGACCCGTAACAAGGGCGGACGGTTTTTCATCGACCATTCCATGCAAAATGCGAACTAAACCGCTAGAATACGCGCCTGCGGCAATCTGCAACCTACTCTGGCAATTCACATGACAACGGCACAGGCTTTGACTCAGCAAAAACAAAACCGGTTTTCACGCGAAGAGCTTCTGAAATGCGGCCACGGCGAACTGTTCGGGCCCGGCAATGCCCGCTTGCCACTGCCACCGATGCTGATGTTTGATCGCATTACCCACATCAGCGACGAAGGTGGCAGCTACGGCAAGGGACAGATTGTTGCCGAACTCGATATCAAGCCGGAGTTGTGGTTTTTTGAATGCCATTTCGAAACAGACCCGGTTATGCCTGGTTGCCTTGGCCTGGATGCGTTGTGGCAACTGATCGGATTTCACCTGGGTTGGCTCGGTGGCCCCGGTCGCGGCCGCGCCCTGGGTTCGGGTGAAGTAAAATTCAGCGGTCAGGTGACACCGGACAACAAGCTGGTAACTTACCAGGTCGACCTCAGACGCGTCATACAGCGCAAACTGTTTATGGGCATCGGTGACGCCGTCATGTCAGTTGATGGCAATGAAATTTACCACGCCAAAAGCCTGCGGGTTGGCCTTTTTACCTCAACGGAAAATTTTTAGGACACATTTTTATGCGGCGCGTAGTAGTTACCGGACTGGGTATCACATCCAGTATAGGCACCAGTCAGCAACAGGTACTGGAGTCCCTGCAGCAGGGGAAATCAGGCATTGTATTCTGCCCGGAATATAAAGAGCTGGGATTTCGCAGCCACATTCACGGCTCGGTTGACCTCGACCTGAACAGCCTGATCAACCGCAAATTAAAACGTTTTATGGGCGATAGCGCAGCCTACAACTACATCGCCATGCAGGAAGCGATTGAGGATGCCGGTCTAACCGAAGAACAGATTTCCAATCCCCGTACCGGCCTGATCGCAGGCTCCGGCGGTACATCGACGGAGAACGTCACTCTGGCTGTCGACCTGATGCGCGAAAAAGGGGCTAAAAAGGTAGGTCCGTTTATGGTACCGCGCACCATGGGCAGCACCAATTCCGCGTGTCTGTCCACCGCCTACAAAATCAAGGGCGTGAACTACTCCATCAGCTCTGCCTGTTCAACCAGCGCACACTGTATCGGTAACGCCTCGGAGCTGATTCAGATGGGCAAGCAGGATATCGTATTCGCCGGCGGGGGCGAAGAACTGCACTGGAGCCTGACGCTGTTGTTTGACGCCATGGGCGCGCTGTCATCCAAGTATAATGACACTCCGGAAACAGCATCACGCGCCTATGATGAAACCCGCGACGGTTTTGTCATCGCCGGTGGCGGTGGCATGCTGGTGATGGAAGAACTGGAACATGCAAAGGCACGCGGTGCAAAAATCTATGCGGAACTGGTCGGCTATGGCGCCACATCCGACGGATACGACATGGTACAACCCTCCGGTGAAGGTGCGGTACGCTGCATGCAGCAGGCGCTAGCCACGGTGGATACACCGGTCGACTACATCAATGCGCACGGCACCAGCACACCGGTCGGCGATACCCGCGAACTGGAAGCCATACAGACGACGTTCCAGGATAGCATTCCACCCATCAGCTCAACCAAGTCATTGACCGGCCATTCACTGGGCGCGGCCGGCGTACAGGAGGCCATCTACAGCCTGTTGATGGTCAAACACGACTTCATCTGTGGCTCTGCCAATATCGAGATACTGGACCCGGCAGCAGAGGGCCTGCCCATCCAGCGCGAGCGCAAGGATAACGCCGGTCTGCGCACCATCATGTCAAACAGTTTCGGCTTTGGCGGCACCAACGCTTCGCTGGTGTTCCAGCGTTATGAAGAATAAGCCCCTGATCCGGATTATTCAGCGGACGTAATTTCTTTCCATAACCGGTCAAGCCGTTGCGGTGATACTTTTTGCGAGGTCCCCAGCCCCTGCGCAAACAGCGATACGCGTAATTCCTCGATCAACCAGCGAAATTCCTCCACTGCCTTGCCGGTCTTGCCACTGGCAACCGCCTGCTCGTAATGCTCCCGGTAGCGCCGTACTGTTGCCGCCTGCTTGCGCTCCTGCCCTGTGTTACCCGACAGCTTGTCCAGACGCTGCTCTGTAGCGCGAAGATAGCGCGCCAGGTGCGGCAGCCAACAAACGGGAGTGGCGCTGACAAAGCCCGGATATACCAACTGCTTCACCTGTGTCTGCACCTCCCCTATTGCAGCCAGCAGTTGCGGCGAAACAGCGCCTTTCAGTAAACGACTGAGCTGCTGGTAGACCTGCAAGGTCTGGTAGCTCCAGCCCCCTATCGAAACCGCCCATTCAAGCAGGGACCGCCTGCCCTCCTGCAGACGCTGCTGAAAAATATCAGCATTACGTACATCAACATCGTCGTCACCCAGAAAGGCAGCCTGTATGACAGCCCGTTCCAGGTCGGCCAGCAAGACGTCTGCGCCGGCCACGGTACTGAACCACACACTCTGTTTCTGCAGTTCCGGCACCGAATTTTTGATCTCCCGGACTATCCGCCCGGCCTTTTTCCGGAACAGCGCCAGCAGCCCCTCACGGTGCGAGGCAAGTGCCTGTTGCTGCCGGTCAAACAGGCGCAGCTCAATCGTCTCGCCGTTGACTGCAAGTGCGGGGTAGGCGCGCAGATTCAAGCCACTGTCTTTCAGTTCAATATAGTCAGGCAGGTCACCGAAGTCCCAGTCCTGAACTTCCTTACGCTGATAGCGGGCGTCTGAAACCCGCTCGAAACCGTGCCGTGCTCGCTCGCCGTAGCTGCGCTGCAGGAATTGCAGATCGCGACCCGAATCAATAAATTTACCCTGCTCATCACGCAGCTCAAAAAATGCGAACAGGTGCTGAGGTAACAGTTCGGGACGCCAGGCATCAGCGGGCACCGACACACCGGTCATGGAGTACAGCTGTTCCGCCAAAGCGTCGCTCATTGTCTTGCTGTGTGGCTGCAACACCGCGATACAGGCATCTGCATAGTCTGGTGCCGGCACAAAATGGCGCCGCAGCTGTTTGGGCAGTGACCTGATGAGCAGCACGATTTTCTCACGGAGCAGCCCGGGCACCAGCCATTCGAAGTCACTGCCTTGCACCTGGTTCAGTGCTGCAATGGGCAGCTGGACACACAAACCATCTCCCGTCTCACCGGGAGAAAACCGGTAGCTCACCGGCAGAGACAGGCCACGAATCTCCAGGCTGTCGGGATACTGTTGTCCGGTTACACCTTCTGCAGCATGGTGCGTTATATCCTCCCGGTTAAGGCACAGCAGGTCCGCCTGCTCGTTCTCCAGCGTCTTCCACCAGCGCTGGAAGCTTTTGCCATCAAACACTGAAGCCGGCAGGCGTTCATCAAAAAAACGGCATAAATCCTCTTCGTCGACCAGCACGTCGCGGCGACGAGCCCTGGACTCCAGCTGGTCGAGTGATGCCAGCAGCTTGCGGTTGTGCTCTGCAAACGCGGCATGTGTTCTGAACTCGCCGGCCACCAGCGCATGACGGATAAAGAGCTCGCGCGAGGTGGCGGTATCGATAGGTCCGTAATTCACCTTGCGTCGCTGGACCAGCGGCAGGCCATACAGAGTCACACGTTCAAACGCCACCACCTGGGCACGCTTCCGCTCCCAGTGCGGTTCGGAATAACTGTGCTTCAACAGGTGTCCGGCCAGCGGCTCAACCCAGTCCGGATCAATGGCTGCCGCAGTGCGCAGGTAGCGCCGGCCGGTTTCCACCAGCTCGCCGGCCACCAGCCACTTCGGTTTCTTCCTGCTCAATCCCGAACCGGGGAACAGGGCAAACTTCAGGTTACGCGCACCCAGGTACTCACCGGGTTCAACCTGCAAGGCAAGGTTACCCAGTAAACCGGTCAGCAGGGCACAATGAACCGACTGGTAGTCCGCCGCGGTCTCGTTGCAGCACATACCCATATCCCTGACCTGCGCCAGTAACTGCTTGTGTACATCAGCCCACTCACGCATGCGCATGTAAGAAACAAAATGCTCCCGGCACCACTTGCGCAGCTTGTTACTGGTCAGGTGACGCGCTTGTTCCCGGTAGGCATTCCAAAGCTTCAGATAAACCAGGAAGTCGGATTTTTCGTCTTTGAACAAGGCGTGCTTTTCATCCGCGGCCTGGGCCTTGTCCAGCGGGCGCTCGCGGGGATCGACAACTTCCAGCGCAGACACGATAACGAGCACTTCAGTCAGGCACTGCGACTCGCCGGCCGCCAGGATCATGCGTGCCAGGCGAGGATCCACAGACAGGCGGGCGATGTTCCGGCCCAGCGCGGTCAATACCTGTTGCGCGTCCACAGCGCCAAGCTCATGCAGTAACTTGTAGCCATCGCGAATAAAGCGTGCATCGGGCGGATCGACAAACGGAAAGGCTTCAATATCGCCCAGCCCCAGCACCGTCATTCCCAGAATGACAGCGGCCAGGTTGGTGCGTTGTATTTCGGGCTCGGTGAAGGCCGCACGCGACAGGTAATCATCCTCGCCATACAAACGGATACAGATTCCGGATGCCACCCGTCCACAACGTCCCGCACGCTGGTTGGCCGACGCCTGTGATACGGCTTCAATGGGCAAACGCTGTACCTTGGTGCGGTAACTGTAACGGCTGACCCGTGCCAGCCCGGTATCCACCACATAGCGTATGCCTGGCACCGTCAGCGAGGTTTCTGCAACGTTGGTCGCCAGCACAATCCGCCGTCCCTTGTGCGGCCTGAACACCTTGCTCTGCTGCGCAGCAGACAGCCGCGCATATAGCGGAACGATTTCGGTGTGCGGAGGATGGTGCTTGCGTAACAGTTCACTGCTTTCCCGGATAGCACGTTCGCCCGGTAAAAACACCAGCACGTCGCCCGGTCCTTCCGCAGCCAACTCGTCCACCGCATCCAGCAGCGCCTGTCCTCGCCCCCTGTCTTTCTGGTCTTCATCCTCGCCGATTATCGGCCGGTAGCGCATCTCGACCGGCCAGGTGCGGCCCGATACCTCGATAATCGGCGCTCCGTTAAAATGACTGGCAAAGCGCTGCGGATCAATTGTGGCCGACGTAATAATGAGTTTGAAATCAGGACGGCGTGGCAACAGCCGTTGCAGGTAACCCAGCAGAAAATCGATATTCAGACTGCGCTCGTGTGCTTCGTCGATAATCAGCGTGTCGTACTCGCGCAACTCCGGATCGGACTGAATCTCGGCCAGCAGAATACCGTCGGTCATCACCTTGACGTAGCTGTGCTGCTGAACCCTTTCCTGGAAACGCACCTTGTAGCCCACGTGTTCTCCAAGCGGACTGTCCAGTTCCTCGGCAATACGCGCTGCCAGACTGCGTGCAGCAATTCGACGCGGCTGGGTATGGCCGATTTTGCCGCGCAGGCCGCGGCCCATCTCCAGACAGATCTTGGGCAACTGGGTGGTCTTTCCGGATCCGGTTTCTCCACACAGAATAACCACCTGTTCCCTGCTGATGGTATTGCGAATATGCTCGCGACTCTCAACCACCGGTAACGCCAGCGGATAGCGGGGCAAAGGAGCGTTGGCGCGTCGCTGATCAACGCAGCGAATAGAGCGTGCAATCCCTGCATGCAGCTTGCTGATACCCTGGTCCACAGCCTGCCCGCGCTGACAACGACGCTTCAACACGGCAAGCTGTCTGGCAAATGCGGGAATATCCCGGGCCAGACACTCATCTAAAGAATGGAGTAACCGTTCCAGTTGTTCACGATCGGAACAGTTGCCGGTTTTATTCATACCCTATTGTACACTGGACATAGCAGCTGGCTTTTGGCGGAACACACGACATGTGCTAGTGTCAGATTACAAATATACTCACTGTAAAGGCCCTGCATACTTATGAAACCAAACTCCCGCCGCCGTCAGTTACTGCAGTGGCTAGGCGCAAGCAGTGGGCTGGCAGCCATTTCGGGCAGCGCTCAGGCCGAGCCGGTAGACCGTGACCTGTTTGATGATCCGGTTCACAAACTGGTGTATCAGTTCAACAAGGCAGACCCGGAATATATGGAACACGTGCTGTTCTCAGTGGGCGCCATGCTGCGCAAATACGGGGATGAGGCACACCTGGTCGTGACTGCAATTGGTCCAGGTCTCCACATTCTGGCCAAGAAACCCGGGCGGCCAATCCCTGACATTATCCGCCAGCGCGTTTCCAGCCTGGCCGCTTACGGGGTTTCCTTCCACGCCTGCGGTAATACCATGAAGTCCCTCGGTTGGAACAAGGACGACATGCTCGAATTCGCCGAAATTGTAGAAATTGGCGCCGATGACCTGATGTTGTTGCAGGAACAGGGCTACAGCTATATCAGCTGGTAAGCCCAGCTATTACTCCCCGCGCCCGCCCGGGTCAATCCGTCTCAAACCCGTTAACGGGGCGATTCGGCAGCCAACGCATTTTCTGTTGAGCAATAGCCCGAAAAGGACAAAAAACCGGTTTTTTGTCCTTTTTTCTTGACATTCTGAAAAACCCTGCAAGACTTGAACGAATTGTGCAACACCCGGACAGGGGGTGCCCGTGCCACAAGGCTCGTTTAGCCGACAACAGACTGCCGCTATCACCGGACTCAGCAGTCGCCAGCTAAGTTATTGGCGCAAAACCGGTTTGGTGGATCCCGGCAGCTACACCGCAGGCGGTCACGCGCGCTATTCCTTTACCGATCTGATCGCATTACGTACCGCCAAACGCCTGCTTGATGCAAAAATCTCCGTGCAACGCATTCGCAAGTGCCTGCAATCCCTCACCCGCTTTCTGCCCACCGTGGATTATCCACTGGTGGAACTGTCGCTGATTGTAACGGGCGACGTGGTACTGGTTTTTCATGGTGAACGCGCCTTTGACGCGCTCACCGGTCAGGAATGGGTCTTTCCAATAGCCGAGCTGGCTACGGAAATTGAGAAAATTCAACAGCAACAGCCGGAACAAGGTGATCTGTTTTCTGTTGATGACAACAAGCAGGGGGAGTACGCCTGATCTAACAACAGCAACACAGGCATGGTGATGGAGAGGCGGGGCCCTCCATCTTCGTCAATCTCGCATGCAGTCCAACTGCAGCGTGACGCAGATACCAGAGCACGAAGAGGATGTTATGAATCCAATCAGCAAAAAACCCCAGCGACAGATGGTGGTATTGAATTTTGACGAAATCGATTGCAATCGCCTGCAGCTGGCAGGCGACTTCAACAACTGGGTCCCTGACCAGGATATCGAGACGCGCAATATAAACGGTCATTGGCAAAAAGTATTTACTGCAGCACCCGGTGTCTATGAATACAGGATAGTCGTGGACGGAAAATGGCAGCAGGATCCAACCAATCCCGCCGAGATCCCCAACGAACTCGGCGGCATCAATTCGCTGCTGCAGATACCGGTACACCACTGATGGCCTGCCAGCTAGACCCCGCCTTGCAACGCAAGGCTGTTTCCTCCAATCGCCTGGCAAAGATCAGCGCCCGGTTTCTCAACGATCCGCCAAAAACCGTACAAGGCGCAGATGTATGCCGGGCGATCCCTTTTCTGCTCGACAATCCAGAGCTTGACTGGGTTACACACGACTTGTGTGAAGTCCTGATGCAGAGAGGACATGACAGCATGCAGTGTCATCTTGACGAAACCTCTCAAGACGGACAATACACCCACGTTGTGGAAACCCTGCACAAACAGGCCGGTAACTGTGAGTTCTGCCTGCTTCCCACAACGTCTGCCGAAACCGTGCTGGCGCATGCATTCGACCATGTGGTATTGCTGGTACCGGCCAACCTTGACGCCGTGCTGACCGCTTATCAGCAGATCAAATTGTTATCGCAGCAAAACACACCGGAAATCGGTGTAGTACTGGTAGGGCCGCGCGATCAACATGCAGCATGGCGCTTTTTCCGCAAGCTCGCCGTCGGCGCGCTGCGGTATCTTGATGTTCCGTTACTGAACCTTGGCTTCCTGCCCGAACAGGTTATCCCCGAGCATGCTCCGCACGATCATCACCGCAACAACTTTCTGACACGTATCAGCGAACGTTTGCTGCGCAGCGAGTTTTACAGTAACTGGCCAGACCGGAAAATCGTCCAGACCAACGTATGAAGCTGTGCATAGAGACAGCGGATGTAGTTGACCGTGAGGTACTACGCGCCCTGTTAATTGATGCTCTGGGCGGGTTGTCCGGGCCTGGAACTGTTCAGCTACAAAGTACTCAGAATCAACGAGGAAACCGGGCTATTGCTGGAGCCTGTCATTACGGACGGCTACACATCCACCAGCATGGAAGCCGATACCGAGTCACCAGCCATGGCAAAAACCGCGCAACCGCTCACGGGGCCCGTCGCACTACCGCCACTCAGCGCGGAGGAGAAAACCTGCTTCCGGCAGTTGTAGATTGCTAGCAGGCTGTTGAAAAAGCCTGCTAGGCGGCCAGCTCTGTGATCAACTCATCCCTGCGCCGATCCAGTACCGCACAAAGCTGCTGAGAGCTGGCACCAACCTGCTCGAACCAGTCCAGAACCGGCACCTCAAAACCTTCCAGCATGTCGAATATCGACTGGATCCGTGCGGGGATCCTGTCCAGCCGGGACTGACGTTGCAGTGCGTCCATAGCATCCAGCGCCTTTTGCAACTCGGACAGCCCGAACGCCACATGATCCAGCTCATCCTGCAACGGCACGCGCAACGATTCCCGGGTACCGGGATCCGCCAGCGGAACCACCTGTTCAACCGCCTGCGAGCCGAGCGCTTCCACCACCAGGTACAATTCTGTCAAAAAGTCGACCCAGTCCAGCGCACGGAAATGGCCATGCAATTGTTCAAGCGCCTGTTGACCGATAACAGGCGCCGTAACAACACCAAACTCCCGCATCCAGCGTTGCTGGATAGTGACGTGACGGCATTCATCACCAACCTGTTTTGCCAGTCCCATCTTTGCATCCAGACCTGGAGCAGATGCGATACGCTCTGCGCAAGCTTCCATAATGAATTGATCAACCTGTGTGTAAAGCACCAGCAGATGGCCCATAGCGTGGGCATATTGCGCGTCTTCAACCGAATGAGTCTTCATGTGCAGGCCTCCTGCAGCGGTGGTACACAAATAAT
>Ga0316187_10000156_pt1 | contig 45994 bp, 36 predicted proteins | sample CroRivburrow1_MG_FD_204927 | JGI IMG/M metagenome (GOLD analysis project Ga0316187, IMG submission 204927) | Coastal sediment microbial communities from Maine, United States - Cross River worm burrow 1 | ecosystem: Environmental > Aquatic > Marine > Coastal > Sediment | place: USA: Maine...
GCGCACTAGACAGGTTCGCCATCGATCGGGGGTCTCTCTCGCTCGACGAAGTGTCTCACGAGGTGCCTGAGACACATGAGACAATTGAGACAGGTTCGCGGGACATCCGGGCGATCTCCGCTGGATGCCGTGGGGCTCATGAAGGATGTGGGTCAGGTGGCCAGGAAGTCGAGATCGGCGAGATAGCGGTAGAGAGTGGCGCGGGAGATTCCCAGACGCTTCGCCGCTTGGACTTTGTTGCCATTGCAGTCGCTCAGGGCTACGGAGATGACCTCGGAGTCGAGCTTTCGGCTTCGCGACTGGTATGCCTTGCGGGCGTTGTCAGCGGCGGCTGTCGCGGCGGGCAGATGAGAGGGCAGCAGAAGGCCGTTGCGGCCACGAACCACGGCATGGCGCAGGGCGTTGTCCAGCTCACGCACGTTGCCGGGCCAGGAGTGGCGCTCGAGAGCGGCAATGAAATCCGGCGAGAGTACCGGCACCGGCACACCGAAGTCGTCGGCGGCCTTCGTCAAAAGGTACTGTGTCAGCAGGGGTATGTCTCCCCTACGCTGGCGCAGAGGGGGCACCGTGATCAGCACGACGCACAGACGGTAATAGAGGTCGGCTCTGAATCGACCGACCGCCACCTCTCTCTCGAGCTTGCGGTTGGTGGCACAGAGCAGCCGGGTGTCCACCTTCTGCGTCTTCTCGCTACCGACAGGCTCGAACGTACCGTCCTGCAGGACCCGCAACAGCTTGAGCTGCATGTCCTGTGAGAGCTCGCCGATCTCGTCGAGGAAGATCGACCCCTCGTCGGCCAGCTGGAAACGCCCCTTCTTGTCTCGTGAGGCGCCGGTGAAGGCTCCCCTGACATGGCCGAAAAGCTCGCTCTCCAGCAGGCCGGGCGACAGGGCGGCGCAGTTCACCGGTACCAGGCGTCCGTCCCGCCGCGAGCTCTCCTGGTGCAGGGCGTTCGCCACCATCTCCTTGCCGGTACCACTTTCGCCTTCGATGAGCACCGGCACGTCGATGCGACCGACCTGGCGGATCGTGTCGAAGAGCTGCAACATCGTCGGATCGCGCCCGATCATGCCGTAGAAGTCCTGGCCCTTCGTCCTGCGGCCGGCTTCCTTGAGGCGATCCAGATCGCCGATCAGAACGACGGCGAACTCTTCCCCGAGAAAACTCATGGGGGTGACTTTGAAATGCAACGCCACCTCGACCGGAGCCTCACGGTCTCCAACCTGCAATTGGATGTGAAAATCGCGCGCCTCGCCCGCATCCAGCACCTTTGTCGCGACATTCCGAGCCACGAGGGCGAGGCAGGAGTTGTGCATCTTGCAGAGATCGCAGGCCTCACCTGGATCCTGCGAGCACTGTTCGAGGATGTGTCCGGGATGGTCGGGGTCCGAGATGCCTTCCTGGGGCTCGAGGGACTCGATGTGGCTGTCGGGCAACTGCAGAACGGCTCGATTCGCCGCACGAATGCACCGCCGTCGATCGATGACCAGCAGGCCGGTCGACTCGTGATCGCCGATCGCCTCGAGGAAGTCGCGCAAGCGATCGAAGCCGAGGCCCGATCCGAGCTCGATTTCCTCGATCACGGAGTGGCTGATCATGACTCGGTTTTGCTCCCCCAAGAGGCTTCGTCCCCGACTAGCGGCAGTGGAGGGAATGAGCTTGTGGGCCGAAAGGGGGCGAACTGCCCTCTACGGCCATCCCGCACGCTTACCGCAAGAAAATCAGAACAACTATTCTAGCTGTCGCTACCGCAACCGACAACAGAGCTATAGCCAGATATCTATTCATCCTTCTCTTTCCCTGACCGTCACGTGCCAGGCCACAACGAACCGGCTCGCTTTCCGGAACTGGCTACAGTGGATCGCCGAAAAGTGAATCCCTGCCTGGGATATCTACCCATATTTCGCTTCGAAAGACCACACTCGGAGAGGTGGGCGGGGGCCCGACCCAAGGGGTGGGTGCAACTCAACTCTATCGATGGCCCGAGTGCATTGCTCGATCCTCGCTTCGTGACGGGAGGAGCAGTCGTCTGCCGCAGGTTCGCAAAGAACCGGACGCTGCTGGAACACCTCGGTATGACAAGATCGGCAGTTCGTCGCCTGGCTGTTCACCAGGGCAGGGTGTGCAGACGCCTGGCCTACCGCAGCCGTCGCGATCCAGACGACGACGAATGAGAAGAAGATGGAAGGTTTGTTCATGAGAGACAACGGTACTCCAGCACGCCGAGAAAGAGATAGGGCATCCTTCACTTGGGCAAAATGCAAGAGAGTAACGTTTTTTGTGCGAGACGGATGAGATCGACAGTCTACGATTGCTCGAGAATGACGGGGAGGAAGGCATCCGAGAGGGTCCGGCGCGCGTAATGATTGGTGTAGTTCCACAGCACCAGCAATCCCAACAGGAGAGAGCATCATGACGTTGAAGACCCTAGTTCTACTTGTAGCTTTCACAGGAGTGTTCGCTATGACATGCGCTTCAAGAGCCGAAGAGGCAGGAACCGGGTCCATGCACAGGGCCACCTTTGCCGGTGGATGCTTCTGGTGTATGGAGCCCCCCTTCGAGAACCTGGAGGGTGTTTCCGCGGTGGTGTCCGGCTATTCCGGGGGTGCGGAAGAGAATCCGACCTACCAGCAGGTCTCGGCTGGAATGACCGGTCACAGAGAAGTCATCCAGGTGGTCTACGATCCATCCAAGGTGAGCTATGAAGAGCTTCTCGAGGTGTTCTGGCGGCAGATCGACCCGACGGACTCCGAAGGGCAGTTCGCGGATCGGGGCAACCAGTACGAGACGGCGATCTACTACCACGACGAAGAACAGAAGATCCTGGCCGAGAAGTCCCGTGACGAACTGGCGCAGTCGGGCCGCTTCGAGCGCCCGATCGTGACCGAGATCCTGGCTGCCGGGCCGTTCTATCCGGCCGAGGACTATCACCAGGACTACTACAAGAAGAACTCGACGCACTACAAGCGCTACCGCAAGGGATCTGGGCGAGAGGGGTATCTAGAAGAGACCTGGGGAGGTGAGGATGTGAGCCAGCGCAGGAACGACTCCAAGTTGGAGAGCTTTGCAAAGCCGTCGGAGGACCAACTCGAAGAAATGCTGACGCCGTTGCAGTACAAGGTGACTCAGCAGGACGGTACCGAGCCGCCGTTCAGGAACGAGTACTGGGACAACAAGAGTCCGGGGCTCTACGTCGATGTGGTCTCCGGCGAGCCTCTCTTCAGCTCCACGGACAAGTACAAGTCCGGCACCGGCTGGCCCAGCTTCACCAGGCCTCTGGAGCCGGCCAATGTCGTCGAGGAGCAGGATCGAACCTTGGGGATGGTCCGTACGGAGGTGAGGAGCAAGCACGGGGACTCCCACCTGGGCCACCTCTTCCCCGATGGTCCGCAGCCGACCGGGCTGCGCTACTGCCTCAATTCGGCGGCCTTGAGATTCGTGCCCGTGGAAGATCTCGAGAAGGAGGGCTATGGAGAGTACCTGGAGCTCTTCGAAGAGTAGCCAGGGTCGTCCAACCGACCTGTTCCTGGCCCTGACTCCTGAAAGGGTTCTGGCCGCGGTGGAGGCGGGCGGTCTGCAGTGCAACAACCTCTGCTACCCGCTCAACTCCTTCGAGAATCGCGTCTACGAGGTGGAGCTCACCGATGGCAGCCGCGTGGTGGCCAAGTTCTATCGACCCGGGCGATGGACCGAGCAGCAGATTCTGGAGGAGCATCGCTTCTTGCAGCAGCTGGACGAGGCGGATATTCCCGTGTGCACCGTACGGGCCTTTCCCGACGGTCCGACCCTCAAACAGATCGACAGCATCTACTACAGCCTGTCCGATCGCCGGGGTGGCCGAGCTCCCGACGAGCTGAACGCCTCCCTGGCCCTGCGCCTCGGCATGCTGGTGGGTCGTATGCACAATGTGGCCGCGGCGGATCCCAGCTCGAATCGGCGGCCGATCAATGGCGAGTACTTCATCCGCCGGCCCCTGGCCTGGCTCGAGGAGCACGGGTCGATTCCGCAGGCGCTCGAAGCGCGCTACCACCGGGCCGCTGAAGGCATCGCAGAGTACGCTGACCGACTGCTAGTCGAGGTCGACACCCACCGCATCCATGGTGATCTGCACCTCGGCAACGTTTTGCTGCGGGACGATCGATTCAACATCCTGGACTTCGACGACATGGCACCTGGGCCCGCTGTGCAGGATCTCTGGCTCGCCCTTCCGGGTCGTGATGAAGAGACACTACGTTTGCGGGAGGGGTTTCTCTCAGGCTATGAGCAGTTCCGAGTCTTCGATCGCTCGAGCCTTCGATTGATCGAGGCGCTACGGGGCCTACGCCTGGTGCGCTATGCGGTGTGGTTGGCGCGCCGCTGGCACGATCCGGCTTTCCGCATTGGCTGGCCGCACTTTGGCACCTTCGAGTACTGGGACGGAGAGACCCGAGATCTGGAGGACCAACTGGAGGTCGTCAAGAAGGAGAGCGAATCCAGGGGAGAGTCGATTGCGGTTGCAGGTCTCGAGGGTGGCGGTGAGGCGGAGGAGCTTCTCAGCAACAAGGACTACTTCTTCGATTGGGAGGACGATTCGTGAAGGGGTTCTTCCCAATGAGGAGGAGTGAGGTGGCGGCTCTACTCTTCCTGATCGCGTTCTCGGCCTTCTCCTTCCTGCCTGTCTGGCGCCGCATCGAGATCGGCGGAATCGCGGTCTTCGGCTGGCTGATGATCGCCCTCATGCTGATCTCACCGGTTCTGACCCTGTTCGTCTTTATACGGGGCCAGCGAAGGGAGTAGGCCACCGATGTTGGTGGAGCGAGTCCTCGTCGTTCTGTATCTGGCCGGATGTGTCGGAATCGGCATCTTCGCCTCCAGGAAGGTCCTGGGCTCGAGGGACGAGTACTGGGTGGCGGGTCGTCGCATCGGGACGACGGTCAACGCCATGGCCATCATGGCGAGCCTGGCCAGTGGAGGCTCCATTATCGGCGTCATGGGGCTCGCCTACTCCCAGGGAATACCGGCGACCCTGGCTCTGTTCGCCGGCGCCGTCCTCGGGTTTCCCCTGGCCTCCATCCTGGTGGCCCGTCAGCTGCGCAACTTCGGCAGGTACACGATCACCGACTTTCTCGCTTTTCGCTATCCCGCGAGTGTGGTGCGCTATCTCGTGCCGAGTCTCATCGTCGTTGCCTTCACGATCTACATCGTGGCGCAGCTGAAGGCGGCCGGGATCACAGCCAACGCCCTGCTCGGAATTCCCTACGATGCGGCGATCATCTTCGCCACCCTGGTGTTCATTGTCTATGTCTCTTTCGGGGGCATGGTGGCTATCACCTGGACCGACATGATCCAGGGAGCCCTGATGTTGATCGTAGTCCTGGGGGCAGGCCTGGCGATGGTCTGGCGGGTCGGCTCCCCCCTGGAGCTCATGAGACAAGCGACGGAGGCGGCGCCCGAGCTGGGCCAGGTGGTGCATCAACCGGTGGCCAGTTATCTCGGCTACTTCGTCATCTGGGCGACGGCCATTCCGGTGATTCCACACATCGTGATGCGTGTCTCCACGGCCAAGGATGCCAAGGGAGCCCGGCTGTCGCTCAACCTGGCCATGTTGGCCTACAGCGCGATGATACTGGTGGCGGTCCTGGCCATCGTTCCGGTGGGCAAGCTCCACTTTCCAGGGCTCGAGGACGCCGATCAGGTCTTTCTGAAAGTGATGGAATCGGAGTTCCCCACGCTGATTCGTGGCGTCGCGGTGGCGGCGGTGCTGGCAGCAGTGATGTCTACGACGGATGCTCTGCTACTTGCCTGCAGCTCGGCCATCGCCCATGACATCCTCGGTGGACTGCTGGGGGACCGGGCAAGCGACAAGACCATGGCGCTGATTCGCATCGGAGCTGCATGGGTTGTCGGCCTGTTGGCGCTGTACTGGGCTCTGTCGCCGCCAGAGCTGATCAGCAGGTTCTACACGGCGGGCATCGGGCTGCTGAGTGCCAGCCTCTTTGTACCGACGATCGCGGGGCTGTGGTGGAAACGGGCGAACCTGGCGGGCGGTGTGGCATCACTGGTGGTGGGTGCCGCGACCTATATCCTCGCTCAGTTCCAGATTCTCGATCTCGGAATCGCTCCTGTCGTGATAGCCCTGGCCGCCAGTGCGATAGCCATGCTGGTCGGTGCCCGCTTCGGCCGCCACGAGTTCCCCACCATGCTCGAAGCCATCCGCGCATTGCACGACTGATGGGCCCGCCGGGCCACTGAGGGTTGAGGCGCCCGGCGCTTTGCGCCGGGCGGCCTTTGAGGGCTTGGGGGTTGAATCGTCCGTCGCTTGCTCCGGCCGACCTTTGAGGGCTTGGGTCCTGGGTCCTGGGTCCTGAATAGATGACCATGAACTTGTGAAGTCAGCCCGGGGGGCAGGATCCCAGGGGGTTCTTGCAGCAGAAGGGAGGATAGCCCCCTGGGATCCTGCCCCCCGGACCGACCTCTTGGACGTATCCGGAGAAACTCTCTCGCTTCTACTGCAACAGCGTTCTAGGGGGACACTCGTCGGACCCCAGACGCCCTTTGGAGATCTGGATCAAAGGTGAGCATGGGGGCACCCGCAGGCTTCCCGTTGGGGAATCGCTCCCTACGCCCTTAAGCCCCTACACCCCTATGCCCTCCCTGCGGTTGTCATCAAAGTGCCCAGGACCAAGACCCCAAGACCCGAAGACCCCAAGACCCCAAGACCTCACTACCTCAAGCCCTCAAAGACCGCCCGGCGCAAAGTGCTGGGCGCCTCAACCCCCAAGCCCTCAGGCTGGGAGGGTGGGACTAGACGTTGAAGCGGAAGTGGACGACCTCGCCGTCTTGGACGAGGTACTCCTTACCCTCGAGCCGCAGGAGGGCCTTCTCCTTGCAGGCGGTGAGAGAACCGAGATCCAGCAGGTCCTCCCAGGCGACGACCTCGGCCCGAATGAACCCCCGTTCGATGTCGCTATGAATGGTCCCACCCGCCTGTCGAGCCGCCGTGCCGAGCCCTACCGTCCAGGCCCTGACCTCGTCCTTACCGACGGTGAAGAACGAGATCAGCCCGAGCAAGTCATAGCTCGCCCGGATGACTCGGTTGAGACTGGGCTCCCTCAACCCCAGATCCACCAGGAAGTGGACCTGATGTTCGGCGTCGAGGTGGGAGATCTCCTCCTCGATAGGAGCGCTCACCATGACGATCTGCGCACCCGGAGGAGCCTCGATGGCGGCATCTTCAGCATGGCCTTCGACCAGGACATCCTCGTCGACGTTGATCACCAGCAGAAGGGGTTTGGCTGAGAGCAACTGGAATCCCCGCAGGCGTCGCTCGTCTTCATCCGAGAGATCGAGTGAGCGCAGTGGACGCTCGTCTTCCAGGGCGGGCAGGATGAGTTCGGCCAGCAGCGACTGCTCTCGCTTTTCATCTGTGGACAGGCCTCTCTTTGCCCCCTTGTCCAGCCTGGCGATACGGCGCTCGACGATCTCGTGATCGGCGAGGATGAGCTCCAGGTCGATGATCGCGACATCCCGAGCCGGATCCACGGAGCCTTCCGAGTGCAGGATCTCCGGCTCCTCGAAGGCTCTGACGACATGAGCCAGAGCGTCCACTTCCCTGAGTCTCGCCAAGTCGAGGCTCTCCGCACCGCCCCCCTTTTTCAGCCCGGGAATGTCCACATAGGTCACCGTGGCCGGAGTGAACTTCTTCGGCTGGTAGTGCTCACGGAGCCGAATGAGTCGGGGGTCCGGAACCGTTGCGACTCCCACGTTGGTCTTCGTCGAGGTCGAGTATCGGTCGGTGGCCTGGTTGGAAGCCGTCAGAATGTTGAACAGCGTCGTCTTGCCGACCTTGGGTAGTCCGATGATTCCCACTTCCATTCAGCCGACCTCGTTGAGCGGTAGGTTTTGAGGGAGCTTGCTACGGTCGAGGAGGGCGAAGGATATACGAAAACAGCTCGACCCTCCTTGGACACCGTCAGCTCGACTCGGTATCCTGTTGGCTGTAGCTTCCCACCAGACTGCCTGCTGGCACTCGAGCAACCCTGCAAGGGAGAAGTCATGAGAAACAGACCCTCAAGAGTCAATTCGTTCCGAGCCATCCCGATCTGCCTGGTCCTGGTGCTATTTGGAGCTGGCGCCGCTCGGGCGAATGAACCCGAGGCGTGGCCGCGAGAGATCGAGACCGAAAAGGGTCTCGTGGTGATGTACCAGCCGCAGGTCGACCGTCTCGAAGGCGACGTTCTGCATTCCAGAGCTGCGGTTTCAGTGACTGCGGCGGGCGATTCCGAGCCGATCTTCGGTGCGGTCTGGATGGAGACTCGCATCGCGACCGATCTCGACACTCGAGTTGTCGAGCTTGGAGAGATTCGGGTACCCAAAGTGCGCTTTCCGGACGCGACACCCGAGCAGGAACAGGGGCTCATCGACCTGCTGACGCGAGAGATGCCCACGTGGGACGTCGACCTGTCTCTCGACCGCCTGATTGCGCTGCTCGACATCGCCGAGAAACAGAGCCTGGTGGCGGAGGATTTCGACGACGCTCCCCCGAGGATCCTGTTCAGGCAGGAGCCGACCGTATTGGTCACCATCGACGGCCCACCCCAGTTGCGAGAGGCGGGAGACTCGGGTGTCCAGGCCGTAGTCAACAGTCCATTCCTGATCCTTCAGGACCCGAAAGACAAGGCTTCCTACTACCTCTACGCGGGCGCTGAAACCTGGTACAGGGCAGCCGCCGTGGAGGGCCCCTGGCAGGTGACCCAGAAGGTGCCGCAGCAGATCCGGCAACTGGAACCCGAAGACGAGGAGGTGGATCCCGAGGAGGCCGCCGAAGGGCCGAGCACGCCTCCGGCCATCCTCGTGAGCACGGAGCCGGCCGAGCTCATCGTTTCCGAAGGCCCGATGAAATATGAGCCGCTGGCGGGTGGTGAGCTGCTCGTCGTCACCAACTCGGAGAGCGATCTGCTGCGTGAGGTGGCCAGCCAGAAGATCTACGTGCTCCTTTCGGGCCGCTGGTATATGGCTCGAACCGAAGAGGGCCCCTGGGAGTTGGTGCGTTCGGACCAGCTTCCCGAGAGTTTTGCCCGGATCGACCCCGACTCGGACTACGGTTACCTGCTCGTCTGGGTGGCGGGCACCGAGATGGCGAATGAGGCGATCCTCGACGCCGCAATTCCGCAGACCGCGGCCATCAAGCGGGATGCCACGATCCAAGTCTCCTACGATGGTGAGCCCCAGTTCGAACCGGTGGAGGAGACCACCCTCTACTACGCCGTCAACACGGAATCCCAGGTGATTCGGTCTGGTAGCCGGTACTACTGTGCCGAAGAGGGCGTGTGGTACGTGGCCAGTAATCCAGCGGGCCCCTGGGCGGTGGCCACCGAGGTACCTGAAGAGATCCGCTCCATTCCACCCTCGAGCCCGGTCTACAACACCAAGTACGTCTACATCTACGACACCACGCCGGAGGTCGTCTACGTCGGCTACTACCCAGGCTACACCTCGAGCTACATCTACCATGGTGTGCCGGTCTATGGCACGGGCTGGTACTACCGGCCGTGGTGGGGCTCCTACTACTACCCGAGATACCGGACCTGGGGATTCAACGTGCGCTACAACCCCTGGTACGGCTGGAGCTTTGGTCTGAGCTATTCGACCGGGCCCTTTACGTTTTCCATCGGCTATGGCGGCGGCTACCGTCGTGGTTGGTGGGGACCGGCAGGCTATCGCGGCTATCGGCACGGCTACCACCGAGGTTGGCACCATGGTTATCGGGCGGGTACCCGCACCGGCTACCAGGCGGGCTACAGAAGCGCCAAGCGGGATTCGGCGCGCAACATGTATCAGCGTCAGGGGAATGCGAACAGGGTCGCCCACACCTCGGGAACCAGGCCTGGCGCGGGTACGGCGCAGGCCAGATCACCGAATGTGTCGAACCGGGCGAACAACGTCTATACCGACAAGAACGGCGACGTTTTTCGGAAGCAGCAGGACGGTAGTTGGCAACAACGGGATGGGGGAAATTGGAAGGCAGCCGATGTGAGCGGGGCAGGCGGCTCCCGGGAGGCGGCGACCAGATCCTCGACAGGAACTCGACCGACGGATCGGAGCGCCCCTTCTACCGGGACCGTGGGCACGCAGCAGAAGCCGACGACGAGCACTAGGGGAACGCAGCAGCAGAAGCCGAAATCAAGCACCGGGCAGTACGGTGGCAGTAGCAGCCTGAATCGCGACGCCAGTGCCCGACAGCGAGGCAACCAACGCGCCAACAGCGCACCTCGGGGTGGCGGTGCGCGGCGGGGCGGAGGCAGACGGCGCTAGGGAATGGCCGACGTCCAGCGATGGGTGTCGCCCGACTCGACACCGTCGACGAAGATGACGCCGAGGCCCTCGTAGGCACCGATATCGAAATCTGGGCCCAGAGGTCGAGGAGTACCCTCGAGGTCTGTCATGACCTCGGTCAGGGTCTCGCCGTTGTCCAAGGCAGGACTTCCTTCTCGAAGATGGAAATCACGGGTCGGGTCGGTGAACAGGGCCGCCGGCGTCGACAGGAGTGAGCTTTGATCGTGGCCGGTCTGAGCCCTCCATTCCGCGAGGCTGAGAACCGTATTTCCGTCGTCCAGGGTGAAGCGGTCCATGACAGCGTTGTGGTCCGAGCTGAAGCCGGCGAGAGAGTCCGCAGTGACGGCAATGCTGCCCCGGAAGGAGTGGTAGTTGTAGAAGACGTTGTTGCGTATCCGGTTGCCGGCGGAGCCATTCTTGATGTTGAGGGCCCATCGGCCATCGTCGGCAACGACGACTGTGTTGTTGTAGACGAGGTTGCCTGTCGAGGGCGCGCCACCGTCGATTCTGTAGAGCGAGATCCCGCTGGCGTGATTCTCGTACAGCAGATTGTTGCGAATGATGGAGTCCTGGACCCCATCCATGTTGATGCCGGAGCCCCCTCCTGCGCCGTTGCCGAAGATGATGTTGTTCTCGACCACGGCCCCACTGATGACGCCGTCTCCGCCCTGAGAGGCATCTCCGTTCATATGGATACCGTTGGCGCGATTGTCCCAGATCCGATTGTCTCGGATCGTCGGCCGATCACCGCTATTGCTGACATAGATACCGTGTTCATCACCACTGTTGGAGGTGTGATTCGCCTCGATCAGCAGGTCGTCGCAGAAGCCGGTGAAGATACCCCACCGTCCATTGCTATCCAGGCGGTTGCCGCGCAGGGTGACGTTCTCGCAGAGAACGGCGCGGATTCCGGCTCGCGTCCGACCGTTGATATGCAGTCCCTCCACAATAAAGTGGCTGGCACCCTCGAGGTTGATGCCGTCGGGGGTGTTCGGGTTGTCGCTGTCGATCTCGACGGTTTCGCCGGGAAAGGCCTTTACGGTGATGGGGAGCGCGGCAGTGCCGGAAGTCGTAAAGTGAGCGCCGGCAAAGCTACCAGCCCGCAGGAATACTGAGTCTCCAGGCTGAACCACGCCGGCTGCGTGCTGCAGGGTCGCCCAGGGACTCTCCAGGCTCCCGGGATTGGTATCGTCACCCTTTGGCGGCGGGGCTAGATAGTAGGTCGTGGCACCGAGGCAGAGCGGAGACAATACAGCCGCCAGAACTGCTAGAAACAACGACACGTGACCCTTGGATCGCATCACCGACAGTCCCCAGTGAATCCTCTCGATCGTACCGAGGGAGTCGTGGATTGGCAGCGGAGCAAGACACAGCGGAGGACGGCCTGAGATGGCGGGCGATCTCCGCTAGATGCCGTGGGGCTCATGAATAATGCGGGCTAAGGGGCCTGACTCGGCTGCAGGGTCAGCAAGACGGCCTCCGGTGGACAGCCGATACGCAATGGGAATCCCGTGGCGCCGATGCCCCGACTCACTACGAGTTGGGAATTGCCGGCCCTGTAGTGACCCTCGTCGAGTCTGTACCGGCTCATCCGAACCAGGACGGGCAAACCGGGAAGTCGCCACTGGCCACCGTGGGTGTGGCCGGCAAGGACCAGGGAAACGCCGCGGTCCACCGCCTCTGGGAAGACGTCGGGGTTGTGGGAGAGCAATAGGCTCGGGGTCCCGTCAGGCCATCCTTCCAGGGCATCGTCGAGTCGCGATTCGCCGCACAGCAGATCGTCGACTCCTGCCAGCAAGAGGCGACCAGGCCCTTTTTCGAGCAACACGGAACGATTCTGCAGGAATCGGATACCGGTGGCCTCCAGCATCTGAATGAGAGCCTCGGGTTGGCCGGTATAGTGGTCGTGGTTCCCGAGCACTCCGTACACACCCAACGGGGCCGCAAGACCGCGGTAGGCCGATAACGTCGGTTCCACCTCTTCCAGACGAACGGTGGCGAAGTCTCCCGCCAAGAGGATGAGGTCGGGCTCCAGGGTCATGAGCCTGCCGAAGGTGCGCTGCAGGGCATCGGGAGCGAGGAACGGACCGGCGTGGAAGTCCGAGACCAGTAGCAACTTCAGACCGGCGAGGCTATCGTCCAGCCCTGTCAGGTTGATCGATGCTTCCGAAACAGAAAGGTCCCGCTCGAGGGCTCGACTGTAGGGCCATCTGATACCCGGGACTCGCGGGAAGACACGATGACTCAGGAACTTGTTTGTCCCGCGCTCGATTCTGCGGAACCAGCCCTTGGCCGGGTTGAAGAGGTGCCTCAGTCGAAAGCTCGCGGCTGCTGGCGGCGCCAGGCTCTCATGATGCACCTCACCAAGGTCTCGAGGGTGACCTGAGGATCCCCTGTTGCCGTTCTGCCCGGCGATTGCCGAGGGTGATCTAGCCTTCTCTTCTGCAGGCAGCGCAGCGCCAGTTCGAGTTGTCGGAGATGTCGAGCTCGGCGGCACCTCACGAGGCGGTGGCAGGTCGGAGAAGCGCATAGCGACCAGAGGAGTCAGCCCTCTTCTGCCCTGGGTGGAAGAGACAACTCTGCCTTCGGGCGAAGCTCCTCATCGGTCGAGCGACCCAGCCGCGTCACGACCTCGGGAAACGACTCGATATCGGTGAGGGACGTGCGAAAGTTGACCACGCAGATGCGTAGCGCGAACCGCTCGTGGATGATGGCATTGGAGAGATAGATCTCACCCGAGCTCTCAATTCGGGCCAGGAGCTCTCGATTCAACTCGTTGAGATAGGCCCGTACCGGCTCGGCCTCGGATTGATCGAGCAGATCCTGCGGGACGTAGCGAAATGTCGTGATGCTCAGGTTCTGCGACAGAGGCTCGATCTCCGGGTAGTCGGCCAGGAGGTCGTAGAGAGCCCTGGCCAGATGGATATCGTCTCCGATCATCTGGACATAGCCGGAGCGACCTACCTGCTGCAGGGCGAGCCAGACCTTGAGGGCGCGAAATCCTCGCGAATTCTGCAGGCCGTATTCGAAGTAGTTCGTCGCCACCTCTCCGAAGTGATAGTAGGGAGCGCCGTGTGAGAACGCGCCACGCAGAGCCTCCGGGTCCCGAACCAGAGCGCAGCCGGCTTCCAACGGGGCGTAGAGCCACTTGTGTGGATCCACCGCAACGGAGTCGGCCTCCGACATGCCCTCGAGCAGCTCGGCCGCCGCGGGAACCGCCGCGGCAAGAGCGCCGTAGGCACCGTCGACGTGAAACCAAAGATCCCGCTCCCGGCAGAGGGCCGCGATCTCTGCCAGGGGGTCGATAGCCCCGGTGCTGACGGTACTCGCCGTGCCCACGACCAGGAAGGGTGCGTCCCCGGCCGAGATGTCCTTGTCGATCTGAATCTTCAGAGACGCCAGATCCATGCGTGACTCATCGTCGACCTGAATCCAACGCAGTGATTCGGTCCCGAGCCCCGAGATATCCATGGCCTTGTTGATCCAGGTATGAACCTCGGTCGACGCGTAGACGCGGAGTGGGCCTGCCGGATTGGCGGCGAGGCCTTGGGCCTGCAAGTCCCACGAAGCCTTTGACGAGCGAGCGGCGAGAAAGCAGACAATGTTCGCCAGGTTGCCGCCACTCACGAGGAGACCGCCAGCGTCCACTGGGTAGCCGATGAGCTCGGCTATCCAGCGGACTGTTTGAGCTTCGATCTCCGTTGCCATTGGGGCGATGGGCCAGGCCCCGACATTGGGATTGACCGCAGCAGCGATCAGGTCTCCCAGCATGCCTATAGGGGCAGGTGCGGAAGTGATGTAGCCGAGGAACCGGGGGTGGCCGTTGAAGAGGGAGTGATCGAAGAGCAGTCTCGTTGTTTCCTCGAGCAGGGGCCCAGCCTCGACGCCGTGCTCAGGAAGCCCCCTGGATGCTCTCAGCGCCTGACGAATCGTGCCTGGCGTGTCCGCTGGAGTGACGGGTCGTCCGGGAAGCGATTCCAGTAGCTCGGCGATCCGGTCCACGACCTGATGGCCCACTTGGCGGAACTCCTCGGGACTCATGTCCAAAGGGGCAGAACGGTTTCTCAGCTGATCGAGTCGATCACTACTCGCCATGTCGAAGGTCTCCTTCTCCAGTCCGCGTCGAGCGCGAATATACCCGATCCTTGAACGAGCATGGTCGATCGTCGAAGCCGTCGCCTCCAGTAGAATCCAGCGTCATGCGCCGCCCGGCTCAGATCGCTCTGCTCGGCCTTGCATTGCTTGTCGCCGCTTGTGGTTCTGGAGAAGGGCCAGTGGAGGGAGACGCGTACTACGACCTGGTGACCAAGCTGGGCTCGGCAAGCGTCGAAGGCGAAACACCCGCGATCGTTCCCATGGCGAAGCATGAAGAGGATCTGCTGTTGCTGCCGGCTGGTGCCGGGGCGGACTACCTCTTGTTCGCCGGTCCCGAGAGCACACTCCGAGCTGATGGGGTCATTCTGTGGGGAGCAGGGGCTCGGCTGGAGATCTACCTGGAAACCGACAACGATGGCAAACGAGAATTGGCGTCGATCGGGAAGTCGAAGGGAGGTCTTGCTGTTCCCCTGCGACTGAAGTCTCGGACTGCGATTCGTCTGAGCCTGAGATCGGTGGCAAACGACGGCGAGTCCGACAGTGGAGTCGTGCTGAAGCAACCTGCTTTGTGGGCGCCTACCGCAGACCGAGATCTGCCCCCGATGTCTGTGGCGAGCCCATCGCCTCGTCGCCCCAACGTCCTGATCTACCTCGTTGACACTCTCCGGTCCGATCGCCTGGGCTGCTTCGGATATCCGAGACCGACCACGCCGAATATCGATCGATTTGCCGACCACGCCAGTCTGTTTACAAACGCCATCGGTCAGTCCTCGTGGACCAAGGCGTCCGTAGCGTCGATCTTTACAGGACTCTGGCCGCCGGCGCATGGCGCAATCGGCTGGAAGCACAAGCTCTCGGACGAGATCGTGACCCTCGCCGAGATGCTGCAGGCCGAGGGATATCGCACGGCGGCCTTCGTTACCAACCCGAACGTGGTCAAGACCTTCGGGTTTACGCAGGGGTTCGACGAATTCACCCGGAAGCTCAAGCGACCCTCGGACCAGGTCAACGCCATGGTCTTCGACTGGTTCGAGGGTAGAGACGACAAGGACCCGTTTCTGCTCTACCTTCACACCATGGATCCCCATGCCCCGTACGCACCACCGGAGCCATTCAGGACCGAGTTTGCTCCGACGGCCGACCAGATGCCCCACTGGCAACCCCGTTGGCGCTGGCCGATGGAAGCGCTGCCCTACCTGTCCGACCTCTACGATGCGGAGATCGCCTTCAACGACGACAGTTTCGGTACGTTGTTGGACTTCCTCGAGAAACGGGGTCTCTACGACGACACCCTGATCCTCTTCGCCTCCGACCATGGTGAAGAGTTCAAGGAGCACGGCCGGTGGCGCCATGGTGCCAACCTGCATGTAGAGACTTTGAACTTCCCCCTCATCGTCAAGTTCCCTGATCAGAGGGAAGGACTCAGGGTCGAGGAGGCTGTCCAACATCTAGATCTGTTGCCGACGATCCTCGCGGGCGTGGGGTTGGATGTCCCGGACGTCTTGGAGGGTCGTGATCTGGCTGCTATCGCCAGGGGTACCTCCCCGGCTGCCGAGTCGGAGCCGTCGGGAATCTACTCTCACCTGCGCCTGGGCCGCGGTCCGCTGATCTACAGTCTCGTGAGCGGGCAGTGGAAGCTGATTCGCAAGCAGACAGCTGAGGGGTGGGAGCTCTCTTTGTTCGATTGGTGGCAGGATCCGACCGAGATCCACGATCGGGCGAGTGAGAAGCCGGTGCTGGCAGCGGTCCTGTCGGCGCTGATCGACGAGAAGGTGGCTCTCCTCCAGGAGAGCGCAGGGGTCGAAGAGGTGACTCTCAGCAAAGAGCTCGAAGAGGACCTCAGATCACTGGGCTATCTGGAGTAGGAAGAGCCGCTGCCGGCCAATTCGGGGATCGCTGACAGAACACAACGGACAGCCGGAACCGAGAGGCTGTTGCCCACCAGGCGCCAGGCGAGCTGCGTCGATAGGCTCGGCGGCAACCGGAAGTCTGGTGGAAATCCCAGGAGTCGCAGGATCTCCATCGGCGAAAAGCGGCGAAGGCCGGAGGCTGTCCGGAGGTAGGAGCCACTTCGGACCGGCGATCGCCCGTAGGCCGAAGTGAAGCAGGAGGCCACGGCCGTGACCTCCTGCGCGGCGACGACGCTCAGAGCTTGGCCGTACTTGTCGGTCAACTCTTCGTCGATCCAGAGATCAAACGAGGGCTCCGGATCGAGATACGCCCCGAGCGGTCGATGCTCCTGTGGCGGCTGCAACATGGGTCCTAGCGGCTCGAGGCCAGCCACGAGATAGAGGCGCTGCCGCCGATTGGGGACGCCGAGCTCGGTCGGGCAGAGCACCACTTCCTGGACCACATATCCGAGCTCGTCGAGAGCCGAGCGCAGCAGGGAATGGGTCTGTGATCCCCTGAATCCTGGGACATTCTCGAGCGCCAGGTAGGTGGGCGGTGCTTGGCCGATGCAGTCGATGAGTCGGAGGAAGCTGCGCGCTCTGGAATCCTCGGTGTCCCGCCGCAGCCCTCTGACCGTGAACGGCTGGCAGGGAGGTGACAGCCACCAGAGGTCGGCGTTGAAGCTATGCAAGTCGCTCGCAGAGATGAAGTCGAGATTGACCGGCAGGGTCGGGTGCGGGTAGTTCCACCGATAGACCTCGAGGGCCGCCTCGTTGATGTCCAGGGCAGCCACGACTGCGGTCTCTGGGGGCAGAGCAGCAGAGCAGCCTCCGATGCCGCTGTAGAGCTCCAGGACCCGGAGCGGGCGTGAGGTCTCGGGATTCACCCCGGGTCTGTCCATCCCTGGGCTACTCGACATGGGAACTCGGAGGGGCACAAGGTCGCAGGAACCGTCGATCTCATGGCTCGTGAGCCTAACATTGAGAAGGGGCGAGGCGGTCGGGCGTTCCTTCCGACCGATCTTTGAGGGCTTGGGGGGTGAGGCGGCCCGCGATTCGCCGGGCCGATCTTTGGGGCAGTAGGGGCAGACTTCGCACGCGGCCTTGCGCCATTCCGGGATAAGGATCGACCAAGGGCCCCCGTCGTCTGCGGCCTCACCCGACCATGCCCCTCCGACGAGGGAGATCCCTCGCCCGATCTAGGCACAGGCTGCAAGAATCGGGACTCCCGTAGGAGAGTCACCCCTAAGCCCTTACGCCCCTAAGCCCTTATTGCCTTCAGCGGTGCCAGGACCCAAGCCCCAGGGCGGGTTGGGTGGTGGAGGGGCTAGAATCCGGGTACGGAGAGGGGAATCATGATCAAAGAAGAGAGACAAGGCAGAAGATTGAAGCTCCGAGCGGGCTCTGGATGGCGTGCATTAGGCGGCGCCATAGCCCTGGTGCTGGCCGGGCTCGCATCGACGACCTGCACTTCGTTGGGCACCCTCGAGCCGCCGTCGATTACCCTGGCCGGTGTAGAGCTTTCCGAGGTGACCATGTTCGAGACCACGGTGCAGGTCCAGCTGCGAGTCTCCAACCCGAACCCAGAGCCGATGACCCTGGAGGGCGCCTCTTTCAAGCTACGCCTGGAGGACTACAAGATCGGCCGAGGCCTTTCCTCGGAGATCGTGACCATCGAGCGGCTCGAGACCGCCGTGTTGAACGTGACGTTCCATGTCAACAACGCCGTGGTCTTGCTGCAGCTCAGAGAGATTCTCCAGCAGGAGGCGGTGGACTACGGAGTTCAAGCGGTGCTCTACACTAGAGGGTCCTGGGGTACCAGGAAGCTCAAGGTCGACAGAGAAGGGCGTTTCGAGTTCGAGAATCCTGTGGAGCTCGACCCGGTTGGTTGAACCGCGGTCCTTCATTGCCAGGCGCAATTCAGTATAAGAAGGCTTGCCATGGAAAAAGGGCTTCGGTTGTTCCGGAGCCCTCTTCTGTCGTACTGCAAACCTGGAGAACGGCGCCTATGGGCGGGTCGACGACCAGGCGGAGGTGTCACCATTCTCGAAACCATCCGAGAAGATGGGTTCTGAGTTGATGCAGAATTTTCCCCATTCAGTGGCCCATCGCCCGGTTTCAGCTGCGCCTCCATTGCCGGTATTCGTGGGGCTTCCCTGGGTCATGGCATATTCGTTGAAGACCCAAAAACACTCGAACTCAAAGGGGTCGAATATGGTATCGCTCCAGTCGCCCCAGCGATTCGGATTGTCGTCGCCCTGACGCGTGCGAACGTAGACGTCTTCACCCGCGTGTAGGACGATGGATCCGCGGTTGCTTCCTGCATCGTCCCCGCTGGATCGCCAGGTGAAATAGGCTCCGGGGTGGATGCCAGGGCCCGAGGCGGCGAAGCCTATCGCCACATAGCCGCCGAGCACCGGAGCAATCGAGGGAAAGAACGTATGAGTCCCTGCGGCGATGTCCTCGCCGCCGATCACGCCATGATCCGCGGTGAGGAGATTGTTCAGGTCGGTGGTGTCGATCTCGACCCAGTAGGCCGTTGCTTGGCCGTTGTTACCGGGAAAGACACTACCGGTCGGATTGATCGACTGGCTGGTGTATAGGGAGTTGCCACGCCAGAAGCCCGTTAGCGTGGAACGATCGTTGGTCTCGATGGTTACAGCTGAGCCGGTCTGCGGTGCTTTGGGCAACTCCGGGGCTGAGGAAAGGTCCTCGATATTCCCCAGATCCACGAAGCTCTTTGTGAAGGTCGCTGAACCAAGGGGGTCGTCCACGCGAATCACCTGTTGGAGCTCGGAATTGGAGCCGTTGGCTCCGGTGTCGAATGTCGTGCCCGAATAGCCGACCAGAAATGTCCCGAGCCCAGCTGGTGCGTTGCCAGTGATGGCAGCCGGCTGCAGTGCAGCCTGTATATCCAGGCTCGTGCCGGCATACGGATTGAAGAGATTGACGTCAGCCGTGTCGCAGTCGTAGAGGCCGCCGATCGTACCCTTGTCGATCGTCCACAGACGAATGCCGCCAAAAGGGAGTGTGGAGTCTTCGGAGGCGAACTGGAACAGGCTCGCCGTGACGAAGACAGCCTCCTCGTCGACCACCAGGCCTGGGTAGTCCGCCCAGGTGAAAACGTTGCTGCCGACGTCGAGCTTGGCGTCGATCTCGGTGCTGCACCAGGTCCCATTCGGATTCCCATCATCGGAGACTGCAATGAAGATGCTGGATTCATCCGTTGGCGTGCCGTCGAGGATCTGATCCGAGACCCCGAGAACGAGCACCACGAAACGATCTTCCCAGGGGTCGTAGATCACCTTGGGATCGAAGGTGAAAGCGAGCGGCGTGTACCCGAGGTTAGTCAGAAAGTTGTCCAGAGAGCCTTGACTGTCGAGCACCCCGGACTTCTGCCGGATTTCGATGATTTCGTTCACGGTAGCTACTACGTGATTCTGGCCGACGGCACCTTTGGGATCGGGAGGAATCCGGTACTCGCCGTTGAGGATCTGGTTGTTCTCGAAGTCGGGGCCTGCAAAGGTCGTGACCAGTGTAGGTGCGCTCGATTGAGGGACTGTGGGTTCACTGGCAGCAGGTCCGGAGGAGTCTCTGGCCTCCAGGTTTTCGCTGGGTCTCGATTTGGGCTCGGTGCGGCCTGGAGAGTCGATAACCTGAATCAGGCTCTGTAGCTCCGGCTGCGCGAAAAGGTGCACTGCTGCGGGCTCACGGACATCGGCCCGCGTCTGGATGCCCTGAATCGAGCCAAAGGAGGGGAGAGGCGTACCCTTGTCCGCCGTGATAGGCAGTCTGGCTGGTCTGGAGGTGCGGGAAAGGTCGAGGGACGCCAGGGTTTCGCTGGATACAGTGCGTGATTGATTCAGTCCATGGGCCAGGCCGAGCACAGCCAGAAGGAGTGCCCCACCGGCGATCGACTTGAACAGATTCGAATGTCTCATGGTTGTCTCTCCGATTGTTGGTGACTCTCAACCAGACCGAACACCCTCGGAAGGGCGGCGGAATCCGGCTCTCCATACCCTCTTGCAGAATGGAAAATCACTGGGCATGGACGCGTTCCGCCCGAGCCTCTGGAACCTGCGATTCTCCGGGTTCGGTGCGCTGAAGTCAAATAGATTGAGGTACATAAGGCAACATCGCCTTGATTCCGGTAGGTGTAACCCTTTAGGGTCGGGATCTGTAATGGAGGGAACCCCAATCGTCGCCCTGGAGCCGGAGGAGCGGGTGCTTCTGCACACCGCCAGACTACAACTTGGGGCACAAGGCAGCACCAAGCTGGAGCGGCTTCTCGCCAGCGAGCTGGATTGGGGCCGATTGGTGGACAAGGCGGACTGGTACGAGACCGCAGCCCTCCTGCTGCAGCATCTGGAGGCATCGGGCCAGGTCGAGGTGGTCCCGGAGCCGGTCCTGTCGAGGCTGAACGCCATCAAACTGGAACAGCGGGTTCGGTTCTTCTTCTTCCTGCAACCCGAGTTGCTACGGGTGCTCGAAGGGATGGGTTCGGCGGGGGTGGAGATCATCCCCTTGAAGGGTGCCTTTCTGATGAACACGGTCTACCCGGAGGTGAGCTTGCGGCCGGTGGGTGATCTGGATCTCCTGGCGCGAGAGAAGGATCTACCCCGGGCGATGGAGACGCTGGCCGGACTGGGCTATCGAACCAAGTCAGGCGACGAGATGTTGCCGAATAACGCCAACGAGGACCATCATCACTGTTCCAGGGTCCTGAGTCCCGATGGGGCGGTCGAGATCGAGTTGCACCGCCATGTCGTTCGGCGACAGACGCCTCTCCACTTTCCCGTCGAGCGATTCTGGGGGCGCAGCGCTAGCGGTGAGATCGAGGGTCGGCCGGCGAGGGTGCTTGCGGGCCGGGATCTGGTAACCCATCTCTGCCTCGCCTTCTTCCTGGATCGTCGAAGGAGGACTCGTGGGTACGGCTCCCTGAGGCAGTTGGCGGATCTCTCCGAGTCGATTCGGCACTTCGAGCTGGACATAGACTGGGAAGGAATGACCAAAGAGTACACGGGTGAGGCTTTGCAGGCACCGCTCTACGTGGCCCTGCGGGCGGCCCAAGAGCTTCTGGGGGCGCCGGTACCGGCAGAGTTTCTTCAGACTTTCAAGGTTCGCAACTTCGACGAGGAGCTATTCGGCCACTTCCTTCGCCTCAAGGTCCTCAACGAGGGGTACTGGTTCCTTCACGAGTTGGTAGAGCCCAAAGACAATCACTGGTGGAACATGAGCAAGGCCGCCGTTCACCGATTGATCCCACCGGCTTCCTATCTGAGAGACAAGTATCCACTGACCCATGACTCGGCTGCTGACCGACTGCTCTGGAAACACTTCCGGGACGGGTCTCGTGCGGCGCTAGGAGCTTGCAAAAGGCCCCGCGCGATGATCCAGGAGCTGCGGGCGGATTTCTGGATGAATCAGCTGCAGCTGTGAGGTCGAGGTCACCTGTTAGGTACCCGAGTTCATGATCTCGAGGACCATTGTGCATGTCGCAGGGAGACTGCTCGAAATCAACTCGTAGGACGGGATCTTGGCGGCGATAGCCACCGCCGCATCCAAGCCGCTGCCAGGATGGGCCAGAGGGTTCAAGGCGTTGGAGTAGAGCCTCGCTGCTGCTGCGGCCGTTCCGATCGCTTGAACCTGAGGCTTTGTGACAGTGGGATCGAACCGAGGGAAGAACGCGCCGGCCAAAGGCACTGGCTCGGCGATCGGCGGTTGAGCCAGGCAATCGACCGGTAGATGCAGGGTGAGATGGTCATGGACAAACTCGGTCGGTGCCTCGTAGGGAGGCGGGGGGGCTTGCTTGAGACAGATCGCTCGGCTGTAGGGAGCTACGGTCATGGCTGTCGGGTCGATCGGGCCGAGCTCGTCGCTCGAGTATCGCAGTCCGTGCTGAAGCAGTGCCCAGGCCAGCGTCGATTTCCCGTGCCCGCGGGGCGCGGGAAAGAGAAAAGCCCGCTCGTCGAGCACTACGACCGCGGCGTGCTGAAAGAAGAGGTCGGGCCGCAGAGTCTGCAGCTGTACGACAAGATCGTCGTCGAAATAGGGAAGCACCTCGGCCGCTCGCGGAACCTGAATCAGCGCAGCCTGCCGTCGAATGAGGAGTCCGGAGTCGGTCGTATCCTCAATGGAGTAGACCAGATTGGCGGTCTGTTCAGCGACGCGGAGGTGGCCGTAGCTCGTTTCCAGCAGCGAGCTGGCCCGCTCGCCGAAGCTACGAATCTCGATGATTCGATCCAGAATACGAATGACCAGGGACCGGGCCGTGTCGCTCAAGATCCTTCGCCTCGATACCGATAGTTGGAATGAGTGCGCGAAGCAGAGGCCGGGACGCCTAGGACAAAGAAAAACCGGCACGCTGAGCGCGCCGGTCTATTCTCACACCCACCTTCGCGGGTAGCGCTAGCCCGAGCCTAGCAGGGACTGTCGACCAGCCCGCGAGGCAAGAACGGTGACTAGCGAGTTGGCGACGGCCTGTCCGTCACGTCCGGGCCCGAAGCCCTCTGGGCTTTGGAGGGCTTGGCCGTGAGCGTGAGGATGACAGGTGTAGCGTAGGCAGCTGCTTTCAATACCTCTCTGCGTGTTCTCTTCTTTTCTGCCATGATCGCTCTCCTTTCTTCCTTACCAGTACTACCCAGTACTGTAATTCTACCTCTTGAGAAGGTAGCGGATCCTACATCAACATGATACCAGAAGTCCAATCTCCTCGAGTTTTTTCAAGGTATCGGCCACATCCGCCTCGGCTGTGTCGGCGTCGATCTCGAAGGCTTCTGCCAACTCCTCGGCGATCTGCTGCTGATCGTGGTTGCCGTCGCACAGCTGCCAGATGAAGCTCGCCGTCTGGTTCAGTTGGTGGATCTGTTCGGATTCCTTGTCCATGACCACCATCTCGCCTTCGACAATTCGCTCTTCGAACTCTGTGCGCCGGTTGGGTCGCTGCATCACAATCACCCCAACTCCGTTGAGGAGTCTTCCCCTACAAGTAGTGTAGGAAGGTAGGTCAGGCGGGTCAACCTTATAGAGGCCCCTCTATAGATTCTCGAAGCTGGTGGCGCGTGCGGGTGACACTCGAGCCGTCAACAGGTGTCGTAGGAGAGCCACCCAATGAGCTCTCCACCCACTCCTACGACACGTTCGTGTTGGTAGCACTCACCGGCCGGTGGGCTCAGATCCCGGGGAGTGAAGACCGGACTCCAACCATCGTGCAGCCCCATAGCGTCGCCTGTGAGGGGGATCAAAGGCTGTACCACCGACCCTTGGCCGGTGGCCACGCATTCGAAACCGGCGGCCTCGGCATTCCAGGTGCGGACGCCGACTTCTCCGTTGGTCGTCGACCACGCCTTGACGACTCTTGGCGAGGAGCCCGGTGTCCTTGCGACACAGCCTTCTATGGCGGGCAGGAGAGCGAAGAGATCTTTCGACCAATCGCCTGGGGGCTTTTCATCCAGGACGGCGATCGGCGAATCGGCGAGACTCTCGTCGAAGTCCTGTGCCTGCGGCTCGTCGACATCGACTCGACTCGACTCTGACGAGCCCTCGGTGTTCGGCTTCGATGTCGTGTCGCAGCAGCCAAGGAGAACGCTTCCGTCGGGCAGCGAGACGCTGATGCTGTAGGCATAATCACGATCGGCCATGGTGTCCGAGCAAGGCCGTTGGGTAACGAAGGCCACCAGGTCACCTTCACCGAAGCTGCCTCGCCATGAGAAGAGCCCAGCGTAGTCCAGGGGCAGAAAGGTCCCTTCGAGAGTTCGGCCTTCGGGCTCTTCCGGGGTAGCCCATCCGGCGTGCTCACCGTCGATGGCCAGGCCCCAGAACGGCTCGTTGCCATTGCACTTGTACTGTGAGGGCATGGCGCCTCGAGCGGCTGGGACCACCATGAGCAAGGTGGTCAGAAGCGTGACGATTGGAGCTGTCGGTGACGTCAACTAACGGATCCTTTCGATGGAGTCTGCTCTGGAGATCGTACCGCGTCGATCGTTCCGAGGAAAATCGAAAAGAAATGGTATCTTAGAAATTGGTACTTGAAGGTCAGGCAGGGTTCGACAAAACAGATCGGCTCTACCGGAATTCGAAATCGGCTCGGCGGGCCCTCGCTCAGGGTCCACCGGCCTCACACAAAGGAGACCGCAAATGCCTGTAGCAAAAGTCACCGAGATCTCGGCCACGTCCAAGACCAGCTTCGACAATGCCATTGCCAAGGGAATCGAGCGTGCGAACAAGACTCTCGACGAAGTCAAAGGAGCCTGGGTCAATGAAATGAAGGTAGACGTGGAAGACGGCAAGATCGTCAACTATCGAGTCAACATGAAAGTAACCTTCATCCTGAAGGACTGACCTCCCCAAGCAGGGGCTCCCGAGCCCCTGCGAGCCATTTTGGATTGCGTGAACGAGGAGAAACGAGAAATGGGTCTATTCGATTTCATCAAGGAAGCCGGAAGCAAGATCATGGGTACGGACGAGGCCACGGAGCCTCAGTCCCAGACCACCAAGTACAGCCCTGAGGAGATTCAGAAGATCAACGACAGGCGAAGAGCCATGGGGCTGGCCAAGACTGTCGAGACCCTGGGCTTCGAGATCGAGGATCTCGGGATTCGGGTCGATGACGACCTGGTCACAGTGTCTGGCAGGGTCTTGGATCAGGCGACCAAGGAGAGAATCGTCCTTGTGCTGGGCAACACCGCTGGAATCGCCAGGGTCGACGATCAGATCGAGGTGGAAGCCGCCGAGCCCGAAGCCCAGTTCTATACTGTGGAGTCCGGCGACACGCTCTCGGGCATCGCCAAGCAATACTACGGCAACGCCATGAAGTACCCGGTGATCTTCGAGGCCAACAAGCCTATGCTGTCGGACCCCGACAAGATCTACCCGGGCCAGGTACTGCGTATTCCGCCGCTGGACTGAGCAGAACCAGGGTCTTGCCCGCAGGGTGCGGCTATCGGAGGGAGCGGGAGGATTGTCGCAGCCTTTTTCTTGACCTGTCCTCTGATGTCGAGGTCATGATCACCCCCATCTCATCCGTCGTCAAGCGCAACGGGGAGGTGGCTCCCTTCGATCGCGAAAAGATCACCGTCGCCATCTACAAGGCGGCCGCCGCAGTCGGTGGGCACGACCGTGAACTGACGGAGCAGTTGAGCGACGAAGTCATCGCGGCGCTCTCGGCCACCTATTCCGACGATTCCCCGCCGACGGTCGAGGAGGTGCAGGATGTGGTGGAGCGGGTACTGATCAAGGCCGGTCATGCGAAGACTGCCAAGGCCTTCATTGTCTACCGACACGAGCGCGCCAAGATGCGCTCCAGATTGCGTGCCAGGCAGGTCGAGTACATACCCTACAGAACCATGTGGCAGGCTCTGGACTGGGCGGTGAGCCACGAGTGCAACACCGTGGAGAAGTTCAACGCCCTGATTCGGGAAGGTCGGTTGCCGAATCTCATCACAGGGGCGGACCGCCGCTACGAGTCCATGTTGGAAGGTGCGGCCAGTGCCATTCTGGAGAGGCGGGACGAGCTGCGCTTCATCATCGTGGCTGGGCCCAGCTCTTCAGGCAAGACGACGACTACCCACAAGCTGGGGGCGCTGCTCGAAGCCGAAGGGCTGCATGTCATTCCGCTGTCTCTGGACAACTACTTCTTCGATCTCGAGCTTCACCCCAAGGACGAGTTCGGGGACTACGACTTCGAGACGCCGGAGGCCATGGATCTGTCGCTCGTCAACGAGCACCTGGCGCAGCTGGATCGGGGTAGTGGTATCGATATGCCGATCTACGACTTTCGTTCCGGCAAGAGAGTCGAGGAAACGAACCGATTCGAGCCGGAGCCTGGAAGCCTGATTCTGCTCGATACCCTTCATGGTCTCTACGGTGGCCTTACCGCCAGCGTGCCGAACGAGCACAAGTTTCGACTCTATCTGGAGACGATCAGTCAATTGAAAACAGCCGGTGGGCGATATGCGCGGTGGACCGACATAAGGCTGTTGCGTCGGATGGTCAGGGACCATCAGTATCGGGCCTATTCACCGGAAAAGACGATCCTGCATTGGCACTACGTGCGCCGGAGCGAGCTCAAGCACATCATCCCGAATCAGGCCATGGCTGACTTCCAGGTCAATACGGCATTGGCCTACGAGCTGCCTTTCCTGAAACAACACCTCTTCAGTCACCTTCCCGACTTCCTCGACAAGTGGCGAGACGACGCCAAGCGCCTCGACGGCTACATTCGAGCGCGCCGGATTTTCGACCTATTGGATTCCATCGAAGATGTGGCCGACGACTCCCTGGTACCATCGACATCTCTTTTGCGGGAGTTCATCGGCGGCAGTGCCTACGAGGTCCATTGAGGAGCACCGAAGATGAGGAAATCACTCCTTGGGCTCAGCTTACTGCTTCTGCTTCTAGCTATCTGGGGCTTGGGGAACCCTGCTGTGGCCCAGGTTACTGCCCAGTGCTCTGAGCCGAAAGGCCTGACGCTGCTTGACTTCGGAAGCCTGCGGGGAGGTCAGCCCGCCGGATCGAGCCCCAGCTCCTTGAACCAGGAGCCGATGGCGACCTCGAAGTAGCTCTCTCGGAAGAGGTGCCAGTCCTCGAGCGCCTCTGGAAGTCGGAACTCGGCCGCCGCTTCGGCCGCCGGGGTCCCGCTCTCGATAGCACTGCGCGCCGTGGCCTCCACCGAGTCGATCAATTCCGTGAACCGAGCCACGTCGGCGCCGGTGGCGAGAGGGCCATGCCCAGGAACGTAGGTGGTGGCAGCTTCGCGCCGCAGGGAGCGTACGCTCTTCGATAGAGCCGATGGCAGGGTGTCTCGAAAATTCGGGAACATCTGGTTCCAGATAAGGTCGCCGCAGAAGACGATGCTCGGTCCTTCGAGCTCGACGGTCACATCGCTGGCAGTGTGTCCTCGACGGGGTTGAATCTTCAGGTCGAGGCCACCGAGATTCAGCTGGAGGACCCCTTCGGGAGCGATCAGCCTGGCGCCTTCCAGCATCTCTTTGCGCACCGGATCGGGAGACTCGTCCCGTCGCCCATCCGCTTCGAGTATGAGTTTCCGGGTTGTCGCCGTCATCCAGATCTCGGGTCTGGAGTCTCCAGTGACAAAGCCCTCGAGCCCGTTGGCATGGTCGCCATGGTAGTGGGTGACGAGTACATCGGTGGGCCATCGGCCGGAGAGCTCCCGGGCCTGTTGCGCCACGAGCCGCGCACCAGCGGGTCCGGCGAAACTCTCAATCACGAGAACCCGTTCCGAGCCTGCCACAATCCCGCCATTGCATAGGGTCGTCCAGTCGTCGTGGGCCAGCGGGGTAGAGACTACGGACCAGATCCCTTCACCAAGCTTCTCGATCTGACCCCAGGGGCCCTCGGCGACTCTGGAGCTCTGACTTTGTCGGGATGCGGATTGGAGACGGGTGGCTCCGGCGAAGAGGCCGAGGCCCGAGGCACTGGCAAGGTGCATGAACTGACGTCGGCTTAGAGCTCCAGCCAGCAGGTTCGTTGTCGGGATCATGGACTTTCTCCTCTTTGGATGCTGTGGCGAGATGACAGGGGTCGGCGAATCCTCTTCGACACCGTGGTGGTCTCTCAGCGACCTGCCGGGTCTCGGGGGAGCACAATCACTGGGGGGATACCCGTCTCTCGCAGTGCTTCGCCGAACTCCGCCAGGTCCAATTCGAGAACTTCTCGAAGCGACTCGAGATGAGGCTCGAGTTGCTGGCGCAGATCCTCGAGCCGTTGATACGAGCCCTCCGTCGGTCGTCCATAGGCCTGGTAGACATGGCTGTACAGGTAAGCCAGCTGATCGTCCAGCCTCGGCGGGTAGTTGAGCAGATCCTGGTTCGTTTGGGCCTGGGTCTGGATCAGCTCTTCCTCGATGCTGGTCAGCCGCTCGGCGATCTGTTCGCCTTGCTGCTCCCATTCGCCTCCGTAACCTGCCTTGGTAGCCCGCTCGGTCATGGCTCGAATCTGATCCCGTACGGACCGCAGCTGGCCGATGCTGTTGTGGACATTCTCGAGGGTGGCCGCGATCTCCTCGATGAGTGCAGTCTGCGCGCGAAGGTCCTCGTCAGAGACCCAGGTGAGCCGAGGGTCCTTGAGGACCTGGAGCGGCTGCGTCAGCTCGGTGTCCCCTGCTTTCAGTCTTGCCGTATAGGTTCCAGGCAGGACATAGAAGGCGCCGGTGTAGGCGAGGGAAAACAGCGCCTTGTCGAGCAACTCGGGACCCGACCGCTTCAAGTCCCAGACGAAGCGATTCATGCCCTGAGCAGCAGGCAGAACCGGGTCGTCGTCCTTTCGAATCTGCTCTTCGTCCTCCTCGCTGTCAAAGGTGCGGAGGACTTTGCCGTCCGGGGTGAGGATTTCCAGGGTGACCGGCTCGCCGGGTTCCTCCTCGAGCCAGAAAAGGAGCGGCGCTCCGCCGTCGGGCTGCTGAGGAGTTCGAGATCCCCTGAAGCGAGCCATGTCGGCGACTCGGCAGCTGTCACGTGGCTCGAAGAGGTAAACGGCCGAATCGGTGATTCCCTCGTGCAGCTGGTGCAGTGGAGTCAAATCATCCAGAATCCAGAAGGACCTTCCCTGGGTGGCCACGACTAGATCCTGGTTGTGGACCCGCAGGTCGGTGATCGGTGTGACCGGCAGATTGAGCTGCAATGTCTGCCAATGGGCACCGTCATCGAAGGAGACGAAGAGGCCAAACTCGGTGCCTGCATAGAGCAGACCCCTTCGATCGGGGTCTTCGGCGACGGCTCGGGTCGGATGATCGGCCGGGATTCCATTCGACCCGTCGGTGAGGAGCTTCCAGTTGGCTCCATGGTCGTCTGTGCGCCACAGCGAGGGACGGAAATCATCCATCCGGTAGCGGTGGACCGCCAGGAAGGCGCGGCCGGTCTGGTGTGGCGAAAGAGCTATGGCGTTCAGCGTGCTATCCGGGGTCATCCCTGGCGGAGTGATGTCATCCCAGGTGGCTCCGTCGTCCTTCGACAGGAAGACGAGCCCATCGTCGCTGCCGGCCCAGAGCTCCCCAGCCACGAGCGGAGATTCCTCGAAAGCGAAGATCGTGTTGAAGACCTCCACCCCCGTGTGGTCGTGTTGCACCGGACCCCCTGGCAGGCCCTGCTTCTCGGGCTCGTTGCGGGTCAGGTCCGGGCTGATGGTCTGCCACCTCATGCCGCCGTCTCGGGAGCGGTGGACGTAGTTCGAGGTGTGGTAGATGACCTCCGGATCGTGGGGTGAGAAGCGAATGGGCGCGTTCCATTGGAAGCGGTATTTGAGGTCTCTGGGAGCGGTCCCATCCTGCATCTGGGGATAGATCACGACGTTGCGTCCGAAGCCCACCCGACGGTCGTAGCGGTCGATCCTGCCGATATAGGTCCCTGCATAGACGATGTTCGGATCGTCGGGATGGACTGCGATGTGGCCGCTCTCGCCGCCACCGACGTCGAACCACGATTCTTCTGGAGTCAGGACGTTGGGTGCCCAGGAGGGGACGCTGATAGTGCTGTTGTCCTGTTGAGCTCCATAGAGGCGGTAGGGGAACTGGTTGTCCACCATGACCCGATAGAACTCGGCCGTTGGCTGATTGTGCTGGCTCGACCATGTCTCGCCGCCATCGAGGGTGACGTTGGCGCCGCCATCGTTGGCCTGGATCATGATCTCGGTGTCGTTGGGATTGATCCACAGGTCATGGTTGTCGCCGTGGGGCACGGGTCGTTTCTCGAAGCTCTGACCCCCATCGATCGACTTGAGGAAGTGAACGTTGTTGACGAAGACTGTGTCAGGGTCTGCCGGATCCCCGTGGACGTGGGTGTAGTACCAACCGCGGGTAGTCAGGCGGTGGTCACCGCTGGTCTGGCGCCAGGAATCTCCGCCATCCTCGCTGCGGTAGAGACCACTGCTATCTCCGACCGCGGTGACCAGCGCCCACACGCGTTCGGACCGGGCAGGTGAGATGGCGACGCCAATTCGCCCCAGGACGCCGCTGGGCAGACCGTTCTCCGCCGCAGCCTCGGTCAGGACGTCCCAGCTCTGTCCTCCATCGGTCGTTCGATACAAGCCACTCTCCTCGCTGCCGTCGATCATGGTCCATGGCTTGCGCTCAGCGCGCCAGATGGCAGCGAAGAGGTGTCGGGGATTGTCAGGGTTCATGGTCAGATCCACGGCGCCAGCCTGGTCGGAGACGTAGAGCACTTTCTCCCAGGTCTGACCGCCGTCCGCCGAGCGAAAGACGCCACGTTCCTCATTGGGTCCGAAAATATGCCCGAGCGCCGCGACATAGACGAGGTCGGGGTCTTGGGGGTGAACGACGACCCTGCCGATCTGACCGGTGTCGCCGAGGCCCACGTGCTGCCAGGACTTGCCCGCATCGGTGGATCGATAGATGCCGTCTCCGGTGGAAATATTGCCCCGGGGGCAGGCCGATCCCGTACCTGCGTAGACCACGTTCGGGTCGGACGGAGCGACGGCTATGGCCCCGATGGAACCGACTCCGAAGAAACCGTCGGAGATGTTCTCCCATGCCTCGCCGGCGCTGGTTGTCTTCCATACCCCACCGCCAGTGGAGCCGAAGTAGAAGGTGTAGGGCTGACCCGGGACTCCGGCCACTGTAGTGACCCGTCCTCCTCGAAAGGGGCCCACCAGCCGGTACTTCATCGCCGAGTAGAGGGCCGGATCGAAGACGGTATTCGAATCGTTCTCTTCGGCAGCCAGGACGGGGCCACCGGTCGGGGTGAGCGTTGTCAAAATCAGGGCTGTGGCGATGGGCCAGAGGCGCAGCCGCGGACTTTCAGCTTTCATGTTCCCTCCAGTTCAGCTTTTTCCTGAGCGGTGTATGAAACCGCTTCGAGGCAGCTTTGCGGAAGCCCAAGAATACGGCAGATTGCCGCGGCCGGATAGGCCGGCGCGGCGATGGGGATGAGGTGGCCGGGCGTGCCTCCCGGCCGGTCTTTGAGGGCTTGGGGGTTGAGGCGTCCGTCGCTTGTTCCGGCCGACCTTCGAGGGCTTGGGGGTTGAATCGTCCGTCGCTTGCTCCGGCCGACCTTTGAGGGCTTGGGGTCTTGAGTCGTTGGTGGCACAGGGCCACGCACGAGGCTCTCCCCCGTCGTCCTGGGCCTCCGGCTGGAGACCTCGCACGCGGCCTTGCACCGTTCTTTGATGTCAGAGCGCCAAGATGTCTCGAGACTCGTACCAAGGAGTCGTCCCTTACGCCCTTGAGCCCCTACACCCCCACTTCCCCTCAGCCAGAGCCAGAGTTTCGTCCGCGGAGCCCACAGGAAGTTCAGCCATTGGCAGTGAGGACAGGCAGCTGGGAGGTCCTGCCTCCCGAATCGACCTCACAAGATGGTGGTCATCTACCGAGGCCCGAGGGCCTCCAGACCTCACTGCCTCAAGGATCGGCTGGCGCAAGCTGCAGCCGCCTCATCCCCCAGGGCGGGCGGTGAGGCTAGGGCAAGCGGGCCAATTCGGCTCGAGCTTCGGTGATGAGCGGAATACCGTCATCGGCGTCCTTCAGGCGCTCGAGAAAGGCGTCGTAGGACTCGCGTGCGGCTTTAGAATTGCTCATTGCAGAGCTTGCGCGAGCCATCCCCAGGTACGTGAGAGTGTGCACCGGCAGATCCGGTTGGACGCTGCCGAGATCTTGCAACTTCAAGAACTCGGCCATGGCCTTGGTTGGCTCGCTCGCCGCGAGGTAGGCCAGGCCTCTGAGGTAGATCGCCCAGAGTCGACCCCTTTGGTAGGGAATCGTCGTTTCCAGAAGTTTGACAGCTCGTTGCGGATCCTGCTGCTGCAGTGCGATAGCAGCTCGGGCGATGGGGGCCTGGACCTTGTTGATGACGGTGTCGTCCGGAAAGCGCTCCATGAGTTCCTCGAGCAAGGCCTCGGCCTGCTCGACGGCTCCAGCTCGGGCCAGAATGACGGCCGCATACGGCATGGTGTCGCGGCTGCGGGCAATCTGTAGCGCCGCGAGAGCAAGCTCCCGCGACCGCCGCTCATTGCCGAAGGCGGCTTCGTAGGCCGCAGCTTCGGCGGTGAAGTAGGCGGACTGCTCGGTGAAGCCGAACTGCTTTGCGACTTCGACAGCACGGTTCGTCAGATCGCGCGCTTCGTTGAGTCGGCCGGAAGAGGCGGCCACTTTGGCCTGTGCCGCTAGCATCCACGCCTCGCCTGACTTGCCGGTCAGAGACTCCGCCATCCGCTGCATGGTGGCCTCGTCGCCTTCCTGATAGGCGATCAGGTAGGGACCGATGAAAAGCTGGTGATAGGTGAAGCCATTCTTCAGGGCCTCTGCGTAGACCTGCTTGGCCTCGTCCAGTTGATTCAGGCTGCGCAGAGCCTCACCGAGGTTGGAGTAAGGGAAGGCATGACCGGGTTCGAGCTCCCTCGCCACCCGGCTTTCTTCGACGGCTTTTTCGTACCAACCGAGATCGTTGTACTGCACTGCAAGGTTGTTGACCGGGGTCCAGACGCGGGGATAGGCCTGCTTGAACTGCTCGTAGGCTTCGATCTGCTTGTCGACGTCGCCAGTTACGTTGTCATGGTAGTGCGCCGTGATGTAGAGCTTCTCCCTTTCGCTCACCTGGTCGCGCAGTTCGAAGGCTCTCGTGTTGTATTGGCGAGAGACTTCCCATTCCCGCAGATTTCCGTAGATGGTGCCCAACGCCCCATGGGCGCGGGCAAAATCGGGATCGAGCTCGATGGCCCGCTTCAGGAGCGGAATGGCTTCGTCTTCCTGTCCGCCGGCTCTCAGCTTCTCGCCACTGCTGAATGCCTTGAGCGCCTCCAGCGAAGAAGTCGTGATCTGCTCGACGGGGGCATCGTACTTCTCGATCGAGGCCAAAGATTCGCCCAACTTTAGACGAATCTCTACTGCTGCCGTTCCAACGGCCGACAAGACCTCCTCCTTGCTCGAGGCCTCCACCTGCTCCCGTGCCAATGCCTTGCCGGAAAGACACTCGTCTGCCGTGAGCGTGACGACGTAGTTGCTGCCCAGCGGAGCGATTTCACCCCTGACCAGGGCCTTGAGGCCCTGTCTTTCACAGATCTCATGCGCGATCTCGGGCGTGACGCGATCCTCGGCCTCACGACCCATGAACCGCAGCGCTTCTTGCACCTGCCGCTCTGGGAGAATGTTGAGGTAGGGCGACTCCTCGAGCTTCACTGCCAGGGCTTGCTTGAGAGTGTCGTCGAAGACCGGATCGCCGGTGGTGTTGGTGAAGTCGGTGAGGAGGAGTACGTCGCTGTCGGTGAGGGCGACAGTCCCGGGTTGCCTGAGGAGGAGCAATGCGATCACTGCAACTGCCGCCAGTAGGAGAGCCGAGAGGATCCAAAGAGTCCGTTTCTTGGTGGATGTCTGGGCGGGCTCGGCAATCAGGACTCCTGCCGACGGAGAGCCCATGACCGCCGGGTGGGCACCCGAGATGGCGGGCTGCGAACCGGAATAGGCTGGCACCGCTGCAGTGACGGAACCACTGGAGAGCGGCGTTCCCTGGGCGGTTTCGGGGGCCGGAATGACGGCAGAGGAGTGTCCTGACTCCATGTCTCGACGCAAGCGGCGCAGGTCGGTGTGCAGCTCGAGTGCGCTCTGGTAGCGCAGCACCGCGTTCTTCTCCAGCGCCTTGTCCAGAACCTGCTGGAGCTCCCAAGGGGTTTCGATCCCCAGATGAGATGGAGGTGCGGGAGCCCGGTTCAGGATCTTGTCGAAAACAGCCGCCTGGGTGACTCCGGAGAAGGCCTGTTTGCCGGTGATCATCTCGTAGAGCACGGCGCCCAACGAGAAGAGATCAGAACGGGAATCGATTTCTTTGCCCAGTGCCTGCTCGGGCGACATGTAGGCCACCGTTCCCATTGCTTTGCCCGACCCGGTGAGGTCGGCAGTCTGGGTAGGCGCATCGGCGACGATCGTTTCTTCCTCGCTCGCTGGGGTGATCTGCATTGCCATCTTGGCCAGACCGAAGTCGACGACCTTGGCCTGCCCACCCATCGAAAGAAAGATGTTGGAGGGCTTGATGTCGCGATGGGTAATGCCCTTGGCATGGGCCGCAGCCAGCGCCTCGGCCACCTGGATCCCGAGCTCGATGACGATCTCCAGAGACATGGGCCGGCCACCGATGGCGTACTTGAGGTTCTGACCCTCGAGGTACTCCATGGCGATGAAGGGCACACCCTCGAACTCGTCGATCTCGTGAATGGTGCAGATGTGAGGATGGCTGAGTGCCGCCGCGGCGCGCGCCTCGAGCATGAAGCGCTCGACGGCTTGCTCGTCCTCTGCAACGGAGTCGGGGAGGAACTTGAGGGCGACGAATCGACCGAGCTTGGTGTCCTCGGCCTTGTACACCACGCCCATCCCGCCCCCTCCGAGCTTCTCGACGATTCGATAGTGCGAGACGGTCTTGCCGATCATGGCCAAGTCCCGCGGCAGAGTCATTTCTGCTGACAGGCTGACGCTATTCTACCGTTGGGTGCCCTCGCCGCAAGCAGCCCGATGACCAGACCGCGTATAGGATTGACCAAATGGAGCCACTGGAAGTCCCCATCCGCTTCGAGCTCGATGGCTGGGCGCTGTTCATGGCAGAGCTCGAGCTAGCTCGCGAAGGTGCGAATCAGCTGCGGGGACTGCGCCAATTTGTGACCGCGAAGGTCAGACAGACCCGCAATCTGGAGACTCTGTCGAGCGATCCCACCGTGGCTGGCCTCCGCCGGCTGTTCAGAGCTGCAGGATGTGATCCAACCCGGTACAGGCCCTCATCGGAAGCCCTGCTGCGACGGCTGCTCAAGGGCTCCGAGATGCCGGAGATCCATCCGCTCGTGGATCTCAACAACTGCCTGTCGGCGGAGTTGGCGGTGCCCTGCTGTGTGCTGGCCGAAGGGACTTTCGAGCCGCCCTACGTGATGCGTGCCGGCCAGCCAGGTGAGAGCTACGAGTCTTTGCGAGGCCCCTTCAACCTGGAGGGCAAACCCCTGCTGGTCGATGCCCTGGGTCCCTGCGATGCTCCCATTACCGGCAGCCAGCGTGTCAAGGTGACGGCCGACACGGAGCGAGCCACACTGGTGGCCTACCTGCCAGCAGATGTGCTGTCGTGGAAGGTGGCGCTGGAGAAGGTCGAGGGACTCCTGGTGCGAGCCCCGGTGGCTCATCTCCTGGCTGCGGGTGGACGCTGACGGGGCGGCCAGCAAGCATCTCTTGCGGTCGTGTGAGTCCAATAGACTCAGCCGCGGTCGGTTTGAAAGCGGCGCATGAAGCTGCGATCGATACGATCCTTCAACCACATCACCCATCGCCCTTCGAAGGAGCGGCCCCATTTGGCCCCCAGGGCAATACCATCTCCCAGATTGAGCAGGGTCAGGAAATCGGACTGGGGCCGGTAGGTCTCCAGAGCGTTTCCTGCTGCCCTGGCTCGCAAGTTGCGCATCAGGACGGGTCCCTGCCGCACGGCGTACACGCCCGCCTTGGGCGTTTCAGGAAACTCATCGAGAGTGGCACAGTCGCCTACTGCGAAGAGGTCATCTTCACCTTCGACTTGTAGCGTCGATCGAGTGCGCACGAAACCTCTCGAGTCAGTGGGAAGTCCAGAGTCGCGGAACAGGGAATGGCTGGCTGCGCCGATGACCCAAATCAGAGCATCGAAGTCGAGGGGGTCTCCAGTCTGGAATCGGACAACCCCCTCATCCACGCCAACGACTCGGCGGTCAGGCTCGATCTGAATTCCGCGTCTCACAGCGTTGCGACGGATCCGTCGCGCCAACCCGCTCGGGTAGCCGGCCATCAGGCGCTTGCCTGAATGAACCAGTTGCACCACCAGTGGTCGGTCGATCTCTTTGGAGAGCCTTGCCTGAAGCGTGAAAGACAGCTCGACCCCGCCGGCCCCTCCTCCAACGACGACGACCCGGTAGGTGGAACGATCTTCCTCCTGATGGAGCTCGGCGATTCGCTGCTCGAGGAGATGAACGAGAGTGGCGATGGGTCGGGTTGGAAGAGCAAAGTCCCGGATGCCGGGCAGATCCAGGCCGGCAACGGTGGAACCGATATTGGCCGAAGCGAGATCGAACGAGATCCGGGGTTCGTCAGTCACGACAATCTGCCGGTTCGCCATGTCGATTCTGGTAGCCCTGGCCAGTACGACCCGCGCTCCCGCTCGCTCGGCGAGAGCCGGTATGTCGATCTCGAGATCGGCAACCTTGTACTGGCCGGCGATGAATCCCGGAACCATCCCCGAGTAGATCGCGATCGGGGAGTCGACGATGACAGTGACCCTGAAGCCTGGGACCGGCTCGCGAGCTAGGCTTTCCAGGACCTGGACGTGCGAGTGCCCACCACCTATCAAGACCAGTTCGCGTGTCATGGCCCAAGGATAACCGGCCAGCCCTCCTCCCGTCCGGCCTGGGGTTGAGGCGTCCGGTCGTACCTCCCTGCCGATCCTTGGGGCAGTGGGGGGTGAAGCGGCCGGGCATTGCTTCCGGCCAGTCTTTGAGGGCTTGGGGGAACAGAGGCTCAAGCCCTACGCCCTTACGCCCCTAAGCCTCTACTTCCCAATGCCTCACTGCCTCATAGGTGCTAGAGGTTCGTCCGGATCGTTCGCAGGGGGACGGCGGCGGCCAAGAGAGCGAGCCGACTTCCGAGCAGGAGCAAGAGGAGCAGGGTCGCTACTAAGGGCGTGCGTATGGGGATGCTGGTCGGGTTCAATTCCGGTACCACGCACTCGGATCGGGCGACTCGGGTATTCATGGGTCGATCTCCTCCTCTGGCCCGTTGGCATGCAGGAGTCAGACGAGGCCTGACTGTTGTTGCCGAGCTCCGGTGGGGCCGACGTTCCTTGCTCCTGGCAGGGATTGGTTTCACAAAGACTATCGCAATTGAAGGAGCCATGCCTCGGGGTCGTGGGAGGCACTCCTCGCGGCAGCGCGGTTTGCTGATTCGACCCACCCTCCAGGGCGGGAGTCAGGCCCGCCTGCAAGGGTATTGGGTCACCTCGATGGTCCTGTTACAAACAGAGGGTGAAGGAGAGTCGGATATCCCTTCGGATATCGAGCTCGAAACCGAGGGGGGCCAGGTTTGCCATCGTGGCCTCGTCGAAAGCGATTCGCAATCATCCATCCTCAAAGACCAGCAGGAGGATCGAGAATGAGCAGCATGGACAAGAAGGCCGACCTTGCAGGCCCCGGAATCAGCACCTACGAAGAGGTGGAGAAGATTCTCCCGAATGACTACCAGTCCCTCCTCACACCCATGGAGACCATGGAGGCGGTGTATGCCGTCAAGCGGTACATCGAAGACCACCTGTGCAAGGAGCTCAATCTGACCATGGTTCAGGTTCCTCTGATCGTCGATGTGGAGAGCGGTGTCAACGACATGCTCGACCGGGACGGCTCCAGGACCCCTGTGGAGTTTCCTTGTGGTCTGGGCCTGGACAAACCGATCACGGCCCAAGTGGTCCAGGCGGCCACCAAATGGAAGCGGGTGGCTCTGAAGCAGTTCGATTGCAAAGTCGGTGAGGGAATCAACACCGACATGCATGCCGTACGTAAGGACTACTTCCTGGATCACGATCACAGCGCCTACGTCGACCAGTGGGACTGGGAGAGAGTGATCTCGAGGGATCAGCGCAATCTGGACTTCCTCACCGATGTCGTCGAGAAGATCTGGAAGGTCCTCAAGGGCGCTGAGCTCCACGCCCAGGAGATGTTCCCTCAGCTCGTCAGTGACAAGTACCCGAGCCTGCCGGATGAGCTCACTTTCCTCCACGCCGAAGAGATCCTCGAGATGTATCCCGACCTGCCTCGCAAGGCTCGCGAGACACAGGTTCTGCAGGAGTATCCGGCGGTCTTTATCTATGGCATCGGCTGGACATTGGCGGACGGCTACCCCCATGAGATGCGCGCTGCGGACTACGACGACTGGGTGACTGAGACGACGTCGAAGAAGGGTGCCCCGATGCATGGCCTCAACGGGGACATCCTGGTGTGGAACCCGGTGACACGCCGCCGTCACGAGCTCACTTCAATGGGCATCCGGGTCGATGCCGAGACCTTGAAGACTCAACTGGAGTTGAGTGATCTGCTCCACTACCTGGAGTTTCCTTATCACCAGGCGATTCTCAACGACGAAATCCCGCTTTCTATCGGTGGCGGAATCGGTCAGTCTCGCACTTACATGTTGTTGCTCAAGAAGGCGCACATAGGTGAGGTGAGTGTCACCGTCTGGCCCCAGGAGCTCAAGGACATTTGCGTGAAGAAGAACATCTTTGTCCTCGAATGAAGAATCAGCATCTCCCGGGCTTAGGGGTGTGGAACAGGTGCTAGGGCCTCGACGATTACGTCGAGGGCCTCTGGATCGGTGAGTAGCCCCAGATGCCCGAGGCCCTTCAGGGTGACCTGTCGTGAACCCGGCAGGAAGCAGGTACTCACAGGGTAGACGATCAGGTCCTGCTCGGTCGCCACCGTAGTGACCTCTGTGCCTGGCGCAGATGCGCGAAGATCGGGCAGCGCTTTGATGAAGGGTGAATCAAGGCTCATCATTCGATAGACGGGCCCGAAACGGATCCAGCTCAACAGTCCGGTGCCGTGGTGAGGCGACCCGAGGGTAACGATCCGTCGGGCGCTTGCTGCCAACTCCGGATCGTCTGCTAGTACTTTCCTGGTGATCAGGCCGCCCATGGAGTGGGCCACAATGTCGAATCCCTGATCGTTGAACTGCGACCGCAGATCGTGCATGACACGCGCCAGGGGCTTGGCGTAGACCTCGGCACTCTGGTAGGGCGATCCCAGAAACACCGAGCGAGTCGGTCGGCCGCGATTCTCCAGACGACGGCGGATGCCCCACATGCAGCTTCCCGTCATATGAAAACCGTGGACGCAAATCACAGGCGGTCCGGTCTTCTCGCCAGGTGGTTCTCTTAGTCCATTCTGGAACATATGGGCACAAGCCCACCAGATGATCTCGAGCGCGGCGCCCAGTGTGTGGAGGTAGAAACGCAGCCAGCCTCGGCGGCTGATCGACGGCGGCTCTTGGTCGATCCGATGATAGAAGCGGATCCAGTGGAGGTGGGTGAATGCCGTCCAGAACAGGATCCAGCCGACGATCAGCAGGGCAGCGAGGGGAGGGATCAGGAGAAGAAACAGGGGGTTCATTTTCGGCAGCTGAAACCAAGAAGTCCGGTATCGGACATGCACCATGTACTATTCGGGCGTCCGCTTCCCGAAAGGAGTTGATTCGTGGAACAAGAAGGGTCGAGCCTCTCCAGGATTCTGCGCGATCTGCGGGCTACCTGGCCGCAATTGGCGACCACCGACATTCTCTACAAGATCCTCGCCTTTGTCATTCTCACACCCTTGACAGCTGCCCTGGTGCGAATGGTGGTCTCGATGTCCGGGCGGACGGTGCTGGCGGACGAGGATCTCCTCTTCTTCTTCCTGCGGCCACTGGGATGGCTGAGCCTCATCCTCATCGGCGGTATCACCCTGGCGATTATCGGTCTCGAGCAGGCAGCCCTGATGAGCATTGTCCTCGGAGAGAGAAAAGGCCTGCAGGTGGATTTCTGGCGTGCCCTGGTATTCGTGACCAGAAGAGCGTGGTCCGTGCTGCAGGTCACGGCTTTGATCGTGGCAAGCGTGCTCTTGATTGCGGCGCCGTTCCTTCTGGCGGCAGGCCTGACCTACAAATTGCTACTCACCCAACATGACATCAATTTCTATTTGGCAGAGAAGCCTGCCGAGTTCCTGTGGGCAGTAGGTATTGCCGCAGTTCTTGTCGTAGTGCTGGTGATCCTCCTGGCCCAACGCCTGATCGGCTGGGCCTTCTCTCTACCGTTGGTGATCTTCGGCGGGTCGCGGCCTCGGGCGGCGCTTCAGGAGAGCCGCACCATGGTCGGTGGCAATCAGCAGATGATCGCCAAGTGGTTGATCGGCTGGGCAGTGGCGAGTTTCATCTTTTCGACCGGACTGACTTCGGCTGTGCTGATGGTCGGACGCGAGGTGATTCCACGCCTCACAGGAGCCCTGCCGCTGTTCGTGGTTGCACTCGGCCTCACGCTCCTCGTTTGGAGCCTGGTCAACCTCGTCACGACACTAGTCTCGGCTGCAGTGCTCGCAGTTCTGATTGTCGATCTCTACGAGGAGATGGGTGGAAGCTCTCCAGTTCTCGACAGATCGCAACAGCTGGCCAGGGCCGGATCTCGGTCGAGATCCTTGAGCTTTTCCCGCGGGTTCGTCATCTCTCTGGCCGTGGTGGCACTGATCGCCTCGGCTGGTTTCGCCTTCCTCCTCCTGAAGAAGGCAAGCATTGAGGATCGGGTTGAGATCACTGCCCACCGAGGTGCCGCCATGCATGCTCCGGAGAACACTCTCGCAGCTGTGGAAGCGGCGCTCGAGGCGGGGACCGATTGGGTCGAGATCGATGTTCAGGAGACGGCGGACGGGGAAGTCGTGGTCCTGCATGACAGCGATTTGAAGAAGGTGGGTGGCGTCGACCTCAAGATCTGGGATGCGACCTGGGAAGACCTTCAGGAGATCGACGTGGGGAGCTTCTTTGCAGCCGAATTCAGCGACCAGAGAGTTCCGAAGCTCGAGCAGGTTCTGGAGCTCTGCAGGGGCAAAGCCGGGGTTGTCATCGAGCTCAAGTACTACGGACACCAGGTCAGTCTCGAGGAGAGGGTGGCAGAGATCGTCGATGGGATGGGCATGGCGTCCGACATCAAGGTGATGTCTTTGGACTACGACGGCCTGAAGAGGATGAAAGCCGTGCGGCCCGAGTGGACCACCGGAATCCTGACGTCCGTGGTGATGGGCGATCTGACCCGGATGGACGTGGATTTCTTGGCCGTCAACTCAGGGATGGCGAATCGCCGGTTCGTAAACTCCTCCCACCGTGCAGGCAAGGAAGTGTTCACTTGGACGGTGAACGATGCGCTGGGGATGTCGGCGATGATGGACGTCGGTGTCGATAGCATCATTACGGATGACCCACGGCTGGCGCGGGACGTGCTCGCATACCGTGCCGACCTGAACCCGGTCGAGAGGCTGCTGGCCGGATTGGCGGTCTACTTCGGAGGAGTCAAGGAATCACCAGAGGACAACGCCTGATTCGAATCCCAGATAAAGTAGGGCCTGGTCCACTCCATGACACTGCGTCGGACCAGACTCACGAGGAGGCTTACCCAGAATGCTGGAATTGAACAGAAGCACCCGGATCTCGACTTCGCCTGACAAGTATTTGCGGCGGCTCACCACGGTTACGCTCACTCTTTTCGCCCTCTTTCTTGGTGTGGTGGGAACTGCAGCTGCCCAGAGCAAGGAGCAAAAAGCACGCCAGACGGTGGAGAAGTCGAGGCTCACTGTGGAGACGTTCCAGACCGACGACATCTTCACCCGCAACTACGACGGATACTTGAAGACTGCCAAGGGGTTCCTGATCATCCCTCAAATGGTGAAAGGCGCTTTCATCTTCGGTGGCTCTGGAGGATCTGGAGTGCTGGTGGCACGCAACGAGGCGACTGGCGGGTGGAGCATGCCAGCTTTCTACACGCTTGGAGGTGTGAGCTTTGGACTCCAGGCTGGGGGCCAGGCGTCGGAGACCCTCATCATCGTCACCAATGAGCGGGGCTTGAATCGCCTCTTGAACACCGCAGCGAAGCTCGGCGCCGACCTCAGCGTCGCGGTAGGGCCGATTGGCGAGGGTGTCGGGGCTGCAGGCATCACGGCCGATCTGATCGTCTTCACTAGGAACAAGGGTTTGTACGGTGGAGTCTCCGTCGAGGGATCAGTGGTCGATGTCCGGCAGTCTTGGAATCGGGCCTACTTTGGCGAGGATCTCCGCCCGTCGGACATCTTGATACAAGGCAAGGGGGAGAACCCACACGCCGATCCTCTTCTCGAGGCGGTTGCCAAGCTCACGGGTAGCGAGGCCGACTAGCCAGGCCCTCTTGTTGGAATCCAAGCGTCAGTACTCTTGGCTGAAGTCCAGCAGCGCGAACTTGGTGGGCGTCATCGGGATCTCGGCCTTCACCAGCTGCCGCTGCGCGAGCAGGTAGCTGACAATCACCAGCGCCAGACAGGCGATCGAGAGAGTTACCGTCGCTGGCGTCGAGCTGGTTGCCTGTCGTAGCAGGACCTCCAAGGTGCCTCTCAGGACATCGGGCCGAGCAAATCCAGTTGCAGCCATCACCAATTGCCCGACCATGAGGGCCATGGGCAAGCCGAGAAGGCTGCCGAAGGTCACCTGACGGGTCCTGTCACTCAAGTCCGCACGGAAGGTTCTGAGAAAGACGGCCAGAAGCAGGAACCAGGGGACCAGCACAAGGGCCATGAGAGCCAGGAACTGTCGCTGAACGGCCGGTTCGCCAAGGTTCGGGTAGTCCTCCTCCAGGGTGAGACCTCCCCGCTTGAGTCCCACCACTTTGTCTGCGTCCACTTCGAAGTACCTTTCCAGGATCTCTTCATGAGGGATAGAGGTACCGTAAACACTCTCGATCGCGCGACTGGTCAGGAGGGCTTCGAAGGCCGCCGAGCTCTCATCCGGGGTGTTGAAAGGGGAGTAGATCACTACCGTGCTGCCTTTGAACACAGCGGAGTTCGATGCGGGGTGGGTTTCCCCCCATGGGGACGTGAGCTCGGGGACCTCTCCGTTCCAGGCTATTTCCAGGTTGGAATAGGGGATGCTGACCCAATAGTGGGGTATCTCCACCCGATATTGGACGGCCCTGGTGGTGTCGCCAAGATATCTCTGGGTGAGCCAACCTGCGGCGTATCCGAGTATCAGGCTGAGGACGGCCGGCAGGACAAGCAGGGCGAAAAGGAGGCGGCGCGAGATGGGTAGGGGATCCAGGGTGGGTAGGCGAAAGGTGGGTGGGGCGAAGAAGGCCACCAACATATAGACGGTCATGGCCGCAACCCAGAGTCGAACATCGGCATCGGGTTGCCAGGCTCGCAGCACTCCACTCATGAGGAAACCGAGGCCGGCGATGAAAAGCAGGGCAATCCATCCAGTGGCCGCTCCCCACGGTGGAGTGTGGAACAGAGTCCTGGTAATTAGCCCCCCGGGGGTATTGTGAGAGGTCTCTGCAGCGCCAGGCTGCAGAGACTCCGAGCTTCGAGGCGCGGCTGGAGCCGCTTCAGTAGCGCCCTGGGTAGACACTTCAAGTGGCCACAAGCTGAACGACTTCGGAAGGATGCGGAAGGCTCTATAGCCCAAAAGCATGCCCGCCACGATCGCCACGAGCGTGACAGCCAGAGAGCGCTCTGCCGGGATCGCCGCCAGGGCCAGGATCCCGACCGCCGTGGTGAGACTGATCAGAATTGCCCTTCGACCGGTCGGCCGCCGCAGATCCGTGCGGTAGCTCTGCATGACCATGACGGCCAAGAACCAGACAGCCGCTAGCTGAGCGCATATGCCAATGAGCTCCTTCGATCCTCCCGCAAAGGCAGTAAGTCGCGACAGGATCGACATGTGCGCGAGCAGCACGCCAGCCGAAGCCAGGATGATCAGGAGTCCTGCGAGGAGTGTTGCGATGGAGTGGACCGTCCACAGGTTCCGTGTCGATAGGGGCAACGTCATGTCGATCCGGCGACAGCGGCTGCGAACCCCGCCTGCGAGCAGATAGACGGCGAGGGCCAGGCCGAGAACAAGAGTCAGCTCGCTGAATGGGAAAGAGGGCGAGTCGTCTCGAGCGTTCCGCATGGCGATCACGCCCATCAAGACGCTAGTATTGAGAGCCGTTACCACGATCCACAGGGGTGCGGAGCGCAGGGCTCTGTCCCGTCCGATCTGCGATAACCAGAAGCCAAAACCAGGTGCAGTGCTCATTGCTGTCCTCCTGCGAGCTCGACGAACATGTCCTCGAGGGCGATTCGATTGCAGAGACTGTCGGTGATTCCCAACTCGGCCTCCAGGAGTCGAGCGGTCGACTCCGGCTCGAGATTGAAGACGGCGTGTAGAGCGTCGCTTCGCTCTCGCACCCCCAGGCAGCCGTCGAGAGACACCAACTTGGCTCTCGAGGCGTCGCCGTTGTGCGGCACTAGCGCTAGGCAATAGTGCTCTTGAATCTCGTCCAACTCGGAGTCGATGAGAACTCGACCTTCATGGAGCATCACGATGCGGTCAGCCAGTCGTTCCACATCGCTCATGTAGTGGGACGAGAACAGAATCGTCGTGCCGAGCTGGTTGAGGAGTTGAATCGAGGTCTCGAGGAATTCGCGTCTGGCCGCTGGGTCGAGTCCGGCAGCTGGCTCGTCCAGCAAGAGAAGCTCGGGCTTGTGGGCGACCGCGCAGAGCAGCGCCACCTGACGGGCCTGGCCTTTGCTGAGAGCCTTGACCTTGGTCCGGACTGGTATGCCGAATCGAACGATCAAGTCTTGGGCGACACTCTCGTCCCAAGTCGGGAAGAGGCCGCGGTGGAGATCCAGGATCTGCTCCACCTTCATGAACGGGGGCAGGATCTGATCCTCGGAGACGAAGCCGACTCGCCGCTTGACCTCCAGCGGCTCGCGGCGGGGGTCCAGGCCGAAGAGGCGCACCGCTCCCTGCTGCGCTTCGAGCATGCCCATGGCAATGCGCAGAAGGGTGGTCTTGCCGGCGCCGTTCTTGCCCACGAGCCCCACGACACGACCTGCCTCGATGCTGATCGTCACTCCGTTGAGGACGTCGGCTCCCCGATGGTAGGCGCGGTGGATGTTCTCGAAGTCGATGATGTTCATGGTGATTCCTCCAGTGTCTCTATGACTGAGCATCTCGTTCGGTATTCCAGTGTTGTTCTTCTTCGACAAGCAACTTCGCCAAGGCTTCGACCGTGACTCCCGACAACCGAGCTCGGGAAAGGAGCTGCCGCACCTCGGGGCGTAGCCGTTCCTTCTGCTGTCGAGGATCGGTGGCGGCCGCCGCGGCGGTGACGAAGGTACCTCGACCGCGCTCGGTGGTGATGAGACCTTCCCGCTCGAGCTCGTCGTAGGCCTTCTTGACGGTGAGGGGAGAGACAACGAGCTGTTCTGCCAGCTCTCGTTGTGAGGTCAGCTTGTCTCCTGGTCTCAAGCGTCCTCCGGACAGGGCATCGGTGACCTGGCGCATGATCTGGCGGTAGATGGGAAGCTCGCTGCCAGGGATGATGACGAATTGCACGGTAGTAGGCTCCTCTCTTAATGCTATGTAATTATATAGCACTATAGGAGTAAGGCGCAAGCCCTCGAGCCGCGAGCCCATCGCGGCTCGCGATGAAGCGCCCGGGCGTTCCTTCCGGCCGATCCTTGAGGCAGTAGGGGTTGAGGCGCTCGGCGAATTCGCCGAGCGATCTTTGAGGGCTTGGGGTCTTGAGTTGTTGGTGGTATTGGGCCACCCGGACGAACCTCCACGCGAAGATGGTCGTTTGTTCAGGCCCCGGGATCCAAGCCCCCGGACCTTGGAGGGAGCTCTCCGGGTACGTCCCAAAGGTCGGTCCGGGGGGCAGGATCCCAGGGGGTTCTTGCAGCGGAAGGGAGGATAGCCCCCTGGGATCCTGCCCCCCGGGCTGACCTCACAAGATCGTGGTCATCTGCCGAAGTCCCAGGACCCAGGAATTAGGCGTCACTGGGAGGACCCGGATCCCCAGATCGGCCGTATACTCTCGGGGATGCGCCCGAAGAGTCTCACCTCGGCCTTTGTGATCGCCTGCGCCGTCATGGTGTCGATGCTCATCGCTTGTGGTTCGGGCGGCCGACCGGAGCCACTCTCCGACGCCGAGAAGAAGGAGCGC
>Ga0316187_10000157_pt1 | contig 45753 bp, 43 predicted proteins | sample CroRivburrow1_MG_FD_204927 | JGI IMG/M metagenome (GOLD analysis project Ga0316187, IMG submission 204927) | Coastal sediment microbial communities from Maine, United States - Cross River worm burrow 1 | ecosystem: Environmental > Aquatic > Marine > Coastal > Sediment | place: USA: Maine...
GGTGTCTTCAGGAAAGCGGCATCAAAGAAGGCCTCTGCCTGGTCAATGCCATGCACATCACCGCCTCCGTCTTCATCAATGACGACGAGTCGGGACTGCACCATGACTACGAAGTTTGGCTCGAGAGACTGGCCCCGCACGAACCGGTTTCGCAGTACCGTCACAACGTGGGGGAAGACAATGCAGATGCGCACATGAAACGCCAGGTTATGGGTCGTGAAGTGGTCGTGGCCGTCACCGAAGGCCGGCTCGACTTCGGCACTTGGGAACGGATATTCTATGGTGAATTCGACGGACGCCGCCGCAAGCGGGTTTTGGTCAAGATTATCGGTGAATAAACCCCAAGGTTGCAAAAGCCGGACGGACTCACCCTCGCATTAAGCAACGGTTAATTGAAAGGCATCGGGCCTCAGAATCGTGCTATCGTTTTGCGCAGGCCGAAAACGGAAGGTGGTTGCCGCAACTGTTTTGCCTGCCTTCAAATGCCTACCGGTCGTATTGGGGAATGCACTTGACGCCCCATAATGCCCAATCGTCGCCGGGTTTGGGAACGGTTTCTGCGAGAGCCGCTTCGATGAACGCTCTCACCTCGAATTCCAGGCCGAGATCGTCTAATTTGTTTTTCGCGTGTACCCAGAAGAGCCCTTGATGAAATTCGCGGGTACATTTGATGGGCACGTTTAAAAAACGCGTTTCGATTGCCCCCAAATTCGCGATCACTCTATTTCTTTTTAGCCCATTCTCCTGAACGGTCTCCACCAGCGATGCCACTAGCCTGGTTCTCCGACGGCTGCCGTCGGATTCCACATCTCGTTTTTCCCATCTGATGTCCAGGCTCATTGTTCCGATAGTTTGCGATGTGTTCGGGATGCGTCAAGTCTTTAACGCAAGCGCACTAAGGTTGTCGCGGCATTTTCGGCTTTCCGATTTTCAAACCCCAATAGGTATGCAACTTAAATTCCTGTACGACATTGTGGCATTACCTTATGTTTATTTTCGACGCAATGTCAACAAGATTTCAAGGGATATAGGCTTTAAGATAAAGTTTTGGGCAAGGTTGGAGTGAGAAGGCTGTATTGTAATACGCCACCGAACGATAACGCAGTCCAAAACCTTTATCTTAAAGCCTATAGTAGAAATTCATTAACACATGACCCAAGACGCCTCTTCCCATTGTCGGAGGAAATCGAACGCCGCGGTCAACATTTGTAAGGGCAGAAGTGGTGAAAACAATAGCCTTCAGGGTCTCCATATGGCTTGCCGGTTGTCCGGATACACTCCGAGATCATATTCTTGGACATGTCCGCGTAATCCGTTTGTTTTTCTTCTTCCTTCTTGCAGGTCATGCAGATCGGTTGATGGGAGTAAACCGAGAGAATTCTCTGATCGCGTTTGTCCAGTTTTTCGCTGCAGATAGTGCATCGTTCGGCACACGTCAGGTTCTTTTTCCATTGATCGTTCATCATGAGCCTCCTTCGTCAAGGTAATCTCAACTGCCACAAAACTAATGCATTTACCCTGTAATGCAACCGACGTTAAATCAGTCACAGAAGCGAAACGCGCCGGGATTTATATCCAGCATAAGCCGTTGAACGGCAAAGCGTGAACGAGGCTGTATTGTAATCCGCCGACGACCGATATTGCAGCCAAAATCTTTTTCTTAAAGCCCATAGTCGGTATTTGTGCCGCCGGCGCTTCATACCATTGTCTCTTGACTTTGCCTATCGCACAAAATATGAATAATTTAGAGGATTTTGGAAGTTTCATTACCGTTCCGATTCAAACCCGCGACGGGGCCGACCCATGTTGATCACCCAGAAAAACAGATACGCTATCCGGGCTGTATTTGAGCTTGCCAAGCGTCTCGACCAAGGCCCCGTCAAAATAATGGACATTGCCGCAGCGCAGAAAATCCCGGTCAAATTTCTCGAAGTGATCTTAAACCAACTGAAACGGGGCGGTATGGTAAAATCCAAACGCGGTTTTCAGGGGGGCTATACGTTGCTGCGCCCACCGGATAGACTTACCGTCGGCGACATCATACGTAAAATCGAATCACCCGAATCGCTGCATTGTGTTTCTTGTATTTCCAGAGACGACTGCGATTTGAAAGGCGATTGTGCATTTTTACCGATGTGGACAAAGGCCCAAAAGGCGATGGTTGACGTCTTCGACAATACGACGATCCAAGATCTCATCGACGGCAAGTCTTAACCACTGACCATCCACGGCTTGTAACCCTTCACAGGGTTGCATCGTCCGATGCGCATCAAACCACTTAATTGTAAGCGTATACAGGGTGCCGCAGATGCAAGGCGTCGGGCGCGCAGACGTACTTTTGTAATTCAAGTGCCCAACAACAAAGCAGATGCGGTGCCCTGTGAACGCTTACCAAGGTTTCATTAAGGACACTGGTAAATTTCCGATCCAGAAATGGCGCAATGCCGCTTTGCCGTCTCAGCCCCTCTGGGAAGCGGAAATCTTCGACCTCCCAAACCCCCTTTGGCCATTTTTTCAGACTTTTCGGCAGGCGTCGCCCCTCCGAGTCTCATATCTTATCCGGATGAATATATGTACGATATTGTTTTAATTGTAAAAAATTATAAATCTTTTTTTTTATAAAATGCGCAAAAAAGGATTGACATGAAAACTCTTTCTCGACTAAATAGATCAACATTCATCTCGATCAAAATAGTCAAGAAACCTATCGGCCAGTTCGGCCGGTAAAGATTGCAAATGATTCGAGCCAAGAAGAGCGAGCAATACGCCTTGAGAGCCATCCTGGAACTGGCCAAGTTCAAGGGCAAGGGTCCCATGAAGATATCTGAAATCGCCGCGGCACAAGCCATTCCGCTGCGGTTCTTAGAGGTGATCCTGGGTCAGCTGAAGGGCAGCGGATTTGTCGATTCAAAACGCGGCTATCAGGGTGGGTATTTCCTCTTACGGTCTCCAGACCAAATTACAGTCGGCGATGTGCTACGATTCCTTGAGGGCGAAGAGGACCCGACCCACAAAGTGTCCTGCATGTCCAAAAAGGAATGCCCGTTTGAGTGCGACTGTGCCTTCGTGCCCATGTGGAGAAAAGTGAATGCCGCCATCTTCAAAATTTACGACGAGACGACATTCGCGGATCTATTGGCATATGAAAACCGGCTTGGCGGACTGCTGACTTAGGGCTCACTCAAAAATAACGGCGCCTTTTGGACGCCGATGCATCCCGTCTGGCCGCGTTGCGAAAACTCGGAATATCCAGATATTCCTGCGTTTTCGCGCCTTGCCAGGCGGGCGCCTCAACGCCCAAAATTGCGAACTTATTTTATCGTGAACCCTTAATTCCAGAAGTTCCATTCCAGAAAAGGACAATTTCAAGGAATTCAAACATGAAGAAAGGCAATTCTCTGCTTCGCGGTACGGGTATTTTCGTAAGTATCACCACGCTGACGATTTTGATCCTGAGTTTTGGGGTGCAGGGAGTACAGCAGGTTCCCGACCCGAAAGCCGAGATCCAGCCTGATCTGGTTCGATCTGATCTGGTCCGGTCTGATGTGATCATCATCGACACGCTGAAGACCTTCGGCAAGCTCGAAAGGTCGCCGGTGGTTTTTCTGCACGGCAAGCACACCGAAGCCCTGGCCAAACAGAACCAGGACTGCAGTGTCTGCCACCTTTCCGACGAAAAGAACCGCCGATCATATAAATACAAGCGGATCAAGGACACCGAGAAGCAGACCGTGATGGATCTTTACCACAATGGATGCATCACCTGCCACAAGGAAACAAAGGCTGCCGGCAGAAAAAGTGGCCCGCTCACCTGCGGAGCCTGCCACCAGGATGACCCACAGGTGGTTTCAGACCGCCGCCCCATGGGAATGGACAAGTCGCTGCACTACCGCCACACCAAAACCCTCGAAGACAAGTGCGAAAAGTGCCACCACGTTTACAACCAGCAAACCAAAGCCCTCGAGTACGTCAAAGGCCAGGAAGCCGCCTGCCGGTTTTGCCACGGCGACGTCACCGTTGAGAACCGGATCGACGCCCGTCAGGCCTACCACCAGGCCTGTGTCGGGTGCCACCAGGAACGCCTGGCGCAAAAACAGACCGCCGGCCCGGACATGTGCGTCCGGTGCCACGATCCCGAGGAACAGAAGCTGATCGGGGTCGTCGAGGATGTCCCGCGCATGAAAGCCGGCCAGCCGGATGTGGTGTTCATCAAAAGATTCCCCGGACAAGAGCCGCAGTCCAACCCGGAGGGTGAAACCCTTATGAACCGTGTGCCGTTCAACCACAAGGCTCACGAGGAGTTCAACGATAACTGCCGCGTCTGCCACCATACCAACACGAAGGCTTGTGTCAGCTGCCACACCCTCAAAGGGGACGAAACAGGCAAACAGGTGCAGCTGGAACAGTCCATGCACCAACCAACCGCTTCCCAGAGTTGCGTCGGCTGCCACAGCACCCAGCAGGAGCAACCCCAATGCGCCGGCTGCCACAGTTCGGCCAACCGGAAGCTCACTGGCGTTAACGATGCCGCCGCCTGCCGTACCTGCCACATGACGCCCCTGGAGCCCTCCGCGAACCCGGCCCTGCAACCGGACGATCAGGCCCAGCTGGCTGCACTGCTGGAATCCCGCCCAAAAGTGAGCGGTACATACCCGGTGGATAAAATTCCGGAAAAAGTGGAGATCAAGGCGCTGTCGAACCAGTATCAACCGGCCCAAATGCCGCACCGCAAAATGGTGCAGTCCCTCGAACAAAGAATCGCAAACAGCAAACTGGCGGCCGTCTTTCACCGTGAACCGAGCGCCCTCTGCCAGGGGTGTCATCACAACAGCCCCATCGAACAGAAACCGCCCAAGTGCAACAGTTGTCACGGACAACCGTTCATCGAGCGGCAGCCGGCCCGACCGGGGATGATGGCGGCCTACCACCAGCAGTGCATCGGGTGCCATACCAGTATGGGGCTTGAAAAACCCGTGGCCACAGACTGCACGGTGTGTCACGCAAAAAAATAGATTGGGCCGCTATGCATGTGAATCCTTTGTTGGGAAACTGCTATGGGCTTTAAGATAAAGTTTTGGGCAAGGCCAGAAGGAGGAGGCTGTATTGTAATACGCCGACGACCGATAACACAGCCTAAGGCCTTCATAATAATGTCTATAACCAAGACATTCAAGCTGTAGAGGTAAGTTTATGTCCATTTCAAGAAGAACATTCCTTGGGTGGCTGGGGGCAGCCGGCCTGAGCACAACCATCAGTCGACCAGCCCACTCGGCCACCAACAAGCACTTCAGCGGGTATCCGGACAGTGGTGGTGTCCTGTTCGACAACACCCTCTGCATCGGTTGCCGGAAGTGTGAGGCCGGGTGCAACAAGGTCAATGACCTGCCGGCACCGGACCGGCCCTTCGACGACCTTTCGGTATTGGATCAAAACCGCCGGACCCATGCCGGGACCTTTACAGTGGTCAATCGCTACGAGATTGCGTCCGCCCCAAATGGAAAACTATACCGAAAAATCCAGTGCAACCACTGTCTGGAGCCAGCCTGCGCCTCGGCTTGTTTCGTGAAGGCCTTCGACAAGACCGAAACCGGTGCCGTGACCTATGACGAGTCGGTCTGCGTCGGCTGTCGCTACTGCATGATCGCCTGCCCCTTCGAGATCCCGACCTACGAATACGACAAGGCCCTGACCCCCAGAATTCGAAAGTGTACCCTCTGTTATCCCCGGATCGTAAAAGGACTCCTTCCCGGCTGTGTGGAAATCTGCCCGACCGAAGCGCTCACTTACGGAAAGCGAAATGATCTGCTCAGACTCGCCCGGGGACGCATACACCAGTACCCGGACCGTTATGTCGATCACATATATGGTGAACATGAAATGGGCGGAACGAGTTGGCTCTACCTTTCCGGCGTGCCATTTCGAGACCTGGCCATGCGGGAGGACCTGGGAAACGTTCCGGCGCCCTCCCTCACAAACGGGGCCTTGAAAGTGGTGCCGATTGTGGCCGGCATGTGGCCTGTGCTGCTGACCGGCATCTACGCCATTTCAAAACGCAAGGATAAAATCGCGGAAATGGAGAGTTCCCAGGCCGTCGCCGTCGCACGGGAACACGCCGAGGCAGAAGCCAAGGCCGCAATCGAGAAAGCTCTGGCGCAGGCTAAAAAAGAGAAAGAAAAAGAAATCGAACTGCACGTCAAAAAGGCCCTTGAAGAGGCGGCCGAGGCTCAAAAAGAAGCTGCCGCCAAGTCGGAAAGCGAGGAGGATGTCTGATGCCCGAAGAAACTGCAAAAACCGGCAAATACTATTTTAGGCCTTTTACGCCGTTTAACATCGTCACCGGTATCATCGTCATTATCGGACTCCTCCTGACCGTGCTGCGCTTCACCCGTGGCCTGGCAACCGTCACGAACCTGTCCGACCACACCCCCTGGGGAATCTGGATCGGTTTTGACCTGCTGGTGGGAGTCGCCCTGGCGGCCGGCGGGTACGTGACCTCGGCGGCGGTGTACATTTTCGGCCTGAAGAAATACCATTCCGCCGTGCGGCCCGCAATTCTGACGGGTCTTCTCGGCTATGCCCTGGTGGTGCTGGCCCTGCACTATGACGTCGGGCGCCCCTGGCGTCTTCCGTATCCATTTATAGTACAGCAGGGCACCACATCCCTGCTCTTTGAGGTCGGTGCCTGTGTAGCCCTCTATCTCACGGTTCTTTTCATCGAGTTTTCGCCGGCAGCCATGGAGTGGCTCGGCCTGAAGCGCGCGCGCAATCTGGTGGTCCGACTGACCCTGCTGCTGACGATTTTTGGGGTGGTGCTCTCGACGCTGCACCAGTCGTCGTTGGGTGCCCTTTTTCTCATCGCACCCTCCAAAGTCCACCCGCTCTGGTACTCTATCTACCTGCCGGTGTATTTCTTTGTGTCGAGTATCATTGCCGGCCTTTCGATGGTGATATTCGAAAGCTCCCTCTCACACCGGTATTTCAAAGACAAAATGGACCCCGAACACCTGGCCGAGAAGGACACGGTGGCTTTGGGATTCGGCAAGGCGGCCGCCCTGGTGCTGGCCGGCTATTTCACCATTAAGGTGATCGGTATCGCGACGGACAACAACTGGCACCACCTGACGACCGGCTACGGGGCCTGGTATTTGGTCGAACTTCTGGGTTTCGTGGCCTTGCCGTGCTTCCTTTATGCGGTGGGCGTGCGGGATAGAAACCTGACGCTCATCAAGTGGACAGCCGTCTGGACGGTCCTGGGGATAATCCTCAACCGATTCAACGTCAGCATGATCGCTTTCAACTATCATCTGCCCTCCAGCGAGCGGTATTTTCCCTCCTGGATGGAGATCGGCATCTCGATCTTCATCGTTACGATTGGCCTGATCATGTTCCGGTTCATCGTGACCCGCATGCCGATTTTCTACGCGCATCCGAAATACAAGGGCACCCATTGATCGTTTCGAAAGCGCCCGCTTCCACCAGATGAGCACAGAGCCTTCCGGCATCAAGATACGAACCGCCGGAGGGAAAGACAACCGTTTTAATCGAGGATTGACAGTCTCATGGAACCGACCATTCACACCCTGCAGGATTTCATGCTGCGCACGGAGAACATCACCTACATCCTGATTGTGGTCGCACTGATCGGCCTGACCGGCTTCTGGATTTTTCTGTCCGGGCGGGATGAGGACTGAGGACACCGAGTGTTCCACGGCGAAAAAAGGACCACCGGCATTAGCGCCTGACCTGACTCGGCGGGTGGAAACCGGAACACGGGTTCCGGCGCCCAACGATCACCGGACTTCAAATTATTGCTACGGAGTTTCCCATGTACGACTTTGTCACCGGCCCGCTGGTATGGATCTCATTTCTGACCTTTTTCTTCGGCCTGATCGCCCGCGCCGTTTGGTACGTCAAAGGCCTTAACTGGCAGATGGACCGCGTGGCCTACCGGCCGCATATGCGCCACGGCATAAAAGGAGCGGCGCGTTCCATTTTTTTCTGGTTGTTTCCCTATGGCACGCGTAGCTGGCGCCAAAATCCCGTGTTCACTTTCCTGGTATTTATTTTCCATATTGGTTTGCTGGTGACGCCGGTTTTCCTGCTGGGACACAACATCATGCTGAAAACCAGCTGGGGATTCAGTCTGCCGACCCTATCGGAAACCGCCGCGGATGTGCTGACCTTCGCCGTTATTGTTTCGGCGCTATTCCTGGTTTTGCGGCGGATTGCGCTGACAGAGGTCAGAATCATCACCAACGCCTATGACTACCTTCTGGTCGCCATCGCCGTGGCGCCCTTTGTCACCGGTCTTCTGGCCCGCTACCAGGTTGCCGACTACCAGTTCTGGCTGATTGTTCACATCTTAACCGGTGAATTACTTTTAATCGCGATTCCCTTGACCAAACTCTCGCACTTTGTGCTCTTCTTCATGACCCGGGCCCAACTGGGGATGGACTACGGTATCAAGCGCGGCGGCATGAAAGGCAAGGGCCTGGCCTGGTAAAAGACCCAAACGTTGTTGATGCGGAGAAAATAATATGCCTGACGGAAAACTTTGCAACAAAAAAACGGTTGACACCCTTGAGCAGCTGCATGCCCTGCTGGCAGACAAGAGCGGCAAACAGTACTACGAGGAAATGAACCACCTGGAGGTCGATGACAAAGCGCTCTGGGCGACCCTCCAGAAGACATTCAAATCTCGGCTGAAAACCTGGCTCGGCATCTGCTCGCACTGTGGGCTGTGCGCCGACTCCTGTTTTTACTACCTGGCCAACGACCGGGACCCGACCCAGGTGCCATCCTACAAGATTCAACAAACCCTCGGTGAACTCATTCGACGCAAGGGCAAGGTCGACAACGCCTTCATGCAAATGTGCATGGACACGGCCTATTCAAAGTGCACCTGCTGCACCCGCTGCGGCGTCTACTGTCCGTTCGGCATCGATACGGGGATTATGTTCAGTTACCTGCGGGGCCTGCTCTTCTCCCAAGGCTTTGTTCCCTGGGAGATGAAAATCGGAACCGGCATGCACCGGATCTATCGCGCCCAGATGGATGTGACCTCCGAGGACTGGGTTGAAACCTGCGAGTGGATGGCCGAGGAGTACGAGGAAGACTGGCCCGGACTGAAAATTCCCGTCGATGTCGAAAACGCCGACATCATGTACACTGTTAATGCACGCGAACCCAAACATTACCCTGAAGACCTGGCCGAGGCCGCCATCCTGTTCCACCTTGCCGGCGAAAACTGGATGGTTCCCAGTGAAGGCTGGGAGGAAACCAGCCTGGCGATGTTTGCCGGAGACTGGGCGGCGTGCAAGATGCAGGTCGAAAGTGTCTATGCGGCCATGGAACGATTGAAACCCAAGCGCATGGTGGTCACCGAATGCGGGCACGCCTATCGGGCAACGGTTATCGAAGGTCCTTACTGGGCCGGTATCAAAACCGGTCAACCGCCGGCGCCCAGCATCCATTATGTGGAGTGGGTCGCCGAGGCCCTGCGCACCGGTAAGCTAAAGATCGATCCCTCGAAAAAAATCAAGGAACCGGTCACCTACCAGGATTCCTGCAATTATATTCGAAACGCCGGCCTGGGCGATGTCGCCCGTGAGATCATGAGTTACATCGCCGAGGATTTTCGGGAAATGACGCCCTGCCGGGAGCACAACTTCTGCTGCGGGGGCGGTGGCGGACTGAACGGCATCGGTCGTTACCGTCAGCAACGCAATGTCGGACTCAAGATCAAAAGGGACCAGATATTGGCCACCGGTGCCAAGCTGGTCGTGTCTCCATGTCACAACTGCTGGGATGCGATCCGGGACATGGAGGAGATTTACAAGATCGGCATTCGGTGGAGCTTCCTTAAACCCCTGCTGCTGAGCATGGTGGAGGTACCGGAGCACATGAAGCCGATCGAACAATAAAGCGCCGGCGAAACTCTTGCAGGCAATTTTCATAACCGGATAGACAGAGCTGAACAGCGGCACCTTTCATCCTGTACGGCAGGCGTTCCCATGAACACGATCCGGCTGCAAAGCGACGGGGCGATTATCGACAAGCGCAAACCGGTCGAAACCGACCCGCTGAGCTACTTGAGCTTCAAAGTGGAGCTGGCAGAGGACTTTACCCTGCGAAGTTTCTTCCGGATGATCACGCGCTATCCGCTGCTGGTGAAGCTCAACGCTTTCTTCCCCTCGTACCTGGAGCAATACCGCGCCTGCCCCGAGGGCAACTGTGTCGGTGCCGGATTCGATTTCCTGGAATTCGGCAAAACGGTGGAGATGATCGGCTTCCCCGGTGAGCCGCGCTTGGAAATATACCACTCCCTGAGAGGCGTTTACGGGACGGAAGTCGGTGAGATCAAATCCTCGCGGCTGGAGCGGCTGTTGGACCTGCCGTTGAGACTGGGCAAACTGAAGCATGTGGTATTCGGAGACCGGATGGAGGATTTCGAATTTGAAACCGTCTTTATCTTGTTCGAATTCGTTGACGGAATTGCGTGGGAGCTCAGCTTTCATGGGACACCCGATGCATGCGACTTAAGGAGATGAACGATGTTTGAAAAATTATTGTTTGCCACGACCGCGTCACCGGTATGCGACAACGCCGCCAAAGTCGCCTTCGACCTGGAATTGAAATGGGACGCCAAACTGTTCCTGTTTCACGTGTTGGGAATTCCCACCCGGGGGTTCAGTCAATTCGTCACGGACGTCCGCACCGGTGAAACCGACCAGGTGAACGGCGATTACATCGAGTGGGTCAAAGAGGAGATGCGCAACACCTACGCTGATCTGCTCGCCGACAGCGAAAACAACGAAATTGACGCTGTCGTGGGGGTGCCCCACCGGGAAATTCTTCGCAAGGCCCGCAAGGAAGACGTCGACATGATCATCATGGGGGCTCACACGCGCGACGAAGATGTCGGGGCCACCCGCTACCGGGACGTCGTTGGCAGCACCATGCAGAAGGTGGCCAAGGCCGCCCGTTGCCCGTTGGTCATTATCAGCCGACCTTGCACGACGTGCTGGAAACTGTTTTCCAACATCGTTGTCGGGGTCGATTTTTCGAAGGCTTCGGACTATGCCTTCCTGTGGGCGTACAAACTTGCCAAGATAGTCGGGGCCAAGCTACACGTTTTTCACGCCCTGGATGTCAATTTCGGTAGTGCCGGTCAAGTGAAGGTTCAGCCCGAGATCGAGAGATTGATCGAAAAGGCTCGCAAGAAAATCAAAAGCCGCCTTCTGACCAAGTTGAAGGGCTTCGACAATTATGGAGTGGAGGTCTGGGAAGGAATCCCCTACATCGAAATCCTCAAATATTCCCGACATGTGAACGGTGACCTGATCGTCATGGCCCACCACACCCGCGAGATCGATCCGGAGGAGGCGTTGCTCGGCAGCACCGTGGAGCAGGTCGTGCTGCGGGCCTCCTGCCCTGTGGCCAGCGTCAACCACCCGGACAAGGTCGCGGATCTTATGGACTAGCGGATAACTTGTCGGTGAATGTGATAGTCCGAACGCTCCGGTCCACGATGAAATTGCCGCTCACCGACCCTGGGCTATAGGCTTTAAGATAAAGTTTTGGACAAGGCCAGAGGGAGAAGGCTGTATTGTAATACACCGACGACCGATAACGCAGTCCAAAATCTTTATCTTGAGGCCTATAGCACGATCATAAACCGGGGACGTGCAAGACGCAGGGCCTGTTTCAAACCTTTTGTGCGATGGAGCCCTGGCGGTGGAAAAGAAGAAAATCCTCGTCGTCGACGACGAGATGGACATGCGGATCTATATCGCGACGGTGCTGAAGACCGGCGGATACGAGCCTGTCGTCACCCGCGAGGGAAAGGGTGGGATTCGCAAAGCCCGGGATATCCGGCCGGACCTGATCATACTGGATGTGATGATGCCGGGTGAAGGTGGCGCTGAAATGTACCGACAGCTGAAGACCGACCCCGAACTTTGCGACATTCCGGTCATTATGCTTTCGGCGGTAAAAAAAGCCTCCTTTTTTCACTATCTCGGCATGCTGAACGCCCGGCTGGCCATCGGCGTGTCTGTTCCGGCCGCCTATCTTGAAAAACCTTTCGAACCCGAACAGCTGCTCGAGACCGTGCAGTCGGTGCTCTGACCCGCGACGGTTATTCAGCCGAAAGGGATATCTCCGAGGGCGGGCGTATGCGGCCACCTGCCTCCGAGCACAGAGAAAGCCGGGCCTGCACCGCCGGCCTCAAGAGCCCTGATCCTGTCAGCTATGAAAAAAAAAATACTGCTGGTCGATGACGAAGAAGGCATCCGCAAGGTCCTGGGAATTTCGCTGGCCGACAGCGGATACGAGGTGCTGACGGCCGAAAACGGTGAACAGGCCCTGCGGATTTTCAAGGAACACACCCCTCCGATCGTCCTCACCGACATCAAGATGCCGGGAATGGACGGCATTTCTCTCCTGAAAAAAATAAAGATAGCAAGCCCCGACACCGAGGTCATCATGATCACCGGGCACGGCGACCTGGATCTGGCCATAAAAAGCCTGCAGCATGAGGCCATCGATTTCGTGACCAAGCCCATAAACAACGATGTGCTTGAAATCGCTCTCAAACGGGCGACTGAAAAAATCGCCATGCGCGAAGAACTCCGGGAATACACCGAAAACCTTGAATCACTCGTCAGAGTACAGTCGGCCAAACTGGTGCAGGCCGAGCGTCAGACGGCCGTCGGACAAGCGGTCGAAGGGCTGTATGCCGCCATTCGGGGCATCGCGGGAGACCTCGAGGGCGGCATCCGTTATTTCAATGAGATGCCCTGCTTCGTCTCGATTCACAACCGAGATCTCAAAATCGTGGAAATCAATCAGCTCTACCGCAAACACTTGGGCGACAAAGTCGGATCTAATTCCTGGGAAAGCTATGTCTCCTGCGCCGGGGGACCGGCGGTTTGTCCGGTGGCAAAAACATTTGAAACCGGCAGCGGGCAGCGGGCCAAAGAAATGGTGCGCTATCGAGACGGTAGCGAACTGCCGGTCATCATCCATACGGCCCCCATTCGCAATGGCATCGGCGAGTTGGAACTGGTGCTCGAAATTGCCGCCGATATTTCCGAGGTCAACCGCCTTCAGGAACAGTTGCGCGCCACCCAGCAGCGCTACCAGATGCTGTTCGACGAAGTGCCCTGTTATATCTCGGTTCAGGACCAAGACTACCGGTTGACGGCCACCAACCGGCGCTTCAAGGAGGATTTCGGAGATCAAATCCATTCTCATTGCTACGCCGTTTACAAAAACCGTTCGGACCCCTGCAACAATTGTCCGGTGGCAAAGACCTTCGCAGACGGCCAGTCCCATCAGGCCGAGATGGTCGTAACCCCAAAATCCGGTACGCAGTACAACGTGCTGATCTGGACAGCGCCCATCCGCAACACCGCCGGGAAGATTATCCAGGTGATGGAAATGTCGACCAACATCACCCAGATCCGCCAGCTTCAAGACCACCTCACTTCTCTGGGATTTCTGATCAGTTCGATATCGCATGGCATCAAAGGGCTGCTGACCGGTCTGGACGGCGGAATGTATCTGATCAACAGCGGCTTAGCCAAGAAAGATCATGAGCAGATACGGGAGGGTTGGGACGTCGTCCAGTTGATGGTCGACCGCATCCGCAACATGGTTCAAAACATCCTTTACTATGCCAAGGAAAGAGAACTGCAGTGGGAAAGGGTCGACGTCCGGAGTTTTGCCGAAGATGTCTGTTTGACGGTGGAGCACAAGATCATTCAGCATGGGATCGAATTTGTTAAAGACATTCACCCATCCCTGGACATGTTCGAGGTCGATGTCGGGGTGGTGCGGACCGCTTTGATCAACATCCTGGAAAATGCCATCGATGCAACCTTGGCGGATCGCTCCACGGCCGATCATCACATCGTTTTCCAGGCCGTGCAAGAGTCCGGAAATATTGTTTTCAAGATCAGCGACGACGGTATCGGCATGGACAATCAAACCCGTGCAAACATATTCACGCTCTTTTTTTCATCCAAGGGACACGCAGGAACCGGCCTGGGACTCTACATCTCCAACCGGATCATCCAACAGCACGGCGGTCACATCCACGTCGATTCCAACCCGGACAAAGGGTCGTGTTTTGAGGTCATGCTGCCAAAGGAACTGCCGGAATCAGCTAAGAAATCGATGAAAAAGAAACCGGAAATCATCCAGTGCGCTTGAAGCCTGGGAAAAGGTTCCGATTTGAAGGACCCGTCGCAGCTCTATCGCCTTCACCCGGGCCTTACGTATCCCTCCAACCCTCCCTTGGAACGTCTCGGATAGACGGGTCCGCCTCCGATGCCTTGATCGCGTTTCAGTACCAAACGGTTACCATAGGGCAGCTGCTTTTCATTGACAATATTTAAACTTAATTGTAATTTCAATAGCTTCACAGCATATCAAGCCTCCCTGTCAACCGCCCCAATCAGCCGGCGGCGGTGCCCTGAGGCCGACCATTTGACCTGAGCAGGTGAACATGTTCAAATTTTTTCACGGCCTCCGTCACAGTCTGGTTTTAAAACTGATTGTCACCGTCGGGATAACGCTGCTGGTCAGCATTGCCACCTGGGCCTATTTCAATATCACTTACCAGACCGAACGCCTCAAGTGGGAAATGTCGACTGGAGCCGACCGCCTGAGCAATACCATCAAACTGGGCACCCACTATTCAATGATGCTCAATTCCCGTGACGAGATCACCCAGATCATCAACAACATTGCCAAACGCGGGGACATCGAGAACATTCGTATTTACAACAAAGAAGGCGAGATCAAATTTTCCAACCGCCTGGAAGAGATCGAAAGCCGCACCAATATCAAGGCCGAGGCCTGCGACATTTGTCACCGCAGCCAGCCACCGCTGGAAGACGTGGGATTGAAGGAGCGAACCCGCATTTTTAACTCACCGGACGGCTATCGCCGGATCGGTATCATCAGTCCGATTTATAACGAGCCCGGCTGCTCTGCCAGTTCCTGCCACTTTCACCCCGAGGATAAAAAAATTCTCGGCGCCTTGGATGTCGTGGTATCCCTCGAAGACGTCGATAAGGAGATCGTGTACTATGAAAAGGGCATTATCGGAATGGCCCTGACGGTATTTCTGATTACCTCGGCGATCATTTTCGTCTTTGTTTTGAACTTCGTCAAAAAGCCGATCAACCGGCTGATGGATGGAGCGCAGCGAATTTCCAACGGCGACTACAACACCCACATCGATTTCCACTCCAACAACGAGGTGGGGCAGCTGGCCCACGTCATCAACCATATGAGCGCAGAGATCGGCAAAAAACAGGAAGAGTTGAATCGCCAGAAGGATGAATACCAGACACTTTTCGAAATGGTGCCGTGCTTTATAACCGTCCAGGATCGCGACTACAAACTGACGCGCTACAACCGAAAATTCGCGGAGAGCTTCGATCCCCGGCCGGGCGACTATTGCTACCAGGTCTACAAGGGCCGTGAGGAGAAATGTTTGGTCTGCCCAGTGGAAAGGACCTTCGAAGACGGCCACTCCCACACCAGTGAAGAAACCGGTCTCAGCAAGGATGGCAAACCGACCCACTGGCTGGTAAAGACTTCCCCCATGCGAAATCCCGATGGGGAAATCATCGCCGCCATGGAAATGAACCTGGATATCACCGCCCGCAAGCAACTCGAGGAGGAGCTGGAAAAGTCTGAAAAGAAATACCACGCCATCTTCAACAACATTCCCAACCCGGTGTTCGTTCTCGACCAGGAGACCCTGGAAGTACTCGACTGCAATGAAAGTGTCAAAGCGGTTTACGGCTGCGCAAAGGACCAGGTGACGACGCGATCCTTTCTGAATTTGTTTTTCGCGGAGGACCGGGATCGAATCGCCCGGAATTTGAAAACAGCCGCGGTCATCAATCAGGTCAAACAACGCACCAAGGAAGGAGGGTCCCTGTTCGTGAACATCAGGGTCTCTCCATCGGAATACCCCGGGAAAAAAGTGCTGCTGGTGACCACCAGTGATATCACGAAACGGCTCGAGACCGAACAGCAACTGATACAGGCCAGTAAAATGGCCACTCTCGGCGAAATGGCCACGGGGGTGGCCCATGAACTGAACCAGCCGCTTTCGGTCATCAAAACCGCCAGCAACTTCTTCATGCGAAAAGTCAAAAAAAAAGAGCCGATAAAGGAAGAGATCCTCGCCACAATGGCGGCAGAAATCGACAGCCACGTGGACAGGGCCAGCAAAATCATCAACCATCTACGTCAGTTCGGTCGAAAATCCGAATTGGATCAGGAAAGCGTCCCGATCAACCAGGTCCTCCGGAAAACCTTTGAGATCTTCAGCCAGCAACTGAAGGTCAGGGGGATCGAAACCGTCTGGGACCTTCAGGACGACCTGCCGCCAATCATGGCCGACCCGGCCCGGCTGGAACAGGTGTTCATCAACCTGCTGATAAACGCCCGGGATGCCATCATGGACCGCCTGAAATTGGAGGGCCCGGATGGGGTCGACAAAAAAATCTTCTTGCACACCCATGCTGAAAAACATAGTGTCATCATTGAGGTCTGCGACTCCGGCATCGGCATCCCCGCATCCATATTAGATAAAATCTTCGAGCCGTTCTTCACCACCAAGGAGGTCGGCAAGGGCACCGGACTGGGGCTATCGATCAGCTACGGCATCATCAAAGATTTCGGCGGCAGCATCCAGGCGGCCAAAAATGAACCGCAAGGCGCCTGCTTTGTGATCACCTTACCGCATAAAGACACTTAAAGGAATGCTGATATAAACCGTCAGGAAGTCTGACATGCGAGACACTATTTTACTGGTCGATGACGAAGAGGGCATTCGTAAAGTACTCGGCATCTCGCTGGCCGACCAGGGGTTCAAGGTCCACACGGCCGGAAACGGCGAGGATGCGCTGCGTATTTTCAAGGCCGTCAGTCCGCAGATCGTGCTGACGGACATCAAGATGCCCGACATGGACGGCATCGCCCTGCTGAAGCAGATCAAGCGGGAAAACGCCGACACGGAAGTCATCATGTTCACCGGCCACGGCGACATGGAGCTGGCCATCCAAAGCCTGAAACTCGACGCCACCGATTTTGTCACCAAGCCCATCGACGACGTGATACTGCAGATTGCCATCCGGCGGGCCCGGGAGCGCATCTCCATGCGGTGCCAGATCAGAGAATACACGGAGCACCTCGAAAAGTTGGTCGAAGAAAAGGCCCGCGAGCTCATCGAGGCCGAACGCATGGCAGCTATCGGCCAGACCATTGCCGGCCTTTCTCACACCATCAAGAACATTGCCGGCGGTCTGAGGGGTGGGATATTTGTACTCGGACAAGGGATCGAGTGCGACGACAAAAAGTACCTTCAGGAAGGATGGGAGATGATCAAAGGCAACGTGGATAAAATCCGCGGCCTCTCCTTGGATCTTCTCAACTATGGAAAATATGCTGAAATAAGTTGTAAAAGCTGTGACCCCAACGTGCCGGTGACAGAGGCCGCGGCGATCATGAAACCGCGGACCGATGAAAACAATATCGAACTGACCCTCGACCTCAGCTCGGATTTAATGCCCTTTTTTTTCGACCCCGAAGCGGTTCAGCGGTGTATTCTAAACCTCTGGGTCAATGCCATTGATGCCTGCGTCGAAGCACAACCATCCGGAAACATACAGCGGCTGCACATCCAAACGAAAAAAATTGACGGGTGGGGGTGCGAATACCGGGTTTCCGATACCGGCATCGGCATGGATGCGTCTACCCGTAACAAGATATTTCAGGGGTTTTTCAGCACCAAGGGCACCAGTGGTACCGGCATCGGCTTAATGATGACCAAGAAAATTGTCGAACAGCATGACGGCGAAATCGAGGTTCATTCCGATGTGGGTTCGGGTAGCACTTTCATCATCCGTCTCCCGGCCAAGATGGACTGAAGGCAACGGACGAGCGGGGCTTTCACTTGATAATTTCCTGTAGCTCGCTACAGGGTCACCACAGATTCCCTCTCCCTGGGGAGAGGGTTAGGGTGAGGGGATAAAATCAAACAGCTTTGATACCCTGCAGCTTGCTGCAGGGAGATTCATTGGGTTCAATATCAGAATTTGTCCGGTTCAAAGGCATTGTATGACACTCTAAGTTTAGTGAGGACAATATGCACTCGGAAAGGGAAATCGAATATCTCCTCAAGGGAATCGAAGCCTTTAAAAAACGCATGATCGTCATTTCGCCGGATTTTAGAATACTGGCGACCAACTGCCGGTCGGACACCGATGAAAACACCGACATCGTCGGGCAGCTGTGTCACAGCGCATTTTATGATCGCCCGCAACCTTGCGAAAACTGCGCCGTGCGAAAATCAAGCCAAACAGGGCGTCCCGCTCTTCAGACGAAACCTGAAGATTCTGCCAATCTCGAAAAGATGCCGTGTTTCTTTGCCTACCCCATTTACGCCGGTGACAAAATTGAAGCTTTCGTGAGCATGGACTTCGACCTGCCGACCAGGGGTCAAATCGAGGATAAACTGCAGAGCTCCAACGCCCTGCTGCGCAACCTGATCCTCAGTGCGGTGGACGGCGTGATCGCTGCCGATAAAAGAGGAAAAATCCTGATTTTCAACGAAATGGCCTCCGAAATATTCGGTTACCGTATTGAAGAGGCGCTCGAGAGTCTGAACATTCGCGACATCTATCCCGATCGGCTCGAACTCGAGGTCATGAAAAAGCTTCGCAGTGAGCAATACGGTGGCCCGGGCAAACTGCGTTCCTACGAGACGGATGTGCTCAATAAAGACGGCGAACGCATCCCCATCAACCTCAACGCGGCCATCGTGTACGAAGATGAGCGGGAAATTGCCACAATCGGCTTCTTTCACGACCTGCGCGAAATCAAGCAGATGAAGGAAGAACTTGAAAAAACGCAGCTGCAGCTTTTGCAGTCGGAAAAGATGGCCTCGCTCGGCAAACTGGCCGCCGGAGTGGCCCACCAGCTCAACAATCCCCTTAGCGGCATCACGCTTTTTACCAAGCTGGTGCTCGAGGACTACAACCTGGAGGATGGCGCCCGCGAAGACCTGGGCCGGGTGCTCTACGATGCCGAACGCTGCAAGGAAACGGTCAAGGAATTGCTCGAATTCACCCGTCAGACCCGTCATCTCATGCATCCCCACGATATAAACCGGGCCCTCACCCGAACGCTCTTTCTTCTGGAAAACCAGTCGCTTTTTCAGAACATCACGATCGAAAAGGAGCTGGACCCAAATCTGAAACCGGTTCACAGCGACATTCAGCAGCTGAACCATATGTTCATGAATATCATTTTGAACGCCGCACAGGCCATGGAGGGCAACGGCAGCTTGACGTTTAAAACCGGTTATCTTCCCGAGAAAGATCGGGTGCGCATCGAAATTTCGGATACCGGACCGGGTATTCCAGAACACGTCTTGCCGCACATCTTCGAGCCGTTTTTCACCACAAAGGAGGAAGGCCAGGGCACCGGGCTGGGGTTGAGTCTGGTTTACGGGATCGTGGAAAATCACAGTGGTCGGATAAAAGCCCTGAGCGAACCGGGCAAGGGAACGACTTTTATCATCGAACTACCCCTTCAGCCCATAGCCGACGGAGGAAGCGAAAGTGAATAATGATGTCGATGCGATCCGTATTTTGGTGGTGGACGATGAGCGGGACATTCGGGAAGGCTCGGAGCGAATTCTCAAGCGCATCGGCTTCATCGTCCACATCGCCGACCGCGGCGATGTGGCACTGAAAGTCGTCAAGGAAGTCCATCCCGCCATCGTGCTGCTCGACCTGAAGATGCCCGGTATGGACGGCATGGAGGTTCTCGAGCACATCCGTCAAATGGATGAGGGCATACTGGTTATCGTCATCACCGGTTACGCCACTGTCGAGACGGCCATCATGGCCATGAAGCAGGGGGCCTATGACTTTATCCCCAAGCCTTTCGAGCCGGATCAACTGCGCATAGTCGTCAATCGCGCGGCTGAAAAAATCCGTTTGACCCGGGACGCCCGAAAGCTCGAAGAGGAAAAAACACGCACCCTGTCTGATCTGGATACCGAAAAAAGCCGAATCCGGACCATCATCGAATCCCTGCCGGATGGGGTTCTGGTCACCAACGCCAGTGGCAAGGTCGTTTTGATCAACCCTTCCTGTAAGCAGCTGCTGAATCTCGACCCCGATATGGGGCCGGGCCGCCAAATCGAGGACTACGTTCCAGATGAAACCCTGAGCAAGCTCGTGATGGAGATTTCCAAGGGAAAGCACGTCGATTACGGTGATATCCCGGACCACGAGTTCAACCTGGCCACTGATACCTACCTGCGTGCCAGGGCTCAGCCTGTTCTGGGAGAGCGAAAGGAATGTCTGGGGGCCGTATTGAATTTTGTCGACATCTCGACCATGAAGGTCCTGGATCGGCTCAAGTCGGAATTCGTGGCCAAGGTGTCGCATGAACTGCGGTCCCCGCTGTCAACCATTCACGAGCAGCTGGCCATGGTGATCGGCGACCTGGTGAACTCAGCACCGCAGCAGGATCATCACATTCTCACCCGGGCCAAGGAAAAGACTCAGGGGATGATTTCCCTGATCGGCGACCTGCTCGACCTGTCGCGCATCGAGGAGGGGATCATCTGCCACGAGCCGAAATCGATTCGACTCGACGATCTGCTGACAAACATCGTCGACTTTCTCTCCTCCCGGGCCGCCGCCAGCAGCCAGTCCCTGGCCCTTAACCTGCCCCCACAGCCTTTGCCGGAAATCACAGCGGACCCGCTGGCGTTGGAAAGCATCTTCGGCAACCTGATTACCAATGCCATCAACTACACCCAGGAAGGCGGCCGCATCCGGGTCGACGTGGACATGGCGGGCATCAATATCAGGGTAAAAGTCGTGGACAACGGTTTCGGCATGGCGGAAAAACACCTCGACAAAATTTTTGACCGGTTCTACCGCGTTAAAGATGACAGGACGCGCTACATCACCGGCACGGGGCTCGGACTACCGATCGTGAAAGGCCTGGTGGATTCACTGGGCGGGATAATCGAGGTGGAAAGCACCCCCGGCGAGGGATCGACCTTTACGGTTCTGCTGCCGGCCCAGAACGCTTAGGGTTCACGAAAAAATAAGTTCGCAATTTTGGGCGTTGAGGCGCCCGCCTGGCAAGGCGCGAAAACGAAGGAATATCAGGATATTCCGAGTTTTCGCAACGCGGCCAGACGGGATGCATCGGCTTCCAAAATGTGAAGTTATTTTTGAGTGAGCCCTTAAGGTTCACGAAAAAGTAAGTTAACAATGTTGGACATTTAAGCGCCCCCCGTCAAGGCGCGAAAAAGCAGGAATATCTGGATTTTCCAATTTTTCGCAACACATCCAGACGGAATGCATCGGCGGCCGAAATGTGAACTTATTTTTAAGTGAGCCCTTACCATGTTAGAAGCAAATGCAAAGCAACGGATAAAGGTCATGGAATGGACGCATATTACGGCCGTATTCTGACGGGTAAATACAGCGCCCCCCTCAAGGCCCGCATCGAGCAATGCATTCTCCATTGCCAGGGCTTCGACGGCCTGGGAACACCTGCCATGCCGTACATATCGGCGTGGCGGAAAAAGGAAAACACCATCTGGTATGAGTTCGTCAGCCGGCGTCTTATCGAGCTTCTTGGATGTGATTATTCCGAGGCCCCGCAGCACTTCAGAGAGAGCATCATCGCACGCCATCGATATACCCGCAAATTCAGACGCAAAAGGCCGTCTGAAGAAATACTCAACAGCAACGAGGTAAATGTTAAAAAACTGAAGTTGAGACGAGAGGTCATCAGGCGGGGAGCCCTCGATGCCGTCTACAAGTTCAAAACGGCCGCATCGGGTACGTGCTGGATTAAGGACCAGGCAACCATCGAGGCGTACGAGCCGGAAGGCGTTTACGTATCGCTGGGCAACTTAACCGTCGTTACCAAGGAAATGGAGGCGGAGGAACGACTCAAGGAGACCCAGAAGTCTTTGCAGAAAAGCGAAAAAAAATATCGCGACCAGTCCATTCATGACAGTCTGACGCGCCTTTACAACACCAGATATTTGTATAAATCCCTGGCCGCTCTGACAAAGAAACGTTCCAAAAAAGCAAAACCGTTTTCCCTGGTATTTATGGACATCGACAATTTTAAACAGGTTGTGGATACCAACGGCCACCTTAACGCCAGCAAAACGCTGCGGGAGATTGCCGCAACCATTAAATCCACGCTGCCGGAACCGGCTTACGGCGTCGCTTATGGGGGTGATGAATTCGTGGTTGTCTTGCCGGGCTTCGACAAGCAGCAGGCCTTACTTCTGGCAGAAACCATCCGTTTGCGGATAAAAGAGTCGACCTATCTCAAGAGTTCGAACCTTCAGGTCCACGTGAGCGCAAGCCTCGGAATTGCGACCTTTCCCGACGACGCGGACAACTTAACCGACCTTCTGGCCCGGGCGGATCAGGCGATGTTCAGTGTAAAAGAGGGCGGTAAAGATTCAATCTGCGGCATCTCCCGTGAAGAAGGCGACCCGTCGGTCAATAACTGTAGATGATAGAAAAAATCGTCATAATCGCCTTTTTGGTGGAAAGCATCGTGCTTCATGAAATGGCGCACGGCCTCGTTGCCTTGCTTTTTGGAGACCACACCGCCGAAAGACAAGGTCGCATCACGTTGAATCCTATCCCCCATATTGACCCGGTCTGGACGATCGCCATACCCGTCGTGGCTTTCTTTATTTCCAGCGGAACGTTTGTCATCGGTGGAGCGAAGCCTGTTCCCGTAAATCCATCCAATTATAGACGACCGGTACTGGGAGACATCTGCGTCTCGGCTGCTGGGATCGCCGTAAATTTCCTGATAGCCGTGATAATGATTCTGCTGCTCAATATTGTTCATACAGTTTCTGGGAATCTCACCGGTTCGGTCATCGCCACCGTTTTCTTGCGCGTTGCACTCCTGAACATCGTGCTGGCAATGTTCAACCTGATCCCCATCCCGCCGCTGGACGGCAGCCATCTTTTTAAATATTTGCTGCCCCTTGGGCTGCGCGGCCCTTATGAAAAGCTTGGCCGTAGCGGTGCGGGGTTTATCATTCTGATCTTGGTCATCAATGTACCCGGATTGTGGAATATATTTAGATCCTCGTTCTACTGGGTAGGTGATTTTTTGCTGAGTAACCTCATTTTTTTATAACTGGTCCTGTTCGGCAAGCTTGATCGACCATTTTCAGTAAAGTCGGCACCCTGAATCGACCACTCATCGTGGCCACCAATTTTTTTGCGGTCTCTATTTCTATACCTTCAGATGTCACGTAAAGAGGCTTATCGCTCCTACCGCGATCAACCGCAAAAGAGTCGGAAATATCTTTGAAGGGCTTCTTTGCTACACCAATAACACTGACCCCGCCTTCCAAAGCATCATACAGGTGCTTCCCCAACCCGGCCTTTCCCACACCATCTAAATACACGAATCCATCTATTACTATACAATCAGGGTGAATATTATGATCTTCTAATAGTTTCAGTATGCAAGGCAATTCACGCTTATAGAATTCCCCAGGCACATATTTTTCCACATCAGAAGCTGCGCTCATAAATATTTCGCAAGGGTGATCATCATCCCATTTCTCAAAAAGTACTCCTGCAACTACAGCTTTTTGGCCCTTATAATGGACATCTACCGCCAATATCATTTATAGACCAAATTTTCATTACATTTTAATTGTGAAAAGCATCGAAAAAAGGTCATTAACTGAGTTTGGACTTTCTTTCCAAAACCTTAACAAACAGAAATCACGATCTATATTCAGATAAATAAAAAAAAATAATCCCTCAGGACATGATAGCCGCTTTTTCGAAAGGAATCATAAAATTTATTTTTGTTCCTTCGTTCAACTGGCTTTGTATCTTAAATCGGCCACCAAGCATCCGTACCCGTTCTTTCATGGATGCCAATCCTAATCTTTTTTCATTTAGATAATTCATTTCTATCCTTTCGAGATCAAAGCCCTTACCATTATCTTCAATCTCAAAAGAAACACTGCTATCCTGTTTTATAACCTCAATTTTTACATAATCGGTATTGGCATGTTTTTCAATATTAGTAAATATTTCCTGAAAAATCCTGTAGATTGTAATCTCGGCTAAGGGTGGAAACAACCTATCGATGTTTGCAATATCTTTTTTTATGTTCATATATGAGCATTTTGTAAAATCTTCTATCAGCGATTGCAGTGAAGCGGTTAATCCCAGATGGTTAAGGCTAATGGGGGTCAAGCCGTAAGAAAGTGTGCGTACTTTTTCAATTAGTTGATCCGCATATTTCAATGAATTTTCACACTCTCTTTTTAATTCATCTTGGTGCTTTAGCAATTTGTTTTGAATATTATTTATTTGGATCTTTAAGAAGGCAAGGGTCTGGCCGAGATCATCATGCAACTCTGAGGCAATTCGTTTTCTTTCCATTTCCTGGGCAGTCCACAAACTGAAGGATAGTTCCCGTATCGCTTCCTCCGCCCGCATTCGATTAGTAATATCTCGAACCGCACCGATAATCTTTTTGCGACCATTGGAGATAAATGTCCCTGCATAAATTTCACCAGGAAAAATATCACCATTTTTTTTTATGAAATAACGCAACGGAATATATTTACCCTCAGATTCTCCGTTTATAATCCTTTTAACAGCAGTCTTCGTTTTGGTTTTTTCTGCTGAAATGTCTTCGACAGTGATATTTAAAAATTCCTCTTTAGAATACCCGAAGAGGTCTGAAGTTGCTGGATTAGCGTCTTCGATCTGTTTGCTTGTAGCGTCGAAAATCATAACCGCATCAGACTCGTTATTGAAAAGCTGCCTGTACCTCTCTTCACTTTCCTGCAGCGCCTCCTCCGCCCGTTTATGCTCGGTGATGTCACGGCAGGTGTAAAGAACCGTGCCACCCTTTATTGAAACAAGCTTAACATTCACCAACAAAATATGTGCCATACCTGATTTATCCTGAATTACACACTCAATATTTTTTACCTCCCTTGAAGACCCAAATTTATCGAGATCAAAAAGGTTTATACCCAATAAATTTTCAATGTTTCCCAAATCACTTACTTCTTCATAAGAATAGCCAAATAAAATGCTCACATTCGGACAAATAAAGGTAAAAACTCCGGTGTCATCAGTAATGAAAACAGCATCTGAAATATTGCTTAAAGTAATTCTGTGTAGCTCTTCCGACTCCCGCAGAGCCTCTTCGACCAGTTTGCGCTCGGTTATGTCCTCGCCAATAGACTGGTATCCGAGAATTTTCCCCCGATCATCAAAAATTGCGCGATTGGTCCAATGTTGCCAGCGGATACCGCCATTTGGTGCGATAACCGAGTGCTCATGCGACTGTGTCGGCGACTCGATCGTCAGCGCCGAGATATTGTCCATCACGGCTTTCTGGTCAGCATCAGGTATCAAAGATAGGAAATTCGAACCGACCAATTCGTCTAACGTTTTACCGAAATAGTCACAGTAGGCACTATTAACTAGCGAGATCTCTCCACCAGGTAGAAAACTACAAATTAGCAAAGGGATTTCATCAATAATTGCGCGATATTTATCCAGGCCTTCCTGCAATGCACTTTCATTTCTTTTATGTTTGAATACGGCTTGCTCTAATTCCTGAACACGTTTTTCCAGTTCTTTATAAATAAGTTTTTTAGGCATAATCAGTATCTAACTCTTTTAGATCTTCTCGTAAGGGGATAAACATGGGCCTTTCAATATCTGTGTAGGCTTTCCATAAGCAAAACTATCAGAAATTATGTCATTTATACACATAAAGATTGTATTCTCCTGCGGTTTTCCGGTCCACATACATCATTTTTGATATGCCATTTGTTTTCCTCTTCCCTTGGAATAGAATTGAGACAATAGCTCTCTGGCCTCACTGAAGTCGCCTAAACTGGAGTAACTATTGAGCATCCCAACGCGGTTATTGAAGAGATTTCAGCGGCGGAGATAAGGAATCAGCAGTTGCGCTATAATGATCGCAGGGATAGAGCATCAACCCAGGTTGAGTGTAATTAATACTAAATTGATACAGTACAATTTGTCAAGAAAGTTGGCGTGGATATATAGAATTGAATATTATTGAGGTTTCCTTTGCCGAACGTGCAGCCGGTACGCACTGGAGCGCATCAACGCCACAAGCATCATTGGCTCATGATTTGGTCCAGATGATGTCCATATCGTCTTTGGTACCCAGCGCATCCCTCAACATCTGGATGAGCGTCTCGTCTCCTCCTTTCTCCTCAAATTGATCCAGTTGATCTCGGTTTATGTAGTAATCTTGGTCTGCACTATCTTCTTCCACGAGTTCATCTATTAAAAATTGGAGCTGTTTCTCATTAATCTCGCCTATCAATTCCTGAGTATTCTTATCATGTAGTTTTATCATGTCTGCTTTCCCCTTTTGTTATCGTATATATTTTCACAACCAAACGGTTTAATCAGCAGCGCTGCTTTTTGCGTCCGCTGAATTTAATGGGTGGGCCTTTCTGTAGTAACATATTGCCATCTCAGTAACTTTCCTGCTGACGTCATCCTTGGCCTGCAACTGAAGATACGCGGTCACCCTGGTGCGTATCAGAGAGTTTTTCTTTAAGACAGGCATAATCACGAGCAATATCTGGATAATCAATGAGGTAGTCTCGTAATAGTGTTCAAAAATTACTATTTTTCCAATTCCTCTTTAACAGCTATCCCTATTTGTTGCATCGTTAGCGGCTTTTTAATATATTTGCCGGCACCTATTCTTTGTGTTTCCTTAACCTCAGCAGTTTCAGAGAACCCACTAGCGATAAGAGCCTTTTGGTGAGGATGAATCTTTAATATCTTCTCGTATGTCTCACGACCATTGATGCCTGGATCCATAATCATATCAAGCAATATTAAATCTACAGAATTTTCTTTTAAATATTCAACAGCTTCCTCACCACTGTCAACGGCATCAGTATTATACCCAAGAATTGTCATCATTTTACAAGATATGTCCCTCTGACTTTCCACATCATCCACAACCAGAATTTTCTCTCCACTTCCTTTGTAATCTTTTAGTAGGGATATGGACAAAGGTACATCTGATATCTCATCCCTTGTTATTGGAAAGTATAACTCAAACGTTGTGCCGTTCTCGTCAGTTCTCACATCGATGTAGCCTTCATGATCCTTTATGACATTCCATATTACGGCCAGACCTAATCCGGTACCGCTTCTGCCCATGACCTTTTTTGTATAGAACGGCTCAAATATCCTCTCGAGGTCATCCGATGATATCCCCGGTCCATTATCTGATACGGCCAGAATTACGTACTCACCAACGGTTACATCATCATACGCTCTGAACGGCCTGTCAACATAACGGTTCATGGTCGATATGATAACATGACCACAGCCTTTAACAGCTTCCGCGGCGTTGGACACAAGGTTCATCAATACCTTTCTGATATGAACATTAAACCCTTTTACGTTAAGCAAATCGTTATCAAGGTTAGTCTTGATTGACACCGTTGGATGGAACTGCTCAAGCTTTTTAAACTCAGGAGATTTTAAATATTCACAGACTATATCATTTAAATCCAGGGGCTCTTTTGTGGTGGCCACTCCTCTTGCCACGGTTAATAAATCCTGGACGATAGCAGCAGCCCTGTGCCCGGCATCCCGTATTGTTTCAATCGGCTTCCTAACCTTGCTATCTTCAGGTAAATCCCATAAAAGCAAATCGGGATAGCTTACAATTCCCGCCAGAATGTTATTCAGGTCGTGGGCAACACCCCCAGCTAAAAGCCCGAGGGATTCCATTTTTTTTGATCTTGCGAGTTTTTCTTCACCCTGCCTGAACGCCTCTTCAGCCAGCTTGCGTTCTGTGAGGTCCACGACGATACCTCTGAGGCCTTCAATAACCCCTCGGCGATTAATAGGACTCGTGTTAAAAAGGGCCGGAAACACTGAGCCGTTTTTTCTCAAACAACGATACTCATTTGCACCGAATTCTTCGCCTTTGAATCGTTTTGCAACATTTTCCCGCCCTCTCGCCCTGTCTTCGGGCATGAGCATGTCCATACAGTTCAGACCATTAGCAAAATCCTGTTTAGAATATCCGAAGAGCGAGAAAGCCTGTTGGTTGGCGTAAGTTAGGTTCATATTTTTATCTGCTTCGAAGATGGCTTCTGGCAGCATTTCCGCAAGATCTTTAAAGCGTTTTTGACTTACCCTCAGCTCTTCTTCCACACACTTGTGATCGGTAAAATCTATGGCCATTTCGTAACGAACCATGCGACCGTCTGGCCAACGGATTGCTCTGTCGATGCAACGATACCAATGTTTGTTGATTTTATTTTGAGATTCCCATATATAAGTTTTTCCTAAGTTTTCACCAAAAATGTGATTATTGGAACAGAAAGAACAGGGCGCGTCCAGATTTTGAAATGCCTGATAACACTTTTGTCCCACTACATCGCCAAAAGTATTTTTAGTAGTTAAGTTAATATACAATACTTCATACGTCTCAGGATCAGCAACATAGATCGTTTCATCAGAACCTTCAAAAATAGAAAGCAGTTGTTCACGTTCGAATTTTAATACTTTTTCAGCTTGCTTGCGCTTCATTGCATTTACAAAGACATCTGCAATTGTTTTAAGTAGCAAAATGTCTTCTTCCAACCACAACTTTTTATTTTTTACAGAATCAAAACCCACGAACCCAATCAGATCATCCCTATACTCTATAGGAACAACTACAACAGATTGAATGTCCTGAGACTTCAAAATTTCTTTTTCAGCATTGGCTTCAGGCGGCAAATCATCAACTCTGTGGACATTAATATGCTCTTTTCGCTTGAGTTTTCGCACCCACCAAGGGAAGATGTCAGTGGAAAGGTTCTTAAGATTTTTTATTTGTGGCTCAACACCCCCACGACACCACTCATGGGTATTAACCATTTTTGATCCATTTTCGTAGAATAAAAACACATATGAGCGATCAATATCATTAAATTCCCCGAGTAACTGTAACGAAAAATTGATGGAATCATCCACTTTGTCTGAAGAAACATTGATAAAAGAGCGGGAAATGTTGGAAACTATCGCTTCTATTTTTACTCGATGTTGGAGCGCCTTTTCAGCTTGCTTATGTTTATCAAGGCTTTCTTCTAAATCCTTATTCCGTTGCTCTAATTCTTTACATGTCCTTTTGTTTTTCATTCACAATTTCCTCTAATTGACGCAATTACGGTGCTGATGAGTCAACATACTTGTATCATCTAATTCAAACAAATAGCATGTAGAAGGTAATCTTGAAACTTAATAGTTTCAAAAATAGCGCTATAAAACATGTATCTGGATAATTTAGAGACCCTTAGACTGTTGGTTTACTTGATAATTTTATACGGAAACATACTGTAATCTAAACAAATAGGGTTTGCGTATCACAAATTTGTGGGTTTTTATGCTGTCCTGATACCAACTATGGTTACCTTTTGACTTTTCAAGGAACCCTTACGATATAAACATTTTTATGGCAGGTGTTTTATATCAGATTGCAAAATTATTGCATTCCCCGATCCACCCATTCCAGGTTTTCATTAATAAGATCCGGTATAGGCAGTTCATAAGGACAGCGCTCCAGGCATTCCCCGCACGCTGTGCATTTGCGTGCCGCAGCAAGGGCTGGTGACAGAAAGGCACCGTTGACGGCTTCTTTTCCCATGCGTTTGATCACGCTTCGCACATGAAGGATCACAGAGATGGGAATTTCTTCAGAGCAAGGCTGGCAATAGTCACAACGTCGACAAAAGACTTTGTCGTACCGCTTCCGGATGTTTTCGATTTCATCTTTCTCCGCAGTCGTGAGCATATAATTACCGGACGAAAACACGGACCAGTTTTGGTTGAACAGCGCAGTGTCTTCTACACCCGGTATAATGGCCACACCGGGTTGGGAAAGGGCCCACTTTAAAGCCAGAACAGGATTGTCAATGGCACCTCCGGAAAAGGATTTCATTGCGATGACACCGATATTTTTTTCAATGGCTTTGGGAATGATCAATTTTTTTGCATCCGGCTCTAGAAAACTGAAACAAACCATGATGGTATCAAACAGTCCGTCATTTAACGCCTGATCAAGTACTTCTAGACTGTGGCTGGTTATACCGATATGGCTGATAAGCCCTTCTTCTTTTGCCTTGATAAGGGTATCGCGGGCCCCTGCGGATTGGATCACACGTTGGTAGTCCTCTTGAGTGCTCACAAAATGACACTGGTACAGATCGATATGGTCAAGTTGAAGTTCGGACATGCTTTTTTCCAGGTCCGCTTGTACATCCTCGGCTTTTCGACTGACACTTTTTGATGCCAGAATCACCTTTTTATCGGTTAGCTTCAAAGCTTTACCAATTCGCCTTTCGCTGGTTGTATACGCCCTGGATGTATCGATGAAATCCACTCCCTGCTCCACGGCATGGCGCACGGTTTCAACGGCCTGATCTTCGTTTACCCTCTGAATAGGAATCCCGCCGAAACCATAACGGTTGATGGTCAGCCCGGTTCGGCCCAGTGTGATTCGTTCCATAATATCTTCCTTTCCTTAAGAAAATAGAAACTTGAAACTTGAAACTCGAAACTCAGAACCCGGAACCCTGAACCAGTGGTGGCTTAAGGGCCATGAGTGTTTAGTCTGAAATCACCGCCGGTTGGACGTCATCACCTTCCTGTAATGATAGCCATATATAGCCAAGGTAATCGCGAGCGGGAAATGTTGGGGAAAACGCATCAGGGTCCATACCAATAGCCACCAATAGTGAAAGCGTTCCTTACCCAAGATCCCCAGGCGCACACTGCTCCGGAAAACGGCTAAAACGCGCTGGAAATCAATACTAATCGTCTTTTTCGGCTGATTGTATTCCCTAAGGAAGGTCCGCACCCGGCGATAATAATTCCGCGGCCGGTAAATGCTTTGCAAAATGTAGTGGTAGCCGCGCTTTAGTTGGGCCATATCCATCTTGGGGACAATGTTGGTCGTGCCGTCCGCGTTATCGCCGGACATGCTGCCAAGGATTCGCCCTTCCTGCAGCAAACGTTTGTAGAGTCTTGTCCCTGTCGGGGCCTGGAGAAGCCCCACCATGGCTGTTACAACTCCGCTGTTCTGAATAAAATCGATATGGCGTTGAAAAATTCCGGGTGAGTCATGGTCGAAGCCGACAATAAAACCTGCCTGTACTTGAAGCCCGGCCCGATGGATGGATTTCACACTGTCCAACAGGTCCCGGTTTCGGTTCTGCCGCTTACCACACTCTGCCAGGCTCTCCTCATTCGGTGTTTCGATGCCGATAAAAACCGAATCAAATCCAGCCCTTACCATCATTCCCATCAATTCTGCATCATCGGCCAAGTTGATCGATGCTTCCGTGTTGAAGGTTATGTCTTTTTTGCCTCTTTTCCAATTAATGATAGCCGGCAGAAGGCGGGTCTTTAGATAGGGCTTGTTGCCGATGAAGTTGTCGTCTACGAAAAAGACCGGACTGCGCCACCCAAGTGAATAAAGGCCGTCCAATTCGGCAACCATTTGCCCGGCGGTTTTAACGCGTGTCTTTCTGCCAAAAAGGGTGGTGACATTGCAGAAGTCGCAATTGAAAGGGCACCCCCGCGAGAACTGGATGCACATCGACGCATATTTGGATAGATCCAACAGGTCCCATTTAGGAGCCGGGGTCTGGGTGATATCACAGAACGCCGAACTGTTGTAAACGCGTTGGGGCTTTCCGCGTTCAAGATCCGAGAGGAAACCCCGCAGTGTCATTTCGGCTTCGTTGAGCACAAGATGATCAACAGCTTCGAAAGACTCGGGTTCACATGTAAAAAGTGGCCCGCCCGCCACGACTGTAATGTCGGCAGCTTTTAGCTCGGCGATAACGCGATTCGTGGAGTTGCGTTGAACTGCCATCGCACTGACAAAGGCGCAGTCGGCCCACGACAGGTCTTTCGCCGTTAAATTGCGGACGTTAAGGTCGACCAAGCGAAGCGACCATTCCTCCGGCAGCATGGCCCCTAAGGTCAATAAACCCAGCGGCGGGAAGGCTGCCTTTTTGCGAATGAATTTCAATGCATGTTTATAGCTCCAAAAGGTGTTGGGAAATTCTGGATAAACAAGCAAGGCATTCATAGCTTTTCCTTTTTCAACTGAAATTATCATTAATGCGAAAGGATAATCATTGTCAAGATTATCAAGTAAGGTTTTTTGTAACCGTTCACAGGGTTGCAAAGTCCGATGCGCTTCAAGCCAACTAACTGTAAGCGTTTACAGGGTGCCGCAGATGCAAGGCGTCGGGCGCGCAGACGTACTTTTGTACTTCAAGTGCCCGACAACAAAGCAGATGCGGTGCCCTGTGAATGCTTACGGTTTTTTTTATATTGGGCCAACGAGTTGTAGCCTGGCTTGACAAGTGCCATTTTGGAGCATAATTTAGAAATAATAAAACGTTAAATCGATCTCGGCACAAGCCTTTGCTTTTGATGCGTGTAGTGACTTTTAAATCCTCATTTATGGTGGTCTTTTCATTCTCCAACAGTTATCTCGCTCAAACAGTTCACGTCTGAATCAGTTTCTAAGCACACATCTCCATTCGGTACGAAAATTAATGGGTGACCGGCTAATATCAGGAGGTCTCCGGCTGGCATAATACCTCGATTCGTTTGAATTTATGCCTAAAATCCTAATCGGACCTGTGTCGTCTAATCGCCTGGATGCACCTCCTGATTCAATCTAATTTAAGACTATCCATTTCAGGGAAAAGGAGGTGAATTATGAAAGCGGGAATCTTTTTTACCGGTACCGGTCCTATCCTTATATTGACCAGCTATGATTCACTAAACGATCCCAAGTTGGTCGAAAAGCTCTCGGTCAAGGGGATTCAAAAATACATCGCCTATGAGGTCCCGGAAGAACAGGTCAAACAAAAGTACGGCAATCAATATTCGGTCGTCCTCGGTGATCTAAAGCAGTCAGACGATCTGCGGGTGCTCGATTATGACGGACATCATGTTTTCTACAGCTTCTCCATCAGGGATCTCGGAGAACCGGTGTTCTATGAAGCTTAGCACGAAATCATGATGTATTTTCAGAAAAGACTGTCAATGGCAATGATCCGAAAGAAGCGGACTGGCTCGCCCCAACAGGCTCGTCGTGTATGCAAACAGTCGTATCGAATCATGGGAAAGGAGTTGCGCCATGCTAATAACGCAAGCAGAACTCTTTTGGGGTTTAAACCATGACTTTGTCGAACAAGTTATGGCCGACGCATCAAAAGAGACAAGGTCGGAAGGGGACATTCTGTTTTTAACGGGAGAGAAAGCGGATTACTTTTATACTCTAATCAAAGGGCGGGTGAAACTGAGTATCGGCGAAAACGGTCGGATGGTATTTGTTGTCAGCCGCGCAGGCGAGTCTTTTGGATGGTCGAGCCTGGTAGACCGCAACGAGTACTCTGCTTCGGCCGAGTGCGTGGATACCACAACAGTGGTAAAAATCAAACGAGAGCAGCTCGAGGCAATCTGTTCAAAATTTCCGCATGACGGATATATTTTCATGAAACGGGTTGCCGGAATGCTGGGAAGACGTTTGCTCAAAAGCTATGGAATGAGTCTTTCTCTCCAACACGCCGCTGAGGCCACAAGCCACGGAACCGACCAGATCGTGGGGCACGCAACGCCGGAATAGTCATTCCCCTCTACAAGGCCGGTCAATTGGAGTCGGTTTCAGAATTTGTCGGTTGGCAGCCAATTTCATTTACTTAAGGCCTTAATTTCCCCCCTTTGGAAAAGGGGGGCAGGGGGGTTTATTGTCAGCTTTTTAAAATCCTTCTAAATCCCCCTTAGTTAAAAGGGGGACTTTCAAAGACATTCCTTAAGTTAATGACGTTGGGGTGCTAGCTTTTGGGGGCCTTGTAGTAAAACATTCCATAAACGGTTCAGGGCAGTGAAGCAATTATGCCACGATATTCTTTTTCTGTAAAAGCTCGAAAGGTCTGCGTCCTGACAGCACCAGCACCCCCCAATGCCAAAGCCACCTTAGCAACAGTTTCATCGTTTGGTGCTTCAGATATCAGAACGATGTCATAACGCCCCATAACAAGATAAAAAGCCTTCATCTCAGCGCCCATTGCCTGAAATGCTTTCTTGGCGGCATCCAGACGATTAGGGCTTTCCTTGATTTTTTCGATTCCCTTCTGGGTGTAATTAACCAGAGTTATATACGTTGCCATGATTGTACCTCCTTTCTGATCAAACCTTATGGCCCCCTATCTTCAAAATTGACACGCCTATAACATGGAATTAATGTTTGACGTTTCATTGAACACTTTTTTATATTGTTTTCTTTGAATTCAACAAACTCGATTAAAATTAGTGTCCATCCATAAATGCCCTTTTTGACGCCGGGTCTCTCAACCGGCAGTGCCCATTGATGTATTTGACACTCAATAGTGCCATCAACCATTCGTCGATGGGCTCAAAATTTGGTTGATGGGATTTTGGGACTGACTCGTTTGCAGGATCTAGGCAGCTGGAAAAAATCTAAGATTAAACCGATTGAGATCAGAGCTGAGAGCTGGGTGGAGATTATAACGTTATCCATACCGGCAATATTTCAAAAGGTCAAGCTGAATAAGGACCAAAATCATGCTGAAATTCACACCCGGCATCCTGCTTCTGCAAGCCATCACGATTGCCCTCGTTCTGATTGCGCCCGCTGATCTGGAAAACTGGGGCTGGCTGCGGCTGGCGGTCCCAGTTTTGATTGTGGGTTTTTTAACCGCTTTCTGGTTCGGGTCGATAGCAGCGCATCAGCGCGAGGATAAAATCAGCCGGTTGAAGGAACTTCATGCCAAAGAGCGTGAAACCATTCGCGTTAATGCCGAGCGCGCCAAGACCAAGCTGATCAAACAGTCACAACATAAAACCATGCAGGAAGTGCGACGTTCCTCTACGCGGGCGAACATCAAGGTCGGGCTGGCATTTGCAGGGGCAGCGGCATTGGGTGGGCTTCTCATCTTGACGCAGTTCATGTCTTTGGGGTTGCTGACGCTGGCCGCCGTCGGTGGAGCGCTCGGCGGTTATACATTGCGGTTCCGCCAAGAAAAAGCCAAGCTAAATTTCCCGCGCAACGGCCCTGACATACCGCGTATCAGCGACGAGACGTCACAAAAGGCGAAGCAAATCCCTAACATTGAAAAACCGTAATTCATATTACTATTCTCCAGCACAAATTAGACAATCCTACCGGTATCATCGTCGGTACATTCAACAAGCAGAATAGCATCGGCTTTATGTTTTTCCTCTTTTGGGTTTTCTCTTTAGTCTTCCGGTAGGGGCTATCCGAGGAAGACCTTTTATTGACGTCTGGGGAGCATTGCGTAACCACTAGACGAGCTGCCACGTGCGATTCTCATGCCACTGAACTTGCGTTTGCTAGTCGATAAAGGCTTTCCTGAGTTTCTCATCAAATTGACGAGCCGGTTAAGCAGTCAGTCATATTTGACTTTAAAGGCCGAATGCTTAAATTACCTTCTGAATTTTAGCTGCGTAAAAACAAATAATATATAAACCTCCGATATTTATCATATTTTGCATCAAGGAGCCTTGTTTTGAAGGCGGTTTCAACCCAATAAATTCTAATCGAACCGAATGGCTTATCCGATGTTCGTAACTTGGTTGATATCGCGCACAGCGATTCTCGCTTTCACGTGGTGGGTGCTGGCGCAGGGCGCCTACGAGTCGTGGCAAGTCGGCCTACCCGCCATACTGATAGCCATTTTGATTGATTACCGTCTTTCTCCGCCCAAGGGCAATCGCTTGTCATTGGGAGGATTCGTTGTTTATGCTCTTTATTTTCTCAAACTTTCGATTACCGGCGGAATTGACGTTGCATGGCGTACCTATCATCCACGGTTGCCCCTCAACCCGGCCATGATCGAGTATCCGCTGAGATTGACTTCTTTATCAGCCCGAAACCTGTTCGTCTGTACGGTCAGTCTGCTTCCCGGAACGCTGAGTGCCGAGATTGGGGATAACAAATTGTTCGTACATGTGTTGGATGTCGGTCGTCCCTTCAAGCAGGAACTTAAAGTTATCGAGGATAGGACGGCGGCGATATTTCAACCCCAGACCCATATGGATGAACCCAACAAAAGGGCCGATTAAAATGAATTTTTATCTTTGGGTAGCGGTGTTTATTCTCATCAGTGTCGTTGCAGGCCTTATTCGCATTCTGAAAGGACCGACAGCGGCTGACAGCATGCTCGCCGCTCAGCTTTTCGGTACCGGGGGCGTGGCGATATTGCTGATACTCGCGCAGGCAATGCAGATGCCGGCTTTGGTGGATGTCGCCCTGGTTTATGCTTTGCTGGCAGCCATCACTATGGCCGTATTTGTCCGGCGGCAATGGAGGGGGAGCGAAAAGACAGGGGAGATAACCGATGAGTCTATCTGAGATGTTGGGATCGTTTTTGTTGCTTCTGGCGATTCCCTTTTTTTGGAGCGGCAGCCTCGGCTTGCTGCGTTTTCCGGATATTTATACTCGGTTGCATGCACTGACCAAAGCCGACAATCTTGGACTCGGGTTTGTGGTCGCCGGATCGATTCTGTTGTCTGAAGAATGGACGGTTGGCGTCAAGCTACTTCTCATCTGGCTGGCCGTTTTAACAGCGAGTACCATATCATGTTTTCTGATCGCAAATGCGGCCCGTAAGAGAAAAATAAAACCATGGATGAATTCCCAAATTTAGCCGATATTGCCTTTGATGGAATTTTGGCACTGGTTGTGCTGGTTCTCGCCTGGAAGCTTTTACGCTCCCCGAATCTCTTCAAGGCTGTCGTCCTGTTTATCAGCTTTGGATTGATGATGTCTCTGGCCTGGATCCGGTTGAAAGCCGTCGATATTGCTCTGGCCGAAGCAGCAATAGGAGCCGGGTTAACCGGAGCACTGTTTTTAAGCGCGCTTGGCAAGCTGGAGGGTAACGAACATAGCGACCACAAAAATAATGACACCAATCCGAAGTCTCACGAAGGAAATCCAAAAATGGCATCCGGGTCTTCCGATTAGAGATTTAATGCCATGACCAGAAAGCACGGAGACAGTCTCGATTCACGAACGGGAAGAGTGATGGCAGCAATTAGCGTGCTGGCATTGACGTCTGTTTTGGGCTGGACCGTGTGGACGCTGCCGCCGTTTTCAGACCGAATGCAACGGTTGGTGGCGTCAAATATGGCAATCAGCGGCGTAGAAAACCCTGTGACGGCGGTATTGCTGAACTTCAGAGGGTATGACACGCTTCTTGAAATCGGTGTCTTGCTGCTGGCCGCTTTGGGCGTCTTTTCCGCGGTCCCTTCCCCGGTTATTCTCTCTAAATCAACTCCGTCACCGATTCTCATCCTGCTTTTACGGTTGCTGCTGCCGTTTATCGTACTTGCCGGCGGATATATTCTCTGGATCGGTAAATATGCGCCGGGAGGGGCGTTCCAGGCCGGTGCTATTCTGGCAGCAGGTGGCATCCTGTTGTCAACCGCAGCAGTCCCTTTTAATCGATTTGCGACTAAAACCATGTCGATCGCCATGGGAATCGGTTTGCTGACATTTATAGTTGTGGCATTGGCGACGATGATGGTTCGCGGTAATTTTCTCCAGTATCCGGTGGCCCAGGCTGGAACGTTGATTTTGGTGATTGAAGCCGCCGCAACCATTTCGATTGCTATTATCTTAACCATATTGTTTATCGGCGGAAACCCGGAGGAGAGCCCCACTGCTAAGGACGAGGGTGACAAGGCCTTCATTATCGAAAGGGATAACACGACCAAATGACGATCTCACTTTTGTATGCTCTGGTCGGCGTCGTCTTGCTGGGCATAGGGCTGTACAGCCTGATAATCTATTCCCATCTGGTAAAGAAAATACTGGCTCTGAATGTAGCCGGTAGTGGGGTCTTTTTATTCCTGGTTGCGACTGCAAATCAGACTTCCGGCCCGGTGCCGGACCCGGTCCCCCATGCCATGGTGCTGACCGGCATTGTCGTTGCAGTCAGCGCAACCGCCCTGGCCCTCGCTCTGGCGTGCCGCATCCATCAGGTAACCGGCACCGCGCGATTAACCGAAAATGAGCCTGAATGAACTTCTGCAACCAATGACCTTGCCTGCCTGGATCGTTTCGCTGCCGCTTCTGGCTGCAGTATTTACTTTTGTGTTTCCGAGAATCAGGATTTGGGCGGGTATTTTCACTGCGATCATCACGCCCCTGATGGTCGTATTTCTCGGTCGGGAGATTCTCGCCCATGGTGCGATACAGATGCAGGTCGGCGGATGGCAGACCCCTCTTGGCATACAGCTCTATGCAGACGGCCTCAGTGTCGCCATGCTGGGAATTACCGCCATTGTTATCGGTTGCATCACCTTTTATGCTCGATGTTACTTTACCGGTGATGTCTCGTCGCGCTATTTCTGGCCTTTGTGGATGTTCTTGTGGAGCGCCCTGAATGCCCTGTTTCTGTCCGGAGACATCTTCAATCTCTATGTAACCCTGGAGCTGTTGGGCCTTTCGGCCGTTGCCTTGGTGGCACTGTCCCAAACGGCGGACGCGCTGTCGGCCGCCATGCGGTATCTTCTGGTCAGTCTCACGGGTTCCTTGAGTTATCTGATGGGAGTTGCCCTCCTTTACGCCGCCAACGGAACACTCAGCATTAAACTGTTGGCGACCACCGGGGCGGCTTCACCATCGATAGCGACCGCTTTTGCGCTGATGGCAGCCGGCCTGATAATGAAAAGCGCCCTGTTTCCGATGCATTTCTGGTTGCCGCCGGCACACGCCAACGCTCCGGCGCCGGTCAGCGCCGTCCTTTCAGCCCTGGTCGTCAAGGCTTCCTTTTACATTTTGATGCGATTGTGGTTGGTGATTTTCGAACCGTTCATCAACCCGTCCACTGCTCAACTGATGGGGGTATTGGGCGCAGGTGCCATCATTTGGGGATCGGTGCAAGCGCTGGTTGCTGAAAGACTCAAACTGCTTGTGGCCTATTCGACGGTCGCCCAGATCGGCTACCTTTTCCTGATTTTTCCGCTGAGCTCGATTACCCAATCGAATCATACGGCTTGGCAAGGAGGGTTCTATTTTGTTTTAAGTCATGCCTGCGCTAAGTCGGCCGTCTTTTTGGCGGCTGGCTCCGTCATCTACTCCTTCGGCCATGACCGCATCAAGGAACTTCACGGAATCGTTCGCCGCATGCCGGTTTCCATGTTTGCCTTTGCTCTGGCGAGCGTCAGCTTGATCGGTCTGCCGCCCAGTGGTGGATTCATCGCCAAGTGGCTCTATTTAAATGCCGCCCTGACCGGTGGTCATTGGTGGTGGTGCGTCCTCATTATCATCGGAAGCCTTTTGGCAACAGCCTATGTATTTCGATTTTTTTCGCGGGCTTTCAGTTATTCGCCGGAGGTCGTCGAAGAGCGCCCGGTGCCTTGGATCATGGAGTGGACGGCCTTAGGCTTGGCCTTGTGTGCGCTGATTCTCGGGTTCATTGCGCCAGCGGTAACAACGCTGCTCGACGCGGGCAACCCCTTCTGATTACGGGAGGTAGAGTGACGTTCGACAACTGGCTACCATTGCTGATCCTGTTAACATCCCTGCTGCCCGGCATCGTCATCTTTGTTCTGCCCGAAGAGCGGGTTCGGTGGCGTACGACCTTGAACATGGGAGGGGCCATCCTCAAACTGGGGCTAATCGGCATCATGATCTGGGGGGTGCGGCACGAACATGTCTACGACTTCCGCATGCCAATACTGCCGAATATCGAACTGGTGCTCAACGCCGATGCCATGTCGGTTATGATGACCGCGCTTTCCGGTGTGCTCTGGTTTCTGACGACCTTGTATGCCATTGCCTATCTCGAAACATCACCACAATCACGCAGCCGGTTTTTCGGCTTTTTCAGCCTGTGCGTGAGCTCCACTGTCGGCATCGCCTTGGCGGGTAATCTGATAACATTTATCATGTTTTATGAAATGCTGACCCTGACCACCTACCCGCTGGTCGTATTCCGAGGCACACCGGAGAGCATGCGCGCCGGTCGAATCTACATCGCTTACACCTTCGGAGGGGGTGCAGCGTTTCTCATCGGAGTCGCTTGGCTCAAAGCCCTGGTGGGCTCTGTCGCTTTCACGGAAGGCGGTATGCTGGCCCCCTACGTCGGTGCGTACGCGACACAACTCCGATTCATTTTCTTCCTGATGATCTCCGGGTTAGGCGTCAAGGCTGCCCTGGTTCCCCTTCACGGTTGGTTGCCGAAGGCCATGGTTGCGCCGGCCCCGGTCAGTGCTCTGCTGCACGCCGTCGCCGTCGTAAAAGCCGGTGCTTTCGGAATTGTACGCGTTGTCTACGATGTTTACGGCATCGAGTTCAGCGGCGAACTCGGTCTGCTCCAGCCGCTGACTGCAGCAGCCGCTTTTACGATAATATATGGATCGGTTCGCGCGCTTTTTCAGGATGAGTTAAAAAAACGTTTGGCGTTCTCGACAGTGAGCCAGGTTTCCTACATCGCCCTTGGTGTTGGTATTTTGGGTCCCATTGCCACCATCGGCGGCATTGTTCATTTGGTCAACCAGGGACTGATGAAAATTACCCTGTTTTTCTGTGCCGGAAATTTCGCGGAAACTCTGGGGGTCCACCATATCAGCCACATGAATGGTATCGGCCGACGTATGCCCTGGACCATGGCGGCTTTCACTCTGGGTTCGCTTGGCATGATCGGTGTCCCGCCGATGGCCGGTTTTATCAGTAAATGGTATCTGGGAACGGGTGGATTGACAGCAGGTAAACCATGGGTCATTGCGATTCTGGTCGCCAGCAGCCTGTTGAATGCGGCTTACTTCCTGCCGATTATCTATCGGGCCTGGTTCCGGGAACCGGCTGGCTCCTGGTCCGCCAGGCCATCTATTGGCGCGTTGGAAACCCATTGGATGCTGCTTTTTCCCCCTTTAATAACAGCCTTGCTGGCCCTTCTGGCGGGCTTGCTGGCCGATGCACCCTTCAGCCCTCTTGAATGGGCACGATTGATCACCGCTCGGGAGTACCGCCCATGATGCCAAGCACTTTAGATATCTATCCGCCACTGATGATCGCTGTCTTTGGGCTGCCGCTTGCGCTGGGCATCGGCCTGTCGATAATGCGCTGGCAACCTACGATAATCCGATTGGCGCCCTGGTCGGCAATTCCAGCCTTGGCAGCGGTCCTTTGGGTGCCGCCAGACGCGATCGTGTCGATTCCATGGGTACTGCTCAAGATGCATCTGGCACTGGATCCGGTCGGACGACTTTTTCTTCTATTTACCTCGCTTCTGTGGTTGTTGTCGGGAATATACGCCCAAAGTTATATGGCCTCGAATCCGCGACGCGGGCATTTCTTCTTTTTCTTTCTGCTGAGCATGGCTGGAAACCTCGGTTTGATAATCTCTCAAGATGTCGTCAGCTTCTTCGTATTTTTTGCCATTATGAGCTTTGCATCCTACGGCTTGGTGGTTCACAACGGTGACACGGAGGCATTTCAGGCCGGACGCATTTACATCTATTTGGTCGTTATCGGCGAAATTCTGCTTTTTACGGCTTTCATTTTACAAACCGGCTCAGTGGATTCTCTGCTGCTGAAGGATTTCTCAAACCTACGGCCGAATGGGCTCACCGTCGGAATGATCTTGATCGGATTTGGAATCAAGGCCGGTGCATTACCGGTACATGTGTGGCTACCGCTGGCGCATCCGGCGGCGCCGACGCCAGCCAGCGCCGTTCTGAGCGGTACCATGATCAAGGCCGGCTTACTGGGATGGTTAAGATTTCTGCCGTTTGGCTCGTTTGCAATGCCTCACTGGGGGACACTGTGCATCATCGCCGGACTGTTGGCTGCCTATTACGCTGTCGCCATCGGCTTGACCCAACGCAATCCTAAAACCGTCCTGGCGTATTCAAGCATCAGCCAAATGGGTCTGATGACGGTAGGCGTCGGATTGGGCCTCGGGTGGCCGCAAACCGTTCCGATGGTGCTGCCGGCAATCGGGATTTACGCCGTTCATCATGGATTTGCAAAAGGCGCCCTTTTTCTGGGAGTGGGCGTCGTGGCAGCTGGCGAAGGCCGCAGGCTGGCCCATCGATTTGCAGCTGGCGGTTTGATATTGGCATCTCTGGCCTTGGCCGGTGCACCCTTTACCAGCGGGGCCGTGGCCAAAATCGCCCTGAAGTCATCGCTGAAAGACTTTCAAGGATCCTGGATCTCCGACCTTAATCTGTTGTTGCCCATTGCCGCAATTGGCACGACGCTTCTTATGGCACGGTTTCTTTTTGCGGTGCTCCGGCGGTCGGCTGCCCGCGGCAGGCCGCATTTTGGTATGTGGCTGTCGTGGACGTTCACGGTGCTGCTGACCGCTTCTGCCGTTTGGTTACTCCCCGTGGCCCGAAAGGCAGTCACAATGTCGCTTCAAACCGCTTCGCTGTGGCAGGCGTTGTGGCCGATCGCAGCGGGAGTGCTGTTGTCCGGCAGCGTATGGCTCATGGCGGCCCGGAAAAAATGGCGCCCGGTTCCCTGCATTCCGCAAGGTGATCTTCTCTTCATTATCATCTACTTGCATCGGCAGATTCTTCATTTTGGTTCGCTGCAACTGAAGCGGATTCAACGTTACATGCCTCCTGCACTGAAAGGTCTTCAGATGAGACGACTACGGCTGGAAGACATTCACAAACTTCCGGTCCGGATTGAAAACTGTTTGGTCAACTGGCAGACGGCGGGTCTGATATTCGTTATATTGATCGGTTGCCTATTTGCCTGGTCACTGAGTTAAGATTTAAAAAATTCCTCGGGGGTACCGAATTAACTTGCGGTAAATCGACAAACAATATGGGCCTCCGAGAGTCTCCTTTGCCAGCGCAAAGGATTGAAGGGCATTTAGAGGGAATTGCCGGATGGGCCATTGGCGAAGCCAGCAGGGGAGCGGAAGCGAGCGGCGATTGGTCAAAGGATGCGTTAACTCTTTATGATAAACTGGAGAATGTTGTTTGTCCCCTTTTCTATCATGACAGGGATCGGTTCACCAATGTGATGCGCTCTTCCATTGCCCTGAACGGTTCGTTCTTCAATACTCAGTGAATGATGCTGGAGTATGTGCTGAGGGCTTATTTCTGAACTTGTCTCAATAGTTTTTCGTTACGACGGGTCTTGTGAATAATTCCATATACAAAGGAGCACATGATGCAATATCCTGAGAAGGTTGAAAGAGTGGTGGTTGTATCGCTCTTGATTATGATGGCGCTGGTTGTATGTCTTTCCACCGTTGAATTGGGGTGGTTTATCATAAAGGATGTTATCACCCCTCCTATATTTCTGCTCGAGATTGATGAGCTGTTGGACATATTTGGCATGTTTTTGTTGGTGTTAATAGGGGTTGAGTTACTGGAGACCGTGAAAATGTATCTAACCCAAAAGACGGTGCATGTTGAAGTGGTATTCATGGTTGCCATGATTGCTATCGCCCGAAAGGTCATCATTCTGGATATAAAGGAGCTTCCGAGCCTCACCTTAATAGGAATAGGCGTCATTGTTGTCTCCCTCTCAGCTGGATACTATCTTTTGACAAGAAAACGGAACAGCTAATGCAGGATCATGCTTTATTAAGCGAGCCATCATGTTGACGGATAAAATGGAATATTTCAGCAGGAAACCAAAATCATTTCTGACGGTCTTGGGTATCAGCCTGAGCATAGTCCTTGGTATCATTGAATTCTTGAAATGTCATTCTCCATATTCTATTTCCTGCCGGTGTACTTAGTGAAAGATTACCCGCGCGAAGCGCTTTGTTCAACCAGCGATTGAGCACTATTATACAACACTCAGCAGTGAAAGTGGTCTATGCAAGCCGGACTTTTCGGCAAAATATTCAATGCCTTAGGCGGTGCCCTGCTTGGCGCATGCCGTGATTTGGCGCCCATCGTCATCGTCATTTCCTTATTCCAGTTTCTTGTCTTGCACCAACCCTTCCCGGAACTTTTTTCGGTGCTGGCCGGATTGGGCTTGGTTATCGTCGGTTTAGCGCTTTTTGTCCTTGGTTTGGACATCGGCCTGTTTCCTCTCGGTGAAACCTTGGCTGAAGAATTCGCCCGAAAGGGCAGCCTTTTCTGGTTATTTGTATTCGCCTTTGCTCTGGGTTTCGGTACAACCGTCGCCGAGCCGGCCCTTATCGCCGTGACCCGCGAAGGCGCCAGAGCTGCGGCGGAAGCCGGCCTTATCGATAATACTCCCGCGGCTATACAACGCTATGCCCTTCATGTCCGCTTGACCGTGGCTTTATCGGTCGGTGCCGCCATCGTTCTGGGCGTGTTGAGAATCCTTCGGGGATGGTCGTTGCCGATGATTGTCGTGGGCGGCTACATGCTTGTCATGCTCATGACGGTGTTCGCGCCCAAGGAGATCGTGGGATTGGCATATGATTTAGGCGGGGTTACCACCTCAACCGTCACGGTGCCGCTGGTCACCGCCCTGGGTGTGGGACTGGCCCGTACCATTCGCGGAAGGAACCCTTTGACCGACGGCTTCGGCTTGATCGCCCTGGCATCCCTTACCCCGATGATTTTTGTCATGGTTTTAGGATTGTTCGTTCATTAGGAGATGTATGGAACTATTTCTTGACCCTGTCATGTTGTTGCTGGCCACGGCCAAAGACGTATTGCCGGTTCTTGGGCTGCTGGTGTTGTTCCAAATGGTGGTGTTGAAAAGACCCCTCCCGAGACCGGGCAGAATTATTTTCGGGTTCTGTCTGGTGCTCGCGGGTATGGCCTGTTTTTTGGGGGGTCTGGATTTGGCACTTTTCCCTGTGGGCAGGACTATGGCCCTGCAACTGGCCAAGGGCGCCCAAAGCGGCGGCAAGGAGATCTGGACCGCCTACGGATGGATATACCTGTTTGCCTTCTTGGTCGGGTTTTCCACCACCATCGCGGAACCGTCGCTTATCGCCGTCGCCAACAAGGCTGAAGAGGCATCCTACAAAGCCGTATCATCCCTGGGGTTGCGGATCGCGGTTGCCCTTGGCGTAGCTGTCGGCATCACCCTCGGCACCTTTCGCATTGTGACAGGAACACCTCTTTATATCTATATTTTGGCTGGTTATGTCATAGTGGCCATTCAAACCGCTTTTGCGCCGCGTATGATCATTCCGCTGGCCTATGATTCCGGCGGGGTGACCACGTCTACGGTCACAGTGCCCCTGGTCGCGGCGCTTGGTTTGGGGTTGGCGTCCAATGTTCCCGGCCGAAGTCCGGTGCTGGATGGCTTCGGGCTGATTGCATTTGCCAGCTTGTTCCCGATCATCAGTGTCCTGGGATACGCCCAGCTGGTTCAATGGATCGTAGGGCGGCGAAACAGAAAAAAATGACCTGTGCCACCTTGCCGCAAAACCAATTGGTTGTTTGCCGCGAATCGGACAAAGGAGGGAAAAAAGTCAATGGCAAATAAATGCATCCTTGCAATGGTGAAGCCGAACCTGACCGACCAAGTCGTCGATTCGGCAAAAAAGGCCGGTGCCACTGGTGCGACCATCATACCAGCCTCCGGGACGGGTGCCGGCGAGGCGAAAACGTTTTTCGGACTCAGCTTGGA
>Ga0316187_10000158_pt1 | contig 45705 bp, 30 predicted proteins | sample CroRivburrow1_MG_FD_204927 | JGI IMG/M metagenome (GOLD analysis project Ga0316187, IMG submission 204927) | Coastal sediment microbial communities from Maine, United States - Cross River worm burrow 1 | ecosystem: Environmental > Aquatic > Marine > Coastal > Sediment | place: USA: Maine...
AATTTGATTATGGCGCTTACACTTTTATCGTTGATTATCTCCCCCTGGCAAAAGGCGATGGAATGGAGCATCGCAATTCCACCATTTGCACCTCGCACCGTTCTCTCAGGGACAACTTCATCCCTAATCTGAGCACACTTTCACATGAATTATGGCATGCCTGGAGCGTCGAAAGGTTGCGACCCAAAGCGCTGGAGCCTTTTGATTTTGAGAAGGTCAACATGGCGGGCGAACTTTGGTTTGCCGAAGGTTTTACCAGTTATTACGACGCGCTTATCCTGAAAAGAGCGGGCATAATTAACATTGATGATTATGCGAAAGTTTTGACTCGTAAATTAAACGCGGTTTTAAACATGCCTGGCAACCGATTTGCAAATCCGATTGAAATGAGCAGGCAGGCGGCGTTTACAGACGCCGGTTCATCCAATGACGCAAAGAATTTTGCAAACACCTACATTTCATACTATGCGTATGGCGCGGCGTTGGGTCTCGGACTCGATTTAATGATCCGGCAAACAGATCCGAAGGCCAGTCTTGACGATTTATTCCGAAAGTTGTGGGAGGATTTTGGCAAAGCTGAAAAGCCTTACACCAATAAAGATATTGAAAATAGTCTGGCCGCCGTCACTTCGCCAACGTTTGCAACGGAATTTTTTAGAGATTATATCTCTGGCAACAATTGGCCGTCATTTGACGAATTACTCAAACAAGGCGGCTTACTGTTGCGCAAAAGCAAACCCGACGAGGCATGGCTGGGAGCGCTTCATTTTGAGTTCGAAAACAATGAAATGAGGGTCTCAAAGGCAACTATCATTGGCCAGCCGTTGTATAAAGCCGGCGTCAATTACAATGATATTGTTTTGCAAATTGACCAGAAATCTTTTTCGTCGATCGATTCGGTTGAGGATTTTCTTGCCCAACAAAAAGTAGGCGCTCAACTGGAAGTCTTATTTTCAAAAAATGGAATCGAAAGAAAATCCAAAATTAAACTTTTGGAAAATCCATCGCTGGAAGTGGCGCCTTTTGAGCATACAAACCTCGCGATATCCGATTCTGTGAAGAAATTCCGGAAAAAATGGCTGTCAAGCAAAGCTAACTTAAGCCCGTCCGATTTGCAGCGCCACTGTCCAACATGCAAACGCGCATTTAACTTTGACCGTAAATTCTGTCAGTTTGACGGCGCAGAGTTGAAATTAACCCGATTTGAATAAAACTTCTTCCCACCATAAAAACAATTCATCATACAGGAGAATTTGGATGAGCAAACAAACACTCGCAAAATGTCTGTGCTTACTTGTTTTGTGCGGCCAAAATTTGTTTTCACAAGAAAAAAAAACTGAGAAGTGGGACATAACCCAGCCTTTTGGAGAGACCAGGGAAATTGAATTTACAACTGACGAAGGCACCTGGATGAACCTGGATCTTAGCCCGGACGGCAAACAAATTGTGTTCGATATGCTTGGTGATATTTACACCATGCCCGCAAGCGGCGGCCAGGCGACATTGCTTTCCGGCGGAGCCTCTTTCGATGTTCAGCCGCGCTTCAGCCCGGATGGAAAACGCATCAGCTTCACCAGCGACCGCGACGGGGCTGACAATATCTGGGTGATGAACCGCGACGGTTCTGAGCCCCTACAGATCACGAAAGAAAAATTTCGTTTGCTCAATAACGCCTGCTGGACGCCGGATGGCAATTATCTTATTGCGCGAAAACATTTTACCAGCCAACGCTCTCTCGGCGCGGGAGAAATGTGGCTTTATCACACCTCTGGCGGCGAAGGCTTGCAAATGACCAAGCGGAAAAATGACCAACAAGACGCTGGTGAGCCTTGCGTGTCGCCTGACGGTCGTTACGTCTATTTCAGTGAAGATATGAGTCCGGGCGGACATTTTAGTTATAACAAGGATCCGAATGGTCAAATCTATATGATCCGTCGTCTGGATCGCGAAACTGGCAAAGTGAACAATGTCATTACCGGGCCGGGCGGCGCAGTTCGTCCGCAAATATCACCTGACGGCAAAACAATTGCCTTTGTGCGGCGGGTGCGCTTGGAGAGCGTTCTTTACCTCTTTAATTTGCAGACCGGAGAAATGAACGCGCTTTATGATGGCATGAGCAAAGATCAGCAAGAGGCGTGGGCAATTTTTGGATTGTACCCGAATTTCGCATGGACGCCTGACTCAAAATCCATCATTTTCTGGGCCAAAGGAAAAATCCAAAAAATTGATGTCAGAAACCGCCAGATCACACCGATTCCGTTTGAAGCGCATGCAAAGCACCAAACCCACATACCGCCAATGTTTAAGCAAAATGTTAGCCCGGCCGAATTTAAGGCCAGGATGATTCGACATGCAACGACCTCCCCTGATGGCAATTGGCTGGTTTTCAACGCTGTCGGACGATTATGGAAAAAACGACTGCCCGACGGAAAACCGCAACGCCTGACCTCAGATACACACTTTGAGTATTGGCCGACATTTAGTCCCGATGGCAAATGGATTGTCTATTCCACATGGAGTGATGATGCGCATGGCGCGATCTACAAATTAAAGGTCAATAGCAATAAACCGATCAAACTCACCAGTGAAAAAGGCTTCTACCTGCGACCCTCTTTTTCACATGATGGCACTAAAATCGTCTATGAAAAAGATCGTGGCAATGCTTCACTCGGATATACTTACGGCATCAATCCCGGCCTCTATTGGATGCCTGCAATTGGTGGTAAAGGCGCGTTGATTTCCGAGTCTGGCTCTGAACCAAAATTCAGCAAAGACGACAAACGAATTTACTTCCTCGAAGCATCAGGCGGCCTGAAAAAAACTTATAAGAGTGTGCGATTGGATGGCGGTGATGAACGAGAACACTTCAAACTAAAATACGCCAACCAGATTGTCCCAAGCCCTGACGGCGAGTGGATTGCCTTTACAGAGTTATTCAATGCATTTATTGCGCCGTTTCCAAAAAGCGGAAAAGCTATTGAATTCAATAAAAACAGCAAAGCTTTTCCCATCAAACAGGTTTCCAGAGACGCCGGAACCAACCTGCATTGGGCTGGAAACTCAAAAAAGCTGCACTGGACTATCGGGGAGGAATATTTTACACGCTCATTGCATGAAAGTTTTTCTTTTATGACCGGGGCGCCAGACAGCATCGCCGGCCCGGATACAGCGGGCTTAAGCATTGGCCTTCAGCTTAAAACAGATATTCCAACCGGAAAATTAGCGCTTGCCGGAGCAACCATCATCACGATGAACGGGGACGAAGTCATTGCCAACGGCGTAGTCCTTATCAAACAAAACAAAATTGTCGGCGTGCAAAGCCTGGAACAACCCATTGCAGAAGAGTTTACTCAAATTGATGTGACGGGCAAAACCATCATGCCTGGAATAGTCGATGTTCACGCGCACATGTGGCAGGCGCCGAATGGCCTGTCCCCGCAACAAAGCTGGATCTATTACGCAAACCTCGCTTTTGGCGTGACGACTACACACGACCCTTCAAACAACACTGAAATGGTCTTTACGCACTCAGAAATGGTTAAAAACGGCGTGATGGTCGGTCCCAGAATTTACAGCACCGGAACCATTTTGTATGGAGCGGACGGAGATTTCAAGGCTTTGGTCAATTCACTTGATGACGCGCGTTCGCATTTGAGAAGAATGAAAGCTGTCGGCGCGTTTTCAGTAAAAAGTTATAACCAGCCGCGCAGAAACCAGCGCCAACAGGTTCTAAAGGCAGCGCATGAATTGGAAATGATGGTTTACCCTGAAGGAGGATCCACCTTTTTCCATAATCTGACCATGGTGCTTGACGGGCATACCGGCGTTGAACATTCAACGCCAATTTCACCTTGGCATAAAGATGTGCTAACCCTTTGGGGGAAATCAGGGGTTGGTCACACACCCACGCTTGTGGTAGGTTATGGCGCGGTTAACGGCGAGTATTATTGGTATGATAAAACCAACGTTTGGGAAAATAAACGTCTGCTAACTTTTCATCCGCGCCCCCCAATCGATGCGCGCTCCAGGCGACGACTAAAAATTCCAGACGACGATTACGGACACATAAGCCTTGCGGCTGACGCGAAAGGGTTAATTGACGCTGGCGGAAAAGTGCAGTTAGGCGCGCATGGACAGCGGCAGGGTCTCGGCGCTCATTGGGAGCTTTGGATGCTGGCGCAAGGCGGAATGACCAACATGGAAGCGTTGCGAGCCGCCACAATTCATGGCGCGGAATATATTGGGATGGAAAGCGAGATAGGCTCGATTGAAAAAGGCAAATTAGCTGACTTGCTCATCCTCGACAAAAACCCGCTGGAAGACATTCGCAACAGCGAAGAAATTGCGCAGGTTATGATAAATGGTCGGCTTTATGACGCAAGAACAATGAATGAAATCGGCAATCATCCCCAAAAACGAGCTCAATTTTATTGGGAAAAACCCGGGGCAAATAACGCTTTTGTTTGGAAAACAGGAGTCGGTTTCGATAATCAGGGATGCGGGTGCGGCAAACATTGAACTAAGAAAACCGTGTGGATTCCTGACAGAGTGTACAGAATTCCAACACAACGCAAATTATTGTTTTTAAACAACTCGTTTAAGATTTCTTATTTTTTGTCAATATTCTTTACAAAATAATTGCCGCGCGCGCCCGATTGGAATAAAAACATGCAGCTTATTGAAGCCTATTCAAAAAATAATAGTTCTTTATTAAAGTATCGCAAATCAGCAAACTTCCTGCGTAAAAACAGGAAGTCAACTATTGAAAACCACCCGGTTTTCTGTCCTGCAGCGCATTCAGGATGTCCGAGTGTTCGTTTTTGGCGTTAAATTTGCAAAGAAAAAATCAACCCTGTTTAAATGAAATATAGGCAGTGCCCAGGACGAGTTCTGCCTATATTTCTTACTTTCCGCAGTGCTTTCCAGCTAAACTTTATCTTGATTTACACCTTATTTCATGCTATATTTTACCTTGTTTTAGGCAGAAGGGGCGGCGCGTTCTTCTCCTTCGCAGGGCGTCGATAATTCTTTAGGTTGTTCCGCTATTAAATTCCCGCCCACCTTAAATTAGGGTGACACTCTCAGGAAGGATGAGGAAATGGAACAAGTCAAAACCCAGTTTACAGAAAGAAAGCTAATTGTCTCTGTAATTTTAAGAGCGGTAAAGGATTATGTTGACGGAAACAATCCAAACAAAATAAATCGCCTGCGTTCAAAAGGACAAGACCATGAGTTAAGTCAGCTGGAAAAAAATTTAAAAAGCGCGCAGTTTTGGATTTTTGAAGAAAAAAATGCCGATTACATCTTTTCATTTGAAAAATGTTGTGAAATTATTTCTATCAGTCCGCAAAAGATAAGAAGAGGCCTTGTCCAGTTAATCCAAGCCGACTTTACGGTCTCGGATAAAAACATCCTTCGACATATCGCCTAATCTCTGGCAGGTAGCAAAGCCACTCACGCATAAATAGTTTAGGCTCTATTTGGGTGGCTTATCTTACTTTAAACCTCAGCCACATTTCGCAGTTTGCGAACGGCTCTGAAAACTTATAATATCTGTCGACAGAGTTTTTAGCAATCCAGAAGATACCAAATATATTTCTGTAGACAACTTTCAGTATGATATCAAGACTTGCCAGGGAAACGGCAAACGAATATCCTATTGAACCGTTTTACCTTTCAAACCCCGACCGAGAACTATTTCATTGAATTCTCAGACCCAAAGGCGCCGATGAAACCTAATACAATATTACACTACATTCTTAGTTACGCTTTACTTGCGACTCTCCTTAGCTGTGAATCTCCTCAACGCTTGGGGATTCGGGATGGCTTGGTTCAATCACAGCGCGTCCGGGCGCACCTGAAATTTCTTTCTGACGATGCACTGCAGGGGCGCGCGCCTGGTTATCCAGGCTCCGCGCTTGCGGCAAAATATATTGCTTCCCAATTTGAAGAAGCGGGTCTCTTGCCAGCCAGTGGCACTAATTCATATTTTCAAAACGTTGAATTGACAGGCAATGTCTGCGAGCCTACCCTTTCAGTAAGAGGGAACAACACTTTTCTACGCTTGCGCCCTGGAGAAGATTTTGTCGCCTGGACTGAGCTGGATCAGTCATTTGTGTCGCTTAGGCGCAAAGAGCTGGTTTTTGTCGGATACGGAATTAGTTCTACTGAATTCAATTGGTTTGATTACTCCAACATAGACGTAAATGGTAAAATATTGCTGATACTGGTCAATGAACCCATATCGAACAGCAATGACTTTTTTAACGGTGATGCGCTCACATACTATGGTCGCTGGACGTATAAATTTGAAGAGGCGACGAAACGCGGCGCTGAAGGTGTAATTCTTATCCACACAGATGAGCTTGCAGGATATGGATGGAATGTAATCCAAAGCTCAAGAAACCGTGAACTGTTCTACATTCAGCCAGACTCCGGCGCTCTGCAATTGCAATTGAAAGCCTGGGTTAACAGAGAAACTGCGGAACGTATCCTGGCTGGCGCCGGCACGACCCTCAGTGAAATTATTAATAAGGCCAACTCCTCCTCATTCCGGGCCTTTTCTCTTGGACTGACTGCTTCAGCAACGATAAAAAATGTCACGCGTAAACTTGAATCCGCCAATGTCATTGGAATATTACCTGGTGACGATCCTGTTTTAAAGAACGAATATATCTGTTACACAGCTCACTACGATCACCTTGGCAAGATAGATGACACACAAATTTTTAATGGCGCAATCGATAATGCTTCCGGGACGGCAACACTAATTGAGCTGGCCACAGCTTTTTCAGAAAGCCCGATTCCCAGCAAACGTTCTCTTCTTTTCATAGCAACAACTGCGGAAGAATCAGGCCTGCTAGGCTCTAAATATTATGTCCAAAACCCTGTTGTGCCATTGCGGCAAACAGTTGCCAATATAAACCTGGATGCTTTAAATGTTTGGAGGAAAACACGCGATATCGTTACGCTGGGAGCCGATTATTCAACCCTCGCTGAACTGTGCGAAACTGTCGCTCGAGAAATGAACATGAAAATAACTACCGATCCCAACCCAAGTCAAGGCATTTTCTTCCGCTCAGATCAATTAAACTTTTTCAAAAAAGGCATTCCGGCTATTTTTTTAAAGAGTGGAACACGACTTTCGGAAGAATCGGACAGCCTTACCATTCGGCAACAATGGCAAATCTATCGAAAGCAACGATACCATCAAATATCAGATGAATATGATCCGGCCTGGTCATTGGCAGGAACTGCGCAAATGGGACAGTTTGCCCTTAATCTAGGTTTTAAGATCTCCTCCAAACCAAAAAGGCCACGCTTCAAGCCATCTAAAATGTAAAGCTGAAATTAATAACACAGCAGTTCTCATGGACGCTCTCTTTTATGGCAATTTATCACTCGGTGTCAAAGTATTACTTCCTGGTTTGTCTATCGCTATTATTGCTAAATGCCGCATTCGCGCATACGCAGGTTCCCGCCCCGCGCGATATCCTCGGATTCAAACCGAATTCAAGTCAACAGGTTGCAAATTGGAAACAGATTTCCAACTACTTTAGTATCTTGCAGGAAAAGTCCGACCGGTTGAAGATTGAAAATATCGGGCAATCCACCGAGAGCCGCGACATGTTCATGGCAATTATTTCATCGCCAACCAATTTGATGAACCTGACCCTCTATAGAAATCTTCAAAAACAGGCAATCAAGCCAGGCTTGACCGATAGCGATATCAGAGAAATATCACGAAAAAGCAAAGCTGTGGTCGCCATTGTCGTCTCCACAACAACAGAGCATATCGCATCAAGCCAGGCAATCATGACTCTGGTTTATGAATTGATTTCGACCCCAAATAAGATAATAGAGGAAGCGCTTTCTAATATCCTTTTATTAATAATTCCAACCATCAATCCGGACGGGGTTGACAAAATAGCCGCATGGTTTAATCATTATGCGAATACTCTATATGCAACCAGTCGTTTGCCGGAGCGGGCGCACTCCAAACTGGGAGATGACATACAGTTCGACTGGCAGTCATTGAAAGCAACGGAAACCCGTTTGGTTGCAAAGCAACTTTTTGCCGTATGGCGACCGCATGTTGTTCTTGAACTTTCAGGAATGAATTCAAATAATATCCGAGCCAGGGTTGCGCAACCAGGCGCAGGAGTTCCGGAAATATCACCACGCATTTCCACCTTTCAAGAGGTTTTATTTGCAGATGCGGTTGAGAGAGCGGGGTTGAGTGGCATTGAGTCAACCTATCCGGAAGAAAGGCAATGCAACGGCAGTCTTGCGCTTGTCGCATGCCTGCACAATTCAATTGGCGCCAGTCTCAAAGTTGCAAACACCCCATACGTGAAGCCTCTTTTCTTCGCGCGCGGAACTCTGGATGTGATTTCGCCGACAGCGGCTACTGAACCTGCTGTCAAGCCATGGCCGGGTGGATGGTGGCACGCAAGCGACGTTTCGGATTATGAAAGAGCCTTTGTAGAAACGCTTCTCACGAATGTTTCCCGACGTAAAAAAGAAATTATCGCCAACTTTTGCGAGAGCAATCGGGAAACCATTAATCGGTCACAGCAAGTCGGGAAAGAGGCTTTCCACATAAGTCGAAAGCGAAACCCGAAAAGCACGACTGAGGAATTTGTTGACATTCTGGCTTTGCAGGGTGTGAAAGCGGAGTTAGTTACTGCGGACAAAAAAAACTTTTCACCAGGCGACTACATTATCCCGCGTGGACAGGTCGGAGGAAATTTCCTAAACTTTGCCATTCAGTCGGAACAAATCTCTTCGAAAAGCAAATTAAAAAGCCAACGCTTTACGCTGTCGGAAAAGCTGGGACTCACTCTCGACTGTGTCAACGATAATTATGAAAAGCTACAGCTAAAGACTGTAAAAGTTCGCCCAAACTCTTCACAAAATGGAACCTCATTTCAGCGGCGAAAGAAAGATTTTTATTTAATCAAGCCATCGGAGCATGAAAACTATATTGCGATCAATCGCCTTTTAAAAGGCAACAAGCGTGTCTTCCGTCTAATCTCAGGGACACTTAAGACTAACATATCGGAGCCAGGCACATTTGCAGTTTCATCAAAAAATATTTCCCGACGCAAATGGAAAATATTTTTTGGCGATCTCTCGGTGCAACTAACAGCGTCAAACGAACCCTATAGCCATGACCATGTTCTTAGTATAAGAGAACCTAAAGTCGGGCTCTATCAACCCTGGAACGCTGACGCCGAACCGGGTTGGACTAAATTTGTTCTTGAGTCGCATGAATTCAATATGCACAGCTTAAATTCAGCAATATTTCGAAACGGCAGTTTTGTAAATGATTACGACGCGATTATCTTACCTGATTTAGAACCGCACGTTTTGCTAAATGGAACGGATGATGACATCTATATCGCTCCGCCGCGTTCCTATAACGACGGCATTACGCAAGATGGCATGATCAACCTGAAGCGATTTGTTAGAAATGGAGGGACATTGATCAGCATTGGTCAGTCCGGTTTAGTCCTTATTGACATGTTCGATTTACCGCTAAATGTTGTAGAATTTGATCCCAGCAACACGGGCTTGAATGAATATGCAACATTTGCAACTGAGGCCAACCACAATTTGACTTTTGGAATGCCTGACAACTTTAAGGCTTACTGGTCGAAAGCGCCAATTTTCCGCCCGAAGCCTTTTGCCAAATTCTTCGCAATCCCAGTTTACTGTCGATCTAAATTCGGGAAACATCGCTTTGACGCGCCTGCTGCGCTGGAATTTTCCATCGGCGACGGACGTCTGATACTTTTCACCATCATACCACATTTTCGCGCTCAAACAGCCAACGCCTTTACTCTACTATTCAATGCAATATATGAGGCTCGGTCAGAAAGAAACTACCTACAGCGCTGAGCCATTTTGCTTTGGACTCTGTGAGGAACCTAAACGCCTTGAAGCATCCGCAAACATTTTTCCTTGGCATCCGGCAGGAATAAAGCAATATCCATCAGAGCTTACGACCACAAGGCGAGAAAGGAGACGACTGCAAAACGAACCCTCGCACACCTCACCTCGACTTGTAGATGGAAGCAAACTTTCGATCTTTTAAAAAGGGGATCAAAAGCAAATTTTTCCTAAAACAGCGCTCGCAGAAGCGCCGGTAGCCGAGGCGACATTCGATGGGTTTCCACATAAAGTTTCATTTGCCAGCGCCGCAAAGCACATGGCCTCTTTGGCATTCGATGGAATTCCATACTCATCGGTTACAGCAACTTTTGTCGATGGCAATTTCAATTGCAAAGAATCCATCAGAAAAGAGTTTTGCGCGCCGCCGCCGCTCACAATTATTTCATCCGGAGCGCTGTTGAGACACTCCAGACTCATGGCGAGCGACTCAACTGTAAAATGCGTTGCCGTCGCGACAATATCTGCATTGTTAAGTCCCGCCTCCTTTGCCACTTGTATAAATTGTTTCGCAAAGGTCTGCCCAAACATTTCACGTCCGGTTGACTTGGGCGGCTGCTTCCCAAAGTAGCTATGCTTTAACAGATCGGTGAGTAATTTCTCTGAAACAGCGCCGCTTCGTCCTATCTTCCCACTTTTGTCATAAGGAAGAGAAAACAATTTTTGTGCGCAGTAATCGATCACCATATTGCCGGGACCCGTATCAAAAGCAAGAACATCATGCAAGGCGCAATTGGCTGAAAGAAACGCAATATTGCAGATTCCACCAATATTAACCAGGCAGCGGGACACTTGATCGGATCGAAAAATAATATAATCGAAAAAAGGAACTAAAGGCGCGCCCTGTCCTCCAAAAGCCATATCAGCCGGTCGAAAATCAGCCACCGTTGTAATGCCTGTGCGCCCGGCAATAATCGCAGGTTCACCAATTTGCAAGGTGCCGTTGACGTGATAGCCATAAATTTCCCCATCATGCGGCAGATGGTGAACCGTTTGACCATGCGAACCAATAAAGTCAACTTGACCGGCCTGACATTTTGCCTCTTCAAGCAATACTTTAACAGCACTGGAAAATCGTTCACCAATCAATATATTCATTCGACAAACCTGATCGACTGAACCATTGCCAGGCTGTGATAATGTTAAAATCTCATCACACATGTCGGCTGCATAGGGGTACTCTATATAGTGGACAAGAGAAATATTTGTGGCGATGCCATACCCACTAATCTCAACTAACGCCGCGTCAATGCCGTCCACTGATGTGCCGGACATCAAACCGATGGCAAGTTTTTTTTCTTTCCGTAAAATGCGTTCCAATGGGTGAGTCAAGTTTCAATACTCCTTAAATATAGTGGTCAACTACAATCAAGACATCATTGCGCTACCTCAAAATTTCAACTTAAATAACCTGCAGGTGTAAATTTTACTTAACCAAATCGCCATAAGCCGAGCCAATTACATCCCAAACCTTCCTTGGATCGTCGCTCCGATTGTATGACATATACTCATTGCCATAGTAACTCCAGGCGGCAAAATTGTTTACGCCCAAATCATGCGCAACACCAATCGCCTGCTGCAATTCATTCTCTCGTCCAGCATAAATCTTGTATGCCTGAATCCAGATTTGTGGCTCTTTACGGTATTTCGTACATAATTTCACCACATCTCTGGAAAACTCAGAGACGAAACTTTTAAGCGGCTTGTCGAAAAACATCCAGTATGGATCTGTGCCAAAAATATCAAGAGTTGGAATAGCGACAATTTTTGACCAATCGGCCACGCCAATTCCGGCATCCTTAAACGGCAACATGCAAACTGCGTTGCGCATACCACTTTGACGTGTCAAGTCACATAATTCCGTTAAAAACTCAACAATGCACGCCTCACGAAATTTTATTATTTCATCAGGTTTAGCGCTTTTCAAGTCTGCATGAAACTCCTCGGAGAATTTTGCGCAACAAGTCTGGCACTTGCAATACCAAACGGGAAACCGTTGCTTCTCCTTCAAATTTATGAAAAAGTGAGGCTCGTCCCAAAAAAGCACGTCGGCGCCAATCTCCGCGGCGTCTTGAATCCAAATCCGCATAAATTTCCGAAACTCCGGATGGTTAAAACAAACAGCGGGCGCTTTTGTATTATCGGGCAAAACTTGCAAGGTATGCAGATTTCTCAGGGCAAAAGCGCTATATGTTTCACCGCCAAAAACACGTCCAACTCCCCAGGGATCAAGATAAACTTCAAGACCAGCCTCCTTGGTTAGCGCGACCATCTCGCGTATGGTTTCTTTATAATATTCCTGATCATTCTCAGAGTAAGTATGCAGGACAAACGTACAGTTATGAGATTTGATTTCAGCTAAATCAACCGGAAGGTGACGCGGATTGCGATTGCCGAAATAACTGATTCCGGTCTGTAGAGGGTAATTATTTTTCACATCAGGCCTCTGAATAGTTTGAATTAAAACAAGAAGGTGAATAAAAAAGAGGTTAAATATGCCTTCTAAAACATGCAAGCAAATGTTGAAAATATAGACTGCCGTGGTCAGGTATTTTGTTGGCGCAGGGCGTTTCCAACAATTAGAATAGGATTACTGACAACCAAAACATGTATTGTTAAAATTGGATAGCAGATTTTTTTCAATACAAGGCAAGCCTTAATCGGCCGGCGCTTTTTTATGTTTTACGTTTTTTCTTTTTTGCCGCCGGGAAAAGTATATTATTTAAAATCAGTCTGTAGCCCGGTGAGTTTTTGTGCAACGACAACCGGGTTGGCGGATCATACACAAAATGCTGATAATCTTCCGGGTCATGACCGCCATAAAAACTGAAAGTTCCGCGTCCGTAATTGCCATGAATGTATTTTACTTCCTCAGATCCTTCAACTTCTCCAAGAATGGTGACAGATTTTTTAATCAGGCTGCGTTTGTAGGCTGTCAGTTGACCCATGAATCCATGCACAACCGAGACATGATTTTGTGTCAACATCGTTGGCACAGGATCGTACTTCGCCGAAAACTCAAAGAGGTTAAAATAATCTGCTTCGGCGGATCTCACTCGCGGCATATTGCTGGGAGGGTAATCAATGTCAGAATGCTCGTAGACCATCGGGTTGGAATCCGGACGAAAGTTTTCGAAAGCAAAGGTCTGCTGAAAATCCAGTCTGGAAAGGGCGTCGGCCTGAACAGGATCGCCATCAAACACTTCCTCGACAATATCGGTGTTCATTGCGGCGAGCGCCAAATCAATCGTATCGGTGGCTGAACACATGCCAAACAGAAATCCGCCTTTGGCGACAAATTCTCGTATGGCCAAAGCGACAGCTCTTTTGGACTCTGAAGTTTTTCCATAGCCATACTTCTTTGCCAATGCTTCGTTTTTGATGACCTCTTCAATATACCATGGCGCGTTACGAAAATTGGCGTAAAATTTTCCATACTGACCGGTAAAGTCTTCGTGATGCAGATGCAGCCAGTCATATTTTGACAAGTCACCTTGCAGGACTTCCTCATCCCATAACGTTTCATAAGGTATCTCGGCATAAGTTAAGGCCAGGGTTACAGCATCATCCCAAACTTGTTTATTGGGCGGCGTGTAGATGGCTATTTTAGGAGCTTTCTCAAGCAGAATTACATCCATGTTTGCTGATTCAATTTCGCCGTAAACCCGATTCATCTCACTGGCGCCAATTTCCTGAAATGAAACGCCACGAAGCCGCAACTCCCTCTCAACAGCCGGATAATAATCCATCATAAATGAACCGCCGCGATAGTTAAGCAGCCATTCAACATTGATTGCTCTTTCCAACGTCCAAAAAGCCAAGCCGTACGCCTTCAGGTGATCGGTCTGCGTTAAATCCATTGGAACCAACAATTTCTGAGCGCCAGCCCTGCCGACCAGGGAGAAGAGCAGAGCCAGAACTATCCATACAATTCGCTTCAATTATTTAGCCTCCGTCCATGTAGTTCCCGCAACTTTGATCGAACTTCCTCTACATAGATACTATCAGGATATTCTACGAGGAAATTTTGGTAAGCGCTATAGGCGTTTACCAAATCAGCAAGACCGACATCATAAACCTCGGCGAGACGTTTGCTGGCAAGAGCAGCATGCGGGCTTGCTTCGTGGTCATCCACCAATTTTTTAAAATAAGATATCGCCGCTTCATAATTTTTCAAATCGTATTCAAGTTGACCCAGTTTTAACAAGGCGTCATCCACAATTTTGACTTTAGGATAATCAGCAATCATTTTTCTCAGTGTATCCGCTGCAACTTTATTTTGCCTGGCCAATATTAATTTTTCAGCGGTGCAGAATGTTCGCAACACCTGATCGTCTTCAGCGCGATTTTCCTCAACAAAAAAAATTAATTCCAATGCATCATTAATGACCGATTGGTTTGCTTCAGGCGATCCGATTTTTTCAGCAATTTCGTTCAATTTTTCCAAAGCGCTGTCATAGTTCCCATTCAGATATTGCAGATATGCAATTTTATAATTGCCCTGTTCTTTATACATCGCGCCCGCTTTCATAAAACTCATGGCGCGTTCGAACCAAGTTTGGGCGTCTATAAACTTCCCTTGCGCCATATAGCAGTCGCCTATTCGAAAATAGGCGTCGGGCAGCTTTCGGCTTGAGGGGTAATCATTGATCAATTGCTGGAATGCCGCCAAAGCAAGATCCATGCTAAAGAGTGACTTAAGATATATTTCTCCAATGGAAAATTGGGCCTCTTCACTCCACTTATCCCGAACCCCACTCGCCGCAACCTCCTCAAAAGCGCGCAACGCATCTTCCGATAATCCACGTCCCTGCATCGAGACCGCAAGATAGTAATTTGCCCGGCGCGTAAAAATTGACTTGGGGTAGTTGCCGAGTATCATCTCAAAAGCTTCCTGAGCAAATTCATAACTTTCTGCCTTCAACGCTTTTTGCGCAAAAAAGAAAAGTTCTTTCCCTCTGGAATTTCTCTGGTTTTGCGTTGGATCTTTCAACTTTTCCAGCTTGCGAAACTGTTCAAGGGCAAGAAGGTATTCCTCAACGCGAAGCCAGAGATCAGCAAGTAGTTTTCGAGCAAAATAGTTGTCATTATTATTTTTTAAGTAGGATTGCAGCGTCTTTGCGACCGTCTTGGCTTGCTCTGGCTCCTTTGTATAATTGGCAATCCGACTTTCAATATAGTTGAATTGATTTGGTTGAACTTCAAGCTGCTTTAAGTACTCAAATGTGGCTTTTTCATACATTAGCCGAAGCGCATAAATATTGGCCAGTTCAAAGACAAAAATATTTGCGTTATTAAAATCTTGACGACCGCGCAAATAAATATCAATGGCCTGATCGTAAAGACGGCACTTAATCATAGCATTTGCCACATGCATATATGTTTGCTGACTTTCCTTAAAAATCAGCATGGCTTCATCCCATCTGGCAAATGCCTCTTCACTTTTTCCGCTGCTATATAACGCAGCGCCCATGTCGGCATGATAGCGAACATGGTTTTCATTTTCAATTTTCTGAGCGATGATTTCAAGAAGCTTGTCGTATTGCTTCAACTGTTCAAGGTTTCTTTTAACGCCCTCATAATAGCTTTGATTGTGCGGAACAGCCTGAAACAGTTCCATATAAAGTTGCAGCGCCGCCTTATAACCTCCTCTGCGCTCAAGGTTCTGCGCCAATCGCGCTTTATTTTGACCTTGGTTTGAGTGTGCGCTTTGCGTTTGTGCAAAATACGGCGCAGCAAGGGCGATTATAAAAATGAAAACTGCAAGTGGCTTACATCGAATCAATTGCCCTCTCCTGTCTTAACACGATTCAAAGCTTCGAAATACTTTTGTATGAGATCCTTATAATCTTTTGAGTATCCTTGCCGCAATGCTTTTAACAACTCGCTTTTTAAACGTTCATCGCGTTGACCGGGGTTTTCCGGAAGTTTAGCCGGACTCACAGAGCCATATTCCTTTCCGGTTTCCGCCTTGCGTTTTTGACTGTAATCTCGATTTTCCATGGAGCGTTGCGCATCAAGAAGACGAGAAAGTATTTTTTGTTGACGCTCAATGGTTCGCGGGCCAGCGCTTTTTCTCATCAGGTCGTCGACGACATCTTTCATATCTTTGCCAACCTGCCCCAAATCGCCGAGCATATCCGACTGTTGTCCACCAGCTTCCTTCATTAATTGTTGCAGCGATTTCCGAACAGCGTCTTGTTGCGCCGCAAGCCTTTGCATTGCTGCCTGCTGCGCCATTCCCATGCCGCCCTGTTGACCTGACATGCCTTGGGTCTGCTGATTAATGCCTTTCTGCTGACCGGACAAACCCATCATTCGTTGCATCATTTCTTGAAAACCAACGCCGGAGGAAGCGCTGCTCAGGCTTTGCATCGCCTGTCTCATTTCAACCGCAGCCCGATTTAAACCCGACATCGCGCCGACCTGACCTTTGCCTGATTTGCCCGGCTTTCTTGACTCCAGCATTTCAAGAGACTCCCGCATTCCACTATTTGCCTCTGCTAACGCTTTGCCAAGTTCAGGGGTTACAAAAAATGTTTTTTGAGAAAGCTGGTGCAGTTGACCGGCAACTCGATTTAAGCCAGACGCGAGGTCTTGTTGACTTTCGGCCAATTCACCCAGTTTAGGAGAATTATGATCCATTTCTCCAGCGGATTCCTGCACCTTTTCCTGGGTCTGTGAGAGTTGCAGCATATCATGCGCAGACCGTCGCAAAGCTTGCATGATTTCCTTTTTCTGCTCAGCCTGCATTTGCTCCTGGGCTGATTGTAAAGTGGCGCTCATCTTCTGAAGTCCTTGCGAAACTTTTTGGCCACTTTTTTCACCGGGTTTCATCTGCCCCGATTTAAACTGCTGCGCGGCATTTTGCATTTGACTTTTCATATCGCCCTGGCTCAATTCGCTCTTGGCCTCATCAACCTTTTCCTGCGGCATATCGGAAAATTCGCTCATCTTTTTCGACAGTTCCTCAAGCGACTTCTCAAGATCGTTGGCATCCTTAGCTATTTTTTCCTGCTCGCGCGCATATTTCTCCCGATCCATTTCCGAGCCGGACGATTCAGATGCCTTTTGATTTAATTCCTCCTGGCGCCTTTGCAGGTCTTGCGTCTTTCGCAAAGCTTCATCCAGCTTTTGCTCCGCTTGAAGTTTCTTCAAAAGATTGAGCGTGCGCTCCATCCCTTTCAAAAAATCGTCCTGGTTGGCCTGAAGGTTTTCCATTGCTTCCTTCATTTGTTTTGGCGCCAGTTGTTCAGCCGATTCTTGCAGCCGCTCGAGGTTTTCGCGCATTTCCTCTGTCAGCATTTCTTCAATCAGAGACTGCAACTCGCGATACTTTTTCAGGGTTTCAGGGGAAACCAGATCATTGTCCTCCATGCTTTCCACAATTTGATCTAAATTTTCCTGCATTTTCTCAAGCTGTTCACGAAGCTGTTCCTGCGTTTCCGCCATCTCCTGAACATTCTGCTTTTCTTCCCAATTCAGGTCAGGGTCGCGTTGCATTTGCTGCACGACTTTATCCAGAGTCTCCTTGAGTTCTTTGGTTTCACGTTGAACCCTGTCTAAATCTTCAATTACCGCTTCCTGCCTATCATCGACTTCCTCATAAATTTCATAGATCGATGGAAAACGAACTCTGTATTTTGCGCTCCTTGCTGTCTTGGGACCTGTAACAACATCATTATCCTGCGCTTCAGCAAAATAAGTTACCACATCTTCCGGCAAAAGAACCAAATCCTGCATGTCCCACTTATAGTTTACCAGAAAATTATCGCTACTTTTTTCCTCAATGGGAATCTCAAAAAACCGAATTTCCGTTTCTTCAAAACCTTGCTCAAGAATGGAGTAACCAATTCTTAGTTTAGCGACGCCAAAATCGTCTTGCGCCTCAATGCTCAGCGGTAAAATCATGTCTTTTTTAAGGTCAACATCCTGACCAGGAAAGATGATTGACACGACCGGAGATTGATCTTCTATAACTGTCAGCCGGTATTCTATGGGGTCGATATTGGTTAAATCGTCTGAATCGCGCAAAGAAATGTGATAAGACTGCGGCTTCACCAGGGTAAAATCCGCATAGAAGTCATATCCTGATAGTTTCACGGAAAGCTCTTTTTCTCCATCAAAAACCAGGTTTGCTTGTTCCACCGTTTTATTGAGTTGACCAGATAATCGCACCCTTGTTCCACTAAGCGCCGAAATATCCCCAACATTTTCATCCAGAAGCAAACTGCCTAGTTTCGAATAGGATGGGAAGTTCAGCCGAACCTGCAGCGAGCGAACCAGAGGCCGATCCAGCACCTCAATTACAAACTCCGAAGTCCGCTTCCCATTCAATGAAGCATAATACGTTTTTCTCTCCCGGATATTTTGCAGGTTAAAAACAAAAGAGCTGTCATCCGATTTTTCGATATGCAGAGCAGAATAAGTATTGGCGTCATCATTTTTAAAAAATAACTGTGGTTGGCCGTCAAATTCTCCCGTAACGTTGACTTGAAGATTTAAAGATTCTCCGCGCACAACACTGGCGCCAGCCGGTTTAACAGATAGCGTAATTAAATTTCTATCGGCGAATTCGACAGATGGATTTAATAACCGATCCAGCGAAACGCCAAAACTGTTCTTGAAGAATGTGAAGAGCGTCAAAAAAATGAGGAAAGCGACCGCGAAGAATCGCGCGCTTTTAACCAGGCTTCTTAACGAAATAATCTCCTTAAAGTTTAAAGGCCTGGTTTCCTCAAAGATACTTGCGAGAGATTCGTCAGCAAGTTCCAAAGAATAGTTTTCGCTGTTTTTGCCATGTTTAAGATAAACCTGAACTGCATCGGCAAGGCGATCGCGGATACCGGGAAAATGCCTTCCGATATGAAGAGCAATATCAATGTCACCGGGACTGGATTTTTTAACCATTCGGGAAAAAAGCGGTTGGCCAATAAACCAGGAAAAGATTAGAAAATTAATAATAATATATATATAATAGAGGAAGGTTCTGGTGTGGGAAGAAAAGTAAAAGACAGTTTCAAGCAATCCGACAAAGACAAGCAGGGAAAATGCAACGGCCGCAAAAAGGAAGAAGCCTTGCAAGGCGTTTACTTCTTTTTGACGATTACGCAAGACGGCAAAACGAACAACCAACTCCTGATAAAAACCCGATACAGCTTGCATACATCTCCTTCCTTCTAATCCCTTGAATCTATTTTGCCAATTTCGAGCTATACGCAGTCGCTTGCGTAAGTTTTTACTTCAAAAATGAAACCGCGTGCTTTGGTTTTAAAAAAATTAATGGGTCAATGCATAAACCATAATATTGGTTCCCATTTTCAATGCTTTCCGACGCACTTCAGGCGGGTCGTTATGAACGGTTTCGTCAGCCCAACCGTCCGAAATATTTGTATTAAATGTATAGTAGACAATCAGTCTGTCCTGGTGAAAAAGGCCAAAACTTTTGGGAGATCCACCATCGTGTTCATGAATTTTCGGCGCGCCTTCGGGGAAGGCAAAATGATTATTAAAAACCGGATGTGAAAAAGGTAGCTCTATCAAGTCTTTATGCGGAAAGACTTTTTTGATTTCACGACGGAACGCCTTGTCCATGCCATAATCATCATCGGCAAATAAAAAGCCGCCGCCGGTCAAATAAATCCGCAGCCTTTCCGCTTCATCGTCGGAGAAGAAAATATTTCCATGGCCTGTCATAAAAATAACCGGATAGTTAAAGAGATCTTGGTCGCTTATTTCTACAATTCTTTGAGTTGAGCCAACTTCAACGTTGGTGTTAAGCCGCATGAAAGAAAGAAGGTTCGGAATTATTGAAGGATCGTTATACCAATCTCCACCGCCATTATATTTGACCCGCGCCACCACAAATCCACTTGTGGCGGCATCGTCTTGCGCCGCCGCTGAAAATGACATGAAAAACAAAATGATAAATACGATGGGGAGGTACATTTAATAAATCCGTGTGATAACAAGTACAATCATGGCAATTGCTGCGGTCATTTTAGTCAAAACACCGCCGAGTTGTCCAAGAAAAGCAGCAAAACCAATTGCTATTGCCTTTTCCCAGTCACTGCTTTTAATATACTCAAACAACGTTGCGCCGACAAAGGCTCCAACAAAAGCGCCGATAAGGGGGCCAATAAATGGCAGGATCGGCATCATCCAAATTGCACCGACAATACTGCCCAAAATGGCGCCAAACATTCCTTGTTTTGACGCCCCATATTTTCCTGCGACAGCCGCCCCGATAAAGAACTCCAGAGCCTCCACAAAAATCGCAATTGCCAATAGAATAACTAAAAAGCAAATTGTAAGTTCGGAAAAACCGGATATCCATCCATAGACAAAGCTATTCGCCACGATCAAAAATGTGCCTGGAAGACTAAGTGGTATAATCGCCACACCTACAATCATCACCAGCCAAAACATTATATGTGCAAAAACTTCAAAAAGAATCATTGATCTTTGATTTCGATATAGACGTTTTTACGAATATCTACAATGTACTTCTCAAACTCTTTTTTTCGTTTTAGATCGAGCGCCCATCCCTCAATTTGTTCCCAATCATTGTTAATGTTCAATTTACGTTCTTCTCGCCGCTCTTCCACCTTGATCAGGTGATATCCGAATTGCGTTTTGACTGGTTCGGAGAGCTCGCCGGCCACTAAACCTTTAACTGCATCCGCAAAGGCTTCGATTTGGAATTGATCGATTTCAAACCACCCAATGCTGCCGCCATTTTTTGCTGTTTGCACATCTTTAGAATATTGTTTTGCCGCATCTTCAAATGTCAAGTCATTGGCCGCCAGCTTTTCTTTTAGAGCACCCAAACGGTTTTTGGTTGCCAATTCATCGTCGGTGGATGAGTCAATTTTAAGCAGGATATGTCGGGTATTTATCTTTTCGCCTTTTTTCTCTAAAAGCTGAATAATATGAAATCCAAATTTTGAGCGAACAATCTCTGATATTTCATCCTTTTCCAAATTGAACGCCGCTTCTTCAAACTCCTTGACAAAACTGCCTCTTTCTACCATGCCCAGATTTCCACCTTTTGAGGCAGAGCCCGGATCATCGGAAAATTGTTTGGCCAGTCCGTCAAAATTTTCACCCGCCTGCAGGCGAACCATCACCTCTTCAGCCTTCTTTCTGGCCGAAGAAACAGCTTCATCAGAAGGCTCAATATTCACAAGAATATGCCTGAGATTAACGGCCTGCTTCAAAGTTGGCAGGCTGTCCTCAAAGGTTGAATAAAAACGCTCAATCTCTCGTCGCGATATTTTAATTTCTCTGTTCTTGGTGTCGCGAAGGTTTTGAACCAAAAGTCTTTCCTCTACTTCATCCCGAAATTCACGCCGGATTTGTCGTAATGAGGAGCCAAAATATTCTTCAAGACGTTTCTCGGAACCCACCTGCTGCACCATTTGTTGAATTTGTTCCTCCAGAACAGAATCTATTTGTCGCTCATCAACAGTGATGCTGTCTAGTTTCGCCTGAACCAATAAAACTTTTTGAATGATAAACTCATCCATCGTTGTTTCTAAGATCTTATTAAATTTTTCCGTTTCTTTAAGCGGATCGATTTTAGCTTGCAGAGCCAGGCTATATGCCAACTGTTGCAACTCAGAGCTGAGTATAATGTTGTCGTCAACAAGGGCGACAATCCTGTCCAATACTTCCTGAGAAGAGCTGCTTCCGGTTAAGGTGAGCGTTATAAGAATTGATGTAAATATGCGTTGAAAAGCGGTCATTGTTTTATTTTCTCCCTCAATTATCAACTAATATCAAAGAATCCATTACAGCAGAACTCAAAGCCTGAAAATTTGTTTGAATTTTAAATTTACTCTTGGTTTGCAACAAAAAACGTTGATACTTATCCTCTCTCTTCTTGGTGACTATTTTCTGCTTAATTTCATCCTTCACCGTTTCAAGCCGCTTTATTTCGCCTTTTTTCTGTTTGTCAACCAGTTGCACAAGATGGTAGCCAAAATCAGACTTAATCGCGTAAGAATAGGTATTAATGGTCATTTTAAAGAGCATTTTTGAAATTTCAGGAATCACATCGCCTTGCGAAAAGTATCCGAGGTTCCACTCTTGAACAGACACCGAGTCTCCGGCAATGCTATTGGCTATAGATTCAAAACTTTCTCCTTTGCCCAATCGTTGTCGCGCATCATTTGCCTCTTTCTGGGTTTTAAAAAGAAGATGGTAAGCGTTTACTATTTCTTCCGCTAAGACAAATGTCTCTTTGTTTACCTCATAATAAGACTTGATTTCCTCGTCACTGACATTAATTGTCTCGCCAAGGGCTGTTTCAATAAACCGATTGATAACAACATCCTTTTTTAATTTTTCAAACTCCTTTTGCAAGTCAGGAATTTTATCAATTTTATTGGCTTCCGCTTCCTGATAAAGCACCTGATCATTAATCCATAGCAAAACTAATTCACGCATCTCCGCCTGTGAAAGCTGTTTCCTCATGTGCTGTGGAAATTGTAAGACCAGTTCATTTAATGTCAATTTCTGTTTTCCAACTGTCGCAATAACAATTCCTTTATCTCGTTCAGTCTGACATGCGCCCAATAGTAAGATACAAACAAGCAAAAGATTCAAACCAAAACTATCCTTCAAGATAATACCCTCATACTTTATGCGTGTTTTCAGTTTAGTTTACGGTTCAATGTTCTCTATTCACTGCGATCCGCCATCGCCAAACTCTCAAGAAATATCGTTGAATGTTTTAGCGGCGCGCCATCCGGAATCGGGTAACGTAAGCCTATATCTTCATTTTGAAAAAACTCAAAATGCTGGTCGGAACCTGAGACAATTGAACCTAACCAATTTTTGAATTGTTCCCCCTTCAATTTTACAAAATCAGGTGAAAATCTTGCTGTCATTTCTGTGCCGCCAACCGTGACGGACTTTAACCCCAACTTACTGGAAACCATACGAACTTTGATGAAGTTAAGCAAATTTTCAGCAGGCTCAGGCATCCGTCCGAACCGATCTTCTAATTCATCTTTAATTTCATTAATTTCAATTATTTGCGATGATTCAGTAAGCCTTCTGTAAATATCGACACGGTCGGAACTGGAACTAACATAATCTTCCGGAAGAAAAGCGTCAAAATTGATTTCAACAAGCGTATCGACCTCATTTTTTTTCACCTGCTCCAATTGTTTTTCAGCTTTCAGTTCCTTAACTGTTTGATCAACCATTTTGTTGTACAAATCAAATCCAAGGGTGTCGATAAAACCGGTCTGTTCGGCGCCTAGTAAATTTCCTGAACCGCGAATTTCGAGATCGCGCATGGCAAGCTGACTCCCGGAGCCAATATCTGAAAACTCTTCAATGGCTCGCAACCGTTTCAAGGCGTCAACAGTCAGTCTTTCAGTTGGCGGAACAATAAAATATGCGTAAGCTCGTTGGCTTGAACGACCCACACGACCACGCAACTGATAAAGTTGCGCCAAACCAAGCTTATCGGCACGATTAACAATAATCGTATTTACATTTGGCATATCAAGCCCAGACTCAATGATCATTGTGGAAACAAGAATATCGTACTCCTTGTTCACAAACCCAACCATTATTCCTTCCAACTCTTTTTCACCCATCTGGCCATGAGCAACCCCAATATCCGCTTCGGGCACCAGCTCACCGAGCATTCGGGCAATTCGTTCAATTGAGCGAACATGGTTGTGGACAAAAAAAATCTGGCCGTCCCGATCCATTTCACGGAGGATAATTTCACGTGTGTAATTTTTATTAAAAGGCAATATTTCAGTTATGATAGGCAGTCGATTAAGCGGAGGAGTTGCAATGTGAGTCATATCGCGGGCTCCAAGCAACGAAAACTGTAACGTTCTGGGTATGGGAGTAGCCGTGAGCGTCAAGACATCAATATTGATGCGGAAGCGCTTGAGCTTCTCTTTATGTGTAACGCCAAAACGATGCTCCTCATCAATTATCAATAAACCCAGATCCTTAAACTGAATATCCTTTGAAAATAAACGATGAGTTCCGATGATGATGTCCACCTCGCCGGAATTTATTTTTTTGACAATTTCTTTTTGTTCAGCTTTTGTGCGAAACCGCGAAAGCATTTCAACTTTCATAGGAAAACTTGACAGCCTTTCACAAAAGGTATTGAAATGCTGATAAGCTAAAATTGTGGTCGGAACCAAAACTGCGACTTGCTTGCCACCTTCAACCGCCTTAAAGGCGGCGCGCACCGCAATCTCGGTTTTACCAAACCCGACATCGCCACAAATCAAGCGATCCATTGGACGAGCTGTTTCCAAATCACGTTTGACCTCAATCGTTGCTTTGACTTGATCGGGCGTGTCATCGTAAGGAAAAGAGGCTTCAAATTCACGCTGCCAAAGCGTGTCAGGCCCAAACTTATAACCCGGTTGTGATTTACGTTTTGCGTAAAGGTCTATTAGTTCATTCGCAATGTCTTTAATCTTCTTTTTTGTTCTTGCTTTGGCCTTTTGCCAATCAGCAGCTCCAAGTCGATTCAATTTTGGCGCTGAACCATTTTTAGATGAAAATTTAGTCACCCTGTCCATACGTTCAATGCGGACATAGACCATATCTTTATCGCGATATTCGATTTGCAGGCATTCTCGTTCATGGCCATGAATATCAACTTTCTTCAAACCACGAAAAACGCCAATTCCATAATCAACATGGACAATATAATCGCCAATATTGAGATGACGCAGCTCACGCGGGGTAATGCCCTTGAACCTATCTTTAGGCAGCCGCAAACGTTTCACTCTGCCGTAGAATTCATGATCTGTATAGACAATGAGGTTTGCATCTGCAAAAACGAAACCACGATGCAGCCCCAAAGGAATGATATTCAAATTGGACAACTGTATTCCTTCGTCGTCAAAAATATCTGTGAGGCGCTCTTTCTGGCTCTCACTATCACAGCTAAATTTAATGGTTGGCGCCTCAGGTTGCCCCGAAAGTCCACTAAAAGAAACTTTTTCACAATAATCCTGAAAGTCTTTCAGCTTTCCACCAAAACTAATTGGGCTCTTGCCTAAAAAATCAATAATGTATTTATCTTTCTGACCAAAAGGAACAATCTCTATAACTTTGAATCGTTCCAATTGATTTAACGCCTTTAAGACAGTTTGCCCGACGAGATCGTCATCATCACTGCCGCGCAGTCGGGTCGACAGATTATCGATTAAATGTTGTTTAACCAGCTCTATATCATCCACAACAATTATGGCGTCACTAGATAGATAGTCGAGCAGGCTGGCGCGCGCCGAAGCCGAGGTCTCATCTTCCTCAAATTTCTGCGGATAAAAGGTTAAGCTATCAACAATTTCAGTAGATCTTTGACTGGCAGGATCGAAAGAACGCATTGATTCAATCTCATCACCCCAGAATTCGATTCGGTAAGGCATTTCGGAAGCATGCGGAAAGACATCGATGATACCGCCGCGCACACATAATTCTCCAGGGTGCTCAACCCGGGATTCCCGGGAAAAACCCAAAGAAATTAATTCGTCCAGAATTAACTCAAATTCAATTTGCTCGCCAACTTTTAAGGACAATTTTTTCTTATAGTACTCATTTGGCGTGGGCAACCGTTTAAACAGCGCGTTGCAATCAGCAATAATCAGCCTTAGTTGTCCAGACTGAATTGATTCAAGGGTTGCAAGTCTCTGCTTAGTTGTCTCATGATTGATCTGCGAGCTGCCGCCGCCAAAAAGGAAAGAATCGGGAAAATAATGGACGGTATGGTCTTCAAGAAGACTAACCGTATCTTCCTTTATTTCTTCCGCCTGCTCCTTTTGGGTTGATAGATAGACGACCTGCTTGCTTTTCATAGACCCGTTAGACAAACGAGCCAACAGCAAACCATGCATCGAACCAACAATCCCTTTTATACAGATATGATTTTTTTTAAGCAGAAGTGTTTCCACTTCCTGCATTTGGCTGGACACACTAAATTTTTGCAAAAGATTTTGCGCAAATGAATTCATTTCATTTTCACCACGACAAGTTTTACCCGATCTGCAGCGCGATCTATATGTGATGGCAGCGACAGAATTTCCACATCGACATCCTCATTTAATTGCAACACCTGAACTTCCTGAGTAACATTTGGCCCTTTAATGGCCAGGAGCTTTCCATTAACTTTTAAAAAATCTTTCGTTAAGAGAAAAAGCTTATGCATCTCACAAACCGCGCGACTTACCACAAAATCGAAACCATGCCGATAACCATCTTCTTGGACAAGATCTTCGGCTCGTTCATTTATGACTAAGACAGAATCCATGGCAAAAAGAGAGACCACATTCCGCAAAAACAATGTTTTCCAACGCTTAGAGTCAAGTAAGACCATCTCGATATCAGGGCGCACGATTTTAATTGGCAGACCTGGAAAACCTCCGCCAGTGCCAAAATCAAGAATTCTAGCTGAATCGAAAAAGAAATCAAGCTTACAAAGTAAGGCTGACTCCAAAAAATGCCTAACCAGTACTCTCTGTTCATCTTTTTTTGAAACCAGAGAGGCTTTGGCGTTCCATTTCAGCAGGACTTCCCAATATACCTCAAATTGCTGACATTTTTCCATCGTCAGCAAAATGCCGGTTTCTTCGAAAATTTTTTGTACTTCTGTAGTGCGATCCACTTTCAATACCAATGTTTCACGTGAAACATCCAATTTTATTTTCGTGACAAATATACCATCAAGAGAGATATATCAGCGGGCGAAACACCTGAAATCCGGCTTGCCTGACCTATTGTCCCAGGTCTTATATGGTTCAATTTTTCGCGCCCCTCTGCGGAAAATGCCATACCCTCATCATAAGCAAAATTCACAGGAATTATTTTCTTTTCTAAACCTAACATCTTTTTAGCTTGCTGGCGTTCGCGCTCCATAAACCCTTTATATTTAATTTCAATCTCAACCTGCTCGCGCACTGCATTCCAAAAACAATCATCGGTATTGCTGAGTATCGCAAGGGACAGTAAACCCATAAGACTCTCAAATTTCACCTCAGGTCGTCTTAATAAATTATAAAGCGACTCTTTCTCTTTCAATGGACTCGACCCAAGTTGAGCGAGAATCGAATTGATTTGCTCAAGTGACACCCTTGCAGTCTCTAATTGCTTTATCGACCGATCTATTTCTAAACGTTTAAGCTCAAGGTCGCCATAATCTCCCTGATCAATCAACCCATACTTGTAACCAAAGGTCATGATACGCAAATCAGCATTGTCCTGGCGTAAAATAAGCCTGTGCTCGGCGCGTGAGGTAAACATCCGATACGGCTCAGTCGTCCCCTTTGTTACCAGATCATCGATCAAAACACCAATATAAGCCTCAGAACGCTTTAAAATGAAAGGGTTTTCCCCTCTAATTTTTAAAACAGCGTTTACTCCAGCCATCAAACCTTGCGCAGCGGCTTCCTCATACCCTGTTGTGCCATTTATTTGTCCCGCAAAATACAAACCATCAACAAGCTTTGTTTCAAGAGTGGCGGCAAGTTGGGTTGGTTCAAAATAATCGTATTCCACTGCATAACCAAACCTGGTAACCATAACATTTTCCATCCCCGAAATAGTTCTGATTCCCTCTAGCTGAACTTCTTCAGGCAAACTTGTAGAAAATCCGTTCACATAGTACTCTGTAGTATCTCTGCCCTCAGGTTCCAGAAAAATTTGATGACGATCACGAGCAGCAAAACGACTAATTTTATCTTCGATAGATGGACAGTAGCGAGGCCCGATACCTTTTATACGGTCAGTGAACATTGGAGAACGTTCAAATCCATGCTCTAGAGCAGCATGTGTTTTGGGATTGGTGTAGGTTAAATAACAAGGTAATTGTTGAATATTTAACTTTTTGTGGCGGAAAGAAAAGGGAGTTGGCGACAAGTCGCCCGGTTGGATTTTTGTCTTAGAAAAGTCGATTGTTTGCCCATCAACACGCGGTGGTGTGCCAGTCTTCAATCGACCAGACCGAAAACCAAGATTAAGCAAATTTTCTGTTATACCATTGGCTGAAAATTCTCCGGCTCGCCCGGCAGAATACTGAACCTCACCAACATGAATGACACCATTAAGAAAAGTGCCTGCCGTTAGAACCACAGCTTTGCTTTTTAAGAGTAAACCAGACTCTGTACGCACGCCGCAAACCTGATTATTTTTAACTTCAACTGCAATAGCCATTCCCTGACGAATATCAAGCAGAGGCTGCTTTTGGCAAACGGACAAAATATACTGTGCATATTGCAGACGATCACATTGGGCGCGCGGCGACCAAACGGCAGGTCCTTTGGAGCGATTTAACATTCTAAATTGAATGCCAGCGGCGTCTGTAGCCATTGCCATTTCACCACCCAATGAATCAATCTCTTTTACCAATTGACCTTTGGCCAGCCCACCTATAGCAGGATTGCAAGACATTTGTCCGATGGTAAAAATATTCATCGATAACAGGAGTGTGCGGGCATTCATTCGGGCGCTGGCAAGAGCTGCCTCAACACCGGCATGACCGCCTCCTACAATAATAATGTCGTAAATATCTTCTCCCATCGTTCAAAATGTTTCACGTGAAACCATTTACTTTCCAATACAAAACTCCGAAAATATATGATCCAGAATATCCTCGGATGTTACCTCGCCAATAATTTCACCAAGATTCTCAAAAGCTATTTTCAAATCAGCAGAAACAAATTCAGATGACAGTCCTGATTTTAATGATTGTAGAGCCGTCGATATACAAACCAAACTTTTTTCCAGAGAGATCTTGTGTCTGATATTCGTAATCACTGGCTCCTGCAAACCTTCAGAAAAACCAGACCTTTCAAGGAGCCTACTCTCAAGTTTATCAAAATTCAGCATACTTTTCAAAGATACTTCCAAAGCGTCAAACAATTCAAAATTAGAGATTAAGTCCTGGCCAGTCAAAACTTGCGGTTTGTCTAATTTATTAATAACAGGTATAACTTGTTGCGACGAATTCAATCGTTTTCTTATCTCACGAACAAAAAAACTATCGCCTTCATCAAGCTTTTCGCTTCCATCAAATAATAGTAAAACCAAATCACAGTCATCAATTTGCTCATAAGCCCGTTCTACGCCGATTTGTTCAACGATATCACCTGCTTTACGAATACCCGCGGTATCAACTATACGAAAATAGACGCCCTTTATGTCAATCTGCTCTTCGATGACATCGCGTGTCGTTCCGGGAATATCGGTGACAATTACTCTCTCTTCATTTAGAAAGGTGTTTAACAAACTAGACTTTCCAACATTAGGCTTGCCGACCAAAACAATCTTAACGCCATCACGAAGCGCCTTCCCACGTTGATAACCTACGACCAAAGATTGTATAGTGGACTCAATGGCAGCTAAACTTTTGCACAACTGTTCACGATTTGCAAATACAACATCCTCGTCAGAAAAATCCAACTCTAACTCAAGCATCGAAATTGAGCTAATCAACTGACTTCGCAATCCGTCGATGCGCTTGGAAAAATCTCCCTGATAATGCAGCATGGCATTTGTGAGACCAATTTGTGTCTTGGCGCTTATTATTTCAGCAACAGATTCAGCCTGAGCCAAATCGAAACGTCCGTTGCAGTACGCCCTTTGAGTAAATTCACCTGGCCTGGCCATACGAGCCCCGGCGGACAAAATATGAGAAAAAATTTTCTTCACAAGAAAACGACCGCCATGGCAACTAATTTCTACAACATCTTCTTTAGTATACGACTTAGGTGAACGAAATACCACCACAACTACTTCATCAAGTGCAAGTTGGTTACTCTCATTGAAATAATCAGGCGAATAAATATTCCCGACTACAGCCATATTGGAGGAGGTATCAGAAAGCGGTTTACGCCCGTGATAAATCCGATCTGCAATGGCAATGGCCTCGGATCCACTGATCCTAATTACAGCAATTCCACCTGATCCGTCCACCGTAGATATGGCCGCAATTGTATCGTTGGTATCATACATTACGAAGAAAGCCCTACATCACTGCAGGGCCTTATTAAAAAATTATATCGTATAAAAGCGTTATCGTTTATTTAAATCGACCTTTGTAATCGTGTTTGACTCTTTGCTTTTTAACCTGCGTGGTTTTTCTCTTTTTCATTTCCTCGGGCGTGCGAATTTTATATGGAATAAATTTTTCCTGAACGATAGAGAGCAGATTAAAAAGTGTATAGTATAAATTTAAACCGGAGGGCCAGTTATTAAAAAGAAAGACAAGCATGATTGGCATAAAATATACCATGGCTTTTTGCTTCGGATCTTTCATGGTAATTTTTTGTTGAACAAAGGTTGTTAAGCCCATAAGCAGCGGCAGTATATTCACTGCATTGCCGTAAAAAGGCAATGAAAAAGGCAACAAGAAAACCGTATCCGGTCGAGAAAGATCTGTAATCCAACCCGCAAAATATGCGCCGCGCAGCTCAATCGTAAACCTGAAAACCGAAAACAGCGCGATAAACAGCGGCATTTGCAAAACCAATGGAATACAGCCGCCCAAGGGATTAATCCCATATTCCTTGTAAAGCTTCATTGTTTCTTCTTGTTTTTTCTGCGGGCTATCCTTGTGCTTATCATTCAACTCTTGTATGATCGGTTGCAAAAGCTGCATTTCCTTCATCGACTTATAACTTTTGCGAGTCAACGGAAACAAAACAAGCTTAACCAAAATAGAAAAAATAATCAGAACAATGCCATAATTCGGGACAACCCGGTGTATATGGCGAAAACTCCAGGTTACTAACTTGCCAATAGGACGGAAAATAGAATAGCCCAAATCCATCATATCCTCAAGCTTGACATTAAATCCAGATATCATTTCATAATCGAGCGGACCGAGAAAAAGTACAAATTTATCAATACGCTCAGCCTTCTTATCAAAAGGCATATGTATATCATAAGAATAGACTTTAAGAGGCGCGTCTAAACCCACGTCAATTGCATCCCCCCGAAAGTCCACTCGCTTCCCTTTCACACCAACAGGCATAACGGCGGCGGTGAAATACTTGCTCCGAATTGCAACCCAATCGGTGATTCCCTCAAAATTTTCCCTACTTAGCTCCGCCCCGGTATCAAAATTTTCAACCTCTCCTTGATAAAAATAACCCTTGGCGCTAAGCATATCATCCTTGAAATCAATTTCGCTGGAAGGAATACCTGTTTCCCAACTAAGCGCGTATGAAAAACCATCAATCGTACTTTTCATATTACTAAGTTGAACAGTCAGCTCAATATCATATTTGCTATATTGAAAATTGAACGCCTTTACAACTTGCGCCCCTCCTCCTAAATCAAGTGTGAATTGTAAAACCTGATTTGGATCATCACGCGATACGACAATTCTTTCTTTGTTTGCCTTAAACAGAAACTGTTCAGTATCCATTGTATCATTTTCGGTTGGAAACTTTAAACCCAGATTACCCTTGTCGCCAGCTCCAACCAACTCAACAAGACCACCGTTTGGATCCGGATAATTTTTTAAACGAAAAGACTTAAGCGCCCCCCCGCGTGTGGAAAAAATTGCAATATATAAATCTGACTCAACTTTAATGTCAACACCTGAGCCACTCACTATCAAACTATCATCACTCATTGAAACCAATTCGGCCTCCCGAGGCTCAACAACCGCCTTAACTTCAGGCACAGATGGCGTGTCGGTCTCAACTTCCTCTTTACTTTTTACAGATTTTACAGAATCTGAAACACCCAGGGATTGCTTCCGCTCTTTTTGGTAGGTCGTTGGCATAAACCGTTTTTTATAAAATTCGGTTTGCGCAAAAATAAATACAACACCAATCAGAGCAATTGCCATCATTGTTTTCTTATCAAATTCCATATTCACTCTTTCTCTACTTTTTTAGGTTTAACTTGCACCGGATCAAATCCACCTGGGTGGAGTGGATGGCACTTCAAAAGACGTCTAATCGCCATTCCAAAACCTCTCACAAAACCAAATTTTTCAATGGCTTCAATTCCATAATTTGAACAAGTTGGGTAAAAGCGACATGAGGGTGGAAGAAAAGGGGAGATCAAAAGTTTATACCCCCTAATGGCAAGAATGCCTACAAACTTCATTTAGGATAGTTTCGTAAGAAGGTTTAAAAATTCTATTTCAAGTTCTGAGAATTTACTTCTTAAAATCTCTCTTTTTCCAAGAAAAACCAGACGCCCCCTAGTAGGAAAAAGAATAATTTTTTTGCTTACAATTTCACGTAATCTGCGCTTGACAAAATTTCTTTTGACCGAATTACCAACTTTTCTCGAAACAGCAAACCCAAATTCAAGACAGGGAGAATCCATTTTATAAACAGAGAAACTCTTTGAATTAAAATATTTGCCTTCCTTAAACGCTCTGGTAAATTCCTCCGACCTTTTAATAATAGAGGCTTGAACGCCCTTCCCACTTAATGACCGCAAAACTACATCTCATCACTAACGGTTAAGCGTTTTCTTCCTTTAGCGCGTCTTCTTTTCAGAATGTCTCTGCCGGATTTTGTACTCATTCTGAGCCTAAAACCGTGTTTGTTTACCCGTTTCCGATTGCTGGGTTGGAATGTTCTTTTCATTATATTTTACCTATATATAACTGTTTATATTTCAACCAATAAAACTCGGTATTCTATAAAATAGGAAAGTAAAAGTCAAGGACAATCGCAGAAACGGAGATCAAATAAACCCACACAGACGACTTATAGAAAACTGTACAAACAAAGAAAAATCAGAGGCGGTAATAAACTTGACATTCAGACCCTTTTTTTTAAATTCTACCTGCTTTTTAGGCAGAGGCGGCCATGTCAAAAGATGTGGATAACTCAACAAACTTCGCATTTCTTAATATTTTCCTCTAATTTTTTATATAGCGCAAAAAGATGTTTTTATCCACAATCGGGGCTCTGCGTTTATTAAAGAATTAAAAAAAATAAGCATTTAACTGTTTAAAATGACTGTTTATAAAATGTGGATAACTTTTAAGTTTGTACTTTAACAGTCTTTATAGGCTTTGCAACATCTTCATCCAACTATGTTAGGGTATGGTTAAATATGACAACGACGTGTACAGCAGCTTGGAACAAATGCTTAGACCTAATCAAAGAAAGCATCAACCCGCAAAGTTTTACAACCTGGTTTAAGCCCGTTAATCCGATCTCGTTGGATGATCAGAAATTAACAATTCAGGTGCCTAGCCAGTTTTTTTACGAATGGCTGGAAGGCCACTACAGCGTGCTGTTGAACCAGGCGCTTTTACAAGTTTTAGGTGAAAGCGGAAAAATAGTCTATTCAATAGCTACAGAAGAGGACGGAGTAGAGCTGGCCAACATACCCTCTATGGATCACAAAAAATCTATCCCACGGGATGACAAAAAAAGCAATCTGGTGCAAAGATATAACTTTGATAATTTTGTTGAAGGTTCAAATAATCAATTCGCCAGGGCTGCTGCCATGGCCGTGGCAGAGGCGCCCGGCAAAACAACTTTTAATCCACTTGTCATCTATGGCGGTGTCGGTTTGGGTAAAACGCACCTTATTCAAGCCATCGGCAATTACACCTTAAAACATCGCAACATAAAACAGGCGTTGTATGTGGACAGTGAGAAATTCACCATTGAGTTTATTAATTCCATTCAAAATAACAAGACAACGGAATTCAGCTCAATTTACCGGAATGTTGATTTGCTGGTTGTGGACGATATTCAATTTTTCGTTAATAAAGAGAGAACACAAGAGGAATTTTTTCACACATTTAACGCGCTTTACAATGCTGGAAAGCAAATTGTATTATCTTCTGATCGTCCTCCAAAAGACCTTGACGGAGTGGAGGAAAGGCTGCTTTCCCGATTCCAATGGGGCTTGGTTGCAGATATTCAACCGCCAGATCTTGAAACTCGAATTGCCATTCTCCAACAGAAAGCTGATGAGAACAATATCGCTCTCTCCGGTGAAATAATAGAGTACATCGCCTCAAACGTAACTTCGAATATTAGAGAGCTGGAGGGCGCTCTTATTCGATTATTGGCCTATTCCTCGCTAAACAGCAAGGATATCTCTCCGAGCATTGCAAAAGATGTTCTTAAAAATCTCAGCCTCAAGACCAAAAAGAAATTAATGATAGAAGAAATACAAAAGATCGTAAGCGATCATTATAATGTGCCAGACGATATGCTTCGCGCTAAAACACGCACGAAAGAAATTGCATTCGTCAGACAAGTGGCCATGTATCTGTCAAAAGAACTGACGCAAAATTCACTTAAAACAATCGGTCTTCACTTTGGAGGACGCGATCACAGCACTGTTATTCATGCGTTGCAATGCATTGAAAAACACCTGCGACAGGACTCGAAAATGAAACAAGAATTAGGTGAATTACGAAACAAATTAGAAATGGCAGGCGCATAAAGTTATTCACAATGGCTGTGGACAACCGACCAAATATTCTGGATAAGATGTTTATAACTATCACCGAAAAGAAGCAAAAGACATCACTATTAACTCTTATCCACATCGATCATATTTTTTTAACAAACTATTAACCCTTTATTAACATTTAAATTGAATATTACGACATCTTTCATCAAAATGATTTTTATAGAACTTAACAAGTGTAAAAAGACAGTTATCAACATATCCACAGCCCCTATAATAATAACTATATAGAATTATCTTGAATAAATATTATAACTTACTAAATTAAATATTCGATTCTTTTAACCATATCCGGATCCCTTTATGAAATTCAAAGTCAATCGGAAAGAACTGTATCAAGCGATACAAAACATAATTGGCGCAGTGCCGACAAAAACAACTTTACCCATTTTGAGCAATATCTTATTTTCCCTGCAGGAAAATAAACTAACGCTGACCGGCACAGACCTTGAAGTGTCAATTTCCACAAACCTCGAAGTGCAAGAGGCTGAAAACGGAACTGTCGCGGTGCCTGCTAAAGTTCTTTTTGAAATAATGCGTGAACTGCCAGATATTCCGGTTCAATTTAACTGTGACGATGAATTCAAAATAGCGATTGAAACTGAAAAAGGGTTTTACAAGCTTTCAGGTGAACCAAAGGATGAATTTCCCCAAATATCCATTAAAGACACCGATAATTATTTTGAGATGAATTCGGATAAATTAGGCCGAATGATTGAGAAAACCTTGTTTGCTGTTTCGACAGATGAATTGCGTACAGCGCTGATGGGCGTTTTGCTCCGCGTCTCTGAAAATGAGATGAGAATGGTTGCAACTGACGGGCATCGAATGGTAAGGATTATCGACACTAATTTTACTTGGAGCAACGCTGCCAACTCAACTATCATTCCCACTAAAGCTCTAAACTTGCTGGGAAAGAATTTACCTTTAAACACGCTAATCACCATTAATTTAGGTGAAGATCACATTGTTTTCAACTTTAATGAAACAGTCATTTTTTGCAAAAGCCTTGAAGGTCAATTTCCAAACTACGAGCGTGTCATTCCGATTGAGAACGACAAAAAGATGATTATCAATCGCGACCTGTTTATCTCATCTGTTAAGCGGGTTTCAATTTTTTCAAATTCAATAACACATCAAATAAGACTTTCAGTCAGACCATCTTATTTAGAAATTTTGTCTGAGGATGTTGAATTTGGCGGTGAAGCGCGGGAGAAAATCGACATTCAATACGATGGAGAAGATATTGATATCGGTTATAACGCAGCCTATCTGCTGGATATTCTTCGTCATTTAAATTCGGATGACGTTGAAATGAATTTAAAAGATCCGGTTAGCGCCGGTGTGCTTTATCCCGTTGAAAAAGAAACAGGTGAAGATATTTTGATGCTGCTAATGCCGATCAGACTGAATGATGATTAGTCTGACGGATGCATCTTCAAAGTCTATCTCTTACATCCTTTCGAAACTATATTCATGCTGATGTTAAGTTCTCGCCGAGAATTAATTTTATATACGGATTAAACGCCCAAGGAAAAACAAACTTTCTCGAAGCGGTTTATTTACTTTGTCTGGGAAGAAGTTTTCGGGCTGCAAAGAATCAGGAATTGATAAAAAAAGACGCAGAACTATTTAGAGTTCAAGGCGCTTTCGCGCACGACAATAATATTCAAAAAAATATAGCTGTTCAATATTCTCATAACGCAAGAAAAGAGATATTAATTGACGGTAAGCGCCTAACCAGTCACGCGGCTATTTTTGGACAGTTTCCTGTGGTTGTTATGGCTCCAGATGAGTTCAAGATCACAACAGGCAGTCCTTCCGAAAGACGAAAATTCATAGACATTTTATTATCACAGGTTAACGTCCGCTATCTAGCCGAACTTCAGGACTATCATCGGGTTGTCAAACAACGGAATAAATTATTACAGCAGATAAGAGAAGGCGTTAGGATTTCTGAGGACAGTCTTCGCCCATGGAATGAGCAGATTGCAATCCTTGGCGCAAAAATTACCACTTTCCGTTTGTCTTTTCTGAAAGATTTTACCGGACAGGCGCAGCATTTTTATAAAAAGTTAACAAAACGTCAGGATACAATTGAAATTCGTATTGAGTCAACATTGGATCTCTATAATCGTGAGGTAAACTCCCAAACTTATCTCGATCAGTTGGCCATGGTTAACAAAAAGGAGAAGATTCTTGGCGTAACTCTTATTGGCCCGCACCGTGATGATTTGGTTTTTAATATCAATGATTTTGATATTCGAAAATACGGTTCACGCGGAGAACATAAATCTTTGCTGATTGCGCTCAAAGTAGCCGAATATCATTATATTCTGCAACGTCGGGAAGAAACACCGATATTTCTTCTCGATGATTGTTATTCAGAGTTAGACCATTTCAGAGAGCAAGGCGTATTTGACTCCTTTCAAAAACTTGGCCAGGTTTTTATGACAAGCCCAAAACAGGATTTTAAAGAAAAAAAAAGTTCCAATATAGATGCTTTGCAGTTTCATGTTACGGATGGTCAAATGCAATATGTCTCTTAGCACGCCAAAACCACTTGGAGATTCACTTGCAGCCTTTTTGAAAAGCAAAGGATGGCAACGTAAAGTAAAAGAGTTTGAAGCGCTTGGCCACTGGAACGTAATTGTTGGAGGTGAAATAGCAGATGCAACTGAAGCGGGATATGTTTCGGAAGGCGTCATTTATATTAAAGTAAAAAACAGTTCATGGAGAAATGAATTAACTTATTTGAAAAAGGATATTCTTTGCCGCATCGAAAAAAGAGTCGGCAGTGGCATAATTAAAGACATCAGGTATATTTATTAAGCTTGGATCATTAAATGACAATAGAGCAAAAACAAAACACCGAATATACAGCAGAAAAAATTCAAGTCTTAAAAGGTTTGGAAGCGGTAAGAAAACGCCCTGCAATGTATATTGGCGATATTGGAATAAGAGGTTTAAACCATCTTATTTATGAAGTAGTTGATAATAGCATCGATGAAGTGCTGGCCGGATTTTGCAAAAAAATCGAAATCAGTCTTAACCTCAATGGCAGCGTCACAGTAGTCGATGACGGTCGTGGCATTCCGGTAGACATGCACCCAACTGAAAAACGTCCGGCGCTGGAAGTGGTCATGACAGTTTTACATGCCGGCGGAAAATTCGACAAAAACACTTATAAAGTATCAGGTGGTTTGCATGGCGTTGGTGTTTCTGTTGTAAACGCGTTATCGGAGTGGTGTGAAGTTGAAGTTTTCCGCGACGGCAAAATTTATTTTCAGAGATATGCAAAAGGGATACCTGAAGCAGACTTGAAAGTTATCGGCAACTCAGATCGAACTGGAACAAAAACAACTTTCATGCCCGATAAAACAATATTTACGACAACAGATTTTAGTTTTGAGATTGTTTCGGAGAGAATGCGAGAGCTTTCTTTTCTCAATAAGAAAACAGAAATTGTTATAAAAAGTGAAATTTCCGACAAAAAGAAAACTTTTTTTTATGAAGGCGGCCTTATCTCATTTGTTGAATACTTAAACGAAAGCCGCGAAGCGCTTCATCCGACTCCTATCTATGTTCATGGTGAACGAGAAGATGTTGAAATTGAAATTGCCATGCAATACAACGGATCGTACATCGAAAATATTTTTACTTATGTCAACAATATCAACACACATGAAGGCGGAACACATCTTATCGGATTCAAAGCCGCTTTAACCAGAACATTAAATACCTATGCGCAAAAGAATAAACTTTTTAAAAAAGATAATATTTCTTTAAGCGGCGAAGATGTTCGCGAAGGCTTAACAGCGGTTATTAGCGTAAAAGTTATGGAACCGCAATTTGAGGGACAAACGAAAACCAAGCTTGGCAATAGCGAAGTAAAAGGAATAACCGAATCCTTGTTTGGCGATAAACTATCAGCCTTCCTCGAAGAAAATCCAAATGTGGGCAAGCGCGTTATTGAAAAAGCACTTACCGCCGCAAGGTCGCGGGAAGCGGCTCGCAGAGCCCGTGATTTAACAAGACGAAAAAGCGCTTTGGACAGCGGATCCTTGCCCGGAAAATTGGCAGATTGTTCCAGTCGCGACCCTTTTCAATGTGAAGTCTATCTGGTGGAGGGAGATTCTGCCGGCGGTTCTGCAAAGCAAGGACGCGACAGGCGATATCAGGCAATTTTGCCATTAAAGGGTAAAATTTTAAATGTAGAAAAAGCTCGCATTGACAAAATTTTGAGCAACGAGGAAATTCGCACCGTTATTTCAGCGCTCGGCACTTCAATTGGCGAGGAAGAATTTGATATCAGTAAGCTACGTTATCACAAAATCATTATCATGACCGATGCGGATGTGGATGGTTCTCACATTTTAACATTGCTGCTTACTTTCTTCTTCCGTTATATGAAAGAATTGGTTGAGAAAGGTCATATTTATATTGCGCAACCTCCGTTATATCGCGTTCACAAAGGGAAACGGGAGCGCTATGTTTATAACGATGATGAACGCGACAACGCCGTCAAATTACTTGGTGATAACAACGTTGTCATTCAACGATATAAAGGTTTAGGTGAAATGAATCCTGATCAACTCTGGAACACAACAATGGATCCTGAATCGCGAACCAATTTGCAAGTGACAATTGAAGATGCAATAGAAGCCGATCATATTTTTTCAATTCTAATGGGAGACAACGTTCCCATGCGTCGGAAATTTATTGAGGAAAATGCGCAATACGTTAAGAACCTGGATGTCTAATATTTCTGAAAAGTAGGATTTGAATGGAAAATAAACGCGATAGAACATTACCTGTTTTCATAGAGAAAAAAATGAAAGACTCCTACATCGATTATTCGATGTCGGTTATTGTTTCACGAGCGCTGCCAGATGTTCGCGACGGGTTAAAACCTGTTCACAGACGTGTGCTTTATGGCATGAGCGAACTTGGCCTGCGACCCAATTCAGCATATAAAAAGAGCGCAAGAATTGTTGGAGAGGTTTTGGGAAAGTATCATCCCCATGGCGACACCGCTGTCTATGACAGTATGGTTCGCATGGTGCAAGACTTTTCATTGCGCTATCCGCTGGTTGACGGGCAAGGAAATTTTGGCTCTGTGGACGGCGACTCGCCGGCGGCCATGCGTTATACAGAGGCTCGAATGACAAATATCGCAGTTGAAGTTTTGCGCGATCTGGATAAGGAAACAGTCGATTTCACCACAAACTTTGACGAATCTTTAAAAGAGCCCACCGTTATGCCATCGGTTTTGCCAAACTTGTTAGTGAATGGCGCGTCCGGCATTGCTGTTGGTATGGCAACCAATATTCCGCCTCACAATTTGCGGGAAATTGTTGACGCGCTGATCGCGCTGATCGATAGCCCTGAAACTGAAATTTCTGAGTTGATGCAATATGTAAAGGGGCCCGATTTTCCAACTGCCGCTATCATTTATGGCGCCGCCGGAATTCACGAAGCCTACCACACAGGTCGCGGCCGGGTTGTCATTCGGGGCCGCGCAACGGTTGAAGCCCTGAAAAGCGGGCGTGAGAATATCGTTGTAAGCGAACTTCCTTATCAGGTAAATAAAGCAAATTTGATCGAAAAAATTGCTGATCTGGTTCGCGATAAAAAAATCGAAGGCATTTCAGACATCCGCGATGAGTCAGACCGGGATGGCATGAGAATGGTTATTGAGTTAAAACGCGACGCCTATCCTGACGTAATTCTCAATCAATTGTACAAACATACACAAATGCAAAATACTTTTGGCGTGATTATGCTGGCTCTGGTCAACGGCATGCCAAAGGTGCTAAACCTGAAAGAAGCGCTCGAACATTTTATTCAATTTCGCCATGACGTCGTGGTTCGACGCACGCAATTCGATCTGAACAAAGCTGAAAAACGCGCCCATATATTGGAAGGCTTAAAAATTTGCCTCGACAATATTGACGAGGTTGTCGAATTGATCAAAAAGTCGCCGAATGCTGAAAGCGCCCGAATGTCTCTTATGGATCGGTTTGGTCTTTCAGAAGTTCAGTCGCAAGCCATTCTTGATATGCGTTTGCAAAGGTTGACCGGACTTGAACGCGAAAAAATAGAAAACGAATATCTTGAATTGATCAAATTGATCGAGCAGTTGCGCTCCATTCTTGCAAGCCATGAAAAACGCATGAAAATTGTCAAGGATGAGATAATTGAAATTAGAGAAAAATACGGCGATGAGCGACGAACGGAAATTATACACGCCACCTCTGATTTTAACGTCGAGGATATGATCGCTGAAGAAGACATGGTGATTACCATTTCTCACACAGGTTTTATTAAGCGGATTGCTGTTACAACTTATCGCAGACAACTTCGCGGCGGTCGCGGCTTAACCGGAGCCACCACCAAAGAAGAGGATTTTGTTGAACATCTGTTTATTGCCTCGACGCATAACTATATGTTATTCTTTACCAATAAAGGTCGCTGCCACTGGCTTAAAGTGCATGAAATTCCTCAGGCTGGCCGCGCCACAAAAGGTCGCGCCATTGTAAACCTGCTTGAAGTGGAAAAACATGAGCGAATTGCAGCTATTTTACCGGTTAGAGAATTTGACAATGAATCTTTTATTGTCATGGCCACGCGTGAAGGAATCGTTAAAAAGACAGCGTTGTCAGCCTATAGCAATCCGCGCCGGGGAGGCATTAATGCTATATCTATTCGCGAAGGCGACGATTTGATCGAGGCCAGCATCTCTAACGGAAATCACGATGTCTTGCTTGGAACACGAAGAGGGCTTTCCATTCGGTTCCATGAAAATGAAGTTCGGGCGATGGGACGAACCGCATCTGGCGTTAAAGGAATAAATTTAGGCAAAGGCGATGCGGTTGTTGGAATGGTGGTTGTTAAACGAGAAGGCTCAGTTCTTGTCGTTACAGAGTTTGGTCTTGGAAAACGCACCGCTCTAAGCGAATATCGCGTCAGCCATCGGGGTGGAAAAGGAGTTTTCACACTGAAGGTGACCGACAAAACCGGCGAACTGGTTACGTTGAAAGAAGTTGTCGACGAAGATGATATTATGATCATCACTGTGAATGGCGTGCTCATCCGCCAAAGTGTGAATAAGCTGAAAATCCAGGGTAGAAACACACAAGGCTTCAGATTAATTCGGCTTGATTCAGGTGATCGGGTTGGCGACGTGGCCAGAGTTGTTCGTGAAGAAGAAAATGAAATCGACGAAGAAGGAAATGAAATAGACGAAGAAAGAAATGAAATAGACGGCGACAACGAAACTCCGGAAAGTTGATTGGACAGACAATTTGTTAGGGATTGATGATAATGTCGGAAGATTTAAGAAAACAGGAAACCGAACGACTCTCTGCGGCTTTCGTTGAAAGAATATTCCGTGAAAATGAAACGCTTTCATTAGAAACATTAACGCAGAAAGATTATCCGCATATTTTTCTCGCTTATCTTTCTTTGCAAGCGAAACTCTTATTTGAAAGAGATTGCCCGCTACATTTGTCTCCACATAGTCGGTATCCCTATCGCAATGAGGAGATTCAGGAAAACATTGTTCGCCTGAAAAAGGTCATTGTCAATGAAACTGTTTTTACCAAAGATGAATTGACCGATTTTACGGCTGCTGCATTCCAAATAAAAATTGACATGTTAATCGCCCCGCGAACAACATTGGTCAATTTTATTTATGGTAAAAGAAACAAGGTGTCTAAAATTCACATAATGCCTGTAATTGACGGTCTGGATGGACGGAGACGTCTTGTGCAGGAATTATTATCCTGGCTTAAAACCGATCCGAAAGAGGAATTCACCCAAAAACAGTTTGAAAAAGCAGCCGCTTCAGTTGAAGCGGGTTTGTTCTCCGATACGCCAATATCAGCGTTTCTTTCCGAAATCAATGCTTACCTTGCCTTTGAAAGCAAAGTAATGGGTAATGTCATTACAGATGTCCATTACAATGTTTTGGAGGCGATGTTATACGAGCGGGAAATGGCAGAAATCGTCGACGCATTTGCCTCTGACGCTGAAATGAATATGAAACGAAGCGTCGCTGAAATTGAAAACAGAATTGGCAGATATTTGCTGGTGGGAAACTTGGAAGATTTTTCAAAAGATGCAGTAAAGCCAAAACACGCAATAGAACGCGATATAAAAAAGAGATTTAAAGACCAACTCGCCAATATGCAATTCAGTTTTCTCGATGAAGATTACCCCGTCAATACAACTGAGATTGACAATTACGAAGATGTAGAACTCGACGATAGTTTTTATGTGGAAGACTTTATTAATGAGGATGAACCGGACATTGATGACGTTGAAGAAATTGAAGACAATTTTTTGGCGACCAGAGAAGAAGAAAGGGAGGAGGAGATCAGCCCGCAACGAACTGAACAAGAGTTGGAATTGATTGAAAAACTATTTGGTGAGAATGAGAATAATTTTGACAACTTTATAGAAAAAATAAAAAAGATCACCAGCTGGGATCATGCCAAGGAAGAAATAAACAAAGAAATTTCCTCAATGAAAATAAGTCCCTACACAAAAGAAGCTTTGCTGCTTGGAGACGTTGTCTTTGAAAAGTTTTTTTCCACTGATTAGGCTGACCAATCCGTGTCATATCCCGCCAACTCCCGCTTAAAATACAATATACTGGCCAGCATTTTTGCCGCTTTAACTGCGGTGGGCGCATTCATCCGAATACCGATTCCCTATGTTCCCTTAACCCTGCAAACACTTTTTGTTATGATTGCGGGTGGCGTGTTAGGTTCACGATATGGCGCTTTTAGTCAAATTATCTATCTAGTGGTCGGACTTCTTGGTTTGCCGGTGTTTGCAAACGGCGGCGGCCTGGGCTATATTTTTCAACCGACATTTGGTTATTTACTCAGTTATCCCCTTGCAGCTTTTGTCATTGGCTTTATTCTGGAACGCAGAAGGCGCCGCAATGCGCAGCTCAATTGGCTTGATTATGCGCTGGCAATTCTTCCCGGAATGGCGCTTATTTACCTTGTGGGTGTCGCCGGGCTATATCTCAATTGGAAATGGATTCTCGCTGAACCCAAACCTGTCGGCTATGCCATTTATGTCGGCTGCATTGCATTTCTTCCAGGCACAATATTAAAAATGGTTATCGCCATCTATCTCATTCCAAAATTGGCAAGAATTGGACAATTCAATCCTGACGACAAGTAACACATTCAAAACTTTTCTCTGAAAAAGAACCAAACGATAATTCTTACCATGCTGCGTTTCGAAAAAAAATCAAATCTTTGACACAGGAAAAAACAATGACCAAACTCCAGCAAATCACAAAAATACCGGAGCGCTTTCACAGCAACAGCGAAATATTTCCGCAAATAAAAGCCGCTTGCGAAGCGCATGACGATGCAGAATTCCATGAACTTGGCCTTAGTGAAGAAGGCAGACCAATTTATGCCTGCGCCCTTGGACATGGCGGGAAAACAGTCAGCTTGTTGGCCGGCGCGCACTCGGATGAGCCGGTTGGCCCTGCAACACTGCGCGCCCTGATTTTGCAAACCCTTGCCAGGCCGCGCGATTTTGCAGAGCTTTTTGAGCAATTTAAATTTGTTGTTATTCCGCATGTCAATCCGGACGGCGAAGCCAAAAATAAAACATGGATACAAGCTTGGCCTGAGCCCGAAGCGTATATCAGTCATGTTTTCCGTGAGCTGCCCGGACGGGACGTTGAATTTGGTTATCCCGCCATGCGCAAAGAAAACCAATTGGTTGCCGGCTTTCTCAAAAAACATGCGCCTTTTCATCTGCATTTTAGTATGCATGGCATGGGTTTTTCAGACGGTCTATTTCTGCTGATCGAAAAGAGCTGGATTGACCGCACAATAAAATTACGCGAAAAGTTCAGCAAAATGGCAATGGATCTGCAATGCATTCTGCATGATCACGACCGCAATGGGGAAAAAGGTTTTCAATATATTGGACCCGGTTTCACAACAACACCGGAAGGCGGCGCCATGCGCGACTATTTTGTTGGTGTCAACGATGAGCATACCGCAAGTTTGTTCCATGACAGCTCAATGGAATTTGTGCGAAAGTTAGGCGGCGATCCACTCTGCCTGGTGACCGAGCTGCCGCTCTTTCTGGTCAATAAAAAATTTACACCGCAACCCGGCAAACCCGTCGGCTATCTCGAATTGAAAAAGCAATTGCCCGGCTGGAAGCAAAAACTTGCCTGCGGCGAATCGATTGCCGAAGCCCTGGCTGAATTGCAAATAACAGCCTTTCCTTTACAGACTCAGATTCAGTGTCAATTGCGCATTATCAATTGGGCTTTAGAGCGGCTATTGTTTGAAGACTGAAGCGATTTCGCGTCTCGAATGAAAAAAAAATATCGCGCAATCTGGTCGGGCGTCAAGTTAATTCCGCACATTCGGTTGTCTGCTGATATTTAGTTTTTTAAATTAGCAGGTTTTACAACCTTGCTCCCTCAAGACCGTCCGTCACCAGATTCAACGACCGTCGGACAACCCGGTCTTGAGCAAGGTCATCCACTTTAAAAGAAACAAAAACTTTTAGCGCAAGCAAAAGCAAATATAACAGCCACGGTTGGCATGTTTATGGAATGGTGCTTTTTATTCATGCAAAACGCTGCAATAATTTCTTTGTAGTTATTTCTGTATGCCACGAGTGACTCAGCCGAGCAAATTTCTCAATGGTTCATCCGGGTTAGGTTATTTCCACTGCCCACAGTTCTTTTATCAGAAAGCATTTTTTTAAAAGGAAAGCGGCAATTAAACTTGTCCAAGTAGTAAACAACTATTCCATACAAATTACAGGAGGTAAGACATGTCAAATCAAGAAGATTATCAGGCCAAGCTCGCTACGATTACCGCAATCGCGGCTGAGGAGGTCAAATCGCCGACCATCCCGATAGATGTTTATTTGCAGGAAGCGGAAAATCTCTATCACTGGAGCCAGGACGATCAGGCGCAACTCACCGGCGCCGGCCTGGATTGGACGCTGGTGGAAGATCTCCCGACTCGCGCCGGCGCTTTGCGCGAAGCGCAATCCCTTTGGTTTAAAAAACGCTTTACGCGGGAAGCGGCGGAGAAATAGTGGAACGAGCAGTCCCCCGAAGGCTATGACTTAAGAGCCCGACTCCTGCACAGTCTCCGCTATGCCTATCGCAATGACGACAATTTATTAAACCGCGTCTCTGCCATTGCCGATGGCAACGGCCATGCCGATATGATTCAGGATCTGAACGATATTGCTGTTCTCGGCAAAGAAAATATTGCCCCCTTGCAA
>Ga0316187_10000159_pt1 | contig 45587 bp, 48 predicted proteins | sample CroRivburrow1_MG_FD_204927 | JGI IMG/M metagenome (GOLD analysis project Ga0316187, IMG submission 204927) | Coastal sediment microbial communities from Maine, United States - Cross River worm burrow 1 | ecosystem: Environmental > Aquatic > Marine > Coastal > Sediment | place: USA: Maine...
GCCAAGGCCAAGGCTAAAAAGGCAAAGCTCGCGAAGGCAAAGAAGGCCAAGGCCAAGGCTAAAAAGGCAAAGCTCGCGAAGGCAAAGAAGGCCAAGGCCAAGGCTAAAAAGGCAAAGCTCGCGAAGGTGAAGAAGGCCAAGGCTAAAAAGGCAAAGCTCGCGAAGGCAAAGAAGGCCAAGGCCAAGGCTAAAAAGGCAAAGCTCGCGAAGGTGAAGAAGGCCAAGGCTAAAAAGGAAAAGCTCGCGAAGGTGAAGAAGGCCAAGGCCAAGGCTAAAAAGGCGAAGCTCGCGAAGGCGAAGAAGGCCAGGGCAAAAAAGGCGAAGCTCGCAAAGGCGAAGAAGGCCAGGGCAAAAAAGGCGAAGCTCGCAAAGGCGAAGAAGGCCAGGGCAAAAAAGGCGAAGCTCGCAAAGGCGAAGAAGGCCAGGGCAAAAAAGGCGAAGCTCGCGAAGGCGAAGAAGGCCAGGGCAAAAAAGGCGAAGCCCGCAAAGGCGAAGAAGTCGACAGCCAAGGCGAAGAAGTCGACAGCCAAGGCGAAGAAGGCGACAGCCAAGGCGAAGAAGGCGAAGCCCGCAAAGGCGAAGAAGTCGACAGCCAAGGCGAAGAAGTCGACAGCCAAGGCGAAGAAGTCGACAGCCAAGGCGAAGAAGTCGAAGCCCGCAAAGGCGAAGAAGTCGAAAACGAAACAATCCGCCGCCCTGGCCGCTTGATTACAGCCGCAAAAAAGCTATTGATTACCGCGAAAAAGTTAATTACAGCTGCCAAAAGGAACTGACTGGATAACTGGGGACAGGCCTCGAAAGGGGTCAGTCCCCAGTTATCCAGTTACTATTGTTTGAATGACGGGGTCGATCAGTTGAACCCACCGTCGTTTTTTGCCGCTCGTTGCAAATTTCCAGGTGTCCGCTATGCGTCGAAGAACCGGGTTCCTGGTTAGTGACTGGGCGTCTCCTGTTGGTTAAAAACCCTGAAATTCTCGATACCAGCAATCGGGTTCGACTCGCCAACGACGCTGGTTATTAATAAAAAGTATCTGCGTTTTTTCATGGTGGGATTCGGTGGAAGTTTTCCTGAACTATCTTCAGTGGACCTTCATGGACCTGCATCAATATTAGTTCGAGTACATTTATTAAAATCAAACCTCAACCTGTCCCGAGATAGATATGAATATTCTTATCTGTAGTGATAGTAATGTGCAACCAGTCCACCAGCTTAAAGCCTGGTCTCGTAACGCTGCTCTTCGACCCGGGTTCCCCATTGGTCACCCGGTCGGGATTCGACGAGCTTGAAAGCGTGGTGCTCGTATAAATGCCGGGCCGGCTCGAGTCCCCTGAAGGTATGCAGGAAAATCTTGTGGTAGCCGTTTTGGCGGCAGAAATCCATTGCCAGATCGATGAGGCGGGCACCGATTCCTTTGCCACGTATCTTGTCGGAGGCAATGAACCAGCGCAAGTGAGCGCCTTTGCCGGTTGCATCAATGCCATCGATCGTAATTGACGCTTCGATCTGTCGATCGACAACCGCGCTCCAGATGCAGTCCCTGGTATCGTCATAGCGATTGATAAATTCGCTCATTTCGGTTGCCACCCTGGTTTCGAAAAACGCTGTGAAACCCCAGTGTCGAACGTAATAATCAGCGTGCAGTTCGGTAATGCGCCCGACGAGCCCGGGGCTGTAGCCAGTCAGAAACTGAATATCTTCGCGATTTAATCCGTTTTCAGGCATTGGGTTGCTATCCAGTTTCAGATGTAGTTGGAGACTTCAAGCAGGTTTCCATCCGGGTCGCGCAGGTAGGCCGAGATAATCTTGCCGCTCGCGCCGGTGCGGTCGACAGGGCCTGCAATCAGATCTACGCCTTGACGATTCAAGTGTTCGATGGCCTGCTCGATCGGTGTGTCGATGATCAGGCAAAGATCGGCGCTGCCCGCTTTCACGTGCTCCGCCCTGGGTTCGAATTCTTTGCCCAATTGATGTAGATTTATCTTTTGCTCGCCGCATTCAAGCGCAATACGTCCCTGAGCAAACTCGATTTTCTTCATCCCCAGCACGCGCGTATAAAAAGCGACCGTGCGCTCAATATCCGCAACGGTCAAAACCAGGTGGTCGATTCGTTTAACTTGCATCGCTTGCCTCGATACTCGTCTTGCACTCAGGATTGCTCATAAAAGAAAATTATCATCGCGACAAACAACAGTGCGAATGCCGCCATGCCATGTATACGCAGGCGGCGGGTTACGCCGCTGCTTGCGTCGATCCATTGTGGCAGATAAAGCATCCATTTCTTGCCTGTCTGACGATAGGCTAACCAGGAAACAACCAGGCTATAAATAAACCCTGTGCCGAGTAGAACAATGCTTGACGTGGAAACAGGCTGCATCAGAGGCTCAAGACCATTTTGCTATTTACTCGTAACGGTCTTTTACTTCCCGGCAGTGTCCTGATCATTGCGTGGCTCCATGGTTAGCCGATAGCGTATGGCTTTACGACAATGGAGATTATCGAAAAAATAAGCGAATCGCATGTTTTTCGTGTTTAAATTGTGCCTGTCACGCCGGCGCTGGCAGCCGGGGGTTGTAGCCGAATAGGCCCGGAATATATTCGCGAATCGAGATTGGGAAAACCATGGCACTGTTGATCGATGTCAAACATCCGGATTGGATGAAAGACGATGACTTGCGCGCAGAACTGTCGCGTTTCTACCCGGAGGCGGATATTCGAACGGGTGATAATCCGGGGAATCTGGAGGAAATCGACATGTTGACTGTCAGCAGCTATTTTCCAGGCGAAGCCTTGCGCTACCCGAATTTAAAGCTTATTCAGAAAACGGGTGCCGGGGTCAATAATATCCTGGCCGACCAGCAATTACCGGAATCAGTCCAGGTGGCTCGCCTGCAAACCGATACTTCAGGTGGCGAAATGGCGGAGTATGCGCTTGCCTACGTGTTGCAGGAACAGCGCCATCTGCGCCAGTACCATCAACAGCAAGCGCGCGCGGAGTGGAAATTCTACCCCCCGCGTAAGGCCGCGGAAACAACCGTGGCGATACTCGGTCTGGGTCGAATAGGCCTACTGGTCGCGCAACGCTTTATCGACAATCATTTCAATGTCACCGGTTGGAGCCGCAGTCTCAAAAATATTGCAGGGGTCGAATGTCATGCCGCTGCAGATGGCTTGTCGAAGGCACTGGAATCTGCAGATTATGTCGTTTCGGTTCTACCCTCAACGCCACAGACCCGCGGTATGTTTAACCACGACCTTTTCAAAAGCTTCAATCCACAGGCATTTTTTATCAATGTCGGGCGTGGTGACCTGGTGAATGAAGCCGATCTACTGCAGGCGCTGGACGATGACCTGCTCGCCGGCGCGATACTGGATGTGATGTCGGTCGAGCCTTTACCTGCCGATAACCCCCTGTGGTTGCACTCAAGGGTTCAACTCACGCCGCATGTTTCAGGTTTCCATCTCGGCGATGCCATAATCGATATCGCCGAAAATTACCGGCGCTTACAAAACGACGAGCCGTTGTTGAACCTGGTCGATCTCGAACGGGGGTATTGATATGAAAGCGGCCACGGCACTGGAGCAAAAAATTCGGCAGGCAATTCCGTTGAGCGATGCAATGCAGTTCTCGATCATCGACTTGAGCCTGGATACTATCCAGGTTGCAGCGCCACTCGAACCCAATATCAACATCCATGGTACCGGCTTTGCCGGCAGTATCTACTCGGTTGGCGTGCTAACCGGCTGGGCCCTGTGTACTCACATCCTGGACGAACTCGGAATCGAAGCCGACCTGGTCGTGGCCAGGGCTGAGATTCGCTACCGCGCACCGGTTAGCGGCGATCTTGAGTGCAGTTGTGTATGCTCCGAGGCACAGCGCGAATCTTTTTGCCAGGGCATCGATGAAGTCGGCAAGGGTAAACTGCTGCTGGATATCGAAGTAGGTGACGATCGGCAGGCAATTTTGCAGGCAACCTATATCGCGGTCTCAGCTTAGATTTCGTTTATTCCACAGCGGACTGTCTGCTAAAACCAGCGCCTGACCTGGCTCTTGTAGTCGAGGTAAACTTCGCCGAACTTGCCTTCGAGATAAGTTTCTTCACGCTTGATGACGAGTTGCTGCAACAGAAAAACCAGTGGCAGGACAGCCATCAGGACCCACCAGCTATTCATTACCAAACCGGTACCCGCGGAGGCGATACAGAATGCCAGGTATATCGGATTGCGGCTGAATCGATAAACGCCCTGTTTGATTATGGTCGTCGTGGGGTGCCAGGGTTCGACGTGGGTCTTCAGCTCGAGAAAATGAAACAGGGCAACCAAAGCCAGTAGCAAGGCGGCCACGATTAAAGCTGTACCACTTAGCCAGACAAAATCACCGCTTAATATCGGTAGTGGCTTTACCCAGTCGATCAGGTAGCCCGGGCCAATGGTTGCGACGATCAGTAGCGGTGGCGGAAACTTTAATCCGGGCCCGCGTTTGTCTTCGCTGTCGTGCAATGAATTCGCCGCCAGCTTAGCTGCCTTTGGGGCGACCCTTGGGTAACTGGGTTGCGCGTCGGCCGCTGATTTTTTCTATTTTCCGGGCAAACTTACTGTCGCCTAGTACCCAGCCCTTGAGGGTTGAATCGGTGATTTTCTGCACCATTTCGGCGTCGAGTTTCTGCTTGAACAGCGCACGATAGGCTTTGGCGCGTGCTTTGTCATCGCTACCTAACAGAAGGTATTCCTTGTGTGCGTTGATCATTTCATCAACTTCGCCAAGTGCGTTATGCGCATAGCTGCTCCAGCGATAATCCCCTGGACCTCTGACCAGTTTGTTGCGCACCGGATTCAGTTCAATGTAGCGACTGCAAGTGAGCAGGTATTGCTTGCTCTCGATTACCGTTGCTCGATAACGTCCTTCCCAGAGGGTGCCGCTGCCACCATAAGATTCGTTGAAATATTGCACGTAGTTTCGACCTATCGACTGCGTCGTTCTGGAAATACTATCTGTCTTGCCCGGTGTTGCCAGGATATGTACATGGTCCGGCATTAGCACATAGGCATGTACATCCAGCTGATAGTTGTAGGCTGCTGCGTCTAGACAATCGTGGAAATACTGGTAATCCTGATCTTCGAAGAAGATTTGTTGTCCGTCGCGTCCCTGCTGAATAATATGTTGGGGCTCATTTTTTATCGTGTAGCGTGGTAATCTGGCCATGTAAATGCTCGTTAACTGGCAAAAAAGTTGCATATTAACACTAACCCATCACTGCCCCCCAATAGTTAAAATAAATGACAAAATTTTGACGCTTGTCTAAATATGGTCCCGTGGGATGGCAATTTCGTCCCAGTCCCGCTGGTTTATCAGCTCCTCACCTTCATAAGCGCGCACCGTTGCCTTGATATAAAAGTTATCCGCATCGCAGCGAAACTCGCTTTCAGCCTCGGTGCGAATAGACCAGTCGCCCCGATGCATCCAGCAGATATAGCGACTCAGGGAACGGTGACTGAGCGGATCATCGGCGCCGATAGTCCAGCGTTCATCGTGTCGATGCCGGGTGCACATGCCGTTTCCCGGGTTTTCTACTTCTCCGGTATCGTCGATGATGCGGTAATGTGATTCCCCGGTCTGGAAATTGCGTTCGATCCAGCGACGGCTGAGCTCAGGCTCATTCAACTTGTATTCGGGCAGGGGGTTTTGCTCTTCTGGTTCTGCCTGTTCGTATACGTCGACGCCTGCCCGCACCGGTAGCGTAATGACCGCATCTGGCCCCAGTTTAATTGTCGCGGTAACAGCCTCGGGTGGTGGCATTATCATCGGCCAGTAGGTGGTGGAGATCGCGACGCGCATCTTGTGGCCGCGCATGAAGCGATAACCACATTCGTTTAATTCGATTTCGACGGACTCGGCATGACCCGGTATCATCGGTTCGGGGTTTTCGTTGCCATTGCGGTGCGCCAGGTTCAGCACGCCCCAGCTTACTCTCGAAACTTCACCATTGGGATGTATATCATTCAAACGTACGGCAATGTTCCCGAGTGGTTTGTCGATAGCAATTTTCAATCGAACAACGGGTCGACCCAGTATTTCGACTGGCTGGTGCAGCTTACCGCTATCAAATACCAGCGAACCGGAATCATCCCGGCGTTGATCCGCAGGCATTTCTCCATTCGGTTTTAAGGTAAAGAAATCCCCGCAGCTGGTGCCACAATCCTGGGGCGACATCATCGACTTTACCCTGGTTCGACCGGGAATATCGAGCAGCTGACGGTTCGGTGCCAGGTAATAGTTTCGTTTCTTAGTATCGTCCGCGGGCAGTTCGGCTTCCGCCACCCAGCGTCCGGGCTCTGCTTCATGATGCAACAGCGGCCTGGCGTCTTCGAGAATATAGGCGCGATAGGCGGGCAGGTTTTCGACAGCGTTATCGATACCCTTGAGCCATTTATCCCACCAGTTGATGGCTTCGTTGAGAAAATCAATGCGTGGCTTCGGCAGCGCGAAATGCGGGTACTTGTGGATCCAGGGGCCATTGATCGCTTTGGCATTTTTAAGATTGATCGCCGCCGCAGGTGGCGCATTGACGTAACCATCAGCCCAGCCCGAGATGACCAGCGCTGGTATCTCGATATCCTTATAGTTTTCGCTAATCGACCCGTGCTTCCAGTAGTCGTCCTTTCGTTGATGAGCAAGCCAGGTTGCCAGTGGAAAAGGTTGGGATTTGAGTCTGTGCATCCAGGTCTCGCGCCAGCTTTCTCCGACCAGTTCCGGATCAGGCGGGCGCGATGCGTAACAAAGCATTGTGCTCGACCAGAAAAAGTTGGAGTAAAGCAGGCAGCCGTTTTTATAGTGAATATCATCGTTGTAGCGATCGACCGTGGTGCCGATCGAAATGACGGCTTTCAGTGCGGCCGGTTTTAGCGCCGCGATCTGCAGGCCATTGAAGCCACCCCAGGAGATGCCCATCATACCGAGCTTGCCATCGCACCATGGTTGGCTGGCGATCCATTCGATGACTTCGCAGCCGTCAGCCAGTTCGCGTGGCGAATACTCGTCGTCCCAGTCACCATCAGATTCACCGGTACCGGAGATATCGACACGCACACCGACGTAACCTGCCGCGGCAAACGCCGGGTAGGTGCTCTCGTCACGTTGCGCGGTACCGTCGCGTTTGCGGTAGGGTAAATACTCGAGAATTGCGGGTAGCGGGGTCTTGCCGGCGCTGTCGGGCATCCAGATACGCGCGGATAATTTACGTCCGTCGGATAGCGGAATCCATTCGTTTTCCAGTACTTTGAAACCAGCCTTTTTCATTTTTGTTTCTCACCGCACACGGGAACAACATTTTGCCTGCCTGAGCCCGGCTCAGGCAAGCATTGGAAGTGAGAATTTAGCAGGTATTAACCGAGTATTGGGCCAGCTGATACCAGTTTCTTGCCGCCGTCGGTGTCGGTGTATTGCGCAAAATTATCGATAAACAACGATGCCAGCTTGACTGCCCTGGCATCCCACTCGGAAGCATCGGCATAGCTGTTGCGCGGGTCTAGTATCGTTGCGTCTACTGCAGGCAGGCTGGTCGGTACGCTCAGGTTGAAAACCGGAATCGTTGTGTTTTCAGCTGAATCGATCGAGCCATCGAGAATCGCATCGATTATCGCCCGCGTTGCCTTGATTGAAATACGCTTGCCGCTGCCGTCCCAACCGGTGTTAACCAGGTAAGCATGGCTACCGAACTGATTCATTTTGTTGTACAGCACTTCGGCATATTTGGTCGGGTGAAGAGATAGAAAAGCCTTGCCGAAGCAGGCGGAAAATGTCGGTGTGGGCTCGGTGATACCACGTTCGGTGCCGGCGAGTTTGGCGGTAAAACCGGACAGGAAGTAATACTCTGCCTGTTCCGGAGTTAATTTTGAAACCGGTGGTATCACACCAAAGGCATCGGCGGTGAGAAAAATGACCCGGCTGGCGTGACCGGCCCGGGAGACGGGTTTGACGATATTATCGATATGATAAATCGGATAAGACACGCGGGTATTCTCGGTTTTGCAACCATCGGCGTAATCGATTTCGCCACCATCTTTGACGACGACGTTCTCGAGCAGGGCGTCACGGCGGATCGCACGGTAGATATCGGGTTCGTCTTCGGCGTTCAAGTCGATTACCTTGGCGTAACAACCGCCTTCGAAGTTGAAAATACCGTCGTCATCCCAGCCATGCTCGTCGTCGCCGATCAGGCGACGCTTGGGATCGGTAGAAAGTGTGGTCTTTCCGGTGCCGGAAAGACCGAAGAAGATTGCTACGTCGCCGTCTTCACCGACGTTTGCGGAGCAATGCATCGAAGGCATGCCTTTGAGCGGCAGCAGGTAGTTCATCATCGAGAACATACCTTTTTTCATTTCCCCGCCATACCAGGTGCCGCCAATGATCTGCACGCCCTCGGTCATGTTAAAGGCGACGAAGTTTTCCGAGTTCAAGCCCATCGCGGCATAATCAGGGTTGGATGTCTTGGAACCATTCAGCACCACGAAATCCGGCACATAGTCAGTCAGTTCTGTGGCGCTGGGGCGGATAAACATGTTGGTCACGAAATGCGCCTGCCAGGCGACCTCGGTGACGAAGCGGACCTTCAGTCTGCTTTCGGGGTTGGCGCCACAAAAAGTATCGACCACGAACAGTTTCTTGCCCGAGAGTTGATCGGTGACCAACTGGCGTAATGAATTCCAGGTATCGGTATCGATCGGTTTATTGTCGTTCTCGCCCTGGTCCGACCACCAGATTTTATCGCGGGTAGTATCGTCGCGAACCAGGTACTTGTCCTTGGGTGAGCGACCGGTGAAATCGCCGGTATCGACCGATATCGCACCGGACTCGGTCAGATAGCCAACTTCGTAGCCTTGCAGATCAGCGGCCGTTTCTTCGGCGAACAGGGTTTCGTAGCTGGGGTTGTAAACAATTTCGGCGGTGTCGCGGATGCCATAGGACGATAGGTCTGGGTTATTGGTCATATTAATTTCAACTAGATTAGCGGGACTGGACATGGTTCGAACACTCGATGATACGCGAAACTACCAGTATATAAGATTACTGAATTCACAAAAAACAACAGTTAACTATAAACATATAAATTTAATGTGCCATTCCGGTGCATTTCGCCATCACTCCTCACGCTTTTCCATCTCCACGAGCACTTCTCCATCGTCTGGCACCAGGGGTTTCGAGATTCCCGCTTGCGCGGGAATGACAAAGAAAATGTGGGAATGACAAGGAAAATGTGGGAGTGGCAAGGAAAATGCGGGAATGACAAGGTGCAGGGTCACCCCGGGCACTTCTCCATCAACCCGGACAACTCTCCATCACCAGGCCCCTAAACTGTCATCCCCGCGCAAGCGGGGATCTCTTTCTATGCCACCATCCCAGGATTCCCACTAGTGAAGAAATGGCGCTAAAAATGACAACTTTCACGCAGTTATAAGGTAGAGCGATTATTTTAATATTTCACGCAATACAGCAATGACCTGGTCGATCTGTTCTTTTTCGATGACCAGCGGCGGTAGCATACGGATTACATTCGGGCCAGCCGGCAGAGCAATGATACGGTGCGCGAGCAACTCGGCCAGCTTGTCCTGCACCTTTTGTTTGAGCTCGATGCCGATCATCAAACCCAGTCGGCGTACGGCACGTACCTGCGTAAGATCAGCCGCATTCAGCCGGGTCTCGAAATAATCACCGAGTTCGGCGGCCCGTTGTGCCAGATTGTCGGACTGATAGACATCGATCGCCGCCAGTGCCGCGGCGCAGGCCAGCGGGTTACCGCCAAACGTGGTGCCATGCAGGCCGGGTTCGATATGAATATCGGCACTCAGCAGGGTCGCACCTATCGGTACGCCTCCGCCCATCGCCTTGGCCACGCACATCATATCGGGTTGCAAATCAAAATGATCGCTGGCAAAGAACCTGCCGGTACGACAAAAGCCGGTCTGAATTTCATCGATAATCAACAAAACACCCCGTTCAGAACAGAGCTTGCGTACCGCTGCCAGGTATTCCGCCTGGATTGGATTGACCCCGCCTTCACCCTGTACCAGTTCAAACATTACCGCGGCCGTGTTGTCGGTTACGGCGGCATCGAGTTTTTCGATCTTGTTGAAGGGCACATAGTCGAAACCTGGAATCAAGGGCTGGAAAGCTTCGCGGTACTTGGGTGTGTAAGTGGCGCTGACCGCACCCATGGTGCGGCCATGGAAGCCACGCATCGCGGTGACAAAGTTGGTACGCCCGGTGTGCAGGCGAGCAAATTTCAGCGCCGCCTCAATCGCTTCCGCGCCTGAATTACACAGGTAAGCCCGGGTCAGGCTCCGTGGGGTTACCTCGACCAGCTTTTTGAGCAGGTTTGAGCGCACGTCGTTGTACATGATATTGGGGCAGGTGATCAGGGTTTCAGCCTGTTGCTGGATCGCCGCGACAATCCTGGGATGTGAATGACCGAGCGACGCAACGCCAATTCCGCCGACGCAATCGATATATTCCTGTCCGGCTTCATCGAAGAGGCTGGCGCCGCTGCCGCGTACCGCGACCAGATCCCGCTTGGGCTGTAACGGTACGCCGTACTCGTGTTCCAGTGCTTTATAGTCAGTCATGAATATGGGTCCCCGCGCCATCGAGCGCTTTAACGATGGGATGTTCACCACGGCCATCGGTTATGATGACGCGTGTTTTACCGCCATCGCAAAGTCGCGTCAACGCCAGCAGTTTACGCTTGATACGACCCTCGACGCTGGCTTCGCGGCGGTGTAACTCGCTGACACTCATGTTGCTGACCAATGATGACTCATCGGCAGGATCATCGAGGAATCCAGGCGCCTCGATCAACTGAATCACGGTGTCGATCTCGAGCGCAGTGGCAATTCGGGCGACGATGTCGTCGTTTTCCGAGTTGATCGCAAATCCGTTCTCGTCGACGATGGGTATCGTCAGCACCGGGCAGTAGCCATTCTCCAGCAACAGGGTTAGCAACCCAGTGTTGATGGAGCGAGGTTTGCCCGACAGGTCGCGTTTGATCATGGTTTTACCGTTTTCACGCACGCGGATACCCTTGTTGCGTTCACCCTGTACCAGGCGACCATCGAGTCCGCTCAAACCTACCGCGTTAATCTCATTGCGTTGGCACAGTTCAACGATCTGCTTGTTACGCAAGCCCGAGTAACTCATCATGATAACGTCAAGTGCATCCTGGTCGGAGAAAACGCTGGTATAGCCTGAAACCGAAGTCAGAATCGTTTTCTCCATACCCAGCTTCTGTGCCAGCTGATCGCGCAACACATTGGCGCCATGTACAATGATAAACGGCTGTTCGAGCGTCGCCAGGTCCGCGATTGTAGCCGCGAGGTTTATCTGCTCGCCGCCACCGATTTTTATCAGCATCATAGCTCTATCGTCGTATTGTTATCGATGCGAGTCCAGCCCTGGTCTCCAGCGAAGGGTTGAGAGCATACCAGGTGCAGACCCTGCTCATGCTTTTGGTGCATCTGGAAGTAATCCGTATCTTCGCAGTAGCTGGTCGACAGGCAGGATTGCGTGCCGTCGGAGAGGATGATGTTCATCGCGCGCACATAGGAGCTGCGTTTTTTGATGATTTCAACCGCCTTCGCGGTGGCGGCACATTTGTCTCCCTGGTCGAAGCGCCGAATGTAATTGTAAATTTTTTCAGCACCGATGCGGCCCTCCGACTTGATGCGCACCCCGCGTAATTCGCCGTTGAAGATGAATACCGATTCGCCATCGGAAAAGGGCATATTATTTTCCACCACGATGCCTTCATCGCGAAACGCACTGCGAGCATGTACCAGTAGCAGGCGGGTGCTGTCGAACTGATTCAAATCATCTTCCCAGATTGGATGAATATCATGGTACTGCTGCCAGCCATCATCTGTACGCCAGGCACAACCCCAACCGTGGCCCTGGAATTCCCGGCTGTTGCGTGACAACTCGGCGAATGGCCTGAGCTTTTCCGCAATTGGAAATGGCGTTGCGCAGCTAGCGTAGAGAATGCGACACATGGCGGCGTTGAATCAGGGATGCAAACCCGGAAATTCGAGCCCTGTGGTTTCATCGAATCCCTGCGCGATGTTGAAGGCCTGTACCGCCTGACCGGCGGCGCCTTTCATCAGGTTGTCCAGTGCGCTGATAACCACCAGCCGATTGCTGAGCGGGTCGCGTTCAAAGCCGATGTCGCAGTAATTACTGCCGGCCAGGATTTTCGGCTCCGGGTAACGATGGATGCCGCTACGTTCCTTGACGATGCGTATGAATGGTTCGTCACCATAGGCGCCACGGTACAGTTTCCAGATATCTTTTTCCTCAAGGTCCCGGTTCAGGAAAACGTGGCAGGTCGCCAGAATGCCGCGCACCATCTCGATCGAGGTCGCCGAGAAATGGATATTGTCAGCGCCGAGTTCCTGCTGGATTTCACCAAGGTGGCGATGCGCGGTTGGTTTGTAGGAGCGCACCGCGCCGCTGCGTTCCGGGTGGTGGCTGCCTTCGCTGACCGCGTTGCCGCCCTGGCTGGAACCGGCTTTTACCTCGACCACGGCGGAATCGACCACGCCCGCCTGGTAAAGCGGGTGCAATGCGAGAATCGTCGCGGTGGCGTTACAGCCGGCGCCCGAGATGCGCTTCGCACCCTGCATTTCAGCGCGATGCAGTTCCGGGATGCCATAAACAAAATCGTCGAGTTTCTGCGGGCAGCTATGCGGCTTGCCATACCAGGTCTCATAGGCGCTGTTGTCATTCAGGCGGAAATCGGCGGATAGATCGATCAGGCTGTCGGCCAGGTTCTCGAACTCGGACAGGCGATTCATCATCTGTCCATGTGGCAAACCGAGGAACAGCACGTCGCAGGGTTCGAGCTCTGCCGCTGAAACAAATTTATATTTGCAGATTTTACGCAGGTTGGGATGCACGCTGGAAACCAGCTTGCCCGCGTGTCGTTCCGACGTCACCTGGTGAATCTCGACCTGTGGATGAAACAGCAGGATACGCAGCAGATCGCCCCCGGTGTAGCCCGAGGCGCCGACGATAGATACTTTAATCATTGTTTTACCAGGCCAACAACGTAGTTAGCGACCACCTGGGGAATATCGACACCGGTGGTGTCGATGCTGTTGCGAAATTCCATCGTGTAGTTGACTTCATTGACCAGCAGGCCATCATCGCTTTCGAACAGGTCGACCGCGACAATGCCGCCGCCCACGGCTTTGGCTGCGGCCAGGGATATCTCCGCGATTTCAGGCGTCACTTCACATTTACTCGCCACAGCGCCGCGCGCGGTGTTGGTAATCCAGTGATCCGAGCTGCGATAAATCGCCGCGATGCATTCGTCAGCAACAACAAAGCTGCGGATGTCGCGACCCTGTTTTTCGATATATTGCTGGATGTAGAAAATCGAATGGTGATAACTGCCAAGCACGGTTTTATGCTCGAGCACGGTTTCCGCCGCGTCGCGATCATTAATCTTGGACAGCAGTCTGCCCCAGGAACCGACTGCCGGTTTCAACACCACCGGGTAGCCCAGCTCCTCGATGGCTTCAAGTGCCGATTCCTCGGTAAAGGCAACCCGGCTGTGCGGTTGTGCAACGCCATGGTCCTTGAGCGCCGCGGTGGTGAGCAGTTTGTCACCGCAAATCTGCGCGACCTTGTGCGAATTGACGCAACAAACCCCGGCGCTTTCGAACAGCCGCAGCGCATGCAGTGCCCGCGAATGGTTGATCGAGCGTTCGACGAGGATGTCGACGTCGGGTGCAGAGTGGAAATCCATGATCAGTTTGCGATCATCGATCATAATCGGTTCGACACCCGCTTTACGGAAGGCTTCGATGAGCAGCTTTTCTTCTTTGCGTATCAGCGAATGCAGCAGGCCGATTTTCACTGGCCCCAGTCCTCTTCGGCGGAAGGCGCTTCGGCCAGTTTGACCGGGTCGGTGCCGAGCAGTTCGAGTTCTACACCACAATCTCCGCAGATCACCAGTTCACCCGCAATCGCATCAGCGGCAATTTCGATTTCAGCTGCACAAACAGGACATTCACCCATAGTATTCCCCATATATTCTGGCTTGAAAGGGCGCCATTTTATGCGTTAGCCTGGCGGCAACACAAGCGGGTTTTACGGGAGGTGATTCTAACGGTAAAACCTGCTGGCTAACTGGAGCTTTGGCCAACCTGGTCATCGCCGAACTGTTTATGGCTGCCGTCACAGTAGGGTTTGTTGCCGCTATGCTTGCACTGGCACAGGTAATAGTCTTTGCTTTCGTCACACTGAAAAGCCATGGGGGTGAAATCACTATCCTTGTGGGAACCATCGCAAAAAGGTTGTTTGCTGCTAAGGCCACACATGCAAAAGTAATATTTTTTATCTTTATCGAGTGCTACTTTGACGGGTTTGTTGTCGGAGATAGTTGGAGCGCTCATTGATTTTTCCTGTTTGATCGTTGCAAAACGTGGCAAAGATAACATGATAAGCTGACGCGCTCGAGTAATCATGCCCGCTGGAAAATGTCCGCTACCCTGGTGATTCAGTCCCATCGTGTCCCACTACCTCACGCATGGTTGCAGCCATGTCTGGATTCGGTCGCGGACTGGGCGCAGGCCAGGGGTTACGACTATCGCTTTGTCGATGATCAGATTTTCGATCTGATCGAGCACGGTTTACTTGAGAAAACTGGAACACAAAGGGTAATCGCAAGCGATCTGGCACGGCTCAAAAGCCTGCAACAGGGGCTGGTCGAAGGTTACGCTTGCGTGGTCTGGTGCGATGCCGATTTTCTGATATTCAAAACCGATGGCTTTATCCTGCCTGAAACAGATTTTGCGCTTGGCCGGGAAGTCTGGGTGCAACAGGGTGAACAGGGAAGATTGCGGCCCTATGTTAAGGTGCATAATGCTTTTTTGATGTTTCGCCAGGGCAATCATTTCCTTGATTTTTATGCCGATACCGCGGAACGCTTGCTGCGCCTGAACCAGGGCAGGATATCCCCGCAGTTTATCGGCCCCAAGTTGCTCACCGCGTTACATAACATTGTGTCCTGCCCGGTGATGGAAACTGCGGGTATGCTCAGTCCGGCGGTGATGCGTGATTTACTGGCCGGTGAAGGCGAAGCGCTTGACCTGTTTCATCGAAAATCGCCAGTCGCCCTGGCGGGGGCAAACCTTAGTAGTTCGCTCACCGAACGTGAGGGTCTCACCGAAACGCATATGCAATCGCTGATTCAGCGCTTGTTATCCCGGGGTTTAACCGCGGGAACCGGTTGACTGGCCCGGTTATACTGCGGTTTCTTTTTGCATACCACTGTCCGATAAGCGTAGTGAGGAGATATCGAGTGGATAATCGATGTGAGGCATTTGCTTTCATACTCGGCTTAACTAGGGTATAAGGCCGCGATGAAAATCCCTAAACGAATCAAACCCCTGGTCGAGGACGGCCTGGTCGACGAAGTGATCCGTCCGCTCATGAGTGGCAAAGAAGCCGATGTGTTTATCGTGCGCTGTGGTAGCGAAATCCGCTGCGCCAAAATTTATAAAGAAGCCGACCAGCGTGGCTTCAAACAGGCAGCGCAATACCAGGAAGGTCGAAAGGTGCGCAATAGCCGACGCGCCCGTGCGATGGAGAAGGGTTCACGCTTTGGCCGCAAGGAGCAGGAGCAGGTCTGGCAAAATACCGAAGTGGATGCGCTGTTTAGACTCGCCCGGGTCGGCGTACGTGTGCCTAAACCCTACGGTTGCTTCGACGGCGTTTTGCTAATGGAATTGATTTGCGACGAAGATGGATTTGAAGCGCCACGTCTGAACGACGTCGCCATGTCTGCCGAGCAGGCCATCGAAGATCATGAGCTGATGATGCGTTACGTCGTACGCATGCTTTGCGAAGGACTGGTGCATGGTGATCTGTCGGAATTCAACGTGCTGGTCGACGACTATGGCCCGGTCATTATAGATTTGCCGCAGGTGGTAAACGCGGCAGCCAATAATAATGCCGAACGATTGCTCGCGCGTGATATTAATAAAATCACGACCTACTATGGCTTGTATGCCCCTGAAATACTGAATACTCGATACGCCAAAGAAATCTGGGCATTATACGAGGCTGGCGATTTACATCCGGAGGTTGCGCTCAGTGGCGAGTATGACGCGATCGAGTTAGATCCAGACGTTGACGCGGTACTCGAAGAAATCAAACAGGCCATGCTCGAAGAAGAGCAACGCCTGGCGCGACTGGCAGAAGCTTCTTAAGTAAAATCCAGGGGACAGCAGTTACTGCTTCAATGAGCGCTAGTCAGTGAATACGATGCCAATCCTCTACTCATTTCGCCGTTGTCCGTTTGCCATTCGAGCACGTATGGCGCTGGTCCATAGTGGCATTCAGGTCGAACTTCGTGAAGTGAAACTCAGCGCTATGCCTGATTCCATGCTGCAGTTATCGCCCAAGGCGACGGTCCCGGTTCTGGCCTTGAGGGACGGGCAGGTGCTCGATGAAAGCCTGGACATAATGCTTTGGAGCCTGTCCCAATCTGACCCGCAGCGCTGGCTGGATATTGACGAAACGTCCACACGACTCATTCATCGATTTGATGAAGAATTCAAACCTTTGCTGGATTACTACAAATACGCTGACCGCCACCCAGAGTTCAGCCAACTCGAGCATCGAACTCGAGCGGAGTTTTTCTTGGGCGAACTGAATCAATTGTTGAGCCTTCACCCGTATTTAAGTGGCAGCCAATGGCGCCTCACCGATGTGGCGATTTTCCCTTTCATTCGCCAGTTCGCCGGGGTTGATGCCTCCTGGTTCGAGCACTGTGAGTATTCTTCAGTCAGAAACTGGTTAAATACAATGCTTGGCAGAGAATTGTTTCAAGGGGTAATGCAGAAAAATCCGTTCTGGCAGGCAGGCGACGAAGCCGTTTATCTGTAAGTAATCAGGAAGCGGACAGCGCATCTCAACCCGGTATCGTTTGCTGCAAGCTCGCGCGCTGCATGATCGCTTCGAACCAGGCTGCCAGAGCCGGGCGTCCAACCCGCCAGTCATCATCCGCATAGCGAAAATCCCGGTAACCCAAAGTGCAGGCGATGGTGATTTCTCCAATCAATGGCGACGCTTCAAACTGTGCGCATTTCGTTTCCAGTGCATCGAGTCCGCGGGTGATTTTTTCATTCTGGTGATCGATCCAGTCTTGCCAGCGCAGTGCTTCCGGGCGCACGGCGGTTTCGTAGCGCAGGGCCACCGAAAGATCGAGGATGCCGTCGCCGAGCGCCTGCAATCCGAGGGTTTGAAATCGGCGCCCGGCATCCGCCGGAAAAAACGGGCCATCGGCAATCTGGTTCAGATACTCACAGATGACCGGTGAGTCATACAGGCTGCTGCCATCGTCAAGCTCAAGCGCCGGCACCATGCCCAGCGGATTAATCGCATTCAGGTCCGGGTTGTTCGAAACCGGTGTGACCGCACCGGCGTCCTGCAATATGACGGTATCCTGAAGACCGAGTTCGAGAATCAGCGCTCGGACTTTGCGCACAAACGGCGATGTCGTGACAGAGACAAGTTTCATGGGGTTTCCTTTGCTTAGTGGTGCTGACGATATTGAACACCAGTAACCCGTTAAAACGCAATAGAGAACAGTTCACGAGGTGTGGGGTAAAGAGATGGGGTTAGGCATGCTGTCCCCGTTTTTAACGTTTTAAAGACGCAGGTTGTGTAAAGAATTTATTCTAACCTATCCATATTCAACTCGATAGATAGCCGATCTCGGGAAACCGGGTCAGAGAGCAGTTTCGGCTTCCTTTCTGCACTAAATACAAGATTTCCTGTGAATTAAACTATCTAAAGCTTTTTGTGAAGGTCGGTTATGGGTCGTTTTTATCGCCCGTTGTGAATTTTTGGGGGTCTTTTTTCTACCCCTGGATCTTGCCCCGTTTCAGCGGGCTGATTTAGACCGGGGTATGCTGGTTACTTTGTGTCTGGAAGCGGTATCCTGAAATCGTAACTGGATTCGATCAGGGTTGCCGTCGCGATCAACTCTTCGTCGCCGTAGTGCTTGCCGACGAATTGGGCTGCGATTGGTAAACCCTCGCTGTGCATACCGCAGGGGAGGGTAATCGCCGGATGCCCGGTCATGTTAAAAAACGAAGTGTAACGTGTTATCGCGTTTCCCGCGGGTTCGGATCGCCCATCAATAGTCACTTCGACGGTCCCTGTTTTGGGTGCGATTGCAGGCGTGGCTGGCGTGAGTAAAAGGTCAATCCCGTCGAACACCTTGTTCATGTCACGCCGGTATGACTCGATAAAACGTTTGGCACGGATGTATTGCTCGGCTAGCAGGCATTGACCCAGTGCCAGCCCGGCACGAAAGTCCTGGCTGTACAGATCGCCGCGTTGTTCGAGGTAACGATTGTGATAGGACAATGCCTCGGGCATTTGTACCGTCAACGACACGGTGCGACTGTGCTCCATCGAGGGCATGGTTACCGGCATGAGCTTTGCGCCCGCACTACGTAAAAAATTCATCAGGCGATCGATACTGTCGAGAATCTCGGTATCGGCGCGTTCGAAGAAAAAGTTCTCGGGGATACCAATCCGTAACCCCTCCAGTTTTGCCGCCGCGGGAGTCTGTACCTTGCTGGCCAGGGTGTTGAACAACAGTGCGGTATCGGCTGCGCTACGGGTCAGCGTGCCGACATGGTCCAGCGACCATGAGTAAGGAATGACACCCTCGGTGCTGATGCGCCCGAAGGTCGGTTTGAAACCAACCAGTCCACACAGTGCCGCGGGAGCGCGCACCGATCCACCGGTGTCGGTACCGAGTGCGGCAGCACATAACCCGTAGCCAAGTGCGGCGGCCGAACCACTGCTCGAACCTCCGGCGAGACGCGACTGGTCGTAGGGATTCGGTGGCGTGCCATGGAGCGTATTCTCGCCGGTCGCCCCGTAGGCAAATTCATGCAGATTGTTCTTGCCGATGAAGATCGCACCGGCCTGCTTCATGCGGCTTACGCTGTCGGCGTCGTGTTGTGCAACATTGTCCGCCAGCACGCGTGAACCACCGCTGGTCACCATGCCCTTGACGTCGAACAAATCCTTGCAGGCGTAGGGGATACCCTTGAGCAAACTGTCTGCCGGGCCTATGGTCAGCGATTCAGCCGTTGCGCGGGCACGATCGATATCGAGCGAGATAAATGCCTTGCTGCTTGCGTTCAGCGTCGCGATCCGGTCCGCGTAACATTGCACCAGGCTGGCAGCGCTGAGTTCTCCACGACGCAACTGGCTGGCAAGTTCGCCGATAGACGCGAAGGCCAGTTGGATACTCATTTAACGGCGATATCGGCAGCCGGTGGAATCGATCCGAGGTCGACCTTGCGCAACAGCTCAAGTTGATCGAGTAACTCCTGAAAGCCGGTTATTATGCCGAGCTGCGGATCTACCAGTTCTGAAATTTCAGCATCGTCCCAGGCATAACCGCCTAACTGATCGCGGATGCCGAGCAGGGTTTGTTGCTGAAGTCGCTTCATCGTCGAAATGTCTATATTTCTGCTATTTACCCGGCGCGAGTTTACGCTACTATCTCGGGATTCCCAATTCACGCGGAAACTATCCTGTGGGAAAGATGCTTTCAAAACAGCAAATCGAGCAGTACCACGAACAGGGTTTCGTCGCGCCGATCGATGTCATGTCCGAGGACGAGGCGCTCGATTATGCGCGGCGGCTGCAGTCAGCCGAGCTCGAGTATCCTGATGAGTTGAATGCAGAAAACCGCAACAACCCGCACCTGGCATTCAAATTTCTCGATGAACTGGTGCATCATCCATTGATTCTGGATGCGGTCGAAGACTTGATCGGTCCCGCGTTCTCATCATGGGGTTCGGTTTTGTTTATCAAGGAACCGCAAAGCAGCCACTTCGTCAGCTGGCATCAGGATGCGACCTACATGGGGATTACGCCGCATGATTTTGTTACCCCGTGGCTCGCATTGACGCCGAGCAACCTGGAAACCGGTTGTATGAGTATGATTCCAGGCAGTCACAAAGACCCGATTAGACCCCATGAAGAAACCTTCCATGAGGACAATATACTGACCCGAGGCCAGCAAATTCAGGCAGTCGATGAATCGATTGGCGTCGACCTGATTTTAAGTCCGGGGCAGATGTCGCTGCACCATGCAAAAATCATTCATGGGTCGCAGCCCAATCGCAGTCAGCAACGTCGGGTTGGATATGCAATGCAGGCTTTCATGCCCGCCGGGGCACGCCAGACGCTGGGTGAAAACTACTGGTTACCGATACGCGGGGATTGTGCGCAGCCGGATTTTATTGAACTCAGGCGACCTGCTGCTGATATGGATTCGACTAGCGTTGGCGAACGCAATAAAGTAAACCAGAACTGGGCAGATATTCTTTACCAGGGTGCGCGAAAGACGCGTGCCTACTAACCTGAGCGAGGCTTCAACATGGGCGTAAACCTGTCCGACGATGACAAGATGATGATGGAAAGTCTGTACTGGTGGGATATTCCGACCCTGTTCAGGTGCCCGATTGAGCGCGATCCCGGCAAGCTTGATATCGCGTTGGTCGGGGTGCCGCACTCTACCGGTAACGGTACCACCGAGCGTGACCAGCACCCGGGTCCGACGGTCTGCCGGGGGTGTCAATCTTGAAGGTGGCATCCAGGGATTCTCCCAACAAGCAAACCGCTCATTTTGCAGCCACGGTGATGTTCGAGATCATCAGCCTGATCGCCGATGGAATTAAACAATAACTTCTGGATATGCCTATGTTGAGCGAATCGCAAAAATCTGAATTCTGGGAAAACGGGGTAGTTGTGGTGGAGTCGGCCCTGTCGGCCGAAGATTTAAAACCACTGCGCCGGCAGCACCAGCAGTGGATCGAAGAATCCCGGCAATATGCGGCTCCGTTCGGTGAAATGCTGGACGGCCGGCCGCGTTTTGATGTCGAGCCCGGACATAGTGCGGAGCAGCCCGCGCTGCGCCGTATCGCGTCTCCCGAAGAGATTTCGGACGACTTTCTAAACCTGTTGAAGCAGGGGGCTTTACTCGAAAACGTGGCCGACCTGCTCGGTACAGATCTGCGCTTTCATCACGCCAAGCTCAACAGCAAGTTGCCCGGTAGTGGTACCGTGGTGAAATGGCACCAGGACTTTACCTTCGATCCGCATAGTAACGATGATTGCATCACCGCGATGCTGTTTCTCGATGATATCGACAGTGAAATCGGCCCTGCGCGGGTCGTTCCCGGTTCGCATCGTGGCCCTTTGTACTCGCTATGGCACGATGGAGTCTTTACCGGGGCGGTTGACGATGAGCTGGCGGCGGACTGTGAGAGCAGGGCGGTCGAATGCCTCGGTCCAGCGGGTAGTCTATGCTTGATGCACACACGAGCGCTACACGCGTCATCGGCAAATCGGACGCAAAACCCGCGCACGCTTTATATCGCAACCTTGACCGCGGCCGACGCGATACCACTGGTACCCTGTGCGGTACCCAGTCTTCATGCCGGTCGCATCGTGCATGGTAAGGACCCTGGGCGTATACGCTCGATTGCGTTTGACATGGAGAATCCGGAGATTCCCACCGGGGCTTCCTTTTTTAACCAGCAGGCTATCAGTTAATGCGCCAGTAACAGTGCCACGGGAGCCTGCTTGAGCATGTCGCGGGTAACCCCGCCAAGGATGATTTCACGCAGTCGTGTATGACCATAGGCACCCATGACGATCAAATCGGCGTTCATGTCGGCAGCTTGCCCGATGATTGCATCAGTGGTACTCATATCCGGATCACTGATGCCACTGGAAATCGCCTCTATGCCGTGTGATTCGAGAAATTTGGCGAGCTCCCGGGCATGCGGGTGACCGCTGGCTGTGCTGGAATCGCCGTCGTCCGGCTCCGATGAGAGCACCACGACAGTTTCCGCACGCGACAGCAGTGGCATTGCCTCACGCAACGCGCGCGCCGACTCCCGGCTTGCGTTCCAGGTAAGTAGTACCCGTTTTCCGGGTGTGCTGAGCTTGCCACTGTGCGGCACCACCATGCAGGCGCAGCCACCTTCGAACAGCAATGAGTCAGCCAGCCCATAGCTCGCATTGTCGGGATCTTCGGGCTGATCCTGGCCCAGCACCAACAGATCGGAGTACTTGCTGTGTTCGCGCAGGATCGGGATGACCTGACCTTCCATTACCTGACCTTCCATTGAAACCCCGGCATCAGCGGCGAGTTTCTGATAAATGGCCATGGTATCTTCTGCTCGGGCTAGCGCTTTTTCGGTCACTTCGGTGATGACATCAACACTGATCTGGGCCTCTACATAGGATGGCACGACGTAGTCTGGAACCACGAACAGTGCGGTGATTCGCGCATCAAAATCACGCGCCAGTCCGAATGCGACTTCGAGTCGGTTTCGACAACCGGTACTATGGTCCAGGTGGATTAATATATTCTTGAATTCCATGGTTTTTCTCCAATCGGAAGATGAGATCATGATCTGCGAAATAGCTTGCCGCAGTATTGATTTGAATCAATGCCCGGCCGAGTTTAACAAATTTAAGATCTGTGCAGGTAATAACACTGGCTTTTGATGAATTCAACCAGCCCTGAACTTAAGATATCCCTCTCCCTGTCTCTGCTGACCCTGTACGGACTCGGCAATATTTTCGGCGCCGGAATTGGCGCAGGCAGGACTCAGCGTACCGCGGCGGATACCCGTGGCCGGGTTTACCGCTTCAGTGGCATTTCCGGGTTACCAGTTGCTTGCCCGGGTCAGGCAATAAAAAAGGCGGCATACCACGGTACGCCGCCAGTTTTAACCAGTGTAATTAACTGACCTTGATGTCTATCGACTTCGGCTTGACTTCATCTGACTTGGGGATTGTCAGCGACAATACGCCATCCTTGTACGAGGCATCTACCTTGTCTGCCATTACTGCATCGGGCAAGGTAAAGCTGCGCGCGAAAGTGCCGTGGAAACGCTCGGTACGATGCCGCTTGGTGCCTTTACCAGTTTCCTTCTCGGTCTGTTTTTCACCGCGGATACTGATAACGCCATTTTCCAGTTTGACGTCGATGTCCTTCTTGTCGACACCAGGCAGATCTGCCTTGATCAGATATTTGTCTTCCTCTTCTTCGATATCCACCGACGGCGCCCAGTCGGCAAAACTCAGGTCGGAAGTCATACTTGTATCGGAACTGTTACTGCCGCCCTTGTTATAACGCGCCAGAAGGTTTTCGAATTCCTGGAAGGGATTCCATACTTGCATATTCATCGGTTTCTCCATGTTTGGCTATGACAGGAAAAACTTTAGCGCTTTCAGGGTTAAACGTATTGACGGGGGTCAATACCTTGCCATATGCAGGGTGATTAACTTCCCTCGTCCATCACCCAACGGATAGCACGCTGGTTTAATTCGTGTGCGGAAGCGAGGCCCAGCTTTTTCTTGATGTGCGCCTGGTGGGTTTCTATCGTCTTTACACTGAGGTTAAGCTGCGCCGCCATCTGACTGGTTGTAGCGCCCTGTCCGATGAGCTCGAACACCTGTAGCTCGCGATTGGAAAGACTGTCGATATCGCGTTTTTCGCCGTTGGCGTCAACCATGCCGCTAAGCAATCGTTCAGTCATGTGTTGACTCAGGTAAACCTTGCCACTCAACACCTGGCGAATCGCCTGGATGATGCTTTCCTGGGCTTCCTGCTTGTTGATGTAACCGCGCGCGCCGGCCGCTAGCACGCGCTCGGCATATAGCGTTTCATCGTGCATCGAGGCCACCAGCATAAGGATGTCCCGCCCGCGGGACTTGATGTGTTCAATCAGGTCGAGACCACTGCCGCCTGCCAGTGACAGGTCGATGATGGCAAGATCCGGGTTGCTGGCATCGATCTGTTTGAGTGCGTCGGCCATATCAGCCGCTTCTCCGCAGACTTCGAGGTCCGGACAATCACCAATAAGCTGCGCGAACCCGGCGCGCACCAGGGGGTGATCATCGACTATCAGTATTCTTGCCATAAGTTGCCTTGCTGACTCACTCAATCGGAAAGTAACATTTTATCTCGGTGCCTTCACCATGCGAGGATTCGATTTTAAATTCTGCATCTATCAATCCACAGCGATATTGCATGATGCGCAGTCCCAGGCCGGTTGATTTATCAGGCTTGTGCTGAAATCCGGTACCATTATCGCGAATAGTGAAGCATCCACGCGAGCCTTCGCGGCCCACGGAAACCAGGATCTGGTCTGCCCGGGCATGTTTAATCGAGTTGTTCAGCGCTTCCTGCACGATACGAAACAGGTGCAGGGCGATGCTGTTATCCGAGACGCGCACTCGGTTGTTTATGGTGAACAAAATCGTGACGTTACTTTGTGAACGGATCTCCGCAATCAGATTTTCGATCGAATTGATGAGTCCTTCGGCATCGACATCAACCGGTATCAGGCCACGCGACAGCGCGCGTACCTGGGAAATAGCCTCCTGCAGGCCTTTGGCAAGTTGAGTTGCCAGCGCATGCTCGGGTTTGCTGGCCTTGTTCAATAGACTGGTTGCCAGTAACCCTAAGCCGGTTAACTGCTGCCCGAGCCCGTCGTGCAGTTCCTGTCCGATGCGGCGTTGCTCGCTTACCGGAATCTCGAGTATTTCGCGCTGCAATTTTTGCTGCTCGCTCATATCCATAATCACCCCGGCAAACATGCGTGCATGGCGGGTCCTGATATCACCAATCGACAGGTAGATCGGAAAGCGCGTGCCGTCCTTGTGCATTGCGGTTAACTGACGTCCAATGCCGATGATTTTACCAATTCCGGTCTGCATATAATTTTTCATGTAGTCGTCGTGCGCGAGGCTATGCTCCCGGGGCATCAGGCGTTTGAGTGAGTCGCCGATCAGTTCGCGCCTGCTATAACCAAATAATTTCTCGATCGCCGGATTTACAAACTCGATTACTCCCGTGGTACTGGCAATGATAATGCCCTCGGTTGAAGTCTCGGCAAGTGTGTGCAGGGTTTCGGTCTGTTGATCGATGGCTTGCTCAATCGGCCTCGATATGCGGAAGAAAAGCCGGCTGGCGATAAAAATGATCAGCATAGTCGCGCTGAGTGCAATAAATCCTGCGCGGATAAAAGGCCTGCGGATTTCACTGGTATCTATTTTCACTACCAGTCCCAGATCGAGTATTGAAACCGGTTCGTAGGCTGCGAGTACCTCCGCACCACGATAATCCAGCCCGGTGAGGACACCAGACTTGCCGGAAAGAGCTTGACGCATGGGTTCCGCCCACTCGCCCTTGAATGGTATCGGCGCAGGAGTCCGGGATTGCATATTCCGACCGCTTAACAAGAATACGATCTGTTCGCCTGCGCGCCGCGCGAGGGTGAATTCGCCGGTTTCGCCGAAGCCCTTGAACGCGCTGTGCGCTGCCGCGACCTTCTCCAGGGTAGCCTCTCGAGCCCGCGCGGGATCATTGTCAGCGTTGTCCATGTTATCGAATTGGGCGATTGCTTCGATCAGACGCGCCTGGCTTTTTACCGTTTCAACCAGTTGTAATCGATGTTGTTCAACCCCGGTTTTGTACAGGCTGACGATCGATATCGCGCTCACCACCAGGGCGGCTGCGGCCATAATCAGGAAAAGCTGGTTAAATGGTTGGCGTTGAATCACTTAAAAAAACTGCTTGCGGTTAATCTTGTGCGGTTATGTTATCTGGAATGTCCCTATATGCCCATCAGGAAAACCCCGATGGTAGAAATCATTAGGGAGGTGCAAGCTTGTTTGCAAGAATCATTAGTCAGGGGAGACATGATGCAAACACAGGCCCAAACCCATTCCATGGTAAACCAATGTAATATTTGTGAGCCCCGCGGCGGTTGCCTCGGTCTGCAGTTACTCGATAGTGAAGAGGTGCGCCAACAGCTAAGTCAGTCAAAACGCATAAACCGTAAGGGTGAGCATGTATTTCGTGCGGGCGAGGAATCCGATGCCTTTTACGTGGTACGCAGTGGTTCGATAAAGAGCTACCTGGTTACCGAAGACGGGGAAGAGCAGGTGCTGGGATTCTATTTGCCGGGAGATGTCTTCGGGCTGGATACCACCGAATCGCAACAGCGCATGTCTTCTGCGATAACCCTGGAAACGACCTCCCTATGCCGTTTTCAACATACTTACCTGGCCGATAAGTCGCAGGGCACAAACCTGCTCAAGATCACTGCTGAACAGATGCAGCGGGATCATAACCTGGTGTTAATGCTGGCACGCAAGGATGCCGATGGTCGCATCGCCAGTTTCCTCGATGACCTGGCCTGCCGTTACCGGTCACGCGGCTATTCCGCATCGGCCTTCCTGTTATCCATGTCGCGCCAGGATATCGGCTGTTACCTTGGGCTCGCGGTAGAAACCGTGAGTCGAACCCTGACCCGTTTTCAGGATAGTGGGGTGCTACAGGTCAATCGTCGCGAAGTCGAAATTCTGGATCATGATATGCTGTGCAAAATTGCCGGCACGCGGGTCAATACTGCTCCGGGATGCTTCAAGACAGTCGAGCTTAAATCGGTATGATGATGGTGATATTGCGACCTTAAGCCAGTAAAACCGGTGTAAAGTCCGAACGCAATTATTATTATTCCCGCCGATGTCCTGACCAGCGGTGATTTGGCCCAGTCCTTGAAAAAACTGAATACTTTACCTGCGATCAGCATCGCGGGAAGTGTGCCGAGACCAAAACCCAGCATCAGCTTTGCCCCATCGTAGGCGTTATTGGTAGTCAGCGACCAGGCGACTACCGCGTATACGAGGCCGCAGGGAAGCCATCCCCAGAGCATGCCAAGTAAATATGCCTGCAGCGGACTCCGAATAGGAAACAGGCGTTTACCCAATGGCTGGATGTGACGCCATAGCTTATGGCCGAGTTTTTCCAGCACTACCAGCCCGCGCCACCAGTTGGCCAGGTAAAGCCCGAGCGCGATCATGAAAGCTGCCGCCACCAGTTTTCCCGCAACCGGGCTAACCCCGAGTTGTGCCAGGCCGGCGCCCAACGAACCAGCCAGTAATCCTACCAGCACGTAACTGCAGATTCGCCCCGCGTTATAGCTGAGTTGATAGATGAATAATGATCTGGGTTTGCTGGTTGGGCCATCGGCGACTCCCATATTCAGGGCAGCAACTATGCCGCCACACATGCCCAGGCAATGACTTGAACCAAGCAGACCAACAATTACTGCGGCACCGAATGTGAGGTCTGCGAGCATCGACTAGTCAGTAAAATAGTTAGGTAAAAGCTCGGCGGTAGTGTGTTGTGGATATTGTAGCGAGCCGGTCAGGCGCCAGTCCCCGGTTTGCAGAAACAGGTTCCAGCGACCCTTGCCCGGCAGGCTGATTTCGCCATCCAGCAGATGAGTATCGATCTTTTTCATTATTAAGCGTTGATCAAGTCCCGGCATCGTTGCATGAACCAGCTCGAGTACGATTTTATCGCCGGGTATAAATTGCACCTCCGGATCAAAGCGTATCTCTATGCTGCCGTCATTCTCGATCTTGAATCCAGCGGCCAGTCCCAGTTCATAAGCAAATTTATCGCGTGCCAGCACGCGGTTAATCTGCTTGCCTTTTTTATAGTAATCATCAACCACCAGGCCGGACCAGGACTGGATTGCCAGCGTGATTATGACAACCCCCATGATGACCGCCGAAAATGGAATCGCTATTAGCATCCATACCCACGGTTCACGCTTCCAGTTGTCTGGTATTGATTGGCTGAGCGTCATTATGTTTTCCCCGGACCGACGAAACGTGCTTCCTCGGTAATCGTTAAATGATTGGCGTCGGCTGCCTGCAGGTGGAAGCTGACCGGAACACTACGTTGTTCCAGATTAAATTCATCAGCCTGGAGACGGACCACCATTTGATACACCGTACCCGCTTCGACAAAAATTTCTTCCTGATCCGTCACCAGTTTAAGACCATCGATACCTTCAGCATGCAGTATATAACGGTGCGGCTTCTCGTCCATATTGAGTAATTTCAGTGTGTAGACATTCTCGATCAGGCCGTCGCGGGTTTCCCGGTACAGGGTATTGCGGTCACGGATGACATCGAGCTCAAGTGGTATGCGCTGCACCAGGTGAGTCACCAGGATGCCACATAACACCAGTAAAATAGTGGCATAAACCATCACTCGTGGGCGCAGGATATGTTGAGGTTTACCCTCGGCTGCATTTTCAGTGGTATATTTTATCAAGCCGCGCGGGTAAGACATTTTGTCCATGATTTCGTCGCAGGCATCGATACAGGCCGAGCAGGCGATACATTCATATTGCAGGCCGTCACGGATGTCGATACCGGTCGGGCACACCTGCACGCATACATTGCAATCGATGCAGGCCCCGAGTCCCTGTGCTTCGAAGTCAGTGCCGCGCCGCCGGGAACCGCGCGGCTCACCGCGCTCCGGATGATAGGCGACGATCAGCGTATCCGAGTCGAACATCGCGCTCTGAAATCGAGCATAGGGGCACATGTACTTGCACACCTGCTCGCGCATGAACCCGGCATTACCGTAGGTGGCAAAGCTGTAGAACAGGATCCAGAAGGTTTCCCAGGGCCCGAGGCTCGCGCTGAACAACTTGCCGGCGAGTTGGTCGATCGGGGTGAAATAACCGACGAAGGTAAAACCGGTCCATAACGAAAAGGTAATCCAGACCGTATGTTTCAGTATCTTGATACGAATTTTTTCCGCCGAGGTGGGGGCCTTGTCGAGTTTCATGCGCGCCGATCGTTTACCTTCGATCTTGCGCTCCATCCACAGATAGGCTTCGGTCCAGACGGTTTGCGGGCAGGCATATCCACACCATACCCGGCCGAGCAGCGCGGTGAAGAAGAATAACGACAGGCCAGCCAGGATCAACAGCGCCGCCAGGTAGATGAAATCCTGTGGCCACAGGGTAAGGCCGAAGAGGTGGAATTTGCGCGCGGGCAGGTCGAACAGTATGGCCTGGCGGCCACCCCATTGCAGAAACGGGGTCAGGTAGTAGATACCCAGTAAAGTCAGAATTGCGGTCACACGCAGACGAGTGAAGCGACCACTGACCTCGCGCGGATAAATTTTCTGGTGACTCGCGTAAAGTGCGCTATCACCGCTGTCTGCTTGTTGGGCCCGCATTTGTTTCCTGCCCTTTACCGAAGGGCTATTTGTACTGCTTATTTAGATAACGACAATTTGAGATGGTGAAGTAAAGCGTGCCGTAGCTGGAAACAAGCGCGATGATCCAGAAGATAAAAAACCCGATGCTATATGCCGCTACAGGGCTGATATCGACATCGAGATTATAGGGCACCAGATCCCTTGGGTTGAATGCCGAAAAAAAGATCCCGGTAGCAATAATCGCGACAATAAACGAGGGCCAGAGTACCGATATGGCCTGTTGGATACGCGGGATTTTCTGTGGGATTACTGCACTCATCAGTTCTCTTGCGAAAGACTGTAAACATAGGCACTGAGCAGATGGATCTTGGCTTCGCCCAGGAATTCTCCCTGGGCCGGCATCTGGCCGTTGCGCCCCTTGGCGATTGACTGGCTGATCCGGGTTAGCGAACCGCCATAAAGCCAGATATCGTCGGTCAGGTTCGGTGCGCCAAGCGCGGTATTGCCGGTACCGGTGGGGCCATGGCAGGCGGCGCAGAAAATATCGTACTTGGCCTTGCCTTTCTCCGCCAGTTCGGAGATGGTGGCGCGACCGGAGAGGCTTAACACATACTGGGCAACTTCATCGACACCGGCTTCCCCGCCCAGCGGACCTTCCCAGGCGGGCATTCCGGCGACACGACCGTTGGTAATAGTAGTTTTGATGCTCTGCGGGTCGCCGCCCCATAACCAGCTTTTATCACGCAGGTTCGGGAAGCCGCGCGCGCCGCGCGCATCCGAACCATGGCAGGTCGTACAGTAGTTGGCATACAGACGTTCGCCTACCTTGAGTGCATCTTTATCCTTTATCAGGTCGAGGACGGGGGTTTTCTGGTAGCGTGCGAACAGGGGTCCAATCTCGGCATCGACACGTTCGACTTCCTGCTCGTAGGAACCTTTTGAAGTCCAGTCCAGTATGCCGCCGAAAGTACCGAGGCCAGGATAGAGCAACAGGTAGAAACCTCCAAAAACAATAGTAATGTAGAACAGCCCCAGCCACCAACGCGGTAAAGGATTATTCAATTCGGTCAGATCACCATCCCAGACATGCCCGGTGTCTTCTATCTTATCGGTCTTTTTATAACCCGATGTCATCCAGCGCAGCAGCCAGACGCAGGCGAGAATGCTAAGGATGGTAAGAATCGAGATATACCAGTGCCAGAAATCGCTATTAAAATCGGCCATGAATCTACTCCGAAGAAATTTTGTTGTTGTCGATTTGCGGCTCATCCTCGAACGGCAGGCGCGCCGCTTCGTCAAACGCGGATTTACGCTTGCTGCTGAAGGCCCACCAGACGATGCCCAGGAAGGTGATCATCACCACGATGGTCCACAGCGATTGAAACAGGGTAAAGGTCATCACTATCTCCTGGATTTGAGTTCGGTGCCGAGACCCTGCAGGTAGGCAATCAATGCGTCGAGCTCGGTCTTGCCTTCGAGTGTCTGCGGTGCCGCTTCGATTTCAGCATCGGTGTAGGGAGCCCCGAGGGTACGCAGGGTTTGCATCTTGGTCTGAATGTCGCTGCCATCGAGCATATTTTCCATCAGCCATGGATATCCCGGCATGATCGACTCGGGGACGACGTCGCGTGGATTAGACATATGTACGCGGTGCCACTCGTCGCTGTAGCGACCGCCAACCCGATGCAGATCGGGTCCGGTGCGCTTCGAGCCCCACTGGAAAGGTCGATCGTAGACAAATTCCCCGGCCACCGAGTAGTGCCCGTAGCGTTCGGTCTCGGCACGGAACGGACGTATCATTTGCGAGTGACAGACGTAGCAGCCTTCGCGGACGTAGATGTCACGCCCTTCCAGGCGCAAGGCCGAATAGGGTTTCAGGCCAGCCACCGGTTCGGTTAACGAGTCCTGGAAGAACAGCGGGATTATCTGAACCAGACCGCCGACCGATATCACACCGATGATCAGGATAATCATCAGGCCAATATTCTTTTCAACTTTATCGTGTGCTGAAGCCATAGTGTTATCTCGTTGTGCTCTTAGTGGGCGGCTGCCGGTTCGGGAATTTCAACTTCGACGCCTTTTGCGCCGGCGATGGTTACCCACAGGTTGTAAGCCATAATCACCGCACCCAGCAGGAAGAAGGCACCACCCAGGGTGCGAACAATGTAATAGGGATGCATCGCCTGCACGCTCTCGACAAAGCTGTAGGTCAGCGTGCCATCCGTGTTCACTGCGCGCCACATCAGGCCCTGCATGATGCCAGCCACCCACATGGAAGCGATGTAGAGCACGATACCGATAGTAGCGGTCCAGAAGTGGACTTCGACCAGTCGCAGGCTGTAAAGCTCACGTCCGAACAGCCGCGGGATCAGGTAATACATTGCACCCATCGATACCAGTGCAACCCATCCCAGGGCGCCGGAGTGCACGTGACCGATGGTCCAGTCGGTGTAGTGTGACAGGGCATTGACGGTCTTGATCGACATCATCGGACCTTCAAAGGTGGACATGCCATAAAAAGAAATCGAAACGATTAACAGTCTCAGCACCGGGTCGGTACGCAGTTTGTGCCAGGCGCCAGACAGGGTCATGATACCGTTGATCATGCCTCCCCAGGAGGGTGCCAGCAGGATCAGCGACATGACCATTCCCAGTGACTGGGCCCAGTCCGGTAGCGCGGTGTAATGCAGATGGTGCGGACCGGCCCAGATATAGGTGAACACCAGTGCCCAGAAATGAACCACCGACAGGCGATAGGAATAAATCGGACGTCCTGCCTGCTTGGGCACAAAATAATACATGATGCCGAGGAAACCGGCGGTGAGGAAGAAACCCACCGCGTTATGTCCATACCACCACTGCACCATCGCATCCTGTACACCGGCGTAGGCCGAGTAGGATTTCAGGAAGCTTACCGGTAGCGCCGCGCTGTTGAACACATGCAACACCGCGACGGTAACAATGAAGGCGCCGAAAAACCAGTTTGCGACGTATATGTGCGGGATCTTGCGTTTTACAATCGTACCGAAAAAAACCAGCGCGTAACTCACCCATACCAGGGTGATCAAAATGTCGATCGGCCATTCCAGTTCGGCGTATTCCTTGCTGGTGGTGATACCTAGCGGCAGGGTGATTGCGGCCAGCAGAATGACGGCCTGCCAGCCCCAGAAAGTAAATGCGGCCAGCACCGGAAACGCCAGCTTGGCGTGACAGGTGTGCTGCACCACGTAATATGAGCAGGCGAACAGGGCGCAGCCACCGAAGGCGAAGATGACCGCATTGGTATGCAATGGTCGTAAGCGGCCAAACGTCAGCCACGGAATGTCGAAATTGAGCGCCGGCCAGGCCAGTTGGGCAGCGATGAGTACGCCAACCGACATGCCGACCAGACCCCAGACGATGGTCATGATCGAGAATTGCCTGACCACGGTGTAATTGTAGGTTTCGGTGTTTGTCATCTAGTGCTTCCTCAATGTTTGATACGCATCAAACGAGTGAATCTTAAAGGTTTAGTGATTAGTTGGTGAAAACCGGTTGTAGTCCCATGCCCCATAGCAGGGCAGTCATCGCCAGTAGAGCAACCAGGGCGATCAGGCCGACGGCGAGAACCGCGGAGGAATACAGGAAACCTTTTTCTGGCGGAATCTCCATCATAATCGGCAACCCCGAGTACAACAGGTAAACGGTGTAGGCGAGTGCGGGCAGACCGAGCAGCATGTTGAGCCATAGCACCGGGTAAACTTGCATCAGGCCGATTAGGAACAGCGGAGTTGCGGCGTAGGCCGCGAGCGCGATACATAGCGAGAGTGATTTCTCGACTTCATAGGCTTTGCCCAGCAGATGTATGACCCAGCCGATTGAAAATACGCCTACCAGCAGTGCCAGGTAGTAGATGATCGCTATTGCGAAGGCGGAATCGCCGGTGATACGAATGGGTTCACCAACCCCGATGCGCCAGCCTACCTGCGTCGTGCCGATATAACCGGATATCGCTGGAATCGCGGCGAGCAGGAAAACATGTGCCACCGAGCCGCCCTCCGCGCTCTTGTGCTGTTCGCGAATCTTTTCCCACTGACGCATTGGATCAGTGAATAGTCCAACAATGTGCTGTATAAACATGGCGATGAATCTTGTTATTAGTTAGTGTGGATTATTAGTAAAGCGGTCGGCGCGTTATTGATTCAGATCAATATTAAATCATTTTTAAGTTGCATCGTGTACACATTTAAACAATCTAGGTGGCGTTCAGGCATGCGAGACAGAAAATGGAGTCGGCACTAAGCAAACCGATGGATTACCAGGACCCGGGCAATATCGGCGCAGAGCGCATGCAAACTGGTGTGAACAATTGTTTTCATTGTGGCTTGCCGGTGCCGGCCGAGCTTGATCTGGGGGTTCTCATCGATGACGTCAATCAGCCCATGTGCTGTCATGGCTGCCAGGCAGTTGCCGAGGCCATTGTTGCCGCCGGACATGAAAATTTCTACCGCGTCAGGACCGAAGTTTCGCCAACCGCAGCGGATCTGCTGCCGGATTTTCTGCGTGATAGCGAAATCTATGATGTTCCCGAGATACAGAACCAGTTCATACGGTCTCCCGGCGGCGACCTGCGCGAAGCCAGCCTGATGCTTGAAGGCATAACCTGTGCTGCATGCGTCTGGTTGAACGAACAATATATTGCCGGTCTGCCCGGGGTCGAGCAAGTGCGCGTGAACTACGCGACGCAACGCGCGCTGGTGCGTTGGGACAATGCCCAAATCAAACTCAGTGAAATCCTGCAGGCCGTGCAGAAAATCGGTTATCGCGCCCTGCCTTACAACCCCGATCAGCAGCAGGAACTGCATCGTCGGCAACGCCGCCAGCAGCAACGCAGGCTTGCCGTCGCCGGTTTGTTCGGCATGCAAGTGATGATGCTGTCGATCAGCCTCTATGCCGGTGCCTGGTCAGGCATGGAATACAATTTTCAGCAGCTTTTCCGCTGGCTGAACCTGGCCCTGACCTTGCCGGTCCTGTTTTACTCGGCGACACCTTTTTTCATTTCTGCGTGGCGCGATCTTAAGCACCGGCGGGCGGGCATGGACGTACCGGTATCTCTCGCCCTTGGCATCGCCTTTGCCAGTAGTGCGGTAGCAACGGTAAGCGGTCATGGTGAAGTCTATTTCGATTCGGTGGTCATGTTTGTATTCTTTCTGTCGGCGAGCCGCTATTTCGAGAGCATGGCGCGTCAGCGCTGTGCAGCCTCGGTGGAGCGACTGGTGCAATCGATGCCCATCGTAACTACCCGCTTAAGCGCTGCGGGTAATGCGGAAGAAATGGTGCCTGCTGCGACCCTGCTAATCGGCGACCGGGTTTTAATCCGCCCGGGTGAAACGGTACCCGCAGACGGTGAGATCATCGCTGGATTTTCGGCCTTTGACGAATCTATGCTGAATGGCGAAAGCATTCCACTGGAGAAGCAGCCGGGTGATCGCCTGCTGGGTGGCAGTATCAATGTAACCAACCCGTTACAGATGGAGGTAAAAGCGGTTGGGGCTGATACCGTTATGGCGGAAATCCAGCGCACCATCGAACGCGCGCAGGCCGATAAACCACCGCTGGCTCGCCTGGCCGACCGGGTGGCGGCAAAATTTATCAGTATCGTGTTGTTGATTGTTGTTGCGGTGGCCATATTCTGGGTGATGCACGACGCCACACGATGGTTTGAAATAGCGCTAGCGGTATTGATTGTCAGTTGCCCCTGCGCCTTGTCACTCGCTACGCCGACGGCGATCAGTGCGACGCTTGGTAAAATGCAAACCGCCGGGTTGCTGGTAAAACATGGCTCGGCGCTGGAAAAACTTAACCAGGTCACTCATGTGGTGTTCGATAAAACCGGCACCCTGACGCAAGGTAAGCCCATGCTCAGGCAGGTTGTATGTGATGCGGAATTTGAACGCGAGCATTGCCTGCAGCTTGCGGCGCAGCTGGAACAGCACTCCGAGCATCCCCTGGCAAAGGCTTTGCTGCGGGAGACTGGCGCTGTAAGCAGTGATGAAGTTAGCAAGGTTTCCAGCATCGCCGGGGGTGGTATCCGCGCGACTACCAAAGGTCAGGTTTACATGATTGGAAATGTCGATTTTATCGCCCGCCAGGCTGGTGCCGAGATCCCGTCGGCATGGCTGGAACAGATTGACAGGGAAGCGGTGACCGCGGTAATTCTCGCGCGAGGCGATACCGTGATGGCGATGTTTACCTTTGTCGATGATCTGCGTGAAGATGCCGATGCCCTCGTCGAAACACTACAGCGTATGGGGAAGTCTGTACTGCTGATGACGGGCGACCGCAACGCGGCGGCACGGCAGGTTGCTGAGCTAACCGGCATCAAAGATTATCGGGCGCAGATGTCGCCGCAGGAAAAAATGGAGGCGGTACAGGCCCTGCAATCTGCAAATGCGTCGGTGTTGATGGTCGGCGACGGCGTCAACGATGCACCGGTATTGTCCAGCGCGAATGTATCGATTGCGATGGGTGGCGCCAGCTCGCTCGCTAAAATCAGCGCTGACATCGTGTTGATCGCCAATGACCTGCAGGCCATAGCCCAGGCTTTCGACATGGCCGGTCGCACCCAGCGTGTTATCAAGCAAAATATGATCTGGGCGTTGTTGTATAATTTCGGCGCGATCCCGGCCGCCGCAGCAGGATTGGTAGCTCCGTGGCTGGCGGCGATCGGTATGTCGGTAAGCTCCCTGCTGGTAGTGCTGAATGCACTGAGGTTGACACGTTAATGGAAATTATTTACCTGCTGATACCCATTTCGCTAATCCTGCTCGGGTTAATCGTATGGATTTTTCTATGGGCGGTTCGTGATGGGCAATATGAAGATCTCGAAGGCCCCGCGCATCGAATCCTGATGGACGAAGACCGGATTGTCGACAGGCAAAAAAATAGCCGGCGGGGAGATGCCGGCTAAAATACTCTAGTTGTATTTAAGAGTAGGAGTCGAAGCAAATACTATGATGCTTACGCCCTGCGGTAATTGACACAGATCAATTGAATCGATCTAGCAGCTAAAAGTTTCCGGAAAAATCGGCGGCTTATGACTTCTGCTGGTAGCTATCAAAGACCATGCAGATGTTACGCACCAGCAGGCGGCCGGTTTCACGAATGACGATTTCAACGTCACTCAGCTCGACCAGGCCGTCCTCTTCCATATCACGCAGTCGTAGCAGCTCACTTTCGAAGTACTGCGCAAAATCGATACCCCATCTTTGTGCAATCCTGTGCACATCAAGCCTGAAATGGCAGGCCAGGTCCTGAATTATTTCACGTCGTAGCAGGTCATCCTCTTCACTATGAAAGCCCTTTACTATTGGTAGCTGTTGAGTATCAAGAATGTCGTGGTAAGTGTCGAGGTCAGTGGTGTTCTGGCTAAAATTATCGCTGACGTTACTGATCGCAGAGATGCCGAAGCCGACTGAATCACATTGTGCGTGCACAGAATACCCCTGGAAGTTCCTACCCCCACGTTGGGCAATCGCGAGCGCGTCATCAGGCCTGGCAAAATGATCCATGCCGATATACTCGTAGCCGGCGGCGCATAATTCATCCATAGCGCCATGCATAACAGCAAGCTTTTCACTCGCGTCAGGCAAGTCATCAACTTCGATTCGCCGTTGTGGCGGAAACCTGTGGGGTAGATGCGCGTAGTTGTATAGTGCGATGCGATCAGGATCGAGATCAATTACTGTGGTGAGAGTCCTGGTGAAACTCTCCGCGCTCTGATGCGGCAAGCCGTATATCAGATCGACGTTGATCGAGCGAAAGCCAACTCGGCGCGCATCATCGATGATCGAGGAAGTCGTTTTCAGATTCTGGAAGCGATTAAGCGCTCGCTGCACCTGCGCGTCAAAATCCTGAACCCCGATACTGATGCGATTGAAACCAAGATTGCGCAGATGGGCGACCCCGCCTTTTGTCATTACGTTGGGGTCGACTTCAATTGAATAGTCACCGCCGCTGTCGTGTTTGAGTTCGAAATGCCGCGCGATTTTTCCCATCAGCTGTTGCGATTGTTGATGACTCAGGAACCCGGGTGTACCTCCCCTCCAATGTAACTCACGCACTTCACGATCCTTGTCAAACAGGCTCGCCTGAATTTCGATTTCACGATATAGATCCTGCAGGTAAGGTTCGATGCGTTCCCTGTCCCTGACTTTGTTACAGGCGCAGTAGTAGCAAATTGAGCTGCAAAACGGTATATGAAAATAAAGCGATAAAGGTCTGGGAATCGGTTCCTCGTTGCTAAGCCTGGCCCAGTCGCGATAGTCGGATTCCGAGATTTGATCGTGGAATTCTGTTACCGCTGGATAAGAGGTGTAACTTGGGCCTGGTTTGTCGTAGCGAGAGATCAGGTCATCTTGAATTAGGGGTGGTCTGGGCATCGCATACAGTACAACAAATTATTGCGCCCAGATTAACGCCCCGGAGGAAACTTACATTGATGTGAGTCAACTCTCGGAAACTGAACTGACGTCGATCGCTTCGGTCGTCAAAACGGCAAAATGTTGCAACATCGGATCCCGGCAGGGTGATATCGCTACGCCAATCCCTCCGCTACCGGCGAAACCGTAGTGTTCTGGGCGAACACAACAATTATACTACGCAAGTAGTCCATTTAACGTGCTTTATGTCGGCCTGGCCGGCTTGCCGAAATCCGTTTAAGTTTGTCATGCCGCGGGGTGGCAGGCGTGGAGTGTTTTCTCGACGGCTGCGGCGATCTGGTAAAGTTTTTCGTCACTACCGTTGCCGGCAGACAGCATCAGTCCGACCGGCGCATCGCCGGGTTGGTGACAGGGCAGGCTGATCGAACAGCCGTCGAAGTAATTTACCGTCGCGGTATTGCGCAGGCAGCGTAAATTGATGCGCCGCGCGTTGTCTTCGTCCTCAGTTTCGGCAATCGCCGGTGGAATGCAGGCTACGCTCGGGTAGAGCAATGCATCGGACTGCATTGACTCGAACTGCTGATTGAAGCTGGCGACCAGTTGAATCCTTTCGCGGTATCTGCTTTGTTGTTGGGTTAAGCTTATCTCGGCACCGGCTGCCATGCGCTGGCCGACAAAAGGGTCGTACTCATCGAGATGCTGTTCGAGCATTTCACGATGGTGTTGCCAGACTTCATGTACAACCACGGGGCGTTCACGGAAGAAATCATCGCAGCGGTCGAGCACCGGCATTGTTTCCTGTCGAATACTCACCCCCGCGACGCGCAGGGCTTCTACGGCACGCTCGAATGCAACACGCACCTCATCGTCCAGGTCGTCCATCACCCTTGCTTCGGGAATCACCAATTTCAGCGCCGTGGTATCTGCCGCCACCAGCAGCGGTAAACGCTCGTCCGGCTTTACCTGCGCACACATCAATTGATCAAGAATGAAACAACTATCGACATCGACCGCCAGTGGGCCCGGTGCATCGAGCGTCGGCGAAAGCGGGTAAATACCGTTAAGCGACATGCGACCAAAACTCGGTTTGACCCCGACCACGCCGTTAAACGCAGCCGGGATACGGCAGGAACCGGCGGTGTCCGAACCGAGCGCGGCGGGGACGATACCCTCGGCGACGGCAACTGCACTGCCCGATGACGAGCCACCCGGAAGTCGTTGTGTCGAACGATCCCAGATTGAAAGGGGAGTGCCGTAATGTGGATTCTTGCCGATCCCCGAGAATGCGAACTCGCTCATATTGGTACGACCAAAAAACAGCAACCCGGCCGCGCGCAGCGGTGCCACGACATCGGCGTCGGCAGCCTCGGGCTGTGCGTAGTGTTTGCGCACCACCGATCCGGCAAGCGTCAGTTCATTGCGAATGTTGAACAGGTCTTTTAGCGCGATCGGGATACCGGCGAGCGGCGGTAGTGACTGCGATTTTCTGCGCGCGCGATCGATCGCATTGGCGAGGCTTGCGAGTCCGGGATTAATCGAGGTAAACACCGAGTTTGACCGATGGGCTCGTTCCAGCGCCTGTTCGACCAGCTTGCCTGCAGTGGTTTGTCCGCTGTACAGCGCCGCGGCAAGTTCGCGTAATCCAGGCATCTTCATTTCGGCGGAACGCGGTAGCCCAGAATATCCTGGTATGCCCATTGCGAGTAAATCTTGTCGGCGCGCAGGCAATGCTGTTCCTGTTCATCCACCGGGGTGAAATCCCAGCCGGCGTGTTGGCCTTTCGCCAGTGCCTCGCGCAGGAATAGCCGTCGTCGCTGACTGGCCCGAATCTGCTGGGTCAGAGTTTCTACGTCCCATTGCTGCTGTACCAGCTGTGACAGCGCCTGGTATGCATCCTGGTAATCAGGGTTCGCCACCTGGTTGGTCTGTTCGTGCGGATCCTGTTCGAGATCAAACAGTTGCTCGGGATCGACCGCACTGTACACGTATTTCATATGCTTGTGTTTGACCATCAGCAGCGGTGTCGTGGCGCCCTCGGCCAGATTTTCGGCGAACACGGGGTGATCCCGGGATGACGTGGAACCGGTGACCATATCCCACAGGCTATGCCCGGCGACCGGCTCGCACAGACTTTCCTGACGAGAATCGCCGGCGATTTCGAGCAGGGTCGGTAGCAGGTCTACCAATGATACATTTGCGCCTATGCGGCGCTGATCAATTTGCGGATGGCTCACGATCAATGGAATCCGGCAGGCTTCTTCGAAGAAGGATTTCTTGTACCAGAGCCCGTGTTCGCCCAGCATTTCACCATGGTCGGTGGTGAGCATAATGACGGTATTGTCATACAGACCCGTTTCTTTCAGCACCTTGATCAGTTCGCCGACGATGTCGTCGACATAACTGATCGCTCCATAATAGGCGTGGCGTACCACGCGCACCTGTTCCTCGGTGGGAGGATTCCCCTGTAGAGAATATTGAGCCAGCAGACGCAGGCTATACGGGTCCATATCCTCCTGCGCGGTATTCACCACGGGCATATCGATGTCTTCGTGGCGGTAGCGGTCCCAGTGTTCGGGGCGACACTGAAATGGATCGTGCGGATGCGTCAATGACGTGAACAGTAAAAACGGGCGCTCATCATTGGCACGTGCGAGGTCATAAATTTTTCGCCGGGCGCGGTGACAGACCTCATCGTCATATTCGAGTTGTACGTTACGCAGGCAAACCCCCGCGTCGGTGAAGGTAACCACATCGTTGGCAAAGCGGGGCCGAACTTCGGTCCAGTCTCCGGTCCAGCCGAAGTCTCCCGGGTAAATGTCGGTGGTCAGCCGTTGTTCGAAACCGTGCAATTGATCCGCGCCTACGAAATGCATTTTGCCTACCAGGCAGGTCTGGTAATCAAGATTACGCAGATAATGCGCGAAGGTCGGAATCGACGAAGTGAATTCGGCGCCGTTGTCGTAAGCACCTATGGTCGAAGCCAGCTGTCCCGACATCATCGAAAAGCGGGAAGGGGCACACAATGGAAAATTGGTATAGGCGGAGTCGAAGATGGCGCCGTTCGCTGCCAGAGAATCGATATGCGGCGTACTCGCGATCGGGTTCCGGTAGGCGCCGAGGTATCCTGCGGCCAGTTGATCGGCCTGGATGACGAGGATGTTGGGTCTGCTGTTCATGAATATCTCAAGCTGTAATCCGGTTGCTGACGATGGCAGTCCGGGATATCTTTTCCGGATGCGGCAAATATTCTCGTGCCTGGTCCTGCTGTTGCCCGCTTGCGCCAATGGTGCGCCGGTTAGTTTAACCAATCATCCTGCTGAGCGCGAAACCTACTTGCTTAGCCTGATTTGCAGGGTATCTGAAAAGGATTGAAACTCGTGTTTCTGTAGATGGGTCACGAAGCCGTCGGCATATGCCCCGAGCGTGATGGGATAACCGCCCAGCGCGGAGAATTCGAACGCGCCGTTAGCGTCAGTCACCTGCGAGCGATACGAATAGGAATGGTAATCATCGGTCGCAAACGCTGACTTTAGCGTTACCTGGACCTCTGCCAGCGGTGCTCCACTGTCGTTGCTGACCCAACCCGACAGATGATAATTACCACGGTCGATGACGAGCGTTAAATTGCGATATTCGTTGGGATGCAGTTCCAGCCCCTTGATGCGGTAGTAGTCCGTAGCATTGGTCGCTATCCTTACTTCGCCGGCGGGAAACGCTTTCAGACTGAAATATCCGGATGAATCGCTGCTGATACTGCGATCCGGGTAGGCTACCGATAAACTGCGCACCTCGAGTTTAAAGTTGGCCACCGGGGCATAATTGGTATCGACGATCATGCCGTCGATATCGACCAGGTTGATCCGTTCGAGAATGATTTCACCTGGCATGTTCGCCTGACCCGCCACGAAGGCATCCAGGTTGAACCCTGCGTACTCACCGTTGGGCTTGATTTCGAGCTTGTACTGCCTGCCTGAAATCAGCTCCTCAAAAATAAACTCTCCACGCTGGCCACTGGACGTTTTATGAAGTGTGATTTCTTCACCATCGAAGCCCCTGCTTTCGACCTCAACTTGAACCCCGGACAACCCGGTGCCTGATTCATCGCCGATCCAGCCGCTAACCGTAACCGTATTTTCGCTCGCACTTGGTTGTCCGGTTTTGTCGAAGGGAAGAACAGATTTCTGCGTAACGGCGATTGCAGGGTCAGCGCGCTGCCGGGACTGGATAGCGGGTGCTTGCGGTGGCGAGGTCGCCACGTTACCGGCCGTGTCGCTGGAGATTTCCGAGCCTGGTGGTAGCGGCCATAGCAGGTAGACCAGGGCCGCCAGGGCGACGATGGCAATGACGGCCAATGGTCGCGGCATAGTCATTTAACTAGCTGTATATCGAGTCGATCGGAAAAGAATGATAAGCGGTAATTCACGATACAAGTAATATATCCAAAGGCATACACGGATGCCTTTTTAGTCAGCGCAGGAGAACTGTTTACTCTCTTCTGGGCATATCCATGGTTGGGTTTTCATCGAAAAAACCGTCCGGCATCCAGTGAAAACCGGCATAAACCACCGGCTGCACCGGCCAGTCCTCGGGCCGGGGCCAGTGATGATAGTTGACCGTGTGCCAGACGACGATATTTGCGTTGTCGATGGCACGGTCAGCCTGGGTCCATTGCGGCAGGCCGTCGCCGCCGGCATGCTGGTTCGGAAACCAGCCGGCAGAGTACAGTTCGTCGGCGGCGTAACGGGTCACCCAGAGGTGTTTGTACATAAAAGCGGCGCGTTGTCCCACTGAGGAATCCGCTTGCTGCAGCGGGAAGCTGTTCGCGCCCGGCAGCAGTTTGTAGGCCACCGGCTCGCCATAACGGTTTTTTACATTCGGATTCAGCACCCGCCAGTAGCGTGATTGGCGGGCATCGATTTCGCGTTGCGCCTGTTGTTCCGTGGTAAACCGGGTTTCCTCGGTCAGGATGGCATTGCCGTATGGATTATCCTTGCCGCTGGGCGCGGCTCTGAAATTCATTTCACTCACCGAGTTGAGTTCGCCATCGACAGCCATGTCGAAACGAAAACTGAACACATGTTGGTGCACATGCGATTCAATCTGGTTACCGATGTGCCTGCCGTAAGGGCTCGCCTTGTCATTTTCGAGCGCCGACGGAAACGGGATACCGGTCGCCTTGACTTCGACGCCAATCGTACCGTCGAGGTAAAAGTACCAGAAGAAACCGTAAACATAGTTACCGATAGTGGCGATCGATGACACCACCAGTCTGCGCGAACGGGTAACCGTGGTCTGCTGTGTTGCGGGCACCGAGTATTTCCATAAAATGCCGTAATCTTCTTCGTGCATGCAGACCGCGTTGTTGATCAGACGAGGATTACCCTGCCAGTCGTGGGTCCAGACGTCGAAGTAATGTATATGCCCGAGGCAATCGCAGCCCAGCGCCAGCGAGTCCAGCGAAACACCTATCCCATATTCGCCGGTATCAAATGCATTGCGGCGGAAATTTGCACCGCGTGGATCACCATAGGGAACTACCATCTCGGCCATCGAGGCGCGTTTCATCAGCGGACGCAGTCGCCCATTGTCATTGATACCAATGTCGTAAATTACCAGCCCGTCGCGTTGTGAGAAGCCGACCTGCAACTCCCAGTCGTGCCATCTGACGTGGAAGCCATCGACTTCGAAACTGGGGCCATCCGGCTGGGTAATCGAAATTTCGGTTAAATCATCGCGTTGCTGCTGGCGTCGAATCGGTCCTCCATCAGGTGGTATCGGCACGACACCGAAATCGTCGATACGAATAATCTCGCGGCTGCCGAGGTCGAACACCGGGTGCAGGTTGGCGATTGGTCGCGCATAGGGATTATCGCCGGCATCGTTCATCAACCAGCAGTGGGCATAGGCGATGCGCCGATTCTGCTCTTCCGGGTTACCGAAATTTCCCGCCGACCAGCTTTCGATCAAAACCTTCGAGGCATCCTCAAGGCCTCGCTTGCGCAATGCTGCGAGAAATCTCTCATCGTTACGCGCCAGTTCACAGGCCATCGTAAATTCATCCGGCACAATGCGCGCCTGCACTCCCTCGAGGTGCTGCCAGTCATGTAACTCGTCGCTTTCGAGCAGAACCAGTCCGCTCAGGGTGCGATTGCCAGAGGGTTCATAACAACATACGTAAACACTGCGTTTATCGGGAAAACGGTCCGATTCATCAAGGCTGATGGTTTCGAACCATGCGCTATCGTCCATGCCTGCATCGCGTTTTACAACGCTTACCGCCTGCCTGATTTCTGCTTCGCTCAATGGTATCTTCAACGGGTTCATTTAAATCTTCACCACCAGCTTGCCGAAATGCCCGGCAGTACGCATTGCGTGGTAGGCTGCGCGCGCATCTTCAAAATTAAACACCTGGTCAATAACCGGATGTACCTGGTTCAAGGCAAACGCAGCGTTCATATCTTCGAACATCCGGCGGTTGCCAACGTAGACGCCCTGCAGGCGAATTGATTTTCGCATCACCGCGGTGGGGTCGATCGTTCCACCTGTGAGAACTCCAATCAGGCTTATGATACCGCCGATCCGGGTGGCTTCAATGGTCTTTTCCAGGGTGCCGCCGCCACCGGTTTCGATAGTTACATCGACGCCGACACCGTCGGTTTTTTCCAGCACCTGCGCTTCCCAGTCTGGAGTCTGGCGATAGTTGATCAGCTCATCTGCTCCAAGGGTCCTGGCACGTTCCAGCTTTTCGTCACTGGATGAGGTGATTATCGCCCGCGCACCAACCATTTTTGCAATCTGCAAACCGGCGATGGATGCGCCGCCGGTGCCAAGAAACAGGGCTGTATTTCCCGCTTTCAGGCCGCCTTGTTCGAGCAGGCAATTCCAGGCTGTCAACGCGGCACAAGGCAGTGTCGCCGCTTCTTCAAAGGACATATGGGCTGGAATATGCACTGCGCCGGCCTCGCTCAACAGCGCTTCTTCGGCGAGCATGCCGTCGATAGCCCCACCCATTGCGCTTGCCATGGCTGCAGCTGAAATTCGACCATCAGACCAGTTCTGGAAGAAACATCCGGCGACACGATCCCCGGTTTTAAAGCTGCTGACGCCGGCTCCGACAGCGATTACTTCACCAGCACCGTCGGAATTCGGGATGCGCGGGTACGCAATACCTCGCGAGACTGGATCTTCGATGGTCGTAAGATCGCGATAATTGATTGACGACGCGCGAACCCGGACAAGTATTTCACCCATCCCCGGTTCCGGCGACTGCCTTTCGTTCAGGGCCAACGCATCAACGCCACCGTCAGATACAATTTCATAAGCACGCATCAGAATTCCCCGAAGACCTTTAACCGCAAACAGCGCAAAGTATACCTGTTCCTGCCCGGAAACATATGAGAGCCCGGTTATGGCTGGCCTCAGGATGCTGGGGCGTAGTTCTGATTAGAGGGAAGTTGACCATCAACAATCAACCGAATTAAGTAAATACTTCAATAAATGCCGATCTGGATGCCATGTTACCTTGAAACGGCGTCAGGCCGGTTTATACTTTCGCTGTACTGATTAGAGAGAGATTAAAATTTTGGCAGAACTGCAGCTACTAGTGGATGATGTTGTCATGAAGAGTTTTCCCCTCGATAAAGACACCATTTTGATCGGGCGATCCCCGGATAATAATATTGTTATTGACGAAGAGTCCGTCAGTACCGAGCACGCACGGGTTGATTTGATTCCCAGCCAGCTCATGGATGGGTTAGTTGACATTTTTATTGAGGACCTGGGCAGCACCAACGGAACCTTTGTCAATCATGTGCCGGTAAAGCGTCAACAGTTGCAGAATTTTGATTATATCCGTATCGCGTTTACGGACTTTAAGCTGGTTGCCGACAAGAAAGCGAAACTGGCCAAAACAACTGTCATTCTTCCCGACAGGTAATCATGGCGGGTAGCTTACGCTAACCGTCGATTGCCCTATTGTGATTTTATGTCACCTGCGCTGTTAGCCTTGTCCTGTAACCAGCC
>Ga0316187_10000161_pt1 | contig 45428 bp, 35 predicted proteins | sample CroRivburrow1_MG_FD_204927 | JGI IMG/M metagenome (GOLD analysis project Ga0316187, IMG submission 204927) | Coastal sediment microbial communities from Maine, United States - Cross River worm burrow 1 | ecosystem: Environmental > Aquatic > Marine > Coastal > Sediment | place: USA: Maine...
CACGCTGACAGCTTATGTCAAGCGCTTCCGCTTCAGCCTGGCTCAGAGATGCTGTTTCCTCACCCCAGTGGCAACAGCTGTACTTGGCATGCTTACCGAGCACTTCATTGAAAAACTCGGGAGGTACCTCGTAGTGTTGCTCGTTGGCGAGCTCAGGAACCAGGGCGACTGGGGATTGATTCATTTTGCGGACAAATGCTTCCAGCAACTGTCCCGATATCTCGATATCGTCGGCCCTGATGTCTTTCAATCTTTGACGGCAGAGTCGCCTGATGCCGGCGCGTAACACGCTGTCCGGCACCAGGCCACGTTCTGACCAGTCAAGGACGGTGCTTGATGCTATAGCGGCTGTGCTCATCAAAGTGTCCTTGGTTAATGGTTAAATATTACTCGCTGCAGAAAGCTGCAGTGAGATTTGCTGCGCTGTAAACCTGGTCCATTTCGCCGTCCATGCGAACGGTAGCCATGCCAGCGAGACATCCGACAAACTCAAAATCGATCTCGCCTACTTTTGTGGTCGTTACTACGTCGTCTTCTGACGGTCCGCCACCTGTATTCAGGTAAAGGTCTGTAGTTGCCATTTCTCCGTCAAACCCACCCGGGTTCGAGCATTCTGAGTTACCCATGCCATCGTCCATCAACTGGCAACTGTCAAAGGTCAGGAAAATGGGATTGCCATCAGCATCGTAGGTGTACCACTGACCGATTGCGCGGTTCTGGGCCGGAATAGGCTGGAATACGAAACCCGTGCCGGAGCCTTCGATTATTTCCCAGGTGCCGTTGGTTGAATTGTCCACTGGATTACGCAAGGGGAGTTCACCTACTGGAAAGGCGACGATTCCAAGCGACTGGTTCATGCCGTCACCAACAGCGTAGATCGTTACATTGGCGCCTGCCGGTAAAGCGGCCGGCAAGGGATCGATATAATTTACAGATCCATCCGGAGAGGCAACCTTGAGGTCATAAGTACCTGCAGGAACTTCGAAAAAACCACTCTGAGCGTTGTAGGGAACATTGGTCAGGTTGTTCACAACCATGCCATCAGCTGTCCTGATGGACACCTCGGTTGCTGCCAGATCGGCAGCGAACGGCGCAGCATGAACTACACGGATGTTGAGATTTCCATCTGTGGGAGTCGTTGTATCGTCAACCAGGGCCCGCAGTTCGAGCATCTGCTTGGTGCCATCACCGGCGGCGTACACGGTATAGCTCATTCCGTCAGTCAGGCTGAAATTGCCCGATATGGCAGCGGTTTCGGAACCGACCGGAAAGACTTCGATCAGGTAGTCACCTTCCGCCAGGTCCAGATAAGGCGTAAATTGCTTGAACTCGACTCCTTGCAACGCTTCAACCGGCGCTCCATTAATGGAAATATTGACTGCCGTGCCCATAAGCGTATCGGCGAAAGGTGCAAAATGTGCTACCGCGACTTTTGCCTGGGCGAAAGCAGTGGTGCTGCCAAACATTAAAAGGACCGTCGAGATGGCGGCTGTAGTCTTGTTCATTGTTTTCTCCTATAAGTTTTGTACAACTATTGCTGAAACCCTGGCTTAACCGGGCAACCCCGAGGAGTTGCCGTTCCTTGATTTCAGCCCTTTCAAGCTTCTCCACAAGGGGAGTAGACTGAAATGTACACATTTTGTACAGTCATTGCAAGCGTTTTGTATAGAAATATCAGATTATTTGTTAAATGCGTATAGTTAACGTATAGTAATTATATTCGGAGAAGCTAGACTCCGCCAAAAATCATCAGGAATTTTCAAATGAACGCAAAAGCAGACGTTATCGACTACCCCGGCGAGAAGCTGTATACGATTGGGACAGTATCTAAGTTAACAGGGGTTGGCGCGATTACGCTTCGTGCCTGGGAACGCCGCCATGGATTGATCCAACCTGTCAGGAAGGAAAGCGGTCATCGCCTGTTTACACGTCAACACATTGACCAGATCAACCGCATTACCGCGTTAACACAGCAAGGCGTGCGGATCAGCCAGATCCGGCCGGAAATGCTGGAAGCCGAAAGTGCGCACCAGGCCGGAGATGAACCGGATATCTGGAGTGATTACCTCAACAGCATGGTCGCTGCGGTCATTGATTTTGACGAAGACCGCCTCGATGAAATATACAACGAGGCGCTTTCGCTGTACTCGATCGGCACGGTCACCCGCAAGCTGCTGACACCCCTTTTGATTGAACTGGGTCTGAGATGGGTATCCAACACGGGGAGTATTGCCGAGGAACATTTCTTTGCTTTTTACCTGAGGAATAAGATTGGCGCCCGTTACCATCACCGGGCGCGGAGCAACGCCAACGGTCCCACCCTGTTGCTGGCCGGACTGCCCGGCGAGCAGCATGAAATCGGCTTGTTGCTGTTCGCCCTGACTGCCCATGAATCCGGTTATCGCGTCATTCCGCTCGGGGCGAATATGCCGCTGCATGAACTGGCCTACGTGGCCAAAAAGAAGCAGTGCTCCGCCATTTTGCTGTCTGGCGCCATGGAACCGTCGGAAAAGGTTGCCTCGAAGGACTTACCGAAGCTCGTCAATACCGCGGGGATCCCGGTACTCGTGGGCGGCCTTTCATCGGTATATGCCTGCGACGAGATCAACCGCGCAGGCGCCGAAGCCCTCGGGCGAGATGTTGAACACGGGTTGAAGCGGCTGGCGGAAGTGCTGTCATTTAAATGACACATTTTTCTGACAATGTAGGTCGGATAAGCTGCTCCTGCTTTCTTTTTAGGATTTTCTGATGAATAAGAAACAACCGCTTTCCGCCAGCGAAGTATTGGATGAAAGGGCGATGACAGGTCTGTTTTCCCGCGCCTTTTCACAACCACTCAAACTGCTCGGCCAGACTGAGGCATCTTTGTCCAGCTATGCCGTGTTCTGGTGCGTGGCCTTTAACGACAAGGCTACCCAGGTGGAAGTGGCGAACCTGACCGGCCTGTCACCCAAGACTGTTTCAAGGGTCATTTCCCAACTCGGAGAGAGCCGTGGCGGGCGGGGCTGGATCACCCAGACCTCTGACGAAGCGGACCGGCGTGTTCGCCGGTTGTCCCTCAGCCGTAAGGGAAAAAAGGTGCACGGCCGCCTGATGAAAGACCTCAATCGCTTCAACGCTGCCCAGGAATCCGCCTGACCCGGACACCCACGAGCTGACGTCAAGCGCTTGTCTTGCAGGGACAAGCGATCCAACCGCTGCTTTTGTATCTTTTACGTTCATCAGACGTGAGAGGTTTGAATGGTCGGTATTCGAATTTACCAGCGCAAGCAGCCGTGGCGGGATGCACTGATCGCCACTACCGGGCTTAGCGTGTTTATGCTGGCAGCCACGCTGTTATGGACCTCCGGGTACCCGGAATGGGCGTTCGCCCTGACTTTCGTCAGTATCTGGGTGCTTATTTCTGTGTCCTGGTCCAATATCGATTTCACCGAGCAATCCGGTACTATCCTGGCGCGAATCATGGACACGAACTTTGAACAGATGCACGACCGTGTCGAACAGCTTGAACAGGAATTGAACCGTCTCAGGAGCATCCTGGATTTGGCAGAACACGAAATAACCTCCGAAACCCGTGTCAGATAAATGACGGACCTGTCACTCTACTGGACCGCCTATAGCGGACTCCAATACCTTTTTCATCGTATGATCGGGAGATGACCGCTACATCCAGGCCGATCTACCTTGACCACAACGCCAGCACTCCTGTCCTGCCGGAGGTGCGTGACGCCATGCTGCCCTACCTGGGTGAACACTTTGGCAATCCATCCAGCGCACACCCGTATGGACGCAAGATGCATCAGGCCGTCGAACAGGCCAGGCAACAGCTTGCCGCCCTGGTGGACTGCGCTCCTGGCGAGATCTATTTCACTTCCGGCGGCACTGAATCAAACAACCTGGCCATACGCGGCCTGGCGGCTGCAAACCCCGAACGCAGGCATATTATTACCTCGGTCATAGAGCACCCCGCCACCCTGCAACCTTGCCTGCGCCTCGAGCGTTCCGGGTATACCATCGACCGAGTGCCGGTTGACGGCACCGGAAGAGTCGATCCAGATGACATTGCGCGGCGGATGAGCGCGCAAACCCTGCTGGTCACGATCATGCATGCCAATAGTGAAACAGGCACATTACAGCCGATCCATGCGCTGTCCGGAATCACCCGCGAAGCAGGGGCACTGGTTCACACGGACGCGGCACAGTCTGTCGGAAAAGTGCCCGTGTCGGTGAGGCGTGAAGGCCTGGACCTGTTATCAGTCGCTGGTCACAAGCTGTATGCACCGCAGGGAGTTGGCGCTTTATACGTTCGCTCAGGGGTTGGCATTAACCCCGTATTGAATGGCGCAGCACATGAAAAGGGTTTACGCCCCGGCACCGAAAATGTCGCAGCCATCGTTGGCCTCGGCCAGGCCAGCGTGATTGCATTGCGGGAAATGGCCGCCGAGGGCAAACGAGTCAGCTCGCTTCGAGACCGGCTGTGGGAAAAATTGCAGCAGGGTATTGAAGGCCTGGAACTGAACGGGCACCCCGAACTTCGTTTGCCCAATACGCTGAATATCAGGTTCCCCCGTGTCCATGGCAATGCGTTGCTGGACCACTGCACAGCAATCGCGGCTTCTACCGGTTCCGCCTGTCATGAGTCCGGCGCCACTGCGTCCGCTGTGATCCTGGCGATGGGTGTCGAACCCGATAAAGCGGCTGGTTCCGTGCGCCTCACGCTGGGCAGAGCCAACACCCGGGAGGACATAGACAGGGCTGCCGAAGCGCTGATCCGGTCCTGGCGACAGCTTAGCTGAAAAAAGGCTCCCGCAGTGGACGGGCAATAGGCGATCCCGTAATCACCGATATCCATTTTACCTTACAGCCACGCGCTTATTATCGATTCGGCCACTTCCATGGAAGCTCAATAAAGGCCATCCCGGGCCGAGCTGCGTGTTGTCCGGTCAAGGCTTCGCATAACCGGTGTCCACGACGGGAGCCGGTAACCAAGCAATCGGGAAGCATCGAACAGCGCTCAGCGGCGCTTAAGAACTGCCCCCGTCAGCCAGGCTGGAATTGGCATAAAGACGGGGGCAGGAAAAATCCTGTCGCTCTTCCTGAGCTTCGCTTCTGGCTTTCCCTTGCGGATGCGCTATAAACAACACGCATCCTGAAGCAATGGTTACCGTAAGCAGATTAACTTTCCAAGTCAAGCGGCAGCCCCATCCGCCTCATCAATTCATGCCATCTCGGGTCCCGGTGCAGTGTTTCCAGAAAGTTGTTGCCAATGAGCTCTTTCATGCCGCCGTCTCGCTGTTGCAGCGCGCGATCCAGCCAATCGAAGGATTCATCGAAATCACCACGAAACGCCAGGATCTCCGCTACCTGGTAAGCCGCATGGTGCCCATGCTCCTCTTGCATCTTCTCGAGCAGCACGCTGGCCTCTTCATGCTGTTCCAGTGCCGTCAACACCAGGATTTTTGAGTAAAGCGCCCAGAACGGATCCGTTTCCTGTTCGCTTTCTTTCAAGGCCGCGTCCGGCTTGCCCTGGATGATCTTCACCCGCGCGCGAAGAGCTCTCACCCCGGGGTAATCTGGATTAAGCGATAGAATTTTCCGGTAATTCGACAGCGCACCGTCGTAATCGGCGGAAAACTCATGCAGCAGCCCAAGCCGTAACCTGCCCGAAAGGTTCAGTGGGTCCTGGGCAACCGCAGTTTCCATCAGCGGTATGGCGCGGGAAAACTGCCCGAGGGTGAACATCGACAACCCCGCCTGGGTTTTCAGGAAAGCATCTCCCGGCGCCAGGCCAATAGCGCTCTTCGCCGCATCCAATGCAGGCACCCAGGCCCAATCCAGGTTTCGGCTGATATAGCTCGAAAGCCCCAGCGCGCCGGCGGATCGCGGGTTGGCTTGAAGCACTGAACCGATCGCATCACGAGCCATATCAGGCAAGGCGGGATCGGGGTCTCCCATCGCACCCATTGCCAGCCGGGCTGATGCAAGAGACAAGCGGGCCAATTCGTAGTCCGGATCGAATTCCAGCGCTGTCTTGAAGTGCCGCGCGGCTTGCCGGTACCCCTCGAGCGTTTGAGCGTCCTGCGCGTAGAGACCCTGAAGGTATGCGGACCAGGCCTGCGGGTCCACCGGAATTGCAGCGGGCGGCGCCTTCGAGGAACTGAGCCTGATAGAATCCGCGACCGCTTGTAACACTTCATCCTGAAGGGCGAATAACTGGCCGTAGCCAGCCTCGTAAACCGCTGTCCACACCTCCTTGTTACGTCGGGCATTGAAGAGTTTGGCGCTCAGCAGAAAACCCTCTTCGCCTGATTCCCATACCGTTGAAAGCAGCCAGGTTACCTGTAATCGCTCAGCAATAATCCGCGGAGCAACTTCCTGCCCCTCGAAGAAACGTGTGGAATTGCGGGAAGTGACCTGCAAACCGGGCGCGAGCGTCAACAACCTGTTGAGCTCACTGCTGACTCCTGACGCCCAGAACTCCTGTCCAGCGGTGAGCCCCGCCGTGTCGGGCGGTAACACCGCGATTGATGTGCGCGGCCCGAAGTAAACGCCATCTCGGGAAGCATTCAAAGGCTTCGCCTGCTGGCCGCCGGGCGCTGGATAAAAATTCAAGGCGAGCAGCGCCAACACTGCCAGCAGACCTACTGCCAGTGGAGCCAGCCATTTCGTTTTGCCGCGGGGATACGGAGCCATGCTTACCAGACCTGCAGAGCGGCAGCTTGGTTCAGTTTCCTGTTGTACTTCAAAGCCTTTTCAGTAAATTATTAATTATCGAACTTTCTGTATTTAAAATATTAAGTTTTAGAATGATAGAGAATCAGCTACATTGGAGACTGCGGGACTGACGGTCCCGTTTATTGTTTTTCGTACCACCAGGAGTTAATTTGGCCCGCAATACTACTAAATTACACGACCCGGTCAGGGATTTCAGAGACAGCTGCGGTTTCGCCCTTTTGGCTCACATGGACGGTGAGAAGAGCCATTGGCTGGTTCAGACCACCCTGGAATCGCTGGCACGCCTGACGCACCGGGGCGCAGTCGCAGCAGACGGCAAGTCCGGCGACGGTTGCGGCATCATGCTGCAATTTCCGGAGCCTTTTCTTCGTGACGTCGCCGAGGAATGCGGTTTCAAGCTTTCCGAGCACTTCGCCTCCGGCCTGGTATTTTTTTCTCCAGACCAGAAACTGATCGAACGCGGCCAGAAGATCCTGACCAGGCGCCTGCGTCGAGCCGCTCTTGACGTGGTGGGTTGGCGCGAAGTGCCCACCTGCCCGGAAGTAGTCGGCGAGCAGGCCCTGCAAAGCATGCCGGCCATTTACCAGGTATTCGTCAATGCACCCGCCGGCTGGCGGCCGCATGACATTGAGCGCCAGCTTTTCGCAGCCCGGCGCCTGGCTTTTGAGGAAGAACGCCAGCTACCCGATCCCGACCCATATTACTACGTCGTGACTCTTTCCAACCTGACCCTGGTTTACAAGGGCCTGGTGCAGGCGGAACATCTTGCGGACTTTTATCCAGACCTGCGCGACGAGCGCATGACCAGCTCTATCGGCATCTGTCACCAGCGGTTCTCCACCAACACCCTGCCGCGATGGAACTATGCACAACCCTTCCGCTACCTGGCGCATAACGGCGAGATCAACAGCGTCAACGCCAATCGCGACTGGGCCAACGCACGCGCGGGAATCCTTCATTCACCGTTGTTGCCCAGCCTGGAAGACCTGTCACACCTGGTCAACGGGGACGGTTCCGATTCTTCTTCACTGGACAACCTGATGGAAGTTTTCCTGGCCGGCGGCATGGATATGTTCCGCGCTTTACGCCTGATGCTGCCGCCCGCCATTCGTGACGACATGGACTCTGAACTCAAGGCCTTCCTTGAATTCAACTCCATGCACCAGGAACCGTGGGACGGGCCGGCAGGAGTTGTATCCACCAATGGCAGCATTGCCTGCTGCAATCTGGATCGCAATGGGCTGCGTCCGGCGCGCTACAGCATCACCCACGATGGCATTTTTACCGTCGCCTCGGAAACCGGCGTCTGGGATTGCCCGCCGGAACGTATCAAGCAGCGCGGCCGGCTGGGGCCCGGTGAAATGATCGCAGTCGACACCGAAACCGGCAAATTCTGGAAGAACAGCGCGATTGACGACAGCCTCAAAGCAACCCATGCGTATCGTGAGTGGATGACCGATAACGTGGTCCGGGTCTGGAATAACGACGAACAGGAACGGAAGGCGGCCAACAAGTTCATGCGCGATGCCTCTGGCAAGCTGCCCAGCTTCCAGAAGATGTTTGGTCTCGGGTCAGAGGAGATTGAAACCATCATCAACCCGATGGCACTCGAAGCACAGGAGCCGGTCGGGTCCATGGGGGATGACACGCCGCTGGCCGTACTTTCCGAACGCAGTCGCTCCATTTACGACTATTTCAGGCAGTCATTCGCCCAGGTGACCAACCCACCGATTGACCCGCTGCGCGAGTCTGCCGTTATGTCTCTGGAGACGTGCATTGGTCGTGAACACAACGTGTTTCACGAGACCGCATCGCATGCCTATCGCGTACTGTTACCCTGGCCGGTTCTGAATTATGTTAAATACCAGACCTTGCTCGGACTCGACCAGAGATACTACCGAAACGTCCGCTTCAGCCTGAACTTCGATCCGCAGGCGACCACGCTGGAGGAAGCCCTGCAATCGCTGCTTGAAGATTGTGTAGGCGCTGTGCAAAGTGGCGCCACCATTATCGTTCTCAGCGACCGTGATATTGCCCGTGACCGGCTGCCGATCCCTGCTCCACTGGCCGTCGGCGCTGTGCACCAGGGCCTGCTGAATGCCAGTGAACGCCCGAATGCCAATATCATCATCGAAACCGGATCGGTCCGTGACCCCCATCAATACGCGGTCCTGCTGGGGCTGGGTGCTACTGCTATCTATCCTTACCTGGCTTTTCAGAGCATCAATCAACAACAGCAGTCCGGAGCGCTGGAAGGCGACCCGATCCAGTTGCGTAAGAATTACCGCAGGGGTATCCGCAAGGGGCTGCTGAAGATTCTGTCCAAGATGGGCATTTGCACCATGGCCAGCTATCGTGGATCGCAGCTGTTCGAGGCAGTTGGCCTGGCGCCTGAAGTCGTGGGCATGTGCTGTCCCAAGGTAGCCTCCAAGATAGGCGGCGCCGGCTTTGCTGAACTCGAAGCAGACATCCGCAGGGTGGCTGACCTGGCCTGGACAGAGCAGACCCGCCCGCTGCGTGATGGAATCTACCGATACATGCATGGTGGCGAACAGCATGCCTACAATCCGGACGTCGTTATACTGCTGCAGCAGGCGGTGGCCAGCGGCAAGTGGGCTGACTATCGGAACTTTGCCGACAGCGTGAACCTGCGCCCTACCCTGGCCATTCGGGACATGTTGCAATTGAAACCGGCCGAGCAGCCGCTGCCGCTCAGTAAAGTAGAAAAAGAAAACGTCATTTTCCCCCGCTTCGACACCGCGGCGATGTCCATTGGCGCGCTTTCACCCGAGGCCCACGAATCCCTGGCTATCGCGATGAATCGCCTGGGAGGCCGCTCCAATTCGGGTGAAGGTGGCGAAGACCCGGCCCGCTTCAACAGCGACCGAAATTCCCGCATCAAGCAAGTGGCTTCGGGGCGATTTGGCGTTAACGCACATTACCTGGTCAACGCGGATGTCCTGCAAATCAAGGTCGCACAGGGTGCCAAGCCGGGCGAAGGCGGCCAGTTACCCGGCCACAAAGTGACCGCTGAAATTGCCGCGTTGCGGTGCTCAACGCCCGGCGTGACACTGATATCACCGCCGCCTCACCATGACATTTATTCCATTGAAGACCTTTCGCAGCTGATCTTCGATCTGAAAATGGTCAATCCGAAAGCCCTGGTCTCGGTGAAGCTGGTCTCCGGTACCGGTGTGGGTACGATCGCTGTCGGTGTAGCCAAGGCATACGCCGACCTGATCACGATTGCCGGCTTTGACGGCGGCACCGGCGCCAGCCCGCTCAGCTCGGTCAAGTATGCCGGCCTGCCCTGGGAAATCGGACTGGCGGAAACACACCAGGCGCTGGTTGAAAACGGCCTGCGGCATAAAATCAGGCTACAGGTGGATGGCGGTCTGAAGACCGGGCTGGACGTCATCAAGGCGGGGATTCTGGGCGCAGAAAGCTTTGGGTTCGGTACCGGCCCGATGGTCGCGCTGGGGTGTAAATACCTGCGGATCTGCCACCTGAACAACTGCGCGACCGGAATCGCTACGCAGAACAAGAAACTGCGAGATGAACATTACCACGGCTTGCCGGAACGCGTGATGAACTATTTCCAGTTCCTGGCGCGTGACGTGCGCGAAATCCTGGCAAGCCTGGGTATTCGCCGGTTCACCGATGTCATTGGCCGCAGTGATCTGCTGGAGCAATTGCCGGGCGTTACCGCCAAGCACCAGGGGCTCGAGCTGGCGCCCATCCTCGCGTCAGCAGCGACCCGTAACATCGAAAAACCGTTCTGTACCGAACCGAGTAATCCGCCCTTCGACCCGGGCACGCTCAACCAGGAAATCCTGGACGCCGCTCGCGATGCTATGGGACGCAAGGAAACCTGGTCCGCACATTTCGGCATTCATAACTATGATCGTTCTGTCGGCGCCGCCCTGTCAGGTGAGGTCGCCCGAACTTATGGCCGGGATGGCTTGCCGGACAATTCGCTGAAGGTGAAGCTGACCGGTACCGCCGGGCAAAGCCTGGGTTGCTGGAATGCCCCCGGGGTTTCCATTTACCTGGAGGGCGATGCTAACGATTACGTCGGTAAAGGCATGTCCGGTGGAAAAATCATCCTGACCACTGCGGACGTCGACCGCAATCAGGCTCGCCGCAACGTGATTTGCGGAAACGCCTGCCTGTACGGCGCAAGCGGTGGTGAGCTTTTTGCCAACGGGCAGGCCGGTGAGCGTTTTGCCGTGCGCAATTCCGGCGCCAACGCAGTGATCGAGGGGGCCGGGCATCATGCTTGCGAATACATGACCGGGGGCACGGTGGTCATCATGGGCCCGTTCGGCCCCAACCTGGCTGCAGGCATGACCGGCGGTGAGCTGTTCCTGCTGGACCCGAACAAACAGGCTTCCAAGCACCTGAACCCGGAATTCGTCAAGGCTTCGCCGTTGGAGGATCAACGCTTCGATGCGCCCAGGCGGCGGCTGAAAGGCCTGGTATCGGCTCATGTTGCGCTGACCGGCAGCGAATGGGGGCGTAAAGTACTCGACTCGTGGGACATGATGCTTCCACACTGGGTATACATCATTCCCAAGAACCTGGCAGCGAGCAATGAGATTTCACAGCAGGATGTGCCGCTGCGGCTCGTGAAGGCCTGAGGAACAGAATCATATGACGCATAAAGCCGATCCGTTTGCTTTTATTGACCGTTCCCGTGAAGATCCGGACGTGCTGCCTCTGAAGATTCGGCAATCCGAATTCCGCGAGATCTATAAACCTTATAGTCAGCAAGAAGCTGCCAGCCAGGCCGAGCGCTGCCTGGATTGTGGAAACCCCTACTGTGAATGGAAATGCCCGGTACACAACTACATACCGAACTGGCTGAAGCTGGCAGGGGAAGGGCGCATCATGGAAGCGGCCGACCTGTGTCATGAAACGAACAGCCTGCCCGAAGTCTGCGGCCGTATCTGCCCCCAGGACCGCCTGTGTGAACAGGCCTGCACGCTGGCCACGGGTTTTGGAGCAGTCACCATTGGCGCGATCGAGCGGTACATCGTCGATGAAGCGCTGAAACAGGGCTGGCGGCCGGATCTTTCTCATGTGCAGACGAAACCCTGGAGCGTAGGCATCGTGGGCGCGGGACCGGCAGGGCTGGCCTGCGCCGATATCCTGACCCGTAACGGCATCAGCGTAACCGTGTATGACCGCTACCCGGAGATCGGCGGCCTGCTGAGTTTCGGTATTCCGGATTTTAAACTGGAATTGAAGGTGATGCGCCGCCGGCGTGAGCTTCTCGAAGGCGCCGGCGTGCACTTCAAGCTCAATTGCGAAATAGGCCGCGACATCCAGGCGCATGAACTGGAAAAAATGCACGATGCGCTTTTCTTTGGTCTGGGAACCTACAAGCCCGTCGAGGCCAGCCTGCCCGGCATGGAACAAGGCGGCATCGTGCCGGCCCTTGAATACCTGATAGGCCAAACGGCCCAAATGTACGGCCTGGACCTGCCGGGTTATCCGCATATCGACCTGGCCGGCGAAGATGTGCTGGTGCTGGGTGGTGGTGACACCGCGATGGACTGTGTTCGCACCGCCATTCGCCAGGGTGCTTCATCGGTGCACTGCGTCTACCGCCGTGACCAGCAAAACATGCCCGGTTCGCAACGTGAAGTGAAGCACGCCATGAGCGAAGGTGTGCAGTTCGAGTTCAATGCGCAACCGTTGCGCTTGATTCATGAAGACCGAAAACTGGTGGGGCTGGAAATCGTCAGGACACGGCTGGTAGAGTCTGATGACGGCCGTGCCCGGCCGCAAGCCATAAAGGGCAGTGAACGAGTCATTCCTGCTTCGGCGCTGATTTTCGCTTTCGGCTATCGCCCGAACCCACCCCAGTGGCTCCAGGCGATCGGGGTGGATACGGACCAGGATGGCCTTGTCAGCATGCAGGAGCGGTTGCCCGGTCAAACCAGCAATCCTGCTATTTTTGCCGCTGGTGACATGGTGCGGGGGTCAGACCTGGTCGTCACCGCCATCGCCGATGCACGGGAATCTGCAGAATCCATCGTCCGTTACCTGGAAAACCAGCAACCCCAGTTGAAGCGTGCCTGAATGAACCACAAAGCACTTCTGGTTTCATTGATGCTTGGCGGCAACGCCTTAAGTGCGGCCAATTCCCTGCCTGAATCAGACCCGGAATTGATCGACATATGGGGTTCAGTGTTGTACTGCGGCGCTATTTACGACGAACCTGCTATCAGGGACAGAATTTACCAGGGTGACCGGCAATCCTGTGCCCAGGCCAGCGAAAGGCTCGCGATGCATGCCCAGCAGTCTCGATCCCTGGAAGAAACCCGCACAATTTTTGATCATGCGTCGCACAAGGCCGCAGTGATCCGCTACAACACCCGCAGTGTGCAGGAAGCCGTGGCCGCCTGCCGTGAATTATGCAGATCCTATAACGATTGATCTCTGTTTCTATTAGGACTATAATTTAAGTTCTGATAAGAACATATTGATTCATACAGGATGCATCAAATGGCTAAGCTCACAGCAGAATCCGCAGCAAAGCAGACTTTTATCCCGTTAATGCAGGAATTGGCCGCCGCCTACCAGGCTTTTTCACTATACGATGCGCAGGGCCTGCGCAAATCCGGCTCCGACCTGACCCCCTCCCAGGCACGGGTTATTTTTACCATCGGTGATACCGATGGCATGACCTGCAAAGATATTGGAGACATCACCCTGATCACCAAGGGCACCCTGACCGGCGTGGTAGACCGGCTTGAAGAGAAAGGGCTGGTAGAGCGCTGGTCGGTTGAAGGTGATGGCCGCAAGACCATCGTGGCGCTGACACCCCGCGGCGAAAAGGCTTATAAAAAGGAATTTCCCAGGCACGTGGAGTTCCTGAAAACCCGGTTTGACAAATTGAGCGCGACTGATCGCAAGCAAGCCCTAGAATTGCTGGGAAAAATCAGGGAATTGTTCTGAATCCAGTGGCCTGCCAACCCGTGACTTAAATCAGCAGCAGCAACCTGTTGCTTGCGCATAATGGGTTAAGAGTTGAACAACTGCCTTCGTGGCACCGACTGCAATCGGTGCCCTCGGGGTGGTTTTTCATTTTAAAAACACGCTATTATCCAAGGGAACCGGAGGAGCATGGGAATGAAATCGGAAGCGCCCGAGAAAATTTACGAGTCCGCCAAATCTGTCGCTGAACAGCATGAAGCGCAACATGCCATGGGCGGCACCTATCATTCCGACATGATCTCCCAGTTGCGCCAGGACCCGAAGGCCATCAGCGCCCTGTTCAAGGAAGGGAAATACCCGTACACCGACCGCATACCCCGCAACAAGTACGCGGAAGAGAAAGCGCAACTGCAGATCGAGCTGTTGAAAGTTCAAAACTGGGTCAAACTGACCGGCCAGAAGATCGTGATCATCTTCGAGGGGCGGGATGCGGCAGGTAAAGGCGGTACCATCAAGCGGTTCATGGAGCACCTGAATCCGCGTGCGGCCAAGGTAGTGGCACTGGAAAAACCGACCGATCACGAGAAAGGACAATGGTATTTCCAGCGTTACATCATCCACCTCCCGACCAAGGGTGAAATCCTCTTTCTTGACCGCTCATGGTACAACCGTGCCGGTGTCGAGAGAGTCATGGGGTTCTGTGATTCAGCCGAGTACCTGGAATTCATGCGACAGTGCCCGGAATTCGAGCGGATGCTGGTAAATTCCGGGATCAAGCTGTTCAAATATTATTTCTCCGTCACCAAGAAAGAGCAACGGCGGCGCTTCGCGGCGCGCATGGATGATCCGCTCAAGCAATGGAAGCTGAGCCCGGTGGACAAAGCTTCCGTTGGATTGTGGTCAGAATACACGCGGGCCAAGGAAGCCATGTTCTTTTACACCGATACCGCCTCCTGCCCCTGGACCATCATCAAGTCGGATGACAAGAAGCGGGCCCGGCTCAACTGCATGCAGCACTTCCTGAGCAAGCTGGATTATCCGGATAAGAACCTCGACATGGTCAACGGCGCAGACCCGCTGATCGTGGGTTCGCCTTCCCAGGTCATTCGCAGGGACGTGCATCTTGACGCCTGGCCTGACGAGTAGAAAGGTGATTATTTAGCTAACCAGGATATCCCTGAGGACTTCCCGCGCTTTCTCATGGTCGAGGGTTTCCAGCGCTACGATACCGGTATTTTCGTCTTTGCTGACGATGTGCATGCCACGGACATTGACGTTTTGCTCCGCTAGCCGGCGTGACAGCTCAGCGAGTGCCCCCGGGTGTTTCTGTAGTCGAACCAGCAGGTGTTCGCTGGCGACGGTCCGGTAACCGGCATCACTCAGAAGCCGAAAAGCTTCATCGCTGCGTTCCATGGTCAGGCTGATAACGGCCATATTGCCGACAGACAGTCCCGCAAAGTCCTGCACTGCAAATCCTTCGCGCTCCAGTAGCGTAGTGACTTCCGCAAGCAAGCCGGGATGGTCTTCGTGAATGATATTCAGGGTTTTCATGGCTAACTGCCTCCTGCCTGGCGGATGTCATCGATCAGCTCATCGACCTGCCGGCAACTGATATGCGGCATGCAGATCAGGTGGCTGTACCCGTCTGCACTGGCCAGTTGCCATTTTTCACGGACTTCCTCCGGCGGCGTCGGAAAGACCACGGTCAGGGCCTGTGGGTTTCTCCAGGCCTCGATGCCCTCAAGCTGCAGCTGCTCCTCGGCATAGGCAGCCGTGGCGAGCGAATGTTCGGTTCGCTGCCTCATACCCTCGATCCCCAGAGACTTGATCGCATACCACAACACCAATGGCGTATAACCGTTTCGTGAACCGCTGATGGTGGTATCGACGCTGCCAATATAGGCGACTGACTGGCCGATTCTCTCGACATGACGGCGCCGGGCCAGCACGATGCCACAGGGGATGGGTGAGCCCAGGAACTTGTGACCGGAAATGGCTATGCTGTCCGCACCGTCTTCGAAATCCCAGGCGGGCGGAGGATCGAGAAACGCCGCGTACCCACCGCTGAGCGCTGCATCGCAGTGAACGTAACGGCTTTCGATAGCAAGGTCATCAAGAATATTCCGGATCACGGAGATGTCATCCCTGGCTTCTTTCATCGTCGTGCCGATATTCGCGAAAATGATCGGCGGTGCATCCCGCCGGATCTTCAGCGTTTCCCGCAAGTCATCATAATCCATCTCCCCGTTGGGCCTGGAGCGGATCATGATGTGCCGCATGTTCAGGAAATGCAGGTTCTTGCCGACGCTGTAATGGCTGTCCTGGGAAAAATAAACGATCCCGTCCGGCAACAGCTCCCGTGCCAGGTACAGCCCATACAGGTTGCTCTCGGTACTGCCGTTGGTGACGTAGCCCCACCACTGATCCTGCGGAGCGCGCGTCAGCCGGGCATAAAACGACACCACTTCGCGCTCGAATTCGTGCGAGTTGAGCAGGTAGGTCATCGGCATGAACGGATCACCGGCGTTGTTCAGGCTGAAGGACAGGAATGGGGCCAGTGCGCTGTAGTCGAAATCAAAAGCAACCGGATAACCGATTTCCCTGACAGCGACGTCTTCCAGGTAATCCCGGAATCGGTCAAGCTGTATCTGATCGCTTCTGGCCAGGCTCATATCTGTAATTTATCGCGTTCAATGATCTAAGATGTACCCTACAGATCAATTACTCTGGAGACATTTGGTGGACTGGAGCATTCTTTGGTGGATCCTGGCTGTAATGATCGTCATTGCAGGTCTGGCCGGAACCGTCATCCCTGCGCTACCCGGCGTTCCGCTGGTTTTTCTGGGCCTGTTCATTGGCGCCTGGATTGGCCAGTTTGAAGCGATAGGATGGACCACTATCGGCATCCTGGCGGTGCTCGCCCTGCTTGCCTGGATCGTTGATTTCCTGGCCGGCGCCGCAGGTGCGCGTTATCTCGGAGCCAGTTCGCGGGCTTTTTGGGGCGCCACGATTGGCGCTATTGCAGGCATATTCTTCGGCATCGCCGGCATGCTGCTGGGGCCGTTTATCGGGGCGGTACTGGGTGAGCTGAGCGGTGGCAACACGATGGTTCAGTCCGGACGGGCCGGCGTGGGCGCGTGGATCGGAATGGTGATAGCAACCGCCGTGAAACTGGCGCTTGCCTTCCTGATGATCGGAATTTTTATTTTCAGCCTGGGATTCGGTCACATGGGGGTGACCGCCTGATTCATCGCTTTTTCCTGACTTTCCGCCACAGGGCCCGGCCAACAATCCGCAACTTGTTGCGGGTATCAAAACGATCCAGGTTGGTCTTGACAGCGCCCACTGTGAACTGGGTCTTTTTCGAGTAATCTATCCGAACATCAACGATGACCGGCCGGTTTTCGGCCATCAGGCCCAGCGCCTGCTCGATACCCGCCTCGACCACGGCATTGTTGTCGATGGAAACGAACTCGCAGCCCGTCGCGGCAGCAAACGCCCGGTAATCCAACGCCCCCACCGTGGTGCAGGTCTTGCGTTGATACGGCAACTCCTGGGCCTGTGCGATCTGGGAAAGTTCACCGTCATTGAAAACGAACCAGGCGATGCCAAGTTGATGATTCGCTGCAGTGACCGTTTCCAGACCGGTCATCAGAAAGGCCCCGTCACCAACGATACCCACGACCTGGCGCCCGGGCTGGGTCAGCTTGGCGCCGATCGTGCCCGGTACGCAGTAGCCCATGCAGTTGAAATCGGTGGGCGAAAGGTAATCACCGCCCTGGTAAATCGGCATCAGTTCGGCAGTCATGAACGTATGGTTGCCATCATCAGCCACGACGATGGCATCGTGGTCGAGCCTGGAACGAAGTGCGCTGAAGAAGCGGCCCGGGTTGACCCGGTCTGCGGAATCATGCCTGAGCCATTCTTCCAACCAGGCCGCTTTGTCCGCGGCAATGGAATTTTCAAGGGTCGAGGCGTCCCTCGCATCGCTCGCCTCCAGCAGGGCGTCCGCCAGCGCCGGCACCACATCCCGTGAATCGGCGTGGATCGCCACGGCAGCTGGATAATTACGGCCGAGAGCGCCTGGGTTGATATCAACGTGCACCAACGCCTTGGGCGGTACGGCTCCATAACTGCCGGTGCAGATCTCTGCAAAACGTGTCCCCACTGCCAGCATCGCATCGCAGTCCCTGAAGGCATTCTGTGCCGCCGGTACGGCTGCCGGGCCAAAACCCATGCCGGTATGCAGCGGATGATCCGCTGGAAAAGCAGCCAGGCCCTGCAACGTGGTGGCGACCGGTGCGCCCAGGTGCTCGGCAATCCGGCGGATATCTTCGCTGACATGACGCGCACCCCAGCCTATGAAGATCCCTGGGCGGCTCGCTTCGGACAGGATGTTCACCGCCTTGGCGATGGCGGAAGGGTCCAGCGCCGGCCTCGGGCAACTGAACTGGAAATCCGGGACGTTGCCGACCTCGCCCGTGAGCAATTGCAGGTTTGCCGGCAATTCGATATATACGGGACCGGGCTCACCTTCAATCGCTTTGAGATAGGCGCGATATACGGTGGAAACCACCTCGTCATAACTCTCGATCTTGTAGGTAGCCTTGGTCAGTGGACGCATCAAAGCCTGCTGGTCGACGTCGTGAAGCTGGAAGCCCTGCTCCATGTCATTTCGAACACCACCCGAAATCACCAGCATGGGGATGCCGTCCAGGAATGCCTCGCCGATACCACTCATGGCGTGGGTCAGACCGGCGGCGGGAACGACTACCAACACTCCGACGGTATCAGACACGCGGCTGACCGCATCAGCCATGAAAGCGGCGCCGCCTTCGTGGGTCACCAGCAATGGCAGAATTGAGTCCGACTCTTTGAGCTCGTCATACAGCTCGATGTTGTGAACACCCGGTATGCCAAAGGTATACCGAACCCCGATCTGTTCCAACGCTTGCCGCACCAACCAGGCTGCCGTCTTTCTCATCTCAACTCAACACCAGCACGTTGGCCAGCCAGAGGAACAGCCCCATGCTGACCACGTCGGTCGCCGTTGTCAGGAAAATGCTCGATGCCGTCGCCGGGTCCGCACCAAGCCTTTTCAGGGTCAGTGGCACCATCACTCCGGTCACACCGCTGGCCACGCAAGCCCCTGTCATCGCAAGAAATACCACCAGCCCCAGAAGCACCGGTTGCTCCGCGCCGGAATGAATCGCATACGCAATCATTGCGATGGCGGCTACAACCCCTACAACTGCACCATTCAACGTGCCCAGCAACGCTTCCTTGGCCACGGCCTTGCGAAAGACCCCCGGCTTGAATTCGTCCAGGGTCAAGCCACGAATCGTCACTGCCAGGGACTGGCAGCCGGTGTTGCCGGACTGGCCCGCCAGGACCGGCAGAAACGCCGCGAGAACCACTACTTGAGCAATGGTGTCTTCAAACAGGCTGACCACGAACGCGGCGACAAACGCGGTGACCAGGTTTATCTGCAGCCAGGGGTGGCGCATTCTGAACGAGCTTCGCCAGGTTGTCGTGGCATGCTCTTCCTTGCCGACACCCACCATGCTTCCGGCCTGGGCACTGATCTCAAAATGCTGCTGCTCAAACAGCATGTAACCCTGCACGATACCCAGCAGAACACCGTGTTCATCGCAGACCGGGTACACCGGGTAATGCCGGTACACCACTTCTTTCATGGCATCCTGGACCATCATGTCCGGCTGCAGGAAAAACGGCTCAGGCAGCATCACGGACTGCAGCTCATCACCCGGCTCCGCCAGCAACAGGTCCCGCATCACCAGAATGCCTCGCAGGCGACCGTCATCATCAACGACGTAGGCATAGGTAATCAGTGCTTCGTGCACCCACTCCCGCAGCTTCTCCACCGCTGATGCGACGGTTTCAGTCGGCTTGACCTTTGCCACCACCGGCTCCATCAGTCGACCCACACTGCCCTGGGGATACATCTGGGCTTCCTTCCAGGGATCACCCACGTGGTCCCCTGCCAGCGGGACGATGTTGTGGCGGCGGTCTTTGGGGAACCGCAAGAGAATACGATACGCTGGCGCCGGATGAAGCTGTTTCAGCACGGCACCAACCGTTTCGTCGCTTTCTTCCAACAATATCTGCGCGACGTCCAGCGGCGCCCGTCGTTGCGCCTCGAGGACCAGGTATTCCAGTTTGTCCTGTGGCACAGGGGGTACATGTTGGGTCATGGTTCTTACCTCATCCTTTAGATTCTTTACGACCTTGTAACGGCAAAACGGTAGTCTACCTGTTTCTTCCTGCAGTCATCACCTGTTTCAGGGTGACTTCGATCATCCGACTCAGCGTGTGAACGGCCTGACTCCAATGGCCTCATACAGCCGGGCGGGCTCATACCAGCGGTTGCCCTTGAACACCGCCAGCGGCAGGCGCACCGCGCTGATGTCTTCCAGTGGATTCCCGGCCAGCAAAACAAAATCCGCTTTCTTGCCGACACTGATCGACCCGCTTTCAGCCTCCATTCCCGCCACCTTCGCCGCACCCAGCGTAGCGATTCTCAATACATCGGCATGACCGATTCCGGCCTGCTGATACAGCTCCAGTTCGCGGTGCAGGGTAAACCCGGCCATGGCGTCGGTGCCTGCAACCAGTGGCACACCTGCCCTGTGCAACCTGGCAATCATCTTCAGCAAGGCGTCCGCCGAGCGCGCGTAAAGGTCGACGTTTTCATCCGTGATGTCCAGATCTCCGGCCAGCATGCCGCGCTGCACGGAAGGCGGCATGTGTTTGGCTACCATGGCATAAGAAGGGTCCAGCTCGCCTGAACGATGACGAAACATGCTGTCAAAAATGGTTACGGTCGGATCGATCACCACGCCCCTGTTTTTCAACAGCGCAATGAATTCGATCACCGCCGGTGAATCAAGGTCGAGGCTGCCGGCTTTTTCCGCAACCAGCGAAAACCTGAGTGGTGTGCGGGTATCGTCTTTCGGTCCTGCCAGAAAATTCAGGAACAGCATGTTGATGTGCTGGATTTCGTCAAATCCGTCGATCACGGCCTGTTGCGCCGTCATGAAGGACGGAATATGCCCGGAGAGCCGCATGTTTTTGCCGTGAATGGAATCCGCCAGCGGTTTGACCCAGGCGGGTTCAATCGATGAGTAAATCTTCACCTGGGGATATCCGGCCGCTGCGTATTCATTCACCATATCCAATGCGTCTCCCAGGCTTTCAGCCAGGCTGCCGGTCGGCGCGGAATAGGGGCTTTTGCGGTCGATGAAACCGGCGGCCGTGGTCCACGGCCCGATCACTTCGCCACTATCAAACGATGCGCGAATTTCGGACAACCGCTGCGGATCATTTCCGAGGTCACGAACATGCGTTACCCCCGCTGCAATATGCTGCAGTCCGTCTTCCAATGACAGATGGGTATGCATGTCCCAAAGCCCCGGGATCAGAACCTGCCCCTGGCCGTCAATGATGCGCGGTTGCAAGTCGCCGTAGACCGGTAGATCGATACCCTTGTCGTCCGTCACCCGGACGATCCTCCCATTGCTGACCGCAACCAGCTGTCCTGGCTTCAAGCTGCCGTTTTCCACGTCCACGACAGAAACATTCCGGATCAACCAGTTGGCAGGTAACGGCGTAGCCAGGGTTTCGGCCAGTGCGCGATGATAGTTTTTCTCTTCACGATCCTGTATTTCCTGCAGGACCGGCAAAATTTCGCTTTCACCGCGGGGCGCCAGGCCCATCCAGCCTCCGCTCAAGGCATACAGCTCTCCTTGCCCATCCAGCCAGATATACCGTGGCATGAGATCAAGGCCGCTGATGGCATACAGCACGGCGTTTTCATGTTCGGCTACTTTGCGGATACCGGCCTTGCCTGCAGGCAACAAGTCGACCTGACCGTCCTCAGAAGCCAGCAGCACCCGTGCCAGCAGGGCTATTTGTTCCAGCGTCCCTTCACTCGCCCAGTAAAAAGCGCCCTCTTGCGCCTTGCCCTGTTCCAGCGTGCTGCTCCAGGACGCGACCCCGTCGTTAACAACGAACGTTTCATCCGCGGGCGCACCCATATACGAGTGGCCACTGACGCGAAGCGAGATCGGCAATCCGTCTTCACCGGTCCTGATTTGCTCGTGAATCTTTGGTCCGCGCCCCCTGTCGTTGAACTCGAAATCAGTGATGCGGGTCCCGTCATCCTTGATCACACGGATATGCGAGCCGGATACCTTGCCGGCGGTGAGCCAGTCATAGTGTCGCAATTCGTCCGCCAGGCCATGGACCGGAAAGGCCATGGCCAGTGCCAGGCCGGCGGCATTGAGGGTACAGAGAAACGTGGTGTTCAAGCACATCAGGTTTTCCAGGGTGGCGCCAAGATTACTTTTTCAGCGAAGCGGTTGCAGTTCCTGTTTCAAGGAATCAAAATCTCCCGGGATCGTGCTGGACAGGATTTTTTCATTCCTGACGGCCTCGAGCTCGGGCGGCAAAGGAACCAGTACATCGAGCGTATTTTCCAATACCTCCAGGAACTTGGCCGGGTGCGCGGTGCAAAGAAAGACCCCTTCTTCGCCATCTTCGAGCCGGCTATCGAGCGCGGACCAGGCAAGTGCTGTATGCGGATCTGCCAGGTACCCCCGGGCATACAACGCGCGAATGGCCTTGCGGGTTTGCCGGTCGTCCAGCGAGAGCGAAGACAGCAACGCTTCCAGCGGTAAGCCATGCCGGCTGCCCAATTCAAGCACCCGCGGAAAATTATTGGGCAGGGAAATATCCATGGCGTTGGTGATGGTGGTAACCGTGGGGTTCGGGTCCCACTGCCCGGAAGCCAGGAACCGGGGTACCGTGTCATTGGCATTGGTCGCTGCGATGATCCGCTTGTAGGGCAAACCAATCGCGCGGGCGATCAGTCCAGCGGTGACGTTGCCAAAATTGCCGCTGGGCACACTGAACACCGTTTCGTGAACCTTCGAAACGGCTGCTGCAGCCTCAAAGTAGTAACACACTTGTGCAAGCAGCCGGGCAATGTTGATCGAATTTGCCGAATTCAGACCCAGGTCCTGCCTGAGCGCCTCGTCTTCAAACGATTGCTTCACCAATTGCTGACAGGTGTCGAAATCAGAATCGACCGCCACCGTGTGAATATTCTCACCCAGCGTGCAAAACAGCTTTTCCTGCAGGGGAGAGATTTTACCCCTGGGGTAAAGAATGACGACCTGGATATCGGCTTGCTTGTAGTACGCGTGCGCCACTGCCGCCCCTGTATCGCCTGATGTAGCAGTCAGAATAGTCATAGGACCGCCCGCATGAAACTCGGCCAGGCAACGGGCCATAAAGCGCGCGCCGAAGTCCTTGAAAGCCAGGGAAGGGCCGTGAAAGAGCTCCAGCGCCCTGACCTGCTCGTCCAGCTCGGTGACTTTAATCGGAAAATCAAAAGCCGAGCTGACCATCTCATGCACCGTGGATTCACCCAGCTCGTCGCCGAGCAGGTGATGAAGAATGGCGGCACTGCGCGATACGAAGTCTTCGGTCAAAAGCTCATCCAGATCAGAAAGCGGCTCAAATTTCTCTGGAAAATACAGGCCCTGGTCCCGGCCCAGGCCCTGCAACACGGCTTGCCGGAAACTGACCCTGTCGCCAGGATGCTTGATATTGATTAACTGCATATGGATGCTGACTCCTAGTCGATGCTGCGGGCGCCACCGAGGTCTGCCCTGCAAATATGCACGAAGCCCTGGTCGTTTCTGACGTAATTGTTTGCCAGCCATTCTCTGGTCTTTCGAGCAACGATGTGGTCATCGACCAGGGCGAAAACTGTAGGTCCTGAACCTGAAATCCCGACGGCAAGCGCTCCCAGGTCCGCCAGGGCTGACTTTGCTTCATCAAAGCCGGGTAACAAACTGCGCCTGTAAGGTTCCGCAATCAGGTCTACCACGCAGCTGGCTGCGAGGCCGGCATTACCGCAGTGCAGGGCGTGCACGAATTCTGCGAACTGGGCGCCGTACGCAACCGCCGTTTTTCGAGGTAACTCAGCAGGCAGCACGGCGCGGGCTTCCCGGGTCACCAGCCGGGTGCCCGGCCAGCAAACCACGGCGCGCCAGGCGCCGGGCCAGGGAAGCGCATACTCTGCCAACCCCCCCGGCGGGCACAGGCGCAACCCCCCAAACAGGCACGGCGCAATATTGTCCAGGTGTACTTCCCCGCTGATTCCGCCTTCCATGCGCGCCATCAGTTCAAACAGCTGCGGCGTCCCGAGGAGATTGTCATGAAAGCGATTCAGTGCTTCCAGCGCCGCAACGATCGAACTGGCGCTTGAACCCAGGCCGCTGCCGATCGGCAGTCTTTTGCTCAGCAGCACATGCAAGGGCTGAATATCCCGGCCTTTCTGGCGGGCAGCCTGCTGGAAAACCCGGCAGCACTCGAGTACGACATTTTCTTCCGGGTCTGCCGGAAGCGCATCTGCGAAAGGCCCCTCCAGCTCCAGTTTCCAGTCAGCGCTGTTTTCCCTCGGCCCGAATTCCCGCAACTGGACCAGGTCGCCCAGCAAGGCGCCATCCATCGGCGCAAGGGCCAGGCCCAGGGCATCGAATCCAACCGATAGATTGCCTATCGAGGCGGGTGCAAAAACGGTCAGTGAGCGCTGCATCAGTTATCCAGCGGCTGCCAAACCGTCCTGAGTAAGTCACCAAAAACACCGGCCGCGGTCACTGCCGCTCCGGCGCCATAGCCACGCAAAACCATCGGGATTGGCTGATAGTAGTGGGTGTGGATGACAAGGGCGTTTTCACCATCCCGGATGGCTCCCAGCGGTTTGTTCCTGGGAACCTCTTCGATGGATACTCTGCATGACCCGTCCTCAAGCCGCGCAACGTAACGCAGCACCCGATCGTCAGCCGATGCGGCTTCGATCCGATTGGCGAAAGACTCATCCAGTAACTCAAGCGTGGCCAACAGCTCGGACCGGTCAACATGCCCCACCACGTCCATTGGCACCACCGGCTCTACCTGGATGTCGTCCAGATCGAGGTGCAGTCCCACTTCGCGGGCAATGATCAGCAATTTTCTGGCTACATCCATACCCGACAGGTCATCCCGTGGGTCCGGCTCGGTGAAGCCCAGCTCCATGGCCCTCGCTACCGCCCGGGATAGCGAAACACCGTCTTCGATCAAGCCGAAGATCATGGATAAGGAGCCGGAAAGAATACCTTCGAATGTATGCAGCTCATCGCCGGACCGGATCAGGCCCTGCAGTGTATCGATAAAGGGCAGCCCGGCAGCCACATTGGTCTCGTACAGAAATTTACGGAAATTCCTGCCGGCAGCACTCCTCATATCCCGGTAATAAGCGTAATCGGAAGTATTGGCTTTCTTGTTGGCAGCGACGATATTGAACCCACTGTCAAGCAGGCGCACATACTCCAGCGCGAGGGCCTCATCCGTCGTGCAATCTACAATCGTCGGACTCAGCAAGCCCAGCTTCTTGCGGATATCAATGACGTCTTCCAGCACCCACGGCTGACCACTCTCCTGCAGCTGTGACTGCCAGTCGCCCAACTCGATCACATCATCGGCCAGCAGCAGTTGCCTGCTATTGGCGATCGCCCGAACGCGAATGTCCACGTGATGCTCCGCCAGGGTTTTCGCCTGGCGCTGAACCTGGTCCAGCAGTTCACTACCCACATTTCCACAACCCAGCAGCACCAGGTCGATATGCGTAGAGTGACTGAAAAAGGCCGTGTGACAGGCTCGCGTCGCCGGTTGCGCATCTTCGCCTTTCACGACAACGGCAATTGCGCATTCGGTCGAGCCCTGCGCGATCACTTCCACATTGACGCCCGCAGATGAAATCGCGGTCAGAAAACGTGCCGCTATACCTCGGTAGTGTTTCATCCCTTCGCCGACCAGTGAAACCACGGCCCGGTCACTCTGCACGCCAATTTCCTCGATCAGGCCATGCAACCGCTCAAAATGGAATTCTTCCTTCAGGGCTCGGCGCGCCTTTTTTTCATCCGACTGCCGGACGCACAGCGTGATGCTGTATTCCGAGGACGACTGGACAATCAGCAGGATTGAAATCGACTCGCTGGCCAGTGCGTCCATCACCCGGCGGGCTATGCCCACTCTGCCCCGAAGCCCGCCACCCTGCAGCGTGATGGAGGAAACGTCCTGCAGGTGTGAAATACCGCGAACCACCTCGGCCCGCCTGGCCTCGCCGTGCACCAGGGTTCCCGGCTTTGACGGATCATAGGTATTGCGGACCTCGCAGGGTATCCGGTTGGCGGCCAGCGGTGTCAGCGCTTTCGCCGATATGACCTTGGCGCCGAAATAGGTCAGCTCCATGGCTTCGTCGTAACTGACTTCTTCAAGACACCGTGCATTAGTGACAATGCGCGGATCGGCGGTGAAAAAGCCGTCCACATCTTTCCAGATCTGGCACAGCCCGGCGCCAGTAGCGGCCGCTATCGCTGCCGCCGAGTAATCGGTGCCATTCCTGCCCAGCAATTGGATATCACCGTTCGCATTACGGCCATAAAAACCCGGCAGCACCATCACCTGGCTGTCTTTCTTCAGCCGTTCTTTCAGCAGCGGCGCCGCAGCCTCGGTGTCCACCAGCGAATCCAGCCAGGACTCGTTGGCCAAGGGCAGCACATCGGCATCGGACCATTGTGCCCTGAACCCCTGGTGTTGCAGCACATCTACCATCAGGCGGCTGCTGAAACCCTCGCCGCTGGCCAGAATACGCGCCCGTGTCTCGTCGGGGCACTGCCCCAGCAGACGGATACCCTCAACGCGCCTGGCGAGAACGGCATACTGCTCCTCCAGGAAAGCGCCAGCCAGCGGAGTATCCACGCCCTGGCCATTGAGTTCATCGACAATGCTGCGCTCCCGCGCAATCGCTTGCTCGAGGTGAATGGCGCCATTTTCCCCCTGCACAGCCGTATCGATGGCCGCCAGCAGCAAATCGGTCACGCCCTTGACGGCGGATAAAACGACGATGACCTGGTATTCATCGGTGTATTGCCCGATGACCGAAGCGCTGGCTTCAAAACCGACGAGGTCCGCCAGCGAGGTTCCCCCAAACTTCTGAACCAGCAACGGACGAGCTGAATGATTGTTGTCGCTCACGTGTTCGAACTCCTGTCAGTACGCATCCTTGTGGACGGCTTTCATCGCTCGTCCGGACGGATCGTTCATTTCCTGTAATTGCTTGTCCCAAAGTACCGCTTCAGGTGTGCTGCAGGCCACCGTGGGTCCGCCCGGAACCGTTTGCGCAGCAGAAGCCAACGGAAAATGCTGCTCAAAGATGTTCCTGAACCAATAAGCTTCCTTGGAAGCCGGCGGATTGAACGGAAAGCGCCCCGCGGCCCTCGCCATTTCCGCGTCAGTGACATGCTCGTCGGCAAAATCCTTGACCGCGTCAATCCAGCCATAACCTACACCGTCGGAGAACTGCTCCTTCTGCCGCCAGGCGATGGATTCGGGCAGCAAGTGACTGAACGCTTCACGCAGAATCTGTTTTTCAATGCGCCCCCCGGTGATCATCTTATCGGCCGGATTGATGCTCATCGCCACATCCAGGAACTCCTTGTCCAGGAAAGGCACGCGAGCTTCGACTCCCCAGGCTGACATCGACTTGTTCGCACGCAGGCAATCGTAGCTGTGCAACCGCGACAGTTTACGCACGGTTTCTTCATGGAAGGCCTGGGCGCTGGGCGCCTTGTGGAAATACAGGTAGCCGCCGAAAATCTCGTCCGCGCCTTCACCGGATAACACCATCTTGATGCCCATCGCGCGAATTTTCCGGGCCATCAGGAACATCGGCGTGGCCGCGCGAATGGTAGTTACATCATAGGTTTCCAGGTGATAAATCACTTCTTCCAGGGCATCAAGCCCTTCCTGAATGGTGAACGTGAAGCCATGATGGACCGTGCCGATGTGGTCAGCCGCTTTTTGCGCGGCCAGCAGGTCCGGGGAACCTTCCAGGCCGATGGCAAAGGAGTGCAGTCGCGGCCACCAGGCCGGGCTTTCTTCGTGGTCCTCGACCCGCTTTGCCGCATGCAATGCAGCCAGCGCCGCGGTGATGGAAGAGTCCAGGCCACCCGACAGCAGCACACCATAGGGGACGTCTGTCATCAGGTGACTGACGACCGCTTTTTCCAGCGCATCGCGTAATTCTGCCTTGTCGGTCCCGGCGTCCCTGACGTTCTCAAAATCGGTCCAGTCTCGGAAATACCATTTCTGTGGTTCTTCCTGTCCCGAGCACCAGGAATGTCCCGGCGGAAATTCGTGCACCTGGTTGCAGACGTCCATCAGGGCTTTCATTTCCGAGGCAACGAACAATTGCCCATGGGCATCGTGGCCGTAATAGAGGGGAATGATGCCGATGGGGTCCCGGGCCATCATCCAGAAGTCCTGATTCTCGTCATACAGGCAAAAGGCGTACATGCCGCTGAGTTCTTCCAGAAAGCCCGTACCCTGTTCCAGGTATAGCGGCAGAATCACTTCGCAGTCCGAATGGGTCCGGAAGCTGTACTCACCCTCGAAACGGTCACGGATTGACTGATGATTGTAGATTTCACCATTTACGGCCAGCGCCTGGCGGCCGCTTTCGCTCAGGATGGGTTGGGCGCCCGTGTTCACATCGACGATGGACAGCCGCTCATGTGCAAGCACGACCGATTCCGAAGCGTAAACGCCGCTCCAGTCAGGGCCTCTGTGGCGCAGCAGCCGGGATTGCTTCAGCGCCATTTTTCGAACCAATTTGGGGTCCTGGCGTAGTTCCAGTACGCCGAAAATTGAGCACATCAGGGTTCCTTGATCTTCGTCTCGGGGAAACCCTTAATGTTAAGCCTTATGCGCTTGTGATCCAAGCGCAAAGAGGCCGCTGAAGCGGTTTTCAGCGGGTCAGCAATTCCTCCAGCGCCGCCAGGGCTTCATTGTCGTCCGAATTGGCCAGCCAGAACATCGCCTGCCGCCTTATTTCACGCGGTTGTTCCGGGTCCTGCGCCAACTGCAGGAGAATAGGCGTGCCGCGGCTTCCAGGGAGCTGGGATACTGCGAACACAGCCTGCTCCAGGACTTCACCATCCTTTTCACTGCTAACTGCGTCCAGCAACAGATCTTCTGCCTGCTCCGGATATTCCTGGGCCAGCCAGAACAGTGCATTTCCGCGCTGCTCCGGATCCGCGTCGTTACGGCTTATATCAACCAGCCGGGCCAATGCCTCCGGAGAATCATTCTGGGTCAGCGCGAAATTGACCTGTTGCCGCGTTTCACCGCGTGGCAGTTCGTCCAACAGGGCATCCAGTGCCCTGTAGCCGCTGACACCACGAGCTTCACCGAGCCAGAACAAGGCTTGCCCGGACAGCTCGCTGTGCTGTTCCGTAACGAGGTCCTGCAGATGTTTGGTCGCCTGCGGGTTTGCGTGGAGCGCGGTTGCATAGAGCGCACTGTCGCCGGCGTCATGTTGCGAAGACCGGGTGACACGGTCCAGCCAATCCAGGCTGGCGGTATCGTTGGTGGTTCCTATCCAGGTGACTTCAGCTCCGCCACCCTCTACCGGGCAGTCCTCACCGACGATCTGAACAGATTTCACGCTGCCGCCACTGACCCTGGCGTAAACGATGACGTTTGTTGCCAGTGGCGAATCATGCGACGTGCCGTAGCTGTGTTGCCCGGTCTGCAAACTACAACCCACTTCGCGGTTGCTGGTCCAGTTTCCCTGCCAGCAGCAGGGTGTGCGGGTACCTTCGACGACCGGCATATTGAAAGCCAGCCAGCCATTGGAGATTTCACTCACCGCCACCGCGGGATCGATAATCGAGGTGCGGTCTGTCACTGTTGCATGGGTCAACGCTCCAACCTGTGCCCATGCGCTGCCACTGAGCATCGCCAGCAGCAATCCGGTCATCCAGGTTTTCATCCGTTTTTCTCCAGCAACTCGAACAAGTACTCATTCGCTTCTTCCGAGTCCATGATGGTGAGCATCTGCATCATCTCGCGTTTCAATTCCGGGTCGTCCTCCGTTTTCAGCAGGCTGAGCAGCGCTTCCGCATCTTCCATGATCATCATCGACTGGATCACGGCCGATTTCTCTTCACGCGATGCATTGGGATAGATGCTGACCAGCTTCTCCGCCACTCCATCGCCCTCGCTAATCGCCAGGCTCTGGATGGCAGCGGCGCGCAGATCCTCATCCTGCTCGGTCTCCAGTACTTTCATCAGGCCATCGGTATCCTCGGCGATGGCCATGGCCTCCAGGATAGCTATCCGGGATTCGCGGGTGGTCATGTTGCTGTACAGGTCAGCAAGCTCTTCCGTCGCTTCCATGATGCCCAGGACCTGGATGGCTTCTCGCTGCAACTGCGGATCTTTCTCAGTGCGCAGGATGGTCAGGGCCAGTGGCTTGGCCTCGTCCATCATCGTGAGCGCTTCGAGAATCATCGATTTTTCCTCGGTGCTTTGTGCATTCTCATACAGCATCTGCAAAAGCTCCGCGGCTTCGTCGTCTTCTTCCATTGCAATACCGTAGATGGCCGCGCGGCGCAGTTCCGGGTCACTTTCATCACTCAGGACCTGCTTCAACATCCCGCTTTCACCGGCGATGGACAGCGCCTCGATGATGGCTATCCGGGTATCCCGGTCCTGCGTCGTTGAATACAGCGACTGCAGTTCGGCCGATGCCTCCATTGTGCCCAGGATATGAATGGCGTTGCGCTGAGCTTCCGGATCGCCACTTTCGCGAGCGAATTCCACTAAAGCGCTCTTTGCTTCGGGCGCATCGTTCACCGCCAACACAAACAAGGCATCCTGGCGGACACTTGCAGAATCCGCGTTACGTGCAAGGTCCAGTACCAACGGCAAAGCCCGTTCGGGATCCCGGTCCATCAATTGAACCAGTGCAAACAGACGGAGCTCGTCATCCATCAGCGGGTCACTGCCGGTCGCCTGCGCCACCGATTTTTCAGGATCCTGGTACTCGATTCTCAGCGCCTGGCCTTCCTTGACCCAATTGCTGTCAGGAAATCTGCGCTGCAACTTTCTCAGCTCACGTTCCGCTTCTTTGTCACGCCCCGCTTTGTGCAGAGCATAGGCTCTCCAGTACAGGGCGGCATCGGCTTGTTGCTGGTCTTCCCGGATGGCCTGCTCAAAATATTCAGCCGCCTCCATCCATTGTTGACCGCGCAGCGCTTTCTGCCCGTCGTCGTAGGGGGTTTGCGCCAGTGCGGCGGTTGCCAGCAATAGTGTTGCCAGCGCGATTCGTTTGGTCAGTGTCTTGATCGGCATAGTAGTTTCCTTATGTCGAAATCTGGGGTTGTTTGAGCTGCTGGTTCATTACGCGAACCCGGAATAACAGGCTGTCCCGGACTTCCTGCTGCATTCGGTTGAGTGTTTCGGGCGAAGCCTTGTGCGCTTCGTAGGCCAGTTCAATCAGCAGCGGCTCCAGCTCGGCGAGAAACCGGGCCAGCTGGTGTTTGCCCTGGTCTTCTGCTGCTTTCCGGTAGAGGCGGTTCGCCACCAGCATGTCCGTCGCCCTTTCTGCTTCGGTTGAAGAGGTCTGAGGCTGGATGGCAAACTGGGTCAAAACGAGATTCAGCTGTTCCAGGTGACCGGACACTGAAGCGGTCAACAACCGCTCCGTATCCAGACCGGGATAGGCCGCGGCCGTCTGGGTGTCACTGCCGGCCGGAGTCAATTCAATCGGCTGGCTCGCCTGCCGTCCCAGCATGAAAGCCAGGCTGGCAACCAATACCAGGGAGGCTGCTCCAGCCAGGCTGAACCTGGGCTGCAGCATTGTGGACAACCAGGATTTCCAGGGCGAAGCTGCCGGCAGGTCTGCCGAAATCAGTTTTGACTCAATCCCGCGCCAGACGTCTGATCCGTAGTTGTCAGCGCGGACCGGGGGCATCAGTTCGTCCATCCGCAGCAATTCGGAACTCAGTGCCTCGAAGCGCCGTGAAAGCTCCGGTGAACGGGCGACTTCAGCAGCCAGCTCCGGGTTTTCGTGCTCGCCGTAATACAGCAAAGTCAGGTCGTCATCAGTGATGTGTTTCATGTCGTCACCAGTGGAGCGAGTTCAATGCGCATCTTTTTCACGGCCCGAAAGACCGCCTGCTTACAAGCGCTTGAACTCAGGTCGAGAATCTGTGCAATTTCCTTGATGGAGTGCCCCTCGAAGTGTCTCAGCATCAACGCTGCGCGTTCGGTGTCACTCAGGTTCATCATCGCGGCCCGGGTCTGTTCCTGGACATCGATCTGGACATCGTGTTTGGGGTGGCTCGATCCGGCGGCCAGGCACTCCAGTTCCGGTGCAGCCGTTTCATGCTGCTTCACCCGGGCTTGCTTGCGCAGGTAATCCATCGCCGTGTTGACCGTGATGCGATGCAGCCAGGATCTGAAACCCGACTGCATCCGAAAATCGCCAATTTTGCGCCAGGCCTTGATAAACGCTTCCTGTACGATGTCATCAGCCGCGTTTTCATCACCACAAAGGCGCCAGGCCAGCCGGAACATCGCATGAGAGTGCTCCAGTACCAGCTCGCGAAAGGCCATTCGGTCCCCCGCTGCGGCTTTCCTGATGATTTGTTGTTCAGCCCTGGTCATTTCAAAAGTATAGACGGGCGCCTAACCGGTTTGGTTAGCAAGAGCAGTGAAAATGACACTGAGCAGCTGTCGGAGCAGCTCAAGGGTACGCCCGGGTGTGAACCGGTTGGCGAAGCCAGAGGTGCACCCAATCATGCCGTCAAGCGAAGCCGCCTTCCGGCAAAGCCGCGAGCAGGGAAGCGCGACTCCCCTATTTCATGCCTTTCTGGAGTTCCCTCAGCGCCTCACTGCCCGGATTGAGCCGTTCGTAATCCATGGCCTTGAGAGGCATGGCTGTGGTGCGCGACTGGGAGTGCATATCCGTGACGTTCTGATCGATATACAGCAGGCCGGTCACGATCTCGCCACGAGAGCGATGGCGTTCGAGGTAGCCGAGCGCGTTATTGCGGCGGGTGGGATCGTAGTCCGGATCGACCTTGCGCAACAAGATAGTGGAGCCGTCGTGCAGCCTGACAGGGTGCGTATCACCCGCATAATAGCTGGCCTTGATTTCTGCGCGAGGGGAGATCAGGTCGGCTTCCACGGCACGAAGTTTATGGTCCCTGGTATAGGCATAGCTCTTGGTGGAGCCTTCGTGGTCATTGAAAGTGACGCAGGGTGAAACCACATCGAGCACCGCACAACCCGGATGCGCGATGGCGGCCTTGATCAGCGGCACCAGCTGTTCGCGGTCTCCCGAGAAACTGCGCCCGACAAAGCTTGCGCCCATAGATATCGCAGTGGCCACCGCGTTGATGTTCTGCATCTGGTTGACTTCGCCCTTCTTCGAGGTGCTGCCGGCATCTGCAGAGGCAGAGAACTGGCCCTTGGTCAGGCCATACACGCCATTATTTTCGATCAGGTACAGCATGTTGACGTTGCGACGGATCACATGACCAAACTGCCCGAAACCGATCGACAGGGAATCACCGTCACCGGACACACCGATGCCAACCAGGTCACGGTTGCCCGCCAACGCGCCGGTGGCGACCGAAGGCATGCGCCCGTGAACCGAATTGAATCCGTGCGCTCCGTGAACGAAGTAAGCCGGTGTCTTGGAGGAACAACCGATGCCGGACATCTTGATCAGCTGCTCGGGCCTGATCGACATTTCCCACAGCGCCTGAACCAGGGCAGCGGTGATCGAATCATGGCCACAGCCGGCGCACAAGGTCGATAGCGAACCTTCGTAATCGCGAAGCGCCAACCCGATTTCATTGACCTTTTGTCCGGGCAGATTGATTTTGGGTCTGGCGAAAGTCATGCGACGGCCTCTTTGTTCAGTTTAAGGTGACGGGTGACACCCTGAACCACGCAGTCGCTGGGAATGGGCAGGCCGTTGTAGTGAAGGATCGAAACCAGGCGGTCGGCGATATCGTTGGCCTCGAGCATCAACAGGGATTTCATTTGCGCGTCCCGGTTTTGTTCCACCACGTAAATGGTCTCGTGAGCCCGCAGGAATTCGACCACCTCCGCGCTGAACGGAAACGCCCTGATCCTGAGGTAATCCAGATGTACGCCCTCTGCTTCCAGGCGATCTCGCGCCTCGATGACAGCGCCATCGGAACTGCCAAAAGCGAGGATGCCCAGGCTGGTTTTCCGGTTGGCCTTGCTCAGCACAGCGTCCGGAACGAGAGTTTTGGCAGTCTCCCACTTCACCAGCAGCCGGTCCATGATGTCCTGGTACTGCTCTGAATCCTCGGTATAAGCGCCGTAGCGGTTGTGCCCCGACCCACGCACAAAGTAGGCGCCCTTGGGGTCTTCACCTGGCAGTGTTCGATACGTGATGCCGTCGCCATCGACATCTAGATAACGGACAAAGCGTTCCATCTTGGCCAGTTCCTCGGGCCCGAGCACCTTGCCACGGTCCGGCCGGTAACTGTCGTCCCAGCTGAGCTCGGGCACCATCCAGTCGTTCATACCGATATCCAGGTCGGAAGCCAGGAACACCGGTGTTTGCAGGCGTTCCGCCAGGTCGAATACCGAAACCGCCATTTCAAAACACTCGTGTGGATTGGCAGGAAACAGGATCGGGTGACGGGTATCGCCATGAGACGCGTAGGCGCACAGCATCACGTCACACTGCTGCGTTCGGGTGGGCATCCCGGTGGACGGACCGACACGCTGCACGTCGATGAACACCGACGGTATCTCCGCGTAATAGGCAAAACCGATGAATTCGCTCATCAGGGAAATGCCAGGCCCCGAAGTCGGTGTGAACGCGCGGGCGCCTACCCAGTTGGCGCCGATCACCATGCCTGCCGCGGCCAGTTCATCTTCCGCCTGGATGATGCAATAGAGTTTGTCACCGGTTTCAGGATCCATACGGAACCTCCGGCAATAATCGGTAAAACTGTCCATGACACCGGTCGATGGCGTTATGGGATACCAGGCGCCGACCGTTGCGCCGGCATAAAGGCAGCCCAGGCCGGTCGCTTCGTTACCCGTAATAATGATATTGCCACTGTTGTCGCCCATGGTTTCTGCCCGGGCGGGTAAGGGGCAGGCGAAATTTTCCTGCGCGTAGTCGTATCCCAACATGATGGCCTTGAGGTTGCTGTCGACCAGTTTGGGCTTGCTGGCGAACGTTTCCTCCAGCAGGGTTTTGATGACGTCGAGGTCGATATCCATCAACGCGGCCAACGCACCCACGTAAGCCACGTTTTTCATCAGGATTCGAATACGCGCAACGCTGAATGCTTCGTTGCACATCTTCGCAAGCGGCACACCCAGCACCGTGATGTCGTCGCGGTACAGCTGTCGGTCGCGCGGCCAGGTGGAGTCGTAAACCAGGAACCCACCGGGACTGACCTCGTCCAGGTCCTTCTGGTACGTCTGGGCGTTCATAGCGACCATCACGTCAACCCGGCCGGTTGCGGACATGTAACCAGCATGACTGGCGCGGATTTCATACCAGGTCGGCAACCCCTGGATGTTGGACGGGAACAGGTTTTTGCCGGTAACCGGAACGCCCATGCGGAACAGGGCTTTCATCAACAGGCCGTTGGCGCTGGCGGAGCCTGTGCCGTTGACCGTGGCAATTTTCAGGACAAAGTCGTTTATCCGGCTTTGCGTTGCTGGCATGGGCGTTCACCACTGTCGGGGCCGGAAACGTAATCTGCGGCCTTGGGAAATGTGAGCAGCGACTTCTGCATATCCCATGCAGCGGTCGGACATCGTTCGGCGCAGAGCCCGCAGTGGATGCAGAAATTCTCATCTTTCACCATCACGCGCGAGGTCTGCTTGAGTTCGCCAGAGACAAACAAGGGCTGTTCATGCTCCAGCACTGGCGCTTTCAGGCGCGTGACCAGGTCTTCCTTGTCTCCGTTGGAAGTGATCGTCAGGCATTGCGTCGGACAGATATCCAGGCATGCATCGCATTCGATGCACAATGAGTCGCTGAACACGGTCTGGATGTCACAATTGAGGCAGCGCTCAACTTCCTTGGCGGTTTGCTCGGCATCAAAGCCCAGTTCCACTTCCTTGCCCAGCGCTTCGAACCGCTGTTCCAGCGGCACGTGCATCATCTTGCGGCGTGCGGCCGGGTCGAAAGTGCTGGAGTAGCTCCATTCATGCATACCCATTTTTCGGCTTTGCAGGTTAAGCAGGTCAGGCAAGCGGTCTTGCAGCGACTCGCCCTGGCAATGACGATGGATTGAAATGGCAGCCTGGTGGGCGTGTTCCACGGCCCAGATGATGTTTTTGGGGCCAAATGCGGAATCCCCGCCGAAAAACACCCCGCCGCGCGTCGACTCGTAGGTGACTTCATCGACCATCGGCTCTTCCCAGGGATTGAACTCGATGCCCAGGTCCCGTTCGATCCACGGAAACGAGTTTTCCTGGCCGATAGCCAGAATCACGTCATCACAAGCGATAAACACTTCACCGGTCACATCCTGGTCCTGAATCCGGCCGTTTTCGATAGTGTATTCCATCAACTCGAAGCTCATGCCTTTCAGCTTGCCGTTTTCGACGACAAATTCCTTGGGAGAATGATTGACAACGATTTCGACGTTTTCTTCTTCCGCGTCTTCGAGTTCCCACACCGAGGCCTTGAAGAACTCCCTCGGTTTGCGGGCCATCACCTTGACGTTTTCTGCACCCAGGCGCAGCGAGGTCCGGCAACAGTCCATGGCCGTGTTGCCCACCCCGATAATCAACACCTTTTTGCCCACGGCATCGATGTGATCAAATGCTACTGACTCCAGCCAGTCGATACCGATATGGATATTCTCCGTGTCGTAACGGCCCGGCAGGCGCAGTTCTTTGCCACGGGGCGCGCCGCTACCGACAAACACTGCGTCATAACCTTCGTCCAGTAGCGCCTTCATGCTCTCGACGCGGTGGTTATAGTGAATTTCAGCGCCCATATCGAGGATGTAATCTATTTCCTCGTTCAGAACCTCGTGGGGCAGACGAAATGCCGGGATGTTGTATCGCATCAGGCCGCCGGCTACCGCCTGGGCTTCGAAAATGACGCATTCATAACCGAGCGGTAAAAGGTCATTGGCTACTGTCAGTGATGCCGGCCCGCCTCCGACCAGTGCAACTTTTTTGCCGTTTTTTTCCTTGGGCGCCCTGGGAAGGCGGTCCGTAATGTCTCCACGATGGTCAGCCGCAACCCGTTTCAGGCGGCAGATGGCGACCGGTTTTTCATCCATTCTTCCGCGCCGGCAGGCCGGTTCGCAGGGACGGTCACAGACGCGCCCTAGGATACCCGGAAACACGTTGCTTTCGCGATTGACCATGTAAGCGTCGTCGAAACGACCCTGGGCGATCAGCCGAATATATTCAGGAACGTCGGTATGCGCGGGACAGCCCCATTGGCAGTCCACGACCTGGTGAAAATAGTCCGGATTAGAGGTGTCGGTCCGTTTCATTGATTGCTTTTACGCGATTTCGCGCAAGCATACCCCTTTTACCGGCTCCGCGCATCTTGCTCTCAGCCAATGAGCTCGTCCAACGACTCAATCAGGCGCGTGATCTCATCCGGTGACGTGTAATGAACAAAAGAAGTGCGCAGCACTCCGTCGTCGGTGTCAATCCCCAGGGCCTCGACCAACCGGTAGGCGTAAAAGTGCCCGACCCCAACCCCGATCTTGCGTTCCGCCAACCGGGAACCCAGTTCCATCGAGCTGTGCCCCTGAACCGTGAAGGCCACCGTTGGAGCCCGGGCAGAGGCCCTGTCCGTGCCGATCATGCTGATTTTAGGGTGGCCCGCCAGGAAGTCCAGCAGCGGTTGCAGCAGATTCGTTTCGTGGTCGCGAAAAAGGTTCCGCACGGCTTCCGCCTGCTGATCAACGCCGGCTTCGCCCTCGAAGTGGTGGGCATAGACCGCCTCCATGTAATCCACGACGCCGTTGACCGCAGCCACCTGGGCATGATCCGGACCTGCCGGCGTAAAGCGGGCTGCCGGAAATCCCGCATTGAAAAAATGTCCCTGGTAGGGAAGTTCTGCATTAAGCTCCGGGCTCAGATACATGACCCCCAGGTGAGGACCGTAGACCTTGTAGAGCGAAAACAAGTAGATGTCCGCACCCAGCGCCTCAACATCCGGCATGCCGTGGGGACAATAGGAAACACCGTCGACGATCGCCCAGGCGCCGGCATCGTGAACCAGGTCTGTGATTTCGCGCACCGGGTTGATGCTGCCGACGACGTTCGAACAATGCGTAAACGCCACCGCCCGGGTCCTGGGGGTCAGCAAGGCTTCCAGGTCCATCGGGTGCAATTCGGCCGTGTCAGGATCAACCTGCCACTCGCGCACGACAATACCCGAATCTTCCAGGCGGCTCCATGCGCCAATGTTCGCCTCGTGGTCCTGGTTAGTGACGATCACTTCTTCACCAGCCTTCAACTCCTGCCGCAGGGCCTGGGCAATGACATAAGTATTGCTGGACGTAGAAGGACCAAAATGCAATGCATCAGGCGCTACGTTCAGCCACGCAGCCATCCTCCGTTTCGAGGCATCCATGAGTTCGCCACCACTCTTCGATGGCTCGAAAGCGTAATAAGGCTGAACCTTGGTCTCGCGGTAAAACCGGTCAAGCCTGTCGATGGTTTGCTCGCAGGCATAGGAACCCCCGGCATTTTCAAAGTGCGAAAAGCCCTGCAGGGAAGGCTCGCTGAAAGCCGGGAACTGCTTGCGTACAAAATTGAGGTCAATAGTCGTCATAGGGGTGTTCCTGTTTACGGAAATCGCGGTCAGTTATTGATGCCGGCCAACGTGATGTACTTGATCTCGATATATTCATCCATGCCGTATTTCGAGCCCTCACGCCCGGTTCCGGACTCTTTGACGCCACCAAAAGGCGCCACTTCCGTCGACAGGATGCCGTCATTGACGCAAACCATACCGTATTCGAGTGCTTCAGCCACGCGGAACACGCGGCCCAGATCACGTGCATAGAAATAGGCGGCCAGGCCAAATTCCGTGGCATTGGATAGTTCGATGACTTCTTCTTCAGTGGTAAATCTGAACACCGGCGCTACCGGGCCGAAAATTTCCTCGGTCGCGAAGGCCATGTCCGCTGTCACCCCGCTGACCACGGTGGGGCGGTAAAACAGGCCTCCCAGTTCATGACGCTCTCCACCTTCAATGACATCCGCCCCTTTGCCGGTTGCGTCCTTCAGCAAGTCCTCAACCTTGTCAATCGCATCACTGGAAATCATCGGGCCAATATTAACCCCCGACTCCTCACCACGACCCACCTTCAACTGTTTCACCGCCTCGGTAAACTTGCTGACAAATTCGTCGTAAACCCCCGCCTGGACATAAACGCGGTTGGCGCAGACACAGGTTTGACCGGCGTTACGGTACTTGGAGATGATGGCGCCCTGCACGGCCGCATCGACATCGGCATCATCGAACACGATGAACGGCGCATTTCCACCGAGTTCCATCGACACTTTCTTGACCGTGGACGCGCACTGTTGGATCAGGATCTTTCCTACCTCGGTAGAGCCGGTGAAGGAGAACTTCCGGACCAGCGGGCTTTCCGTCAATTCCTTTCCAACGCCTCGAGAGTCGGTGGTCGTGATGACATTGAACACCCCGGCCGGTACGCCGGCTTGTTCCGCCAGTACGGCCAGCGCCAGCGCAGAAAGCGGTGTCTCTGATGCAGGCTTGATCACGATCGGACAACCGGCGGCCATTGCGGGTCCGGCTTTGCGCGTAATCATGGCGTTCGGGAAATTCCACGGCGTGACCGCTGCAACGACACCCACCCCCTGCTTGATGGTCAGAATGCGACGATCGGGCAGGTGCGTGGGTATGACATCGCCATAGATTCTTTTTCCTTCCTCGGCGAACCATTCGATGAAGGAGGCTCCATACATCACTTCACCGGCTGATTCAGCCAGCGGCTTGCCCTGCTCCGCTGTCATGATCGCAGCCAGGTCGTCCTTGTTTTCCAGTATCAGGTCAAACCAGCGTCGCAGGATAGCGGCACGCTCCTTGGCGGTTTTTGATCGCCACGCTGGCCATGCAGCACTTGCAGCCTCAACGGCTTTACGCGTGGCGGCGACATCGAGCTGGGGCACCGTGGCGACCAGCGAGCCATCGGCGGGGTTGGTCACGTTGAAAGTCTGCCCATCGCCTGCGGATAGCCACTCACCGTTGACGTAAGCCTCTTCCCGCAGGAGTTCCGGACGGTTCAGTTCCAGGGTCGTTTTGAGTGTATCGAGCATGAATTTGATTCCTATCGACAGTGCTGCTGATAAATGGATGAGTCAATCCCACTAGATTGGCCGTTTTGGACCCGGGATTCAATCCTTTTTGCATGTCAAAAACGGCCCCGGACGGGTAATATGGCGCAATGGATACCCAATGCAAACTCGATTTCGATTTCCTCCGTAGCCAGGTCATCGGCGCCGATGCCCCCGTGACCACCCCGTTCGGTGAGCGCCTGATGGTATACGCCGACTACACGGCATCCGGACGCTGCCTGAACCTGGTCGAAAAATACCTGCAAAACCTGCAACGAATTTACGCCAACACACATACCGAGGACGACATCAGCGGTCGCTCGATGACCCACTTGCTGGAGCAGGCGGAACAGGCTATCAAGCAGTCGGTCAACGCCGGGCCGGACGGTCGCATTGTTTCGGTCGGCACCGGTGCAACCGGGGCCATCGACAAGTTGCAGCAGATCATCGGCGTGGCGCTGCCGCCGGCTACCCGCCGGAACCTGACCGGAATGCTCAAAGAGCTGTTCGGAGAAGAAGCAGACGCACGTTTTGAAGATTACCTGAAGCAACACCAGCCGGTTGTCTTCGTTGGACCTTATGAGCATCATTCCAATGAAATCTCCTGGCGTGAAAACCTGGCCACGGTCGTCGAGGTTGCCCTGGACAGCGAAGGGGCGATCGACCTGGACCACCTGGAAACGCTGCTGCAGGATCCCGCCTACCAGGGTCGCAAGCGCATCGGGTCGTTTTCAGCGGCATCCAATGTCACGGGTATGCGCACGCCTGTTCACGAAATTGCCGCGATGCTGCACCGCTACGATGCCATTGCCTGTTTCGACTATGCGGCCAGCGCGCCTTATGTGGAAATCGACATGTGTCCTGAAGCCGCTAAATACGAGGGCGACGCGTCCCTCGATGCCGTGTTCATATCTCCGCACAAATTCCTGGGCGGTCCGGGCGCGACCGGCGTGCTGGTCTTCAACCAGCGCATTTATCAAAAGGACCTGCCACCCAGCGTAAGTGCCGGGGGGACGGTAGATTACGTCGGCCCGACCAGCCAGGACTTCATCGAAGATATCGAAGAGCGCGAAAAGGCCGGCACGCCAGGCGTGTTGCAGATTCTCAAGGCCGGGCTGGCGTTCCAGATCAAGGATCACATCGGGGTTCAGGCGATCGAAGCCAGGGAGCACGAGTTGCTGGAGCGGACCTTCGAACGGTGGCAAGGCAACCCTGCGATCGAAATCATGGGAAATCCTGATCCTGCCCGCCGTATCAGCATCGTTTCTTTCAACCTCAGGGATCACCGGGGTAAATACCTGCATCCGAAGTTCGTGACCACCCTGCTCAATGACCTGTTTGGCGTTCAGTCACGCGCCGGCTGTTCCTGTGCAGGTCCCTACGGCCACCGCTTGCTGGACATCGGTTACGAAAAATCCGAGCAATACCGCAAGTGGATCACCAAGGGGTTCTCCGGCATCAAGCCCGGCTGGTGCCGTATCAGCCTGCATTATGCAATGGACAACATCGAGGTGGATTACATTCTCGACGCCATCGAGTTCGTTGCAGAACAGGGTTACCGTTTCATGTCACTTTATGATTTCGACATGCACACCGGCGCCTGGCTGCACAAGGCCGACTGTGTTTGCCTGGAAGGTTTCTCACTGGATGCCGCCCTCGAATGCCGGGGTTACCAGTCACGGGCCTTGAGTGAAGGAGAGCGCAAAACCCTGTATGGTGCATTTCTCAGTGAAGCCAGAAAACTCGCGGAGGAGCTGGCAGCCGAGCAGGCGCCGGAGGAACATCTACTCAACCGGGAACTGGAGGAACTGAAGTTCTTTTCAGTACCAAAAGTGAGCGTAAACTCCTAAGCGCCGGACACTTGCCCGGTGTTAACCCGGTCGATGTCACCATCGACCAGTTCGAGTACTCTGGGGTCCATTACCCTGCGCCACAGAAACGGTACATAGGCCAGAATGAACATGCCGAAATAGCCACTGGGCAGTTGCGGAACATCATCAAAATGTCGCAATGACTGGTAACGCCGGGCCGCAAACGCGTGGTGATCTGAATGACGCTCCAGGTGAAAGGTCACCAGGTTGGACGCCAGGTGATTGGCGTTCCAGGAATGATGTGGCTGGCATCGTTCATAACGTCCATCTTTGCCTTTCGCCCGCAGCAAGCCGTAATGTTCGATGTAGTTCGCACTGGTCAGCTGCCACCAGGCAAAGGCCAGCTGGATCAGTAAAAACGGCAAAATGCCTGCCCCGAACAGGTATATCAGACCGCCGTACAGCACCAGCGAAAGTGCATAGGATTGCAGGATTTCATTGCGCCAGCTCCATTGTTTGAAACCACGGCGCTGCAATCGCTCACCTTCCAGCCGCCAGCCCCTGCGGAGCCCTCCCGGGATTTCACGCAGCGCAAACCGGTAAATGCTCTCACCGAAGCGCGCACTGGCGCTGTCTTCGGGCGTTGCCACCTCGGCATGATGCCCGACATTGTGCTCCATTGAAAAATGACCATAAAACGGGACCGCCAGCACGACCCTGGCAGCGAGACGATCCGCCGGTTCTTTCTTGTGTCCCAGTTCGTGACCGGTATTGATGCCATAGCCGCTGATCGCACCGACAATCAAGCTGAGCGCCAGTAATCCGGAAATGCCCAGGTCCTGGCTGGCTGCAAACCAGGCACCCGTGAACAGGATGACGAAGTGAAGTGGCACCGTAAGATGGTTGAGCCAACGGTAGTAAGGATCAGCCTCCAGCTCTGGGACAACCTGTTCGGGCGGATTGCTTTGATCGTTCGGGAACAGGTAATCCAGCAGGGGAATGCCGGCATAGACGAAGATCAGCGGAATCCACAACGTCCACTGCTGACCGGTCCAGAGCATCAGGCCCATGCCGACGAGCGGAATCAGCGGAAACAGAACCGATAACAGCCAGAGATAACGTTTCCTGTCGGTGTAGCTGATTTCACCGGTCAGAGGATCCATCGCGGAGTAAACTTTCATACTCCCATGATACACCCACGTCGACTAACCGCAGCCTTCGAAGCCTTCCGAGTCCATCTTCGCTTCGTAGGGACCGGCCACATCACTGCCAGGGGTAAGGGTAGCCTTGACGCTGTCCCAGTCTTCCGGCTGCAACTGAACCATCCAGGCCGAGTAGGGATCTTCGTTGGCCATGCTGGGATTACTGAGCATGGCTTCGTTCACTCCAATCACTTCGCCGCCTGCCGCTGACTTGGCGGGACCGACCCACTTGCCCGATTCAACTGTGGCGCAGGAACGCCCGGCCCGGACCTTGCGGCCGATTTTCTTGGGCGTGAATGCTACCAACTGTCCGGCCATGGCCGTGGCAATGGTCGTCATACCGATTCTGACCGAACCGTCCCCGACCTCAGTAAACCAAGTGTGATTCTCAACGTCGTACAACAAATTGTCCGGAAGATTGCATCCTCGTACAGTTGGCATAGTCAGGGTCTCCTTGAATAATCAGTCTTACTTTCTAATGGGCATTGCCCTTCACGTCAACTGTTTCCCGCAGAGGTTTTGACGCACAGCAAAAAACACCCAGTTGTTCGGTTTCCATCTTGCCGCTGATGAACAGGAACAGATGGTTGGCCACCATTGCCATCATCCGTGCCTGTTGCCCGGATGGGCCCTGCTCAGATGGCAGTGTCAGAAGATTGTAGTGATAGACCAATTCCCTGCAGGTCTCCCTGCAGGCATTAAAGCTGGGATCCTTGTCTGCCCCCTGGCGATGCAAAGCAAGCAGCCGGAACCCTTCGCGCAGGTCATCGGTGGGTTCCCTGCCCTTCGCGATCACCCAATGTTCCAGGGTTTTCTCTCCGAGCGACAACAGTTCGGGGGCGTCCTCGGGCGCTGGCGGCTGGGCGATCAGCGTATCCAGCCGCTGGCCGATTTCGCTCAGTTCCATCAGGCCAGACCTTTCTTCTTCACGAAATCAAACGAATCCGATACGTTTTCGTGCAAGCCCACTTTCTTCGGTTTCAGGCCCAGCGCCATGCCCAGTAGCTGGGTGAAGTAAATGATCTTGACGTTGGTCTTGATGCCCAGTGTTTTCTCGGCGCGAATCTGGTGCATTTCCAGGCCGCTGTGGCAGGTCGGGCATTCCGTCGCAATAACCTCTGCTCCGGCTGCCTCGGCGGTCTGCAGGATATTGCTGACCAGCCGGGTCGAGGTATCACTGTCCGACAGGGTATGCGCACCTCCGCAGCATGCAGTCTTCAGTGGGAAATCAACGTTCTCTGCGCCCGCAGCATCCAGCAAATCGTCCATGAAGTGGGGTTTGGAGGTAGATTCGCTGCCGGGACCGGCGTCTTTTTCCGGAAAGATGTGCCGGGGACGCGTGTACATGCAGCCGTAGTAGTTGGCAATCTTGATGCCTTCCAGCGAATTTTTGACGCGCTCTTTCAGGCCTTCCTCGCCAATCGTATCCTTGACCCAGTCCAGCGCATGGATCGTTTCTACCTGGCCCGCCTGGTATGTCTCATGCCCGGCCTTTTTTGACAACCGATCGACGACGTCACGCGAGTCCTGGTCGTTTTCCAGGTCGTATTCCGCCTTTTTCAGGTTGTGATAACACCCGTTACAGGGTGCCATCACCACGTCCATTTTCATCTTGTTGGCCGCCGTCGACATGACCCGTGACGAGAGGTAGGTCTGGAGTTTCGGATCGATGTTTTTCACTTCCATCGCGCCGCAGCAATTCCAGTTGTCCACTTCCTTCAGTTTCAGGCCGAGTTTTTCACCCAGAGCCTTGGTTGAACGGTTGTAGGCATGACCACTACCCTCCAGCGCACAGCCGGGATAGTAGGCGACCTCCTGGTATTTCTCTTTCTTGTCAGACTTTTTCATAATTCGTTCTCGGCAGCCTTGACCAGGTCATCCAGACCCAGCACTTTGCGATGATGTGCTTCCTGTTCAGAGACATATTCCTTGATGGCGTCACGGGCGCCTGACCAGCCAGCGGTTTTGGGCGTGATGAAATTCGCCAGCCCCATACGCGTCAGCATTCCGATGGGCAGGTTGCGCAGCAGGCGTTTGACCATCTCTTCCAGCCACGGTTGCCGCAGGGCCTGACCCGTTTGCTTGAAGTAACGCCTGATGGTCCTGCCATCCTCGATTTTGCCGGTTTCGATGACCTGTTCACTGAAGATTTCGTCGAAGATGGTCGAGTGTGATTTCGGCGTGTGACCCTTTAGTTCCAGCCAGTGAGCAGTAGCTTTCATGACACCCTCCGGTACGACATCCCTGGGGCAGGCATAGGTGCATTTGTTGCACGAGACACATTGCCAGATGATGTCCTTGTCACGCAGCAGTTCTGACTCCATGCCCGTCCGGATCAGGTAAATCCAGTAACGGGGATTAAAATCGGCATTGATCGCGTTCACGGTGCATGAGTTGGTGCAGGAACCGCATTGCCAGCAGCGGTGAATGAATTCACCCCCCGGCAGAGCCGCGATTTCTTCTT